>Ga0315535_1001337_pt1 | contig 16442 bp, 17 predicted proteins | sample SalMarSW160220MG_2_FD_203092 | JGI IMG/M metagenome (GOLD analysis project Ga0315535, IMG submission 203092) | Salt marsh sediment microbial communities from the Plum Island Ecosystem LTER, Massachusetts, United States - Salt Marsh Sediment SW1602-20 ...
TTTTTGCCGGAGCACTCAGGGATCACAACCGCGCCCTGCTCGTGGGCGAGACCTCCTTCGGGAAGGGCTCGGTCCAACAGGTCTTCTTCCTTCGAAGCGGCGACGGCGCCTACAAGCTGACGACTGCAAAATACTACACGCCCAACGGACAAAACATCGACAAGATCGGCATTGAGCCGGACGTTGTCGTCAAAGAGCCGACGCTCACACAGAAGGAGCAAGAAGACCTCAAGAAGCTTATCGAAGAAAACACAATCACCACCTTTGTGCGGGAAGACCCGCACGCCGACGAGTCGAAAATCAACGCTTTCGTGTCGAGGCTCCACAACGACGGCATCACGCTGGACGACTACACTCTCAAGCGCCTCATCCACAACGAACAGGACCGAATGCAGAACGATCCGCCGGTGTACGATCTGACCTACGACAAGGTATTGCAGAAGGCCGTGACGCTGCTGTCGAGCGGTCAGTATTCCGGCAAAGGGATGTAGGGAGTTATTGTCCACATGCAAAAACTAAGAGTCAGCACGAAGAACCGTACCGAGTTCCTCAACATAACCTCGCAGGTACGAAACTACGTTTCCTCTTCGGGAGTCCAAGAGGGAATCTGCCATATATTCGTTCCGCACACGACTGCGGGGATCACAGTCAATGAGGCTGCCGATCCCGACGTTCAACGCGATATTCTCAACGAGATGAACAAGGTGATTCCGTTCGAGGATTCCTACGCCCATCAAGAGGGAAACGCCGCCGCCCATATCAAGACGACGCTGTTCGGCTCGAGCCTGACCGTCCCGATCGCAGATGGCCGCCTCGCGCTCGGCACCTGGCAGGGCATCTTCTTCGGAGAGTTCGACGGTCCCCGCAGTCGTTCGGTCTATCTCCAAATCGTACGCGCCACATAGGCTCACCGAGCGACAGGCACGAGAAGCGACCCGCCGTCGAGGACGCGCGAGTAGGGGTAAGCTATGCGTCAATTCGTGTTACCGGCGGACTATTCCGGAAGCGAGACCTACCTCCTGCAGGGGGAGCGCAGCCATTACCTGGTCAATGTACTCAGGACCAAAGTGGGTGATCGCTTCGCGGGACTCGATGCGAACGGGAATCCGGTCGAGATCGAACTGAGGAAAATCGGAGACGACGGATGTCTGCTCGCAGTGAGCCCGCGGAGCGACCGAGACCGCGCGGCCACGGGTGAGCGCATCACCCTCTTTCAGTGCGTTCCGAAGGGCAAGAAGATGGATCTCATCATCAGGCAGGCGACCGAGGCGGGGGTGACGCGGATCGTCCCGGTCCTGAGCCTCCACACCGTGCCGAGATACGACGAGCGAGATTGGAACAACAAGCGCGAACGCTGGACCCGGGTCATTCGGGAGGCGGTCCAGCAGTCAGGACGCACGACCGTCCCGGCACTCGGCGAGCCGGTGACGATCGACGCGCTTCCCTCACTCTGGGATAGTTCGGGCCCAGGTCTCTTCTTTCATGAGAAGCCCCTTGCACACGAGACCCTTCACGAGTATCTTGTCGAGGACACGCTGGACATCGCGTTGGTCATCGGTCCCGAAGGCGGGTTGGCAGCTGCGGAAACCGAGAGCCTTCTCGAAGCCGGATTCGGCGCGGTGTATTTGGGCGAACATGTGCTCCGGGTGGAAACCGCGACGCTCTTCGCAATCGCAGCCGTGCGGATCGTGCTCCTGGAGAAAGACAGGTGGAAACTAAACGTCAAGTAAAACGCGTCAAAGTCGTCAACATCGGTGTGGACGTCGTTTCGAGCGATTCGCTCGAAGAGCTCGTCAAAGGCATGTTGGAAGACGGCGGACGTCATCAGATCGTTTTCCTTTCGCTGCGAGACCTTCTCAAGGCCCGTCACAACAGCGAGCTTATGCGAACCGTCAAGGAAGCCTCGCTCGTCATTCCGATATCTCGAGGAATCGTCTCCGGGGCGAAGTTCCTCGGCCGTGAGCTGCCCGAACGCTATATGCCGTTCGAGTTCGTCATCAAGCTCCTCGGTATCCTCGAACGCCTCAAACGATCGGTCTACCTCCTCGGGGGCAGGCCCGCCGACCTCCAGGTCGCAGCCTCCAACCTGCGGGCCTCGTTCCCGGGTTTGAGCATCGTTGGCCGGTGCGCCGGCTACTACACCAGACCGATGGAGAAGAACATCGTCATAGCGATCAAGAAGGCCTCCCCTTCGCTCGTCCTCGTCGGCACCGGCCTACCCGGCCGGGCTCGCGACCCATGGGTCGCCAACAACAAGCGCAACTTCCATTCCGGAATCTATCTCTGGTGTGGAGAGTGCTTTGATATCTTCTCTGGCCGCCGGGAGAAACCGGCACGGCGAAGCTGGGAACGAGGCACCGATTCGCTGCACGAGCTGCCCCGGAAGCCCTGGCGCCTCTTCCGCGGTTTCCTTTACCTATACTACGCGCTTCTCCTCGTCATCCACCGAATTCGCAAGCTGTAGCCGGCGACCGCAGAACCGGACGGGGCGAGGGCGACTAATCGTAGAGCTTCAAGTACTCGTAGATCTCCTTCATCCGGCTTTCCATGCGGGAGGTGATTTCTCTGCCCACCTTGCGCCGGAGAACCGGGGTGAAGATGACGAGACCGATCAGATCTCCGATGAAGCCGGGAGTGGAGAGCAGCAGGCTGCAGACGATGGTCCCGGCGAAGTTGGCGAACTCAGCCTCGGGATAATACCCCTCTTTCACTTTTCGGCGGATCGGTGCAAGGGTGCGGCGCAGCTCGCGGTAGGTGATGAAGACTCCGAACAGGGCCGCAGCCGAGACGATCGCGATCGTGAGGAAGACCCCAAGGATCGTCGCAAGGTAGTAGATGAGGGCGATGTCGGCGATGGGGAGAAGGGAGAACAGCAGCAGCAGCAGCAGCGAGCGAAGGAGAAACCCGCGGTCGAACAGGCGTATCAACGCACCGAGGTCGAACATACGCTACCATACCACGGCCGCCGAAGCGCATCAATCTCGTCGAATGTCCGCGAGCCGATCGCAGTGCCGAGCCGGCGCTAGTGATCGAAGCTGCCGACGACCGACGAGTTGAGATACCACACCGGTTCGAGGGACTTCACTGCCTGGGTGAAGTTCTCGTGGCCAAAGATGCCCTGGTAGATGATGTCCGCCGCCTTCGGCGCCCACCACTGCCACGGGTTCGTCGCCTCCACCATTACCACCACCACGATTTGATCTTGCGGCTTCACGTTGGGGCCGTAGGGTCCGAAGGAGACGAACCAGGAGGTGAAGTGATCCTTCAAGCCGACCTGTCCCGTGCCGGTTTTCGCGGCGATCTTGACCGCCTTTTCAGTGATCACCACCCCCGCCGAGCCGAAGGTAACGACCCCCCGCATCGCCTTCTGCACCTTCGTGAAGACATCCTTGGGGACATCCATCTGGTGGAGCACCTGAGGCTGCACCTTCCGAAGGATCTTGCCGGTTACCGGGTCGCGGACCTCTTCGAGAATGTGAGGTTTGTAGGCGACTCCCTTGTTGACGACCGTCGCGGCCACGTCCGCCATCTGTATCGGTGTCACCTGAAGATGGCCCTGCCCGATCGAGATGTTCATCGTGTCGCCGCCGACCCAGGGTTGGTGGAAGGTCTGCTCCTTCCACTGCGGTGTCGGCACGAGCCCGGCAACCTCGCCGGGCAGATCGATCCCCGTCTTCTGCCCGAGCCCGTACATCTTGGCGAACTCGTCGATCCGATTGACCCCGAGGTATTGCGCCCCCAGGGTCCAGAAGTACTGATCGGAGGAATGGGCAAGCGCCTGAGCGAGGTCGATCGGTCCGAAGCCGTGCGGCTCCCAATCGTGCCACACGCGGCCTCCGTAGACCATGCTGCCGGTCGTATCGATCTTCTTTGTCGGAGGGAAGACCTTCTCGGCGTAGTCTGCGGTCGTCAGAATGATCTTGAAAGTAGATGCCGGAGCGTAGACCGACTGGATTGCCCGATTGAGGAAGGGGAATCGGGGATCGAGAAAGACCTTCTTCAGCTGCTCCGAGCCGCCCCGTTGCTCGAAGAGGTTCGGGTTGTACCAGGGATAGGAGACCATCGCGAGAATGGCGCCGGTGGCCGGTTTCATGACGATGACCGATCCCGTGCGCGGTCCGAGCGCCTTCTCGGCGAGAGTCTCGATGTGCCGGTCGATCGTCAGCACCAGGTTCTTTCCGTCTGCCGGCGGAATGTCGGCAACCCGGGTGTCGGGCACCTGTCGTCCGTTCGCGTCGACGACCTGCAGCCGCTTGCCCGGCCTGCCGCGCAGCAGGCTGTCGTACTCCTGTTCGACCCCGCTCTTTCCGATTGTGCTGGTCGCCGTATAACCCTTGTTGTAGAGGACCTGTAGCTCCTGAGAGGTGATATCCCCAACGTAACCGAGAATATGAGAGATCGATCCGGTCGCAACGTAGTCACGAATCGACTTGCTGTGCCATGAGACGCCCGGGTACTGGTTGAGGTGCTCAGCGAGATACGTAATCGTGCTGAAGGGCACCCCTGACTGCACCTCGACCGGATCGAACACGTTCTGCCATCCAACCGGAAGCCGCGCGCGAATGTCCGCAGCCGGTATCCCCAGCAGCTTTGAGAGCCTCCCAATCACTTTGACGACCCCAAACTTGGCTACTTCCGCCGGGATGATGTCGATCGCAAAGGAGGGTTTGTTCGTAACGAGGGGTTTGTCGTAGTTGCGGTCGAATATCTCGCCGCGCTGAGCCGGAATCGCAACGATACGCTGTGCGATCTGCTTCGCGCGAGCCTTGTAGGTCGAACCGTTGACCACCTGGAGATCGAAGAGATAGAAGAGGTAAAAGCACAACACCACAGAGATCAGAGCGGCAAGGAAGCGGACTCGTTTGCCGGCATTGCCGCCCTGCCGGGAGCTATAGGGACTGAACATCGGGGCGTCGCATTCCTCTCACTTTTTCGGTATCATAGACGTCGGAAGGTTGAAGTAGAATGTAGAGCTTCCACATATCGAGCTGCAGTAGTATGAAGCCGAAACCGGGTTTTTGCAAGGGCTCTGCTGGAGATTTTGGTCGCTTCATGCCGGCGGCTCGCCTGCTGGGGCCCGGATGACGGCCGCGCTCGATGAGCCTGCCCGGAACTTTTCGCCGGCCACAGTCGTCTCATAGATAGGCAACTGCCGAAACAAAGGTGATTCGTAATGACAACGAGAAATGCCCTCCGTGCCCTCACCGCAGCGGCTCTCGTGGCCGCGACCCTCATCCTCGCGAGCTGCAATGGCCTCGGTATGGGCACCGGTTCCGTGACCCTGACAGTTTTCAATCCAAACAATTCGGCAAACGGGCTGGCCGCCTACGTCAACGTCTATGTGGACAACAAGACGCTTGTTGCCACTGATATTCAGGCGGGACAGTCGGCAACGGCAAAGATCGACCCCGGGCATCACTACATGGTCTACACCTTCAATTACAATATCACAGGCGGGAACCAGGGGTCGATTTTGCACCCCGGGACCGATGCGAGCGACCAGTTCGACGTCCCATCCTCCGCCACGACCTACACTTGGTTCGGACCAACTGCACCCTGAAGCAGCCACGAGATTCGACTCCCCGCCCTCGAAGCGGTACCTTTGTGCTCGGATACCAGCATATTCAGAAAGGAATGGAAGATGAAACCAGTGCATGAGCAGGTGATCATGATAACCGGAGCGACCGACGGACTCGGGCGGGGAATTGCCATGAAGCTCGCCGGGCAGGGGGCAGAGCTTCTGCTCCACGGGCGCAGCAACGAGCGCGGGGAGCAAACGATGGCCGCGATTCGAGAGAAGTATCCGGATGCCCGCCTCAGGTTCTACCGCGCTGACCTCGCTCGGCTGTCAGAGGTGCAATCGCTCGCCGAAGAGGTGAAGCGCAACCACGATCGCCTCGACGTCCTCGTCAACAACGCGGGAGTCTACCTCGACGAGCGGATGGTGAGCGCGGACGGCTACGAGCTCGTTTTTCAGGTCAACTACCTCTCCCACGTGCTGCTCACGCGTTTGCTGTTGCCGCTCCTGAAGGCTGCGGCACCGTCGCGCATCGTCAACGTCGCATCGGCCGGACAGGCTGCCCTCGACTTCGATGACCTCATGCTCGAGCGCTCCTACAGCGGCAGCAGCTCCTACCAGCGCTCCAAGCTCGCACAAATCATGTTCACGATCGATCTCGCAGGCGAGCTTCGCGGCGAGGGAATCACGGTGAGTGCGCTCCATCCCTCCACCTTCATGCCGACGAAGATGGTGGTGGGGCGCTTTCCGCCTTCGAGCAGCGTCGAGGACGGGGTTGCGGCAACGGTGCGCCTCGCGGTCGCCCCCGAGCTCGAGGGGATCACCGGAAGCTACTTCAACGTCCAGCGAGAGGAGCGCGCCCACCGGCAGGCCTACGACGAGGCGGCGCGACGGCGGCTCGCAGAGATCACGAACCGCCTCCTCGCCTGATCTCGCGGCGGGTCGCTGCGGAGGAATTCGATAGGGTGGCAGCGACGAGAGATGCTCGGCGGCGGCAGGGAAAGGCGAAGCCTCTCCTCCCACCGCCGCTACGGTGCGTATTCGGGACTGTAATCCTGCGGACAACCCCTAGAAATCCAAGTCCTTGCTTCCTCCCATTGCGAGCATCATTTCGACAGAGGGGGCGACGCCTCCATTCTGCATCATGAGCGCGAGGGCAGATGGGTCGACAGACGCCATGTTCGAGTCGACAGCGTATACCATTACCGTCATGGTCGTACCTGCGAGCTGCGTCTGCATCCAGGCAGGAAGGGCTACGCCTGCTCCGACACTGCTGACTATGGCGATGAGATTGGAGTCGGCATCCATCAGCCAGAACCCGTACATGTTCGCCCCGGCGACGGGACTTACCGACAAAGTACCCGTGTCGTATGCGAGTGAGTTGTAATCCGGTGGTGACACCGGGCCCAGACTCGGCATCGTAGGAAGATTCACGATCGAACCGATCGGCCCGATTGCCGAGCTGGCGGTAGTCTCCCCGTCTGACTGCGACCAGAAACCTTCGTACCCGTACGGGTTCAGCAGATGCAGCGTCGCCTGCGCGCTGCCGTCGAGAGGCAGCTGGGCGGCCATAAAAGCGCGATTCGGTGACTCGAGGTAGAGCGCAACATTGTTCCCGGCCGAGTCGCCCGTGATCGAGATCGTCATCTCGCTACCTATGTCCTCGTAGAGACTAAGATCTTGGTTCGCTCCGGTCAGCGAAACGTTCTTCTTGATTAGGTTGAACGAGTGTGTTCCCGGGAGCATGGCAGGCAAATCTACGTAGGCGGAAACGAGGCACGATTCGCCGCTTATCCAGTTGAACCAGGTGTAACCTCCCTGGTAGGTGCCCCACCATCCGCCCCCACCTGCGCCATTCTCGTTGTAGAGGGAAACGAGCACTGGAGTACCGTCAGGGATCTCCGTGGCCGTCGGAGAATTGGACTGCATTTCATAGATGTGCAGGTTCAGGCTGTGGCTCGTCAGCCCGGAACTGTCGATTCTCTGAAGCACCCAGGTGGCAGTGGAGTCGCCGCTCGTATCTAAGGAGATGCCGTTGAGCAGGTATGTAGTAAAGCCGGTGGCGTGGATGGAGAGAGTTCCTGTCACCGTTCCTGAGCTCAGTCCCAGATCGAGCACGTAGCTGCCATCGCCGCCGCTCGTTGTCGACATCCCGGCGAACTCAACGACTCCGCCCTCAAGCGGCGCGCCGGTTGTGCCGTCGACGAGCTTGCCGGACAGCGTGTGCGTGGTAGGCGGCGTGCCCCCCACGACGTTGATCGTCCCGACCTGCCCCGGGGTAACCTCGACAACCGTGATCAGCATTGCCCCGATATTGAAGCTGGCCGATTCGGTCGCCTCGACCGTTTCCCCGTCCTTCTCGCCGAAGTGGGTCACCTCGATCGAGTACTCGCCGGGCGTCTCGACCGGTATCATGTAGGTGCTCTCCCCCTCCGCAGCAGCCCAGTCGATCGATTTCACGGTCTCGCCCACCGGGTCGAGCACTTCGATCTCGAGGCGGGTCACCTGGTAGTCGGTTACAGTGATCGATCTCCCCTGGGGCGGAACACTAATGGCGAGATTGATGTAGCGTTGGCTGCTCGGATGCCATTTGTCGCCGATGTTCGCGAGCGGTTGACAGCCCAACACAAGCAAAGCCGCAGCCGGGCAAGACTGCGGCCTCTCGGCGCTCCCCGGCTACCGCCTGCGGCAGCTCGTCGCCCGGACTGAGGAGCTCGATCGGGGAGCCCGTGACCGGAGCGCTACGGCACCGGAACGAAACTTGCCCCCGTGAAATACAGGTCGACGTTCCCGTTGATCTCGACGGTGACCGGAAACGTAGACAGCTGGTAGTCGATCCCGGGCTCGGGGAACATGACGGTATCCAGGTTGTTGTTCATGTCCAGCCAGACGTAGACGTCATAGGAGCTGCCGCCCTCCCCGATCCACAGGGTCTCGGTGCCTGAGATGCGCGCCGACGAGTCCAGGTTGCCTCCTTCCAGCTCACCGCCGGCCACGGCGACCAGGGCCGACAGGGGATCACCAGAACCCGGGTCGAACCCGGCGGGATAGACACCGATGGGCACATTCGTGCCGTCGGGCGCGTCCACGCCCGTCAGGTGTATTGTGAGCGTTCCATCCTGCTCGACCGGTTGCGCCGGTTCTCCCTGTACCTGAATCATTCCGATATTCCCCGGGACAACCGTGATCACCGTGATCGTCATCGCCCCGATGTTGAAGGCGGCCGACTCGGTCGCCTCGACCGTTTCGCCGTCCTTCTGGCCGAAGTGGCTCACCTTGATCACGTAATCGCCGGGCATCTCGACCGGTATCATGTAGGTGTTGTCACCCTCCGCGGCGTCCCAGTCGATCGATTTCACCGACTCGTTGTTCGGGTCGAGCACCTCGATCTCGAGGCCGGTCACCTGGTAGTCAGCCACCGCGATCGACCGGGCCTGCGGCGGAACGCTGATGGCGAGCTTGATGTAGCGTTGTCCGCTCGGGTGCCATTTCTCGCCGATGTTCGCGAGCGGCTGACAGCCGAGCACCAGCAGAGCCGCGGCTGATAGCACGGCCAGCGACAGTCCTCCTTTCTTTTTCATCATTGCCTCCTTTTTCGACTGATCGAGTCAGTCGTTTCATAGACCAATGCTCGCTCACGAGCAGTCAGAGGAGGACGGTTCTCGATCGCTGATTCTTCGAAAAGGATGCTGTCAGGTAGGACTGATGCAGGACGAGGAGCGGAGCCGTAGGTGGGGGTTCTTTCACACAACCGGTGAGAGCCATCCTCGGCGCGCACTTTCTTTCAAATGACTGTTTAGTTTGACTAGGATCCCGCGCAGCTCTCGGTTGACGTGGCGTCAGCCTCCACTGACCCGCGCCGTCGTTCCAATACGCCGAGCTTGGCTGACCGTTCGTGCACAACCGACGCGGCGCGGCCACGGCCGACACCCATTAATTATAGGAGTCACGAAACTCACTGTCAAATTCCCAGATCACTCAGGATCCGATCGCGGGAATATTGAAGGCAAAAAATGCTCCTTACCGGCGCGTTTTCAATTAGAATTACTAAAATCCGCCATGGTTCGAATACTCTTCATCGACGATGATGCGAACGTCCACACCGTCCTCGCGATTGCTCTGCCGAGCGGGTGCGCCGTCATCCCGGTCTCGCTAGAGAGCGGGGACTCCGGAGGCGGAGCCAGATGCCCTCCGCGAGACGAGCAATGTCGCTACCGATGCAGGAGGTGAGGCCTCCTGCCCCCCCTGCATCGCCGTGAGCGTGTTGGACCGGAGTCATGTGGGGCGACTTCTAGAATGCCAAGTCCTTGCTGCCGCCCATAGCAAGCATCATTTCGACAGAGGGCGCGACGCCTGCATTCGACATCATGAGGGCGATCGCAGAGATGCTGACAGTGGTCATGTTCGAAACGGTTGCGTATACCATTACCGTGACCGTTGTACCTGCAAGCTGGGTCTGCAGCCACGTGGGAAGCGTAATGCTCGCTCCGACACTGCTGACTATCGCGATCAGATCGGAGCTCGCATCCATCAGCCAGAAACCGTACCCGCTCGCACCGGCGGCGGCGCTCACCGAAAGAGTGCCTGAGTCGTATGCGAGAGTGTTGTAATTCAGTCCCGAGACCGGGCCGAGACTCGGGATGGCAGGAAGAACCACGCTTGAACCGACCGCACCAATCGCCGAGTTGGCAGTTGTTAGCCCGTCTGACTGCGACCAGAAACCTTCATATCACCGTTCCCGAGTTCTTTCCCAGGTCGAGCGAATAGGTGCCGTCGGCGCCGCTCTTTGCCGATATTCCGGCAAAGTCCACGATCCCGCCGACGATTGGCGCGCCGGTGGCTGCGTCGATCAGCTTTCCCGAGAGCGCATGTGTGATAGTGGGCGGTTCAGGCGGTGGGCAGCCCAGGATCAAGACACCTGCAGTGATGGCGAGGAGCAGCGGCATCCACAGAACAGATGACCGCCGTTCTTGGAATTTGGCATGTCGCGTACATGTCCGGTGCCAATGCTTTCGATGAGTCCGGAATACACTTGAGTTCATCTTCTTCTCCTAGTGGGTCGGCAGAGTTCAGCGCGGCGAACAGTATGGCTTCGCCAACCCTTTTCGGGCATCTGCCCGTGACTCTTTTCCCAAAGGACAAGCGAGATGTGCAAACTCAGAGAGCTGTCGGCTCTTTTCTGGAATGCAGTTTTGGCGAATTGGACTTCGGAGGGACTCCTGAAGAAATTGAGCCGTAAATTCAGTCATAGCACTCTGTCCGGGCGATGCAAGAGAAAGATGTCACGATGAGGGGATTCAATTCACTGTCCAAATTGCCCAAGAAGGAGATGACTGACGCCCTGAGCTCAGCACGTTGAGCGAGTTTGATTGGCGCGCACTGATAGTGGACTCAAACGCTGAGAGAGAAGAGCGGCGGAGGCGGTTCTGGAAGAAAAAAACATGCGATGCTGCGCAGATTTTTCCATTAAGATTACTCATATCGGTCATGGTCCGCATACTGTTCATCGACGACGATCCGAACATCCACACCTTTCTCAAGATGGTGCTACCCGGCGAGTGCGCCGTCATCCCTGCTCTCGACGGGGAGCAGGGGGTGCGGATGACCGCAGAGGAGGATCCGGATCTGGTACTGCTCGACATCGGCCTGCCCGACGTCGACGGGATGGAGGTCCTCCGGCGGATTCTCGACCTCCCTGCAGCGCCGCCGGTGATCATGTTGACGGCCGACCGTTCAGCCGAGAAGGTGGTGGAAGCGATCAAAGCCGGGGCGCACGACTACATCGTCAAACCGTTTACCAGAGAGAAGATCCATTCGATCCTGCGAACGGCGGTTCGCCTGCACCTGAGCGACGCCCCGCCCGTCGACGATTCGCAGCTGTCGCATATCATCGGCCGCAGCCCGTCGATTCGCGAAGTCAAGCGGTTGATCGCGCTCTATGCGACCTCCGACTCTCCCGTGCTCATCATCGGGGAGACCGGAACCGGCAAGGAGCTCGTCGCCCGAACGATCCATGATCTCTCGGCGCGACGTGGAGAGATTTTCGTCCCACTCAACTGCGGCGCCATCCCTGAGACCCTCCTTGAGACCGAGCTCTTCGGAGCCGAGAAGGGCGCCTTTACCGACGCCGTTTCCCGTCCCGGGCTCTTCGAGCGGGCACACCGTGGGACCCTCTTTCTCGACGAGCTCGGAGAGATGCCTCTCCACCACCAGGTCAAGCTTCTGCGGGTAATCGAAGACAAGACGTTTTCCCGCGTTGGAGGGCTCCGCTGCATCGAGTCGGACGTACGGATAATCGCCGCGACGAATCGGGCCCTTCGGTCGGCAGTGAAGGCGGGTGGTTTCAGGCAGGATCTGTATTATCGTATCAACACCCTGCCTCTGAGGATTCCGCCGCTTCGAAGCCGCAGGGCGGACATTCCGGAGCTCGCCCGTACATTCGCTGAGGCACACGTCGACGGCGTGGACGCACGGGCGTCGATCTCGAGCTCGGCAATAGAGAAGCTGCTCGATTACGACTGGCCGGGCAACATACGGGAGCTCAGGAATGTGATGGAGCGAGCAGTATTGTTTTCAAAGGGAGATTCGATTGAGCCACGTCACATCATATTCGAGTAAGCTGCGATCAGCTCAGCGGTCGGATGAAATAGGCCACCACCACCGGAACGTTGCTGCCGTCGGGCGCCGCGACGACTCCCCTCACCTCCCCGACGACGAGAAGCTGAGAGTTGGTCTGGACCGAGTCGGCCGGCGGACTATTCGAGGGTCGCAGAAGGACCTGATTTGCGAACTGCGGCCCCTGTACGAGCACGTAGCAACGATAGAGGCTGATCGACCGCAATCCGTGCCATTTCCCGTCCACGAGCTCGATCATGGCATAGAACTGCTTCGGGTCGTTGCTCAGGTTCTGGATCGAGGACGCAACCCCGTTCAGCACCACAAGCCTCCCGCCGGTCGAGACGGAGTGATTCTCAGCGGCCTGCTTACTGAGAGTTTCAAGGGTCGCCTTGAAATCGACGATCTTTGTGAAGTCTTGGATAGACTGTGCGCCTGCGGTTGCGGCCAGCAGCAAGAGGACGCCGGCCACCGCAATTCTGGCAACGGGTTCGATCCTTTTCATGTGAAAGATTATAAGAGGTGAATATTGGGGTGTCTATCTCTTTCTGGTGCCGATAATCGTAAGAGTCGGTTTGACAAGAAAGGACTTGACTATTAATATAAAAACCGTTAGTTAGATTAGGTATGCTCTCGTCCTAAAGGGGTTACATGAATAATAACGACATTGTACCTGGATTCGACGAAGAAAAGGATGACAGCCTCAAGATACGACTGCAGCGGGTCGACTCCGTTGAAGGCTGCCTTGTGCTCTACTTGACGGGATACATCGACACCTACAACTCCAACTTCTTTCAGAAGAGAGTAACGAAGGCCATCGAGGGCGGGTTTTCACGTCTGATTTTCAATTGCGCGGGCCTGAACTATGTTTCGAGTACCGGAATCGGATCGTTCACCGCATTTTTGAAGGCGGTTAAACCCCGAGGCGGGGATCTCGTATTGTTGGAGATCCAGCCGAAGGTATATGAAGTCTTCCAACTCCTGGGCTTCTCCCAGTTCTTCAACATCAAAGATAGTCTTGACGACGCCACCAGCTTCTTCAAGGCGGGCGCGCCGGGCGGCACGTCGGACGTCTTCCCGAAGATCTTTCAATGTCCCATCTGTTCAAAGAAACTCAAGGCTACGAAAGCCGGCCGGTTTCGCTGTTCTGAATGCAAGACAATCCTCGCCATTGACAATGCCGGTCAGGTCTTCCTCGGGTGACGACGTCGTAAACTCGTCCTATTTCACGTGGAGGGTTCTATGACAAGCACAACAAAACTCGAAAGCTATCTTATCAATCTCGGATTCACGTTCGAGGAGCTCAACGAGAATACGTGGGTTATCAACGACTCGGAAAAGGGGCTCGAAAGGGTCGTCGTAATGGTAGGGGAGTCCCTGGTGACGATCCGCGTCGTGGTAATGCCGGTGCCGGACCGAGACAGGGAGGAGTATTTCGAGACTCTCCTCAAGCTCAACGCGGCCGACCTCATCCATGGAGCGTACGGAGTGTCGGAAGACGATGTCATACTGATCGACACGCTCCAGTACGAGACGATGGATCTGGAGGAGTTCCAGGCCTCATTGGATGCCATTGGGCTGGCGCTCGCGCAGCACTACCCGATTCTCTCGAAGTACCGAGACAAGAAGCCCGCAGCGGTGGACCCCAGTCCTGACAGTAAGTGAAGTGCAGCGGAGTACGGACGAGGGAAGCAATAAGGGAGCTGAAAGCGACCACGACTTTGGATGTCGCACCGCGATTGACGTTACGACATCCTGTTATTGAGAGGAGCTGATGGTATGGGAATATTCGACCGTTTTAGGCGGGTTGTAAAATCGAATCTCAACGACATGATCAGCAAGGCTGAGAATCCCGAGAAGATGCTCAACCAGCTAATCATCGATATGAACGAGCAGTTGATCGAGTCGAAGAAGAGCGTCGCCTCCGCGATCGCAGACGAGAAGAAGCTCGAACGGCAGATGATTCAGAATCAACAGCAGTCCGAGGAATGGGAAGGCAAGGCTCGGCTTGCGCTCAAGGCCGGCAAGGAAGACCTCGCGAAGGAGGCACTCCTGCGCAAACAGGAGTACGACAACCTTGCCGGACAGTACAAGACGCAATTCGACTCACAGCATGCCTCGGTGGAGAAGCTGAAGCAGTCGCTCAGGCAGCTTCAGCAGAAGATCGAGGAGGCGCAGCGCAAGAAGAACCTCCTCGTCGCGAGAGCCAAGCGGGCCGAGGCGCAGAAGCGCATCCAGTCTACGATCGGCAGCATGTCCGACAATTCCGCCTTCGAGGCGTTCGACCGGATGGCTTCGCGGGTCGACCAGATCGAGGCAGAGGCGGACGCAATGCAGGAGATCGAGGACATGTCCGGTTCCGAGGAAAAGGACCTCGACAAGCAGTTCGCACAGCTCGAATCCTCCAGCTCCAGCGCGGACCTCCTGCTCGAAGACCTCAAGAAAAAGATGAAGGGCGAGGAGCAACTCCCGGAGAAATAGCCGGGGCGCTTCAGGTTGGTAATCCGCGTCAACGTCATCACTGAGGACTCCCTGCTCGAACGGCGTCTGCTCGCCTACGCACGGAAAATCGACAAGCTTGACCTGCAGAGCTCGACCACCCCGCTTCCCGAGGATGAGACGGATGCGTATGTCGTCCCCGTGAGGAGTGTGGGAGCGTTGCTCGATGGGACCGAGCGGCCCCGAACTTGGCTTCCTGTTGTCGCCTACGGCAAACCTACAGCACTCGCTTCCGCCTTCCTCGCCGGATGTAGCGACTACCTGCGCGAACCGTGGACAGCCGAGGAGCTCTCCTGCCGGCTGATGCGGGTCGTCGATACATCCTTCTTCGATGCCGCGTGGGGTCGAGTGCGGCTGACGTCGTCTTCCGCCTCAAGCAAACACGGCGAAGCGGAGCTTTCGATCCACGAGTACCGGATTCTCCGTGTTCTGCTTCTTCAGCTCGGCAGGCCGGTTCCTCGGGAAGTGCTGTACTACGCCATCTGGGGCCGTACCGACGGCCGCTCGCGCACCGTCGACGTGCACGTCTCCTCGCTGCGCAGGAAGCTCAAAGCTATCGCGGGGCCCGAAGCCACCGGCTCGCTCATCCGTTCCGCCCGGGGGCTCGGCTACTTTATCCCCGCCTGCGGCTCCCGTCGAACGGGAACACGAATCTTGTGTTAGCATCCTGTGGATAACCTGGGAGAGAGTGCTCTTTGCGGACTTTCCATGGGTCAGATTGAACCACTCCATCCATTGAACACATACACCTCCGTTAAGATATTGGGGCTATTTACTTACACTGAAAGTAGATAGGGATTAATTTTGACACTCCCGCTTGGTTGGCACGGATTTTGAGCAGTGAACCGAGATACCGCAGAAGCGGCTCGGAGGCCACAGTCGGCTGAAAAGCTTGTGGATAACTTGTGGCTTTGCCGTCGACAGTGACAGCGGGAAGGCCACCGTGCGGCCCATCGGTTTTGTTGCAATACTCCCCTCCCCATGGTAGCATCCTGCTCATGAAGGATTCACTGTTGCTGCCTGTGGTCTTTCTATTGCTCCTAATCCTCTGTTTCGCTCTCTTCTCGCTCGGTTACCTGATGTATCTCTGGGTCACTCAGTACGTACCTTCCAACCCGCCGAGCGTACAGTGGGCCCTGGGAGCAGCTCCCGGCGCCATGCGCGCCGTCTTTGTGCCGTCGACCTTCGTCGCCCTCTTTGTAGTCATCATGCGGGTAGCGAGGAAGCCCGGCGTCCCGTTCTTCTCCTACCTTTTTGCGCTCGCCTCCGTGGCGGCTGTCTTCTATTTCGGCCTCATCGGGGCCGCACGGTTTCTGCCCGGCACAGGCGACGCGCCGCCCGGTACCTCGCCCGTCGAGGAAACTCGCGCCTACAATCCGCTGGTGGCAGGGCACTTCAATCTCATCGAGAAGGCCACCATCTACCCCGGGACGGTGACCGGAGACAGCCTCGGCCCGACCTTCATCGTCGATCCAAGCTCCCGTCCCGCGTTCACGGCCGAGCGGGAGGGGGTTTTCGACCCGAAGACGGGCAACGCGGTGTTTGCAGACGGGAAAAAGACGGTGCCCATCCACCCGGTCAATCCCAACTTTGCACCGGAGCTCGCGCCCCGCAACTTTCTCGCATCTCTGTTCGGAGACATGACGAGCATGAGCTCGTTCCTCGAGACGGCCCGAGGCCGTTCCCGTGTAGATTTCCTGATCGCCCTCGGGGGGATGGCGCTGTTCTCCGTCGCCTGTATGGGGCTTGCCTGGATCACGCGCTGGCCCTTGATGAACGTCGTCCTCGTGGCGATCTCCTTCCGCGGGCT
>Ga0315535_1001339_pt1 | contig 16423 bp, 14 predicted proteins | sample SalMarSW160220MG_2_FD_203092 | JGI IMG/M metagenome (GOLD analysis project Ga0315535, IMG submission 203092) | Salt marsh sediment microbial communities from the Plum Island Ecosystem LTER, Massachusetts, United States - Salt Marsh Sediment SW1602-20 ...
GTCAATATTTATTTACCCTGTAATTGGTTGCACTTCAGTCACAGAAGTCTGTGGAGAGAATGGCAAGTGAAGGATCCCCGTGGATTAATTAACTGTGGTTAATTAATAAGAAATGAAACAGCTATCGTGGTAATACAATTCTTCCATTTTGGTACAGGTCATCCCAGTTAATGTTGAAAGAGTTGACCAGTGATATCTTTTTTGCCCTGATATATCCCTTTATCTGTTTTTCCCTTGCTATTGCCTTTTCAATATTATCGAATACTTCAAAATAAACAAGTTTATTTACATTGTACTTTTTTGTAAATCCTTCCTGTATTTTTTGTTTATGCTCCTGATATCGTCTTTCCAGATCATTTGTGACTCCGGTATATAAAACCGTATGATGAGCATTGGTCAGAATGTAGACATAATAAATGTGGATATTCATAATTATTTAAGCAGCAAAGACAGTTCAATAGACATAAAATTAATGTATTATGATGATAATAAAAAATCAGGAAAAGGAATATAGAAAAACTGACGAAATTACCATACTGCTACCATCCCGGGGATCCTTCACTGCACTACGTTTCTTCTAAAGGCATCCGCAATGACATTACATATGATTACCATACTGCTACCATCCCGGGGATCCTTCACTACACTGCGTTTCGTTCAGGATGACAGGGCAATAATGCGTGGGAGAGAATGAGGCGGGGCGTTTTGCATAACTATGTTAGTCAAAAAATAATGCGGGGGCAAAACGCCCCGCCTCATTCCCCAAAGAACCCTTAGCGACTTGTCATCCTGAACGAAGTGAAGGATCCCCACAATGGTGGCAGGATGTCAATATTTATTTACCCTGTAATTGGTTGCACTTCAGTCACAGAAGCCTGTGGAGAAAATGACAAGTAAAGGATCCCCACAATGGTGGCAGGATGTCAATATTTATTTACCCTGTAATTGGTTGCACTTCAGTCACAGAAGCCTGTGGAGAAAATGACAAGTGAAGGATCCCCACAATGGTGGCAGGATGTCAATATTTATTTACCCTGTAATTGGTTGCACTTCAGTCACAGAAGCCTGTGGAGAGAATGGCAAGTGAAGGATCCCCACAATGGTGGCAGGATGTCAATTGAAAACAAAAGCGCCGGTATGCAATCGGTATCAGATTAGTAACATGCGGATTATGTGATTATGGAGTAATGGTATTTTGCCTGTATGTCTTACGTTCAGGGTCTTACGTCTTACGCCTTACGCCTCAAAACTTTACACCTCTCGAACTGAGATTCTGAATGTAAAGCTGCTTTTCGGGCACACTGGATTTTACCAGCCTGCTATAATATTCTTTAGCCATGGCAGTATATCCCTTATTAACCAGGAGTGAGATCAGATCTGCATAAAGTGACCCGGATATGCCGTTTTCGGAAGGTTCAACTGACTCAATAAGTTTTTTATACAAACCTATAGCAGTATCAACCTCACCTTTGTCCACTTTCGACACCGCTTCATTTATCCTGGCATTAAGCTCGTTGTCGAGAAGAACACCATAGAACGAGAAACAATTATCATTGCAATCCTCCTTAATATTTATCCACTTTGTACCCGGACGAAGTGGAGCAAATGTAAGCCTGAAATTAAGCTTCTCCCCTATCTTTTTAAATTTATAGGTTTCGGGGCAACGGGGAATACCCTCTGCTTTTTGTACTTCCGACCGTGTACCATCCGGATAGATCAGGTATATATTCCTCCCGGCACAAAATGCTCCCCCTGTTATCCTGTTCTCTATTGAAAAATATATTACCGTGTTTTGAAGTGTTGATTCTATCTTTAATATTTCAAGAGTTTTGTGGCTCTTCAATCCGACATTGGGCTGAACAAATATCTGGGGAAATAGTCTGTTCCCGGGTAGCAGCATTGTGAATAATACTAATATAACTTTCGTGAAATCCATCCTTATATTTTTAGTGCAATTTATTAATTATTTCTTCCATACAGAACCGGAATGTTCTTTTAATGCCGCTTAAACAGTTATATAACATAAAGACGGTACTTAACTGGCTGCAAGGTCAGCCTCTCTTTACTTCAATTTGTAACAATCATGTAACATTCGTTTAACATGCGTGTAACAATATCGTTACAATTTTGCATCGTAAAAACCAAATTACCATTATGTTAAAAAATACTCGATTATTCTTATTTATCATTATATTATTGCCGTATCAGGCAGGTAAGCTCAGGGCACAGAATGATGCCGGTTTTACTCCCAATGGAAAGCCGTTCGCACTGATCTTCAGTAATGTTAATTACAAGTTCAACAGCAGTGGCCATTCCAGCGCCTTTGAAATCACCAGGTCCTATCTTGGCTATGAATACAATTTTTCAAAGTACATTTCATCTAAAGTTACCCTGGATGTTGCTGATCCCGGTACAGGTAAACTTCAGATGACTGCCTTTCTAAAGAACGCCCTGGTTCAGTTTAAGAAAGACAATTTCTCGGCTCGATTTGGTATGATAGGAACAGACGCATTCAATCTCCAGGAAAAAATCTGGGGATACCGTTATATCTACAAATCGTTCCAGGATGCTTACGGACTGGAACCAAGTGCCGATATCGGAGCAGCATTGCAATATTCACCTGCAGATTTTCTTTCTTTCGATATTTCCGTTCTTAACGGGGAAGGATACAAGAAAGTTCAATCGGACAGCACATTTAAAACAACTTTTGGCTTAAGGATCACACCTGTGAAAGGATTTGTTGTGAGAGTCTACTATGATTTTATGAACCATAACTATAACCAGGCAACAATGGCCCTTTTTGCAGGATATACAGGGAAGGATTTCAAAGCCGGAATTGAATATAATAACCAGAAGAACCATGGTATGCTTAATGGTCACGATCTTTCAGGCATTTCAATATATTCATCTGTTGCACTGGCAAAAAAATTCACCGTTTTCGCTCGTTACGACAACCTCTGGTCAGCCACACTGACAGGTGAACCTGATCCATGGAATTACGGCAGTGACGGACAGCTCTTTATGGCAGGATTTGACTATTCTCCCGTAAAAGGAGTCAAGATTGCACCTAATTACCGGGGATGGTCTCCTGCGGATAAATCAAGCTCATTCACTTCCATGTTAGCACTTAATTTTGAAGTGAAATTCTGAAAAATAAATTTCAATTAATCAAATAAATCTGGTAAAAATGAAAAATCTATTAATCCTTATTATGATACTCTCTCTTACAGTATCATGCAACAACACAGGAAAAAAATCTGCTTCAAAAAGTGGCAGCAATGTTTCCCTGACTGCAGCCGGGGCTACATTCCCAATGCCTTTTTACAACCTGGCTTTTAAAAAATATTCTGAAAAGACAGGAATACAGATGACTTATGGAGGTATCGGCTCAGGAGGAGGTATCAGAAGCCTTAAGGATAAGGTTGTCGATTTCGGAGCATCCGATGCTTTCCTTTCCGACAGTGAATTATCAGAAATGCCGGCTCCTATTGTTCATATTCCCACCTGTATGGGTGCAGTTGTCATAGCATACAATATCCCGGGTGTGGATAGTCTGAAAATGACCCCTGATGTTCTTGCCGGAATATTCATGGGTAAGATCACAAAATGGAATGATCCGCAGATCAAAGCCATTAACGAGGGCCTGAACTTTCCTGATATGAATATTGCTGTTGTCCACCGTTCAGATGGCAGTGGAACAACAAATATATTCAGTGATTACATGTCGAAAGTAAGTAAGGATTGGAACGACAATATAGGTGCTGGCAAATCACTCAACTGGCCCACCGGTATAGGAGCAAAAGGTAATCCCGGTGTTGCAGGCACTATCAGCCAGACCCAGGGTACCATTGGATATATAGGATCGGAATATGCATTTGCACAGAAGATCCAGTATGCAAAACTGCAGAACAGTTCGGGTAATTTTATCAATCCTGATGTTAAGACAGTAAGTAATGCAGCAAAAGGTGATATACCTGCCGATGCCAGGATAATGGTGACCAATTCATCAGCCCCTGATGCTTATCCGATCAGCGGATTCACCTGGATAATACTTTATAAGGAACAGGATTATAACGGACGTTCGAAAGAACAGGCGGAAGATGTTGTTAAATTCCTTGAGTGGCTTGTCAGCCCGGAAGGACAGGCAATTGCTGAAAGTGTTAATTATGCACCATTGCCTGAAGATGCAGTAACAGTTGCGAAAAATATCCTGAAAACCGTAACTTTCGACGGAAAACCTTTATTAAGTGAATAACATCTGATATACAGATGAACAGTGACAGGTTAACACGAACGGTCCTTTTTATATCATCACTTGTATTACTGATGATCTCAGCCGGAATAGTGTTCTCCCTTGTAGGAGGCGCTATTCCTGCATTTAAGGCTTTCGGACCCGGCTTCATTATTTCAAACCACTGGAATCCTACATCAGGACATGAATCGTACGGTGCCCTGCCTTTCATAGCCGGGACACTGATCACTTCATTCCTGGCACTGTTAATCTGCCTGCCACTTGCCTTCTCGACTTCACTTTTCATGGCCGAGTATTACAGGGGGACAAGAGTTGCCGGTATACTGAGTTCCATGGTTGACCTCCTGGCCGGTATCCCTTCAATAGTATACGGCCTGTGGGGCTTTTATTCCCTTCGGCCGCTAATAATCAGTCTCGGGCTGAATGAACAGGGATTTGGTGTCTTTACATCTTCACTTATCCTGGCCATTATGATAGTGCCATATGCCACGTCCCTTAGTACCGAAATAATAGCTATGGTTCCCGATGAGCTCAAGGAAGCCGCCTATTCACTGGGCGCAACAAGAAGAGAGGTAATCTTCAATGTCATTCTTCCAAATGCCCGATCAGGTATCATAGCAAGCTACATCCTTGCACTGGGAAGGGCACTGGGTGAAACCATGGCTGTTACCATGCTCATCGGAAACGCCAACGTGATCCCTAAAGGCCTGTTTTCAACGGGGAACACCATGGCAAGCATTATTGCAAACCAGTTCGGCGAGGCTACTGGACTGAAACTAAGTTCACTGATCGCAATAGGCCTTTTGCTCTTTGCTATAACGGCTATTGTAAACAGTATAGGGAAACTGATCATCAGCAGATTTTCAAGATAACAGATATTGATATGGCGCAAATACCGGCTATAAGCGATAGTACCAACAGGAGACACCTTAAGAACGTCATTCTGAAGGTGTCGATAATTATTTTGTCTCTTATAACCATAGTACCTATCATATTCATTATCTACAAGATTGTTGTAAACGGGATAAGCCAGATCAACCTGGACTTTTTTGTTAAGCCATCCCCGGATTCTCTACAGGCTATGACCGCCCTTGCAAACCACGAGACCATACCCGGCGGTATAGCAAACGGGATAACCGGTACATTCCTGATAGTTATTGTTGCGTCATTGCTGGCAATTCCTGTGGGAATAATGATAGGTATATATCTTTATGAAAATCCCACCAGCCGTTATTCAGGTCTCATAAGAAATATCAGCGAGATCCTCCAGGGTGTTCCATCTATTGTCCTTGGTGTTATTGGCTATATGTGGATTGTCAAAAATGTCACCAACGGTTTTTCAGCCCTTGCCGGGAGTGTTGCTCTTGCCATAATGATGCTGCCCATGATAATAAAGTCGACGGAAGAGACTATGAAAATGATACCCAATGAGATAAGGGAAGCTGCCTTTGCTATGGGAGTACCCTATCATAAAGTGATCATTAAGGTACTGATACCCAGCAGCATCAGCGGATTATCAACAGGTGTGTTACTATCTGTCTCACGTATACTTGGAGAGACAGCACCCCTGATGCTGACAGCACTGGGCAGTTCTGTGATAAATCTCAACATTACGAAACCTACAAATGCAGTCCCCTTACTTATCTGGGAATTTTATAATGATCCCAATATGGTTAAACTTGTCTGGAGTTCGTCCCTGTTCCTTCTGATATTTGTACTTTCGTTAAATATTATCTCAGGCAGACTTGCTAAGAAACATAAGACCGGAAGAAAGAAATGACAGAAACACAATTAAATATCAATAATCCAATATTAAAAGTCAGAGACCTATCAATTTCTTACGAGATCGGCAAACAGGCTGTCAAAGGGATCAATGCCACAATTGAAAGTAAAGCTATTACAGCGATAATGGGTCCTTCCGGTTGTGGAAAGAGTACCCTTCTCCGGGCTTTCAACAGGATGCATGAGCTTTACCCCAATATCACAACAGAAGGTTCGATACTTCTCCACGACATGGATATACGCGAAATGTCAACAATTAATCTCAGGCGTAAGATAGGTATGGTTTTCCAGAGACCTAATCCTTTCCCGACAATGAACATATACGAAAATGTCCTTGCCGGTTACAAGCTTAATGGCATCAAGCTAAGACGCAGTGAACGTGATGAGATAGTAGAAAAGTCATTATCTGACGTAACACTATGGGATGAGGTGAAAGATTCCCTTTTCAAAAAAGGCACTTTTCTTTCTGGCGGACAGCAGCAACGACTGTGTATTGCAAGGGCTATCGCCTTCAATCCTGACGTCCTTCTCCTTGACGAACCCACTTCGGCACTCGACCCGGTGGCTACGGCCAAGGTTGAGGACCTGCTTGTCAAGCTGAAAGAAGAATATACAGTGCTTCTTGTGACACACAACATGTCTCAGGCTGCCCGAATCAGTGATAACTCCATGTTCATGTACCTCGGGGAACTGGTGGAATACGGTAAAACAGATATAATGTTCACGAATCCGAAAGACTCGAGAACAGAAGGATACCTGACAGGGAAATTCGGTTGATTCCCCTGTTATACTGATAATAGTTAAAAGGCAAATAAATTATAAAAAGATGTATACAAAGAAGGAACAATCAATACAGGAGATAATGAACAGTTTCAATGAGATGGCCAATACGGTACTCGCTCAGCTCAGTCTCATTGAAAGACTGATGTCCACTGAAGATAAAGCCACCCGGGAGGGTCTTGTTGAAAAAATTAAAAAGAACGAACAGGATCTGGATACATTCGAGATCACTATCAGTGACCAATTCATCAACTCAATTGTTCTCTACCAGCCTGTTGCCTCAGATATCAGGAAACTTGTTGCAGTATACAGGATGGTGCTTAACCTCGAAAGGATAGGTGATCTTGTTATGAACATAATGGGGACAATAAAATACGTGGAGTCATCTCCTGAATATAAATCAATGTCGGAACTTCTTCTTAATATGCTTGCTTCCGGTAAGATAATGGTTGAAAAATCATTATTGTCATTTGTCAACAGCGATCTCGATTTTGCTATCTGGACTATAAAGAATGATCCGATTGTTGATGAGATGAACCAGAAACTGCTTATTAACAGCATCTCCAAGGCCAGGATCAACGAAAAAACAAAGGAGATGCTGATGAGATATGCAGATCTTAAGAATATCATTACCAATATTGAAAGGATTGCCGATCATGCAACCAATATAGCTGAAGCAACAATTTATTCACTTCAGGGCACGGATATAAGACATACTGATATTGATAAGGAGACTGAAGACAAAAAAGGATAATATCATGCAAATTTTTGCAGATGATGGATACAAAAAAAAGTAAAATACTAATAGTTGATGATGAAGAGGACCTGTGTGAAATTCTGCAATATAACCTCAATAATGCAGGATTTGAGACAGAGACTGCTCACTCAGCCGAAGAAGCACTGAAAAAAGCCCTGTATAATTATGATCTCTTTATCCTGGATGTTATGATGGGCCCTATTTCGGGATTTAAGCTTGCAGAAAAATTGAAAAAGGAATTTAAAATAAATACACCTGTAATATTTCTTACCGCCAAAGATACTGAAAACGATGTGCTGACTGGTTTTAGCCTCGGCGCTGACGACTATATCGCAAAGCCGTTTTCAGTAAATGAGCTCACAGCAAGAGTCAAAGCTGTTTTGAAGAGGACTGAAACGGGAACAATGGAGGAATCGATACAAAAGTACGGAGAAATAGAACTTGATAACATCAGAAAACGTTTAATAATAGAAAATGATAAAATAGACCTGACAAGAAAAGAATTTGAAATCTTAAAACTTCTTCTTGAGAATAACGGCAAGGTATTTTCAAGGGAAGATATTCTTAAAAGGATCTGGGGAGGCGATGTTATTGTGACAGACAGAACAGTTGACGTCAATATTGCAAGGATTAGAAGTAAAATTGGGAAATACAGCTCTAACCTGAAAAATAAAACCGGGTATGGATATTTCTTTGAGTTCTGAAATATACTAAAAATGTAGATAATGATTGCTAAAAGCCGATTTCGGAATAACCTGTTCCTGTATTATTTCAGTGTGTTTCTTTTGTTCACACTGGTTATTATTTTATATCTCTATCATCGTGAAAAGAAGTACAGGATAGAAACACTGAATGATGAGTTGTATAATATAACAGTTACAACGAATAATTTTATAAATGATAATGATGTCTACCAAAAAGGCAACTACAGGATAATTGATTCACTGGTAAAGATCCTTCCCCAGGAGGAACTTCGGATTACTATTATTAATCCGTCGGGTAAAGTGCTTTACGACAGTTATGTTAAGGACTGGAGCACAATGGTTAACCATAAGAACCGTCCCGAAATAATGCAGTCTACCTATTCTGAATTCGGAACCAATATCAGGAAATCGGCCACAACAGGAGTATCATATTATTATTATGCAAAATTTTATAACAGGTATTATATAAGGGCTGCAGTAGTATACGATATCAACGTAGTTAATTTTCTGACAACCGAGAAAATGTTCCTGGTGGTCATCCTTACACTGTTTATACTTATCTGGTTCATATTGCTTAATATTACAAACAGGTTCGGTAAATCGGTTACACGCCTGAAGGATTTTGCTGTAACCATAGGCAGAAATGAAACATTCGATAATAATTTACCTTTTCCAAAAAATGAGCTTGGTGTAATCGGGGAAGAGATAATAAGTATCTATAACAATCTCCGAAAAGCAAAAGATGATCTTGCGGTTGAGAAAGAAAGATTATTTAATCACTTGAATGTCCTGAATGAAGGAGTAGCTTTCTTTACAAACAAGAATAAAAGAATCCTTACCAACAGTCATTTCATACAGTTCATGAATATGATCTCGGGTGAGCTGACCCTCGATCCTGATAACTTCTTCAGAATAGACGATTTTAAACCGGTACTTGAATTCGTTGAAAAACAAAGGGCCGGTACTTATAAGTCAACCGAACAGCCGAGAATGGAATACCAGATAAATAAAAGCGGAAAATACTTCAGGGTCCAGTGTGTGATGTTCCATGACGAAAGTTTTGAAATAATCCTGAGTGATATTACAACCATGGAGACAAACCGGATCATCAAGCAACAGGTAACCTCAAATATAGCACATGAACTTAAAACCCCGGTTTCATCAATCAGAGGCTATATTGAGACTATAATAAATGACCCGGATATAGAACCTGTAAGGCAGAAATACTTTCTGGAGCGTGCCCTGGCCCAGACTGACCGGCTTTCACAGCTTATTACCGATATTGGGGTACTGAATAAAATAGAGGAAGCAGGAAGAAATTTTGCCCTTGAGAAGATTAAAATCAATAATGTTATTTATGAGGTGCGCGATAATTTCAAATCCGCTGTCGATCAGAAGAAGATGAATATTGAGTGCAGGGTCGATGACAATATCATTGTAAAAGGTAATAGATCCCTGCTCCTTTCTGTCTTTCAAAACCTGCTGGAAAACTCCATTTCCTATGCCGGGGAAAACTGCACTGTAAAAATTAATATGTTCCATGAAGACGATAACTTTTATCATTTTTCATTCTCCGACAACGGGGTAGGTATTCCTGAGGAACACCTGGGACGTGTATTTGAAAGGTTTTACAGGGTTGATTCAGGAAGATCAAGAAAACAGGGAGGCACAGGTCTTGGATTATCAATTGTAAAGAATGCAATTCTCCTTCATAAAGGGGAGATCTCCGTTAAGCAGATGGAGACAGGAGGAATTGAATTTCTATTCAGTCTGCCCAAATTCAAGGATTAACAGGATATTGGCCTGCAGGGTTTATGCTCTTACAGTAAGAAGTCTTAACCTTACAGGTCTGATGTTCCTGAACTTAAAGCCTATCTTTTTAACAGCCAGCGAGATAATGGTATATTTAATTACCATACTGAAAAATGTAGTTAGTCCGAACAGGAGTATATTGATGTTGAAAACTCCTGATGAAATTGAAAAAATACCATAAGGGAGAGGAGTCATACTCGAGACAAAAAGTAATCCGGTACCATATCTTGAATACATCATTTGCATTTTATCATAGCTTTTTTCAGTGATACCCGGTACCTTATCCAGGATAAAATGCCCAAAGCCTGAGATACTACCATCTGCAGTCAGCCAGATAAAATGCCCTCCAAGGTATGCTATCAGTGCTCCTGTCAACATACCCAGGGAAATAATTCCTACCGACCTGACAACTGATGAATTCTTTAAAAGCAAAAGCATAATAAAAAAGGTTGTTATCGGCAGGGGGAAAAAAGATGCATCAGCAACCGCAAGAGTAAAAAGCACCAGATCTGCCCACTTAGTCCCTGCCAGGCTCATGCTCTTATTATGAAGTTTTTTAAATATTTTTATCATAAATTTTAGACCCTAATATTTCGTACCCTAAAACCTTCCAAAAATTTATAAGATGCAAAGATGGTGATTTTTATGTTATGATAGTTAAAATATGTGTTAAATGTTGTTAAGAAATTTTTACAGGGCTTCCAACAAGCCTTAGGCCCAGGTGTTCCGAACCCAGAACATCAAGGATCATCCACCGATTAAAAAGCAGATCCGGTATAATTTCAGAAAATCAGGATTACGATCAGAACCAGTAGCCAAAATTAGCTGAGAACGTAGGTGCCTTTACAGCATTTGAATAACCGACAAGAACATCTATCGGTCCAAGAATCGTTTTGATCGAATAATCGATGCCTCCCCCCCAGTACTCCTTATCATTTGTGGAAGTGAAAACATCACTGCTCTGATACAGTGCATTGGTAACCAATGACAGATAATGCCTGTCATTAAACCTTATCCTCACCCCGGTCAGGCCACAAAGAGCAAACCTGTCAACAAGTGTTACGGGATTAAGGCCAACAAAAGGGATATTATAATCAAAATATTGTGAATAAGGCGCACCTCCGGCCAGTGTGACCTTGAAAGCAGGAAACTGAGAGCTGAAAATCGACCTGTTGTACATATTGAAAAGAATGGTCACATTATTAGAAACAGGAATATAGTTTCTCATCCTGAACTGGAATATCTGGCTGATATAGCTGTTCCTTCCAAGTGGGCTCTGAAAGGAATACTCTGTATACAGTTCAGTACCTCTGCTGGGAAAATAGTAGTCATCAAGATTGTCAACAGACAGGTAACCATAGGCATTCGTAAGGTAGCTGTTCTTTTCATAATTGGCTATCGTATACCCGCTCCTGCTGAATATGTCGCCCCTGTAATACTCCTCCCTTATACCAATGCCTATAATGTTCTGGTGAAAAAATCTCTTATAGATATATACTGATGCTGAACTGTAAAAGAGGCTTGCCCTGTAGAGCTTCATACCATTATCAAATATATTATAATTCTGATATTTCCCTTTCAATGAAACACCTCCAATCGGGAAATTTCCTTTGCTTGTCTCAGCTGTGAATCTTACCCCCGGATTTGCCGATAATTCCGCGCTGGCCGACAGGATTCCGAACCGTTTACCGAAATTCTTGCTTGTAAGATTGAACATCAGGGCAGCAGCGTCTGTAGTGTTTACCTTAAAACCAACATACTGGTTAACAACATTTTTTTCAGTGATGTTGAGGTTAAGTGTTTTGCCCTGATCATTGTCGTACAGACTGAAATATATTTTATCAAATATGCCATAGCCATACATCTGATTTATCACACCTTTAATGTCATCGCTGGAATAATATCCGGGTGTATGCATATCAATACCCTTTAGCAAAAAAGTCGCATCAGCATTGAACTTGCCCGACAATGAAATATTGGTGATTAACCACTTATCGGGAGGAATATACTTTCTCGATCGTTCACGTGGTTTCAGGTTATATTCCTCCTTTATCTTAAGCAACTTGTCTTTTACTTTGATGGCTGCCTCCATACCCCTTATTATCAAAGTATCCACAGCCTGATTATTAAAACTCGCAAGTGAGTATCCAGAAATATCGGGTTTTATAAGAATATCACACATTCTTGAATTGACAGAGTCCTTTCCAAGATCAAGAAATCCCATCATCTGGCTGAACATACCCTGTAATGACTTGATCTTATCAGGATTGTTAAAATCACTTGTGATGTCTACCCCGATTATTATATCTGCTCCCATTTTTTTTGCAAGATCAACAGGAAAGTTATTGACAACACCTCCATCAACCAGATAATGCCCGTCCCTGTTTATATACTGAAAAACACCCGGAACAGCCATACTTGCAAACATGGCAGTTGGTAAGAACCCGTTCCTCATATCAATCTCCTTGCCCGTCTCAAGGTCGGTTGCAACACAGGCGAAAGAAACAGGAAGCTTATTGAAGTCCATATTATAAGGTACATTGCCTGCAAGGCTGCACAGCAGATTAAGAACATTCTGGCCCCTGATAACACCCTGCGGTATTGTTATCTTCTTCTTTTCATTTACCCGGAGAGCAAAAAGATAACGTTGCTGTATAACCCTGTCAATCCTTGAAAGGTAGTACCTTGGAAGATCGTCGAGTAAGAGTTGCTGCCAGTTCTGCTTTTTACAAATTGCTTCGATCTCATCTGAAGTATAACCTACAGCGTATACTCCTCCGACAAGACTTCCAATACTTGTTCCTACGATAATATCAATCGGGATACCTTCCTGCTCAAGAACCTTAAGCACTCCGATATGAACAAATCCCTTGGCGCCTCCCCCGCTTAAGACAACGGCAATACGTGGGCGTCTCGTTCCGGGTATCGTATCCTGTCCATGTAAAATGACAGGAAATGCCAGCATGATAATAAATACAATAAACCGTGTAATAAACCTGAAACCTGAGTTATATAGCTTCATATCTGTCTGGAAGGAATTAATATTCTTCAAATTTACACAACAAATAAAAAAAGTTGACAATTTTTTGAAAATTGTCTTCTGTCAAATTTTTAAGTATATTCATGTGCTAATAATATTGTGTTAAAAGGAAAAGACTGATCCTGTTTTTATTAGAGAAGATCCTTATTATCAGCATTTTGATTAATTCACATCGTCAATATAAGATTTACATATGGACAATAAATGGTTAATCTGGGCAACCGAATTGCAGTCAATTGCCCAGGCCGGGCTTGCCTTCTGCGAAAATGACTATGATCGCGACAGGTATGAGAAAATCAGGAACCTGTCAATAGATATAATGCATGAATATACAGATATCGACAACGATAAGTTAAAGGATATATTTGCCTCTGAAACAGGATACCAGACCCCGAAAATCGACATCAGGGCCGTTGTGATAAAAGATGACAAAATACTCATGATAAAAGAGAAAGCAGATGGCAAATGGTCATTGCCCGGTGGATGGGCAGATGTTAATACCTCAGTGGGGGAATCAGCCGTAAGGGAAAGCCTGGAAGAAGCAGGTGCCGCAGTCATTCCCAAAAGGATAATTGCCATCCAGCTCGCCAACAAGCATAACAACCCGTTGCTTCCATATACCATATATAAGATATTTGTTGAATGTGATCTTATCGAAATTTCTTTCAGGGAAAACACAGAGACCCTCGGATCAGGTTTCTTCTCTCCTGATTGCCTGCCTCCTCTTTCATCAGACAGAACAACAGCTAAACAGATTGAGATGTGTTTTAATGCCAAAAAATATAAAGTCTTTGAGACAATTTTTGATTAAACGCTTTAAAATAAAGCCACATGAAAACCCTACAAACAACCTCTGCCGTATTCATCGCTCTCATCATGTTTTCAGCCTTCCTGCAGGCCCAGGTCAAGAAACCACTGACTGATGGGAAAGAGAGAGTAGTATTAACGGAAAAACTGACAGCAATGAAAGCCGGTTCTCCCTTCAAAGATCTTAAATGGCAGTACATAGGTCCCACAAATATAAGCGGCCGTTGTACAGATGTTGAAGCCATATCGCCACGGGGAAGCAGTTATACCATCTGGATAGGATCAGCAACAGGAGGAGTATGGAAATCAACCAATGAAGCCACTACGTTTGAACCCGTTTTTAAAGGAATGCCAACTGCTTCTATCGGAGATATAGCCATTGATCCCAATAATCCGGATGTTGTCTGGGTCGGTACCGGGGAAGCCAATATATTCAGGAGCTCCGATGCCGGCTGCGGAGTATTTAAAACCACCGACGGAGGAAAGACATGGAAGCTTATGGGTCTTGAGAATACCTATACAATAGGCCGCATAAGGGTTAATCCCAAAAATTCCAATGTTGTATATGTTGCAGCCACCGGACATGAATGGACTCCTAATCCCGACAGGGGACTTTATAAAACCACCGATGGTGGAAAAACCTGGGCAAAAGTGCTATATGCTGATGAAAACACAGGTGTATACGACCTGGTCCTTGACCCGAAGAATCCTGATATAGTATACTGTACAACATGGGAAAGGATGAGGCTGAAATGGAATGATCCGAGAACTTATGATACGACAGTTAACAATGGCATCTGGAAATCGGTCAACGGAGGAAAAACATGGAAAAAAATCAATACAGGCTTGCCCGAACCTAACAAAAGAGGTCGCATCGGGATAGATATTGCAGGGTCGAATCCAAAGGTACTGTATGCATATGTTGATAACTATGAAATAGCACAGGCTGCTAAGCCCGGTGAAGTTGATTCATACGGTCGGCAGAAAAAGGACATAATAAAGGGGGCCACCATTTACAGGACTTCAGATGCCGGTTCAACATGGACGCAGGTAAGCGGTTTAACACCCGAGCAAAAGAAATATATGGAGAATCATTCAGCCACTTATGGCTGGGTTTTTGGCCAGATAAGGGTTGATCCCAAAGATGAAAATACAGTTTATACCATGGGTATCCGGCTTAACCAGTCCACCGATGGAGGAAGGACCTTTAAACCGTTAAGGGGCCCTCATGCTGATCATCACGGCTTATGGATCGATCCCGACAACCCTGATTACCTGCTGAACGTTCAGGATGGCGGACTAACCATTTCCTACGACAGGGGCAAGACATGGAAATATCCCATTGAAGTACTTCCTCTGGCCCAGTTCTATAATGTAGCATACGACTTCAGTACACCGTTCAGGGTTTTCGGATCCATACAGGACCACCACAGTTTTTATGCACCGGTTGATCTGTCACATGGAAGGGACAAAGTGCCGGCAACCGATTTCAAACATATTCTTGGTGCCGAAGGCAGTACCCATGCAGTCGACCCAGTAGATAACAACACAATATACTCCAGTACCTTCTATGGTAATCTTGCCAGGGCGGAGATAAACAATTATCCTGAAAGTATTAAATACCTTCTCCCCAACAGACTGCCCGGAGAGGTACCTCTCAGGGGACAATGGGTGGCCCCGAGCATGATTTCAACATTTAATCATGATATAATATATCATGGTATGCAGTTCGTGATGATGTCAAGGGACCAGGGTGATACATGGAAATTTATCAGTCCCGATCTGTCTTATAACGATCCTGCAAAAATAGGAGATATTAACTATCAGACCATTTCAGTAATGGATGAATCGCCACTGAGATTCGGTCTTATATATGCCGGAACCGATGATGGCCGGATATGGAGAACAAAGGACGGGGGCAATAACTGGGAAGAGATAAGAAACGGCGCTGTCCCTGTAAAATTTGTTTCACGTATCGTTGCTTCAGCGTATGATATTGGCACAGTATACCTGACACAGACCGGAAGGAGAGACGATGATTTCCAGGTATATATATGGAAATCAACAGACTTTGGAGATACCTGGCAGGATATCTCCGGGAATATCCCGGTAGGTCCGGTGAATGTCATAAAAGAAGATCCTGTTAATAAAGATATACTATATGCCGGTACCGATGCAGGTGTCTTCATCAGCAAGGACGGCGGGAAGAAATGGGATATACTGGGTGATCTTCCTTTTGTATATGTCCATGATCTGGCAATTCATCCACGTGATAACATGATAATAATTGCAACACATGGTCGCGGAATGTGGGTAATGGATGCAAATCCGATAAATGAGAAGGATAAAAGAAGACAACGCTACTATTACGAGGATGAAACCGGGGAAGTGGATTGACTATATGGTGCAATTAGGGGAAGAGACGCAGAGACTAAGTGACGAAGGGACTGAGGGACGAAGAGACTAAAACGTAAAGCCTAGACAATGTC
>Ga0315535_1001340_pt1 | contig 16423 bp, 15 predicted proteins | sample SalMarSW160220MG_2_FD_203092 | JGI IMG/M metagenome (GOLD analysis project Ga0315535, IMG submission 203092) | Salt marsh sediment microbial communities from the Plum Island Ecosystem LTER, Massachusetts, United States - Salt Marsh Sediment SW1602-20 ...
CGTGGGGCTGGTGACGGAGCTCAACCGGGGCCGCGCGTTCTACGCCGAGCCAGCGCGGCTGGGCGAGTACGTGCTGGTCGATTTCGTCCAGCGCCGCCGCAGGCGCGTGTCGTAGAGTCACGCCACAGGGCGCGTCCCCACTTGCTCGCGAGTGACCGGACCTGACGCGCACCACGAGGGAGGTCGCATGCTCCAGCTGTTCCTGTTCCTGCACGTGCTCGGCGCGATCGCCGTGTTCGGGCCGACGTTCGTCTTCCCGCTGATCTCCGGTCAGGCCGGCAAGGCACCGCAGCACGGCCACTTCGCGGCGGTGGTGATGGATCTGATCGAGCGCCGGATCGTGATCCCGGGGGCGATCGTGCAGGGAATCACGGGTGTTGGGCTGATCCTGATCATCGGCCCCGACCTCACCAGCCCCGCCTGGCGCTGGCTGATCGGCGGGATCGTGCTGTACGTGATCGCCGTCATCTACGCGATCCTGGTCCAGGCGCCCGCGGCCGAGAAGATGGTCGAGCTCACCGCCGGTGGCCCGCCGGCGGGTGCGCCGCCTGCCGGAGCTCCGGCCGGTCCGCCGCCCGAGATGGCCGCGACGGCGCAGCGGCTCCAGCGCGGCGGCATGTTCCTGACCGTGCTGATCGTGCTGATCGTGGCCCTCATGGTGGCCAAGCCGGGCGTCTGATCGGGCGCTGGGGCGCCCCACCGGACGTTCCGGCCCGTCACCGGGGGCCAAGCGACCCCCGATCCGCGACAGCCGACCCGTCCGCCTTCGCTCCGTTGCGCCTGTTGCTCGTCAGACACATGGGGCAGCATCGGGTGTGCCGCCGATCTCCGCCCCGGCGATCCCGTCCGGGTGCGCGCCGCCCGGCTACCATCAGTGTCGACACAAACAGGAGACCACCTGATGCCCCACGTCGCCACGTCGCCCGCCGACCTCATCGCCCGCCTGTCCGGGATCGCGCACATCGAGGGCGGAAGGCTGGTCATCGATGACGAGCCCCGGTTCCGCTCCGAGGCCGCCTACGATCTCGCCTGGACCGCGGCCCTCACCACGGACGATCCGACCGCCGAGGCGACGCGATGGATCGTGTGGGAAGCGAGCCAGGCCCTGGGAGCACGCTCGGCGAGCATCCAGGAGCTGTACATGGCGCGGAGCCGGGGCGAGGTGTCGGGCTTCACGGTGCCGGCGATCAACCTGCGCGCCCAGACGTTCGACATGGCCCGCACGTTCTACGAGACCGCGGCGCGCGCCGACGTGGGCGCGGTGATCTTCGAGTTGGCCCGCAGCGAGCAGACCTACACCTACCAGCGCCCAATGGACTACGCGACGTCCGTGCTGGCGGGCGCGATCGCGGCAGGCTGGAAGGGTCCCGTGTTCATCCAGGGCGACCATTACCAGTTCAACGCCAAGAAGTACGCGGCCGACCCCGAGGCCATGACCGAGGAGATCCGTCGCGCGTGCCGGCTGGCGATCGATGCCGGCTACCGGAACATCGACATCGACAGCTCCACGCTGGTGGATCTGTCCCAGCCCGACCTGGACGCCGAGCAGCGTGAGAACTACATGCGCGCCGCCGAGCTGACCGCGCTCATCCGGAGCCTCGAGGTCGATGGTGTGACCGTCAGCGTGGGCGGCGAGATCGGCGAGGTCGGCAAGCAGAACTCGACGCCCGAGGAGCTCAAGGCGTACCTCGACGGCTACAACCGGGAGCTTGACGGCCGGGCGCCCGGCGCCAGGGGTCTGTCCAAGGTCAGCGTCCAGACCGGGACCTCGCATGGCGGTGTGCCGCTGCCGGGTGGTGGCGTTGCCGAGGTCAAGCTCGACTTCGACGTGCTGGGCAAGCTCGGTGTCATCGCCCGCGAGTACGGGCTGGCCGGGGCCGTCCAGCACGGCGCGTCGACGCTGCCCGACGAGCTGTTCCATCACTTCCCCGCCGTCGAGACGGCCGAGATCCACCTTGCGACCGGTTTCCAGAACGCGCTCTACGACCATCCGGCGTTTCCGGCATCGATGACCAGTGCGATCAACGACTGGTGCCGCGCGAACGCCGCCAACGAGCGCAAGGCCGGCCAGACCGAGGAGCAGTTCCTGTACACGACCCGCAAGAAGGCGATCGGCCCGTTCAAGCGCGAGCTGTGGGAGCTGGAGACCAAGGACGAGATCCTCGCCTCGCAGACGACCAAGATCGCGTTCCTGTTCTCGAACCTCAAGGTCAACGGCTCGATGGCGCTCGTCGACCGGTACATCACGCCGGTGGCGGTCTCGCGGCCGATCCCGAGCGCGCTGGGGGTCGCGGTCGCCGGCTGATGCCGGGGATCGGCGTCCCGTTGCGTACCCGGCCGGCCGTGCGGTGCCGGTCGCGGTCGTCCTGGCGACCGGCCCGTGGCTGATGGACCCGACGAGCTGTTCCGCCTCCGGCCCGCGCCGCTGCCCATCTCCATCCGGCTCGAGGCGCCCGGCGACGAGCCGGGTGTGCGGGCCGTGGAGCTGTCGGCGTTCACCGGACCCGAGGAGGCCGCGATCGTCGACCGGATCCGCTCCGAGGCGCCCGACGGCTGGCATTCGCTGGTGGCCGTCGACGAGGGTGGGCGGATCGTCGGCCACCTGCTGCTCTCGCCCTGTCCGGTGGAGGATGCCGCCGGCCGACCTGTGGCGCAGGTGCTGGCGATCGGCCCGGTGGCCGTCCAGCCTGCGTCACAGCTGCGGGGCGTCGGGTCGGCGCTGATGACCGCGGCCCTGGGCCTGGCCGTCGCCCGTGCCGTACCGGCGCTGGTGCTCCTGGGCCAGCCGTCGTACTACCCACAGTTCGGGTTCGAGCCCGCCCGCGGCGTGGGGTTGGAGCCGCCGGTGGCAGCGTGGCCCGACGCCGCCTGGATGGCCCGCCGGCTGCCGGCGTGGACTGACGTGATGAAGGGGACCGTGCGGTATCCGGAGGCGTTCGAGCCGCTCGCCTGACCGGATCACGACAGCCGGCCCGGACCATCATCATCCGGGCGGCAGCAACTCGCCCGACGTCAGGTGGCTGCGCGCCGACCTGGCAGCCAGCGGGGCACGGGCATGCTCGCGATGTGGCACCGGCCGCGGTTCCGATTCGGGGCGACCGACAACTCCTTCGGCGATGCGGCCACAGGCACCTGTCACTGAGGCATCATCAGCGCATGACCGCCTTCGACTTCGGGCCCGTGTGGTCCGCATCCCTGGCTCGCGCCTCCCAATCCGCGCTCGACGCGTGGCTGGCGTTCGCGCTCGAGGCCTGCGACGCCGCCGACCGCATGGCCCTGGCCGGCTTCCGGCGGAACCTGAGCATCGAGCGCAAGCCGGATCGCTCGTTCGTGACCGCCGTCGACCAGGCGATCGAGCGTGAGATCCGGGGTCGCATCCTGGCGCGGTTTCCCGATCATGGGCTGGTCGGCGAGGAGTACGGCGAGGAGGCCGGCAAGGCCGCCACACGCTGGTTCATCGACCCTATCGATGCCACCCACAACTACATCCGCGGCATTCCGCTGTTTGCGACCCTGCTGGCCGTCGAGCACGAGGGCGAGATCCAGGTGGGCGTCATCTCGGCTCCCGCGATGCGCGAGCGCTGGTTCGCCTGGCGCGGTGGTGGCGCCTGGAACCGCGGCTCGGACGGCGAGCGGCGGATCACGGTCTCGGGGGTGACGGCACTCGAGGACGCTCAACTCCTCTACGGCAGCGCTCGCGACACCGTCGCGAGCGGCCTCATGCCGGGCTTCGACGCTCTGATCACCGCGACCTGGCGCGAACGCGGGTTCGGCGACTTCTGGGGCTATGCGCTCGTCGCCGAGGGCGCCGCCGAGGCGATGCTCGAGACGGGGATGCACAGCTGGGATCTGGCCGCACCGCAGGTGCTGATCGAGGAAGCCGGCGGGCGGGTGACCGATGTCGACGGCGAGCGCCGGATCGACACCCCGTCCATCGTGGGTTCGAACGGGCGGCTGCACGAGGAGATCCTTCGGCGGTTGCAGGAGGCTCCGCGGGGGTAGCGGCGGTCGCGAGCTCAAGCCCAATGCTCGTCGTCCAGTCCAGGCACGACTGTCTGGCGCGACGGGGGAAGGATTGCGGATCCAGGTTCGCGCAACCTGGTGAGGGATCGTGCTGCGCCGAGCACGAATTGCGCCGTGACAGGCCCGACCGCGTGGCTGCGGGACGGCTCATTGGAGCGTGAGGGCGGTCTGCCAGTCGTCCTCTGGCTGAATGGCGATCGCCGGCGCCAAGGTGATCGCCGGCGCGGAGGTGCCCGCCGGCGCCAAGGTGCCCGTCGGCGGCACGGGACGATCGGTGACAACGCGAGTCACGGCACAGCCGTGCCACCCGCTCGGAGGGGCTCGAGCGGGTCACCTGGTCCGCTCGCCTGACCTGTGGAGCGTCGTGTCCGGGTGCAGCTCGCCGCTGATCGCTACCTCGGCTCAGCCGAACAGCCAGGCGAGGAGGGCGATCGCCGCCACGATGACGACGATCAGCGGGAGCTGATCGGCCCCGAACCCGCCCGCGACGGCGCCCGGGATCGCCACCGCGGCAACGATCGCGAACACAGCCGCTCGCCGCGAGCGGGCATCCACGCCCATCTCGTCGGCGTCGCCCATCTCGTCGCCATCAGAAAGCTCGTCGGGATCGTCCGCTGCTTCGGCAGCAGGGGGCTTGTCCCAGACGCCCGGCTCGTCGCGGGAGGCCGCCCATCCCGGCCGGCCGTCGCCCGTCGCGTGGCCGGCCGCCTCACCCGGCAGTGGCTCGAGACCCAGCAGCCACCGGCCGGGATTGGCGAGCGTCGCGGCTGCGGCGGGCTCCAGCAGGTCCTCCGCCACGGCGACCGACACCGCGTCCTCGATCGCCAGCACGAGCTGGACCTCGTCTTCGGGACGGGCGCCTGTCCCGACGGGCATCATCCTTGAGCCCGACGTCCAGACCCAGGCGGCTCGCTTGAGAAGCCCGTCGCGCAGCCATGTTCGCGACTCATCGAGCAGCGGACCCCGGCCATGCCCATCGGCCAGGCGCTCGAGCTCGGCCAGGAGGATCTCGCGCTCCTCGAGGTCGCGCCGTGGCACGACGGTGCGGTGCAGGTCCTCGGCGCTGAGGCTGTCCGCCGCGGCGAAGATCATGTTCGCCCGCCCGCGGGCCGCCCGCTCGCCCGGCAGCGACAGCTCGTTGGGACGAACGGCCCAGGGCTCCCGGGTCATCGAGCCCAGGCCGAGGCGGACGGCTGGCGAAGCGTCGCCAGGCGATCGCGGTCGGTCATGGATCGGCCGGTTCGGACGGAACCGGTGCGCGGATCAGAACGCGGCGGATCAGAACGCGATCGTTCGGGGTGACGGCGGCTCACCCCCGGATCGTGGCGGTCAGGCGCCCGCGACGTCCAGTGCTTCGGTCATGATCGCGAGGGCCCGATCGACCTCCTCGGCGGTCGTGACCAGCGGTGGGATGATGCGGATCACGTTGACGTACGTCCCCGCCGTGAGCACGAGCAACCCGCGATCGAAGCAGGCCTGCTGCACGCGCTTGGTCAGCGCCGCATCGGGCACCCGGCCGTCCCCCTCGCCGCGGCGTACGAGCTCGAGGGCGATCATCAGGCCCAGACCCCGAACGTCGCCCACGGCCGCCCGAGCGTCGCACGCAGCTCGAAGCCCGTCGAGCAGCTGGGCGCCGCGATCCCGGGCATTGGCCACGAGGCCCTCGTCCTCGATGACGTCGAGCGTGGCCAGCGCGGCGGCGCAGGCGACCACGTTGCCGCCGAACGTCCCCCCATGGCTGCCCGCCGGGAACCGGTCCATGATCTCGGTCCTGGCCAGGATCCCCGACAGCGGCAGGCCCGACGCGATCCCCTTGGCCATGACCAGGATGTCCGGCTCGACGTCCCAATGGCGGACCGCAAACAGCTCGCCGGTTCGCCCGAACCCCGTCTGGACCTCGTCCGCGACCAGCAGGATCCCGTGCTGGCGCGTGATCTCGCGCAGACGCGGCAGGAAACCGGGCGGCGGCACGATGTAGCCGCCCTCGCCGATCACCGGCTCGACGATGATCGCCGCGACCCGGTCCGGGTAGACGAGCTGGTGGAACAGCAGGTCGAGCTGGGCCTCCCAGTCGCAGGTGCAGTGCTCGTCGGCGGCATGGGCGCCACCCGACGCGCGGTAGCAGTACGGGTACGCGGCGTGGTAGACCGAGCCGGGCAGCGGCTCGAACGCCCCGCGGTAGACATCCTTGGCTGCCGTCAAGGCCATCGCCTGGCCGGTCCGGCCGTGGAACGCGTAGCGGAACGCGATGATCGCGGGGCGGCCGGTCGCCACCCGGGCCAGCTTGACCGCGGCCTCGACTGCCTCGGCGCCCGAGTTCGACAGGAACGCCGACCACGGCCCGCCCGGCAGCAGCCCGGCCAGCCGCTCGTACAACCGCAGGCCGGGCTCGTGATAGACGATGTTCTGCTGGCCGTGGAGCAGCTTCGCCGCCTGCTCCTGGACCGCGGCCACCACCCGTGGATGCGCGTGTCCGGTGTTGGTGACGCCGATGCCCGACGTGTAGTCGAGGTAGCGGTCGCCATCGGTCGTCACCAGCCACGATCCCTCGCCGTGATCGACGACGAGGTTGGTGATCCGGCCCCAGACCGGCGGCACGACCGAGCGGTCGGGCAGGGGAGTGGTGGGCGGCGCGTCGACCATCGGGTGGCTCCTCGGCGGGCTCTTCGGCGAGCAGGAGGATCGGTGCTCAGGCTCCCTGTCGACGCCGGCCGAAGACGACGCTCAGGAACACGAAGCCGATGCCGATAAGGAAGATCATCGTGCCGATGACGTTGACCTGGACCGGCACGCCGATCCGTGCCGAGCCCCAGATGTACATCGGGAAGGTCACCGTCCGGCCGGCCGTGAAGTTGGTGACCACGAAGTCGTCGATCGAGAGGCTGAACGCGAGCAGGGCCGCGGCCACGATGCCCGGCACGATGAGCGGGAACGTCACCCGCCAGAAGGTGACCCACTCGTTGGCTCCGAGGTCCATCGCCGCTTCCTCGAGGTTGCGGTCCAGGCCTGCCAGGCGGGCACGCACGGTGACCACCACGAAGCTGATGTTGAACATGATGTGGGCGATCAGGATGGTCAGCCCGTTGAGCGGGAAGAACGGGGGATGGGCGATCGCCACGAACAGGGTCAGCAGCGAGGCGCCCATGACGATCTCGGGCGTCGCCATGGGCAGGAAGATGATCGCGTCGATCGGCCCCCGGCCCCGGAACCGGTAGCGGACGAGCGCGAGCGAGATCAGGGTGCCCAGGGTGGTGGCGATGATGGTCGACGCGAACGCGATCTGGAGGCTGGTCACCACCGCGTCGCCCAGGCCGGGAACGCCGAACGGATCGAGCCAGTACTTCACGGTGAAGCCGCGCCAGGCAAGGTTGCTCTTGCCGATCGGGTCATTGAAGCTGAACAGCGCGATCACGGCCACCGGCAGCATCAGGTAGGCGAACGCGGCGAACAGGTACACGAACGCCAGGTACTGGTTGACGAACCGCATCAGTCGCGCGCCGACCGACGGTCGGGGCTGGGCGGTGAGGGTGACCGCGGTCGCGCTCATCGGCTCACAGCCCGCGGGTGGAGGTGAGGTTCTCGGTGCCCAGGATCCGGCCGTAGATCGCGACGGCCACCAGGATCATCGCCATCAGCATGAAGCTGAGCGCCGACGCCGTGGGGTAGTCGTTGTTGGTCAGGAACCGGCTCTGGATGACGTTGCCGATCATGTTCGTGCTGGGGTTGCCCAGCAGCGAGGCGTTCACGTAGTCGCCCATCGCCGGGATCATCACCAGCAACGACCCGGCGAACACGCCCGGCAGCGACAGTGGCAGCGTGACGCGCAGGAACGACTGGGACACGAACAGGGTGCCGATCACCGTGCCCGCGATCGCACCGGCGGCGATCATCCCGATGTGGTCCCAGCCGAACGCGTAGGCGAGCACGCCGGCCAGGCCGCCGCCGATGAGCAGCCCGGCGATCGTCCCGCCGGGACGCCAGGGCCCGGCGTACAGGTCCTGGGCCGCCTCCACCAGCCGCCGGTCGATCTTCTCGATCGACACGTAGATCGGCAGCGTCATGAACGGCAGGAAGTTGTAGGTGATGCCCGAGATCACCGCGACCGGCGTGGCCAGCACGCGGAAATCCTCGCCGAGCAGCCCGAAGTCCTTGAGCGGGCCGAGCAGGATGCCGGTGTCGCCCAGGATGATCTTCCAGCTGATCGTCCGCAGCAGGAAGCTGGTGAAGAAGGGGGCCACGATCATGAACAGCAGAAGGTTCTTGTAGCGCCCGCCGCGGAACGCGATGGTGTACGCGAGCGGGTAGGCGATCAGGAACGTCAGGATCGACGCCGAGCCCGCATACAGGATCGAGCGCAGGAGCTGCCCCTGGTAGCGGTCCAGGGCGTCCGTATACGTGGTCCAGTTCGACAGCGAGAACGTGAAGCCCGTCTCGAGCGTCCCCGACCAGAACGAGGCGATGAGGATCTGGAGCGCCGGGTAAGCGTAGAAGACGATCAGCCACAGGATGCCGGGGGCCAGCAGCAGATACGGGACCGCGCCCCGGTATCGCTTGATCAGGACCCCCATCGGCCGCTCCCTGCCTCCCCGGCGTCGGCGGTCAGACGCCGATCAGGTTCGAGAACTGGTCGTTGTAGCTCGACTCCTCGGCCTCGGACAGCGATCGGAACTTCTTGAGCCGCGCGGTCACATCGGCGGGCGGGAAGATCAACGGGTTGTTGGCCAGGTCCTTGTCGATCTTGAGCATCTCGTCCTTGGCGCCCTTGACCGGGCAGATGTAGTTCACCCAGGCCTCGACCTCGGCCGCGATGGACGGCTGGTAGTAGAAGTTGATGTACAGCTCCGCGGTGTACTTGTGGGCGGCGCCCTTGGGGATCAGCAGGTTGTCGTACCACAGCAGCGCGCCCTCGTCGGGCACGGTGAACCTCAGCGATGCGCGCTCCAGCTGCTTCTGGATGATGTCTCCGGACCACGCCATGGCCAGCACGACGTCGCCGGACACCAGGTCCTCCGCGTAGGAGTTGCCGGTGAACTGGCGCACGATCCCGGCATCGACCGCCTTCTTCATCTCCGCGATCGCGTCGGCGAACTGCGCGTCGGTGACCTGCGCCGGGTCGTCGCCCAGCTTGAGCAGCGTGAGCCCGACCGAGTCCCGCATCTCGGTCAGGTAGGTGATCTGGCCGGCCCACTTCTTGTCCCACAGGGCGGCGACCGAGGTCAGGTCGCCGGTCTTCTTCCTGTCGTAGCCGAGGCCGGTCATGCCCCCCTGCCACGGCGCGTGGTACTTGTTGTCGGGGTCGAAGTCGGGGGCCACGTAGGCGTCCTCGAGGTTCGCGACGTAGTTCGGCATCACCGACTTGTCGAACTCCTCGAGCCAGCCGAGACGGACGAGGCGGGCCGCCATCCACTGGGTGAGCGTAACGATGTCCCAGCCGGTGTCCTGGCCCGCCTGGAGCGGCGCCTTGATGGTGCCGAAGAACTCCTCGTTGTCGTTGATGACCTCGGAGTAGTTCACCTTGGTGCCGTACTGGGCGGTGAACGCCTCAAGGCTGGCGTGCTTGGTGGGGTCGTTGTCGTCGGTGTCGATGTACAGCGGCCAGTTGGCGAAGTTGAGGACGTCCGAAGGGGTCGGCTGCGCCGTCGGGCTGGGCTCGGGCGTCATCGACGCCGGTGCCATCGATTCCGGTGCGGTCCCGGCCGGCGTCGCCGGCGCGGTCGTCGGTGCCTGTGTGGCCGTGCCGCTGGTGCCGCAGGCGGCCAGGAAGGCGCTGACGCCCACCAGGCCCGTGCCCTGCAGGAAGCGGCGGCGACTGACAGCCAGTCTGTCGATCGGGCTCGTCTGGTCGGTCATCGGTCTCCTCCGACGGTGACCGCCGGGTCTGCGCCCGGCGGTAGCTCAGCGTCATCGCCCCCGCTTGCGATGACGAACGTGTGGTCGGGCAGCCAGGTCAGGAAGACCTGATCGCCCTGGTGATGGAGCGACCCCCGGACGGTCTGCTCGACGTTCTGCTCGTAGACGCTGAGCGTCTGGCCGGCCCTGGTTCTCACCTGGTACTGGGTGCTTACCCCGATATACGATGCGTCCGCGATGGTGCCCTGGAGGCGGTTGAGCGCCGCGTCGGGGGCGGCACCGGTTGCGGCGGTGAGCCTGATCTTCTCGGGACGTACCCCGATCTCGACCTCCTCACGTCCGTTCGCGAGGTCCGCCGGGATCCTGATCGAAATCTCGTCGTCCAGGCGGACGACGCGATAGCGGCCATCGGCGCCCGCGAGACGACCGGGCAGCAGGTTGCTCACCCCCAGGAAGCCGGCCACGAACCGGGTCGCCGGCCGCTCGTACAGGCTCTGGGGGTCCCCCAGCTGCTCGTAGTGGCCTCGGTTCATCACGGCGATCCGATCGGACATCGTCATCGCCTCCTCCTGGTCGTGGGTCACGTAGATGAACGTGATCCCGACCTCCTGCTGGATCCGCTTGAGCTCGACCTGCATCTGCTTGCGCAGCTTGAGATCGAGCGCACCCAGCGGCTCGTCGAGCAGCAGCACCGCCGGCCGGTTGATCAGCGCCCGGGCAAGGGCCACGCGCTGCGCCTGGCCACCCGAGATCTGGTTGGGCCTGCGACCCTCGAACCCGGGCAGCTCCACGAGGTCGAGCATCTCGGTGACCCGCGTCCTGATCTCCGCGTCCTTGGCCTTCCGGCGGCGGAGCCCGAAGGCGACGTTCTCGAAGATGGTCAGATGCGGGAACAGCGCGTAGTTCTGGAACACCGTGTTCACGTTGCGCTGGTATGGGGGCAGCCAGGTCACATCCTGGCCCTGGAGCTCGATCCGGCCGCCCGTGGGCTGCTCGAAACCGCCGATCATGCGCAGCGTCGTGGTCTTGCCGCAGCCGGATGGACCAAGGAGGCTGAAGAACTCGCCGTCCTGGACTTCGAGGTCGATGTGGTCGACCGCCAGGACGTCCCCGAAGGCCTTGGTGACCTGGATCAGTCGGACATCGACATCGGGCACGGGAGAGACTTGCTCCTCATATGCAACCGGGGGCTGCCGGGTTGACCGACCCGGCGGCCGTGCGGACGCTGCACGTCGACGCCCCTTGGGGGCTCGAACGATAGGCGGGCGGGGACAGGGGTGTCAAATCGACGATCCATGTGGTTTTCGAGCGCGCGGGATGCGAGATTCGCAGGACGGGCACCGACGTGCATCTGGATTCGCACTTCAGAGGCATTGAGCGCAAGGCTGTCGGGCGCACCGGCCCGCTCGGTCCCAGGAGCGCGCGCGGTGGGCTCGATGCACTCGGGCGGGTGGTCCGGGGATCACGGGTAGGATTAACCGAGCGTAGTCATCACCGGCCCACGGCCGCCTTCTCGATCGACCAGGAGCAGAGCAGCAGCGTATGACCGCCATCACCGAGTCCGCCGTCATCGACGCCCTCCGTACCGTCCAGGAGCCCGAGCTGGGCGGCGATCTGGTGACGCGCAACATGGTCCGCGACCTCGTGATCGATGGGTCGAGCGTGTCGTTCACGATCGAGCTCACGACGCCGGCCTGCCCGCTCAAGGATCAGATCGAGGCCGAGGTCCGGCGTGCGCTCCAGCCGCTGGGTGTGACGGAGGTGTCGGTCGAGTGGGCCGCCACCGTCCGTCGGGCAGCGCCGCGGAGCGCAGAGCAGCTGCTTCCCGGTGTGAAGAACGTGCTGGCGGTCGCCTCCGGCAAGGGCGGCGTGGGCAAGAGCACGGTCAGCGTCAACCTCGCGGTCGCGCTCGCGCGCGCAGGTGCATCGGTCGGCCTGCTCGATGCCGACATCACCGGTCCCAACATCCCGATGATGATGGGCGTCGAGGGGCAGCCCACCGCCAGCGAGAACAACCGCATCGTGCCCCTCGAGAGCCACGGCGTGAAGGTGATCTCGATCCAGTTCTTCGTGCCCGAGGGGCAGCCGATCGTGTGGCGTGGACCGCTGATCGGGGGCGCGATCTCGCAGTTCCTGCGCGACGTCGAGTGGGGTGAGCTGGACTACCTCGTGGTGGACCTCCCACCGGGCACCTCGGATGCCCAGCTGACGCTCGCCCAGGCGGTGCCCATCAGTGGCACGGTGCTGGTGACGACGCCCCAGGACGTGGCCCTGTCCGATGTTGCCAAGGCGCTCGCGATGCTCGAGCGCCTCAACGTGCCGATCATCGGGATCGTGGAGAACATGAGCGCGTTCATCTGCCCGCACTGCGGTGAGGCGACCGAGATCTTCGGCCACGGCGGCGGGGAGCGGTTCGCCCAGCAGCACGAGCTCGACTTCCTGGGCAAGATCCCGCTCGACGTCACGGTGCGCCAGGGTGGCGACGCGGGCGTGCCCGCGGTCGCCCAGCGCGAGCCCGGACCGGCGGCGCTCGCCCTGGAGGTGGTTGCCGGCCAGGTCGCGGCCAGGATGAGCGTCAGGGCCGCCACGGCCCAGGCACCGGTGCTCTCGGTCTCCTGACGGCCCGGCCGTTCCGCGATCGGACGGGCGCTGCCAGGCATGCGAGCAGGTCCCAGGGGCGTAAGCCACACCCGCCAGCCACCCGACGAGTCGACGCTGCGCGCGGCCCTGGAGGGGATGCCGCTGTTCAGCGAGCTTGGCGCCGACGACCTGGCCGCCCTCGCGGCGACGGTCGGGACGCGTCGCTACCGGCGAGGCGAGGTGATCTTCCGCCAGGGTGACCCGGGCGACGCCCTGCACATCATCCTCGGCGGCCGGGTGAAGATCTCCACCCTGAGCGAGAGCGGAGGTGAGGCGATCCTCGCCACGCTCCGGCCGCACGAGTTCTTCGGCGCGCTCGCGCTGTTGGACGGTGCGCCGCGCTCCGCATCCGCGACCGCCGTGGAGGCGACCGAGACGCTGATCCTGCCCCGTGACCGGTTCCGGCAGCTGGTGGATGAGGTGCCCGGGATCCGTGATCACGTGCTCACCCAGATCGCCCACGAGATGCGTCGCCTGACCAGTCACGTCGAGGAGCTGCACTTCCTTGACATCGCGGGCCGCCTGGCAGCGCAGCTGGCGCGCATGGCCGGGGAGCATGGCCGCCAGCCTGACGGCGGCGAGGTCCGTCTCGACGGCCCGATCACGCAGGGGGAGCTGGCGGCCATGGTGGGCAGCACGCGCCAGAGCGTGAACAAGCTGCTCGGCTGGCTGATCGATGACGGCCTGATCCGCCTCGAGCGGGACGCGATCGTGATCGTGGATCTGCCGGGGCTCCAGCGGGCGGCGCGCCGGTAGGCTCCGTGTCGGCCGGCCCTGCCCGGCCGGCGCTGCCCGGGCAGCCCGGGCAGCGAGGTTCGGTCGCCATTCGGCGCGCCCATTCGGCGCGCCCGGCTCAGCGCACCGGCTCGGCGCGCCCGGGGAGCGCGCCCGGGTACCGTCCTTCGGGGTCAGGGCTGCTCGCGGAGGATCGAGAGCAGCACCGATGCCGCCGCGATCGCGGCCCGATCGGCCCCCTGGCTGCCGCGCATGAACGCGAGCCGTCGCTCGCTTCGGGTACCCGCCGGCGTGGCCACCGAGACGCGCACCGCCGAGTCCTGGCCGACCGGCTCGACCCGGATCGCAAGCCCGACGTCGGCGCCCGCGTCGCGCCGGACGCGCCCCGCCTCGGCCTCGTTGTCGATCGTCGCTCCTGCCGGATCGACGCGCACCTCGGCCAGCCGGATCGCCCCCAGCCCGCGGAGCAGCCCGATCAGCGCGCCAGCCGACCCGCGCTCGCACGTCGCGAGCGTCCAGCCGCGCGACGCGAGTGCGGCCTCGATCGCCGCCGCCCAGGTCGTATCACCCCGGGCCCACACGTGGTCGCCGACGACGGCCAGGACCGCCTGCTCTGCGGCATCGGCCAGCTCGGCCGCCGTCCGGCCGTCCGCGGCCCGGGCGGAGATCCGCACGTCCACCGCCTCGTGCCGGGCATAGGTCGCGACGATCGGGTTGGTGGCGCGAAGCAGGGCCTCGCCCAGGTCATCGACCAGCTGCGATTCGCCGATGCCCGTCAGCCGCAGCGTGCGGACCTCGCTGTCGGCGCCCAGGCCGCGCTCGGCGAGCCGGGGCATCACCTCGGTCGCCCACATCGGTCGCATCTCGCGAGGCGGCCCGGGCAGCAGCACGAGGACGCGTCCATCGGGGCGGTCCACCCACCAGCCGGGAGCCGAGCCATGCGGGTTCGGGAGGCTCGTGGCGGAGGGGATCCGCCACGCCTGCTTGACGTTGGACTCGGGGAACGGCTGGCCGCGGCGGCGCCAGCGTTTGTGCAGCCACGCGAGCGTCTCCGGGTCGATGACGAGTGCTTCGCCACAGGCTTCCGCCACCGCCTCGCGCGTCAGGTCGTCCGGCGTGGGACCGAGGCCACCGGTCGTGATCACGAGGTCGGCGCGCGTGAGCGCGACCCGGAGGGCGTCGACGACGACCTCGAGATCGTCGGGCAGGTTCGCGATTCGGGCCACGGCGGCGCCGTGGGCGACGAGCGATCGAGCCAGCTCGCCGCTGTTCGTGTCCGTGGTCTCGCCGACGGTGAGCTCCGTGCCGACGGCCAGCAGCTCCGCGGTCAGCAGGCTCCGGGAGCTTGGCGTCGAGGCGTGATGGGACATCTCCCGGAGGGTACCCCGCCGTGGGAGCCTCTGATGGCGCTGGTATGATTCCGGGGCTCCCCCGAACCTGCCCAACCCAACCCGGGAGGACGACCACTGGATCCCAACCAGACCGATCCCGAGCCCACCGGAGCCCGAGCGACACCCGACGAGACGGCGCCCGGCATCCGCGAGCAGCTGCAGGCGACCCGTGACGCGGTGATGCGCGTCGTCCGGGCACACCTCGATCTGGCCCGTGCGGAGGCGGACGAGATCAAGGGCGAGGTTGCCCGGGCCGCCGGCCTGGGCGGCGGCGCGATCGCGCTGCTCGTCCTGCTCGCCCTCCTGCTGCCCATCGGACTGATCATGTTCATGGGGGAGTGGATCTTCGGGTCCATGGGCTGGGGCGTCCTGCTGGGCAGCGAGCTGTTGATCGCGCTCGCCGTGGCGCTCGTGCTGGCAGCTCTGCGCGTCTCCCACCTGTGGGTCGACCTGCTGCTGGCCGTCGTCATCGCGGTCATCGTCTCGGTCGTGCTCGGGCCGAACCTGAGCAACGAGCTGTGGCGCCGGATCGGCGATGCGGCGAGCCTCGGCGAGCCTGCGTGGAGACCGCTCGCGACCGGCATCATCGTGGTCGGTGTGGTCGGCGCGCTCCTCGGCCTCCTGCGGGGCGCCATCTCGGGCGGCGTCGGCGGCGCGGTCGCCGGGCTGGTGGCCGGCCTGATCGTGGGCGTCCTCCTGGGTGCCTTGCTGTCGATCACCTACGGCTGGCGGGCCGGCGTTGCGGTCGGCGTCGCGGTGGGCTTCGTCGCCTGGCCGGTGCTGATGGGGATGCGCGTGGCCCGACAAGGCATCGACGGCGACGCGCTGAAGGCGCGATTCATGCCGCAGACCACGATCGACACCACGAAGGAGACGATCGAATGGGTGAAGGCCAAGAAGGCGCGGGTCCCGTTCGTGCCCAGGTCATGACCGTGCCCGAGGAGATCCTGGCCGCGCGTCCGGGCGTCGTGGCGGCGCGCCACGAGGCGCGAGCCGCGCTTGCGGCACTCGACGACGAGCTGGACCGGCTCGAGGCATCGGCACTGGCCGCGGTGGACATTCCGGCCAAGATGCGCCGCAATCCCGTGCGCACCGCGGGTGTCGCGGCCGGCGCCGGCTTCATCCTCGTCGGGGGGCCGATCAAGGTCCTGCGCCGGGCTCGAAACGCGGTCTTCGGCAAGCCGGACCCGCTGCCCCGGTCGATGTTGCCCAAGGAGATCGACAAGGCCGTCTCGGAGCTGGGCACCGATGGTGCCCGGGTGCGCGGCACGATCGAGCGCGAGTTCGCCTCCTACCTCCGGGAGAAGGCGCCAGAGCGCAAGGAGCGGGACTTCGCGGGCACGGTGACGTCACTGCTGTCGCAGGTCGGCACGCCGCTCGCGCGGCGCTTCGGCCGGCAGCTCGCAGAGCAGGTGCTCGCCCCGGACGGACCGGGCTTCCAGGAGCAGCTGGCGAAGGTCAAGGCCCGGCGGGCACAGGCCGGCGATCCGGGCGACACGGGGCGGGACAAGTAAGCGGGCGCAGCGGGATAGCCCTCGGCGCACCGTACCCCGGCGGCATGGCGTCGGCTCCCTGATCGCCTTTGCCGTCCCGCTTCCCGCGCTGTGGCTACCCCTCCAGTCGCGCCACACACTCCGCGAGGTCCAGCCGAGTGCAAGGTCGGCCACGACGACCATGCGTCGTATGAACGGAGCACCGGTAACGGAGCCGGGCCAACATGACCTACGCGGACGGCGTCTGACTTCCGGGTGATGGTTCCGGCGCCCTTGGGTGCCGTACGTTCG
>Ga0315535_1001341_pt1 | contig 16421 bp, 14 predicted proteins | sample SalMarSW160220MG_2_FD_203092 | JGI IMG/M metagenome (GOLD analysis project Ga0315535, IMG submission 203092) | Salt marsh sediment microbial communities from the Plum Island Ecosystem LTER, Massachusetts, United States - Salt Marsh Sediment SW1602-20 ...
ACGAGATCGGGTCCGAACGCCACCGTTCGACTTGCCAATCTCCTCTGCGCGGCCCTTTTTGCATACCTGTACAAGCTTACCGGTGAGACCTACCTTTCCGTCGGAGTTCCCTTTTCGAATCGGAGGTCCGAGGACGAACGTCTCGCGCTCGGTCTCCGTATGAGGATTGCAGTTCTCCGAATTGAAGTCCATGGCGAGGAGAGCTTCTTGGACCTCGTCGATCGGGTGGCAAAGGAAAGCGAAGAAACGAACCGCCACATCGGATATACCATCTCCAATCGAGACAATACTCTCTATGATGTGATGCTCAACGTGCACAACGTGAGCTATCCTACGATCGGCGGTGAGGAGGTTCGAGAGGAATGGCTTCACTCGGGAAACGATACCCTACCGCTGACCGTCCACGTCCGCGGCACTTCCTCGCCCTCTCTCCGGTTCGAGTTCGATCTCAAGCGGTCTCTCTTTCCGCCTTCAGTTCGGGGCCGCCCGGTTGCCCATTTTCTCCGTGTCTTGGACGAGGTATTGGCGAACCCGAGCACCTCACTCGATCGAATTGATTTGGAGCGGCCACCTCGCGGCCGGCCGAAGGCGTTGCCCGCGACGCCGAAGCTGCGGCAGGAATCGAGACATGCAGTCACCGGAGAGCGACTTCATCAGCTATTCGACATTCAGGCCGCGAGGAACGGAACCGAAACTGCGGTGATTGCCGGTGCTTCCCGGATGAGCTACGAGGAGCTCAGGCTTCGCTCGAATGAAATCCGCGACCGGCTTCGAGCGTGCGGGTGCACGGAAGGGGAAATCGTCGGAGTGCACATGGAGCGCTCGGCCGGTGCGGTTGCGTCCATTCTCGGGATTCTCAAGGCGGGGGCATCTTGGCTGCCTCTCGATCCCGCTTACCCTGCCGAGCTGCTCCATTTCATAATAGAGGACTCGAGTACGCACATAGTCATCAGCAGTCGGCCGAGCACGGCGAAGAGCGAATCGATTCTCGCGGCCGCGACCGACCTCACAGTGGTTGCGGTCAATTCGTCGTCCGGGGTAGTAGCGGATAGAGACGGGAGATCGGGAGGCCGAGACCGGGATAGGGCCGATGTAACTACGGAAGGGGAAGCTGACGATCAGGACGCAGGCCTGCAGCATCCGGCGTTCTGCCTCTACACCTCGGGCTCGACGGGGAGACCCAAGGGGGTGCTCGGCTCTCACGAAGCGGCGTTGAACCGTCTACGCTGGATGTGGCAAGGTTTCCCGTTCGAGGCAGATGAGGTCGTGCTCCAGAAGACCTCCCTGAACTTCATCGATTCGGTATGGGAGATATTCGGAGCACTTCTCGCGGGCCGATCGATGGTAGTAATCGAGGAGTCGGCTCTCCGGGATCCACGCCGACTCGCTGAAACCGTGGCAGAGTATCCCGTCCGGCGGATCATTCTCGTGCCGAGCCTGCTTCGTTCGCTCCTCCAGGCCCCCGGCGGTTTCCCGCGCTCACTCAGCTCGGTAACCCGCTGGTTCGTGACCGGCGAGCTATTCTCCTCACAGCTCGCCCACGAGCTCCTGCAGGAGCTTCCCACGGCAGAGGTGTACAACCTCTACGGTACGACGGAAACCTATGACGCCGGCTGTCATCGTGTTCGTCGGGAGGATCTCGAACGAGAATACGTCCCAATCGGCCACCCCATCGACAACATGGAGCTCCACGTCCTGAACGACGCCTTGCGGCCTGTGCCGCGAGGGATCCGGGGCGAGCTCTTCGTGGGCGGCATCGGCGTCGCCCGAGGCTATCTCAACCGGCCGAGTCTCTCGACACTCAAGTTCCCGCGGCCGCCTGTGAGCATGTCACAAAGCGACTCTGCCACGCATGCCAAGGATTACCCGCTCTTCCGTACCGGAGACCTTGCACGAGTACTCCCCGGCGGGGAGGTCGAATGCCTCGGCAGAACCGACAATCAGGTGAAGGTGCGGGGCTACCGCGTCGAGCTCGAGGAGATCGAGCTCCGACTTCAAGCGCTTGCCGGTGTCTCCGAGGCCCTCGTCGTGGTCGATCGAGCGGCTCCTGAGGACGGCAGACTCATCGGCTACGTCACACCGCGCCGCGGGGCACGGCCTCGGCCGGTCGAGCTGCAGTCGGAGCTCCGTCGGCAGCTCCCGCCGTGGATGGTGCCGTCTCTTGTCGTGGTCGACTCGCTTCCCGTGACTCCCAGCGGAAAGCGGGCCCGCGAGCTTCACGAGCTTCACATCAACGGAAGGCACAGGCTTCGAACGCGGGCAGAAGCCGCTTCTAGCGCGCGTGACCCCTACGAATCACGGCTTCTGGGCATCTGGCAGGAGGTGCTCTCGGCCGAGTCGATCGGGATTCACGACAACTTCTTCGATCTCGGTGGGAACTCCCTGCTCGCGGTGCGCGCGGTTGCCGAGATGGAGCGGCGGATCGGATTCCATCTTCCTCTTTCGAGCCTCTTCGAGTCGCCGACCATCCGGCAGTTTGTGGAGAACCAGATCCGTCGACGAGGGCTGGTATCCCCAGCTCCCGTCGCCGTACGCGTCGGTTCTCGGGAGGTGGTGCCGCTTTTCAGCGTACCTCCCGCAGGCAGCAGCGTCTCGGCTTTCGGCGCATTGGCGCGCTACATCCCTGCGGATCAGCCCCTCTATTCGTTTCAACCGAGAGGCATGGAGCGGGGAGAGCAACCGCACCTTTCGATCGAGACGATGGCGAGCGATTACATCAAGGAGATGAAACGAATACAGCACTCCGGGCCCTATCTCTTGAGCGGGCGCTGCTTCGGTGGATACGTCGCCTACGAAATGGCTCAGCAGCTCCTCGCTTCGGGGGAGGAAGTAGCCGCCCTGATCATCATCGACTCGCCCGAGGCTCCTCTCGAAGCAGCCCGGCAGCACAGCCACGTCGGCGTGCAGAAGCTTCTGAGCTACTACCCGAGACGCATCGCATATTTTCTGCGACGCGGTCGGCTGCTTTTTACGATTCGAATGAAGCTGAAGAATGAGCTCTCCTACTGGATCGAACGTTTCATCGAGGCATTTCCCAATGACGGCTCGGGATCTCGCGAGCGGCGACTCCGCCTCTTGCGACACCTTCACACCCTCGCCTACCACCGCTACGTCGCGAAGCCGTACCCCGGCAAGATAACGATCCTCCGCGCCGAGCAGACATCGGACCTGACCGATGAGCGGCGAAAGTGGGAACGTTTGGGCACCGGCGGCATCGAATGGCAAACGGTCTCCGGCAGGCACCGTGATCTACTGAAGGAGCCGAACATCAGGGAGGTTGGGGCAAAGTTGAGCGCGTGTCTGCTGCAAGTGCGCACGCGAACGAAGGAAAACTGATTTCATGAACGTGAAGGCACTGATGGACGAGTATTCGGTCAGCCTGTCCGACATTCGCTGGTATCTCTCACAGAAGGCAGCCGAGCGGGTGCTGACCTACAAAGACGATCTCCATGGGCTGACGCACCTTATCTGGTCGGGCCGCTTCGAAGCGGACCTCTACAACATGGAAGAAGGGTTCATCGGTGATTTGCAGGATCGCCTCGACAGAAATCTTGCAGATGAGCCGAAAATCAGGGAGCTTTTTTCGGAGATCGTCGCCGCCAAATCCGAAAAATAGGCGCCGCCTGACCGCTGTTCAGAAGACATGAGCTACTGCGACGTCCGGGGGCCGGAAACTCAGCTTTTCTCACCAGAGGCCGCAGACCCCGCAGCTTTTTCCAGAGCGTGCTCGAGTGCGTGCCATGCAAGCGTGGCGCATTTCACACGCAACGGATATTGCGCGACCCCTTCGAGAGCGATCAGGTCGCCCCAGTCTTCGAGACTGCTGTCCTTCGACTCCCCACGAAGGATCTGCACGAACTCCCGAACACGACGCAATGCCTCTTCGACCGTCAAACCTTTCAGCCGCTCGCTCATCAGGGAGGCCGATGCCACACTGATCGCACAGCCCTTGCTGTTGTAGCGGATCCCCTGCACGATTCCATCATCGTCGACGTCGACCACCAGCTTCACCGAGTCGCCGCAGGTCGGATTTTCGTAGACTTCCTGCTCGCTCACCCCCGACAGATCGTCGAAGTTGCGCGGGTGGCGGTAGTGATCGAGAATGATTTCCTGATAGAGATCCTCAAAGGCCATTAGCGAAAGAACTCCTTTGCTCTGTCGAGAGCATCGCCCAGCCGATCGATTTCTTCGCGGTTATTGTAGAAATAGAGGCTCGCGCGGGCCGTGGAAGTGATATCGAGCTTCCGCATTACCGGATGTGCGCAGTGGTGGCCCGAACGCACGCAGATTCCCTCGGTGTCGAGAAATTGAGCAACATCGTGAGAGTGCATTCCCTCGATGTTGAACGAAAAGACACCCGCCCGCCCTGCGGCGCGCCCGTAGAGCGTGATTCCGGGCACCTTCTCCAGGCGCTCTTCCGTATAAGCGGTCAACTCTCGCTCATAGCGGGCGACGTTTTCCAAACCAAGCCCACTCAAGTAGTCCACCGCCGCACCGAGACCTACGGCCTCCGCTATCGGCTGTGTTCCCGCTTCGAACTTGTAGGGAAGCTCGTTCCAGGTTGCATGGTCGAGCCACACCGCCTCAATCATCTCGCCGCCCCCCAAGAAGGGCGGCATCTCTTCGAGCAACCGCTCCTTGCCGTAGAGAATGCCCACCCCAGTGGGACCGCACATCTTGTGGCCGGAGAACGCAAGAAAATCGCAGTCGAGCGCCTGGACATCAACCGGAATATGGGGGACGCTCTGCGCGCCGTCGACGAGAACCGGAATGCCGCTCTCGTGCGCAACCTCCACTATTCTACGCACATCGTTTATCGTGCCGAGTACGTTCGAGAGGTGAACCACGGCCACGAGACGAGTCCGCTCGGTGACGAGACGATCGACTGAGTCGATATCGAGAGAGCCGTCCTCGCGGAACGGGATAAACCGTAGGGTTGCTCCACGCTCACGGGCGAGGAGCTGCCACGGGATGAGATTGCTGTGATGCTCCATCTCAGTGAGCAAGATCTCGTCGCCCTCATGGATGTTTGCCCGTCCCCACGAGTAGGCCACGAGGTTGATACCCTCGGTCGTACCGTGGGTGTAGACGATTTCCTGCGGACTCGCCGCATTTACGAAGCGCTGCACCTTCCGTCGAGCCTCCTCGAAGGCGGCGGTCGCCTCTTCCCCCATACGGTAAAGCGCTCGATGTACGTTCGCGTTCGTTTCCAGGTAGAATCGGTCGAGGGCCTCCACTACCGAACGGGGTTTCTGCGTCGTGGCAGAATTGTCGAGATAGGCGATGGGATTCTTGCTGCCAGGCGGCACCCGCCCGAGAATGGGAAAATCGGTTCGAATATCAGCGACGCTTCGCGTGCCGACCGTCTCCGCAGATGCCTGTTTCGTTCGCCCTACCATTCCTCGTCTTCCACCTGAATAAAGATCTCTCCGTTTTCGACCTTGACCGGGTAGGTGTGAACCGCTTTCGTCGCCGGAAATCCGGTGACCTTGCCCGTCTTGATATCGAATCGGGAACCGTGCTTCGGGCAGGCGACCTGTCCCCGAAAAATGTCCCCTTCCGACAGCCGCGAATACTCATGCGAGCAGATGTCGTCGAGGGCGTAGATCTCATCGTCCAGCCTGAACAGGGCATAGGCCTCACCATCGTGCTCGACGCGCAATTGCTTTTGGAGCTCGCTATCGGAAGCGACACGTATCCACTCAGCCATTCTATCGATAAACCTCTCCGCGTGTAAGATATCAATCAGAAGGAACTAATCGAGACGTTCCTGGATAGTCTCGTGTAATTCGTCGTGTACCGCCGGATGGGACTGCAGAATGACATCGTCGAAGAAAGCCATGATGAGCATGCGTTCGGCCTCATCCTGAGCAAAACCACGAGACATGAGATAGAAGAGCTGATCTTCGTTGATTCTACCCGTTGTCGAACCGTGGCTGCATTTCACGTCGTTCGTGTTGATCTTCAGCATGGGAATCGAATCGGAGCGTGCACCATCGTTGAGAACGAGGTTCTTGTTCGTCAGATAGGCGTCCGTTTGAGAGGCGTTCCTATCCACTTCGATGAGCCCTCTGTAGACGGTTCGGCCCTTCTGTCGGGCTGCGCCCTTGTAGAACGATCGACTGTTCGCATTTGGTGCCGCATGGCGTTGTATCGTGCTGATGTCGACATGCTGTTTCTTGTGTGCGAAGTAGATCCCGTTGAGGTCGAGGTCTCCTCCGCTTCCCTCCAACACTGCCTCGAGCCGACTCTTGTAGAGTTTCGAGCCGAAAACAACCTCGAGATGCTTGAAAGCGGAATCTCTGCGAACCGATGCCCGCGAATGATTGAAAAAACGGGACTTGTAGCTCAGGTCCTCGATACGGATAAACTCGAGCGAAGCCGCATCGGAAACGACGAAGTCGGCCCCTTCGTTGCAGAGGATCTCGTCCTCCTCGCCGCTGCGGATCCGCTGTATCACGACCGCTCGGGCTCCGCTCTCCATCACGACGACCACGTGCGGGGCGCTGAACACACCGCTGCCGGACTCGTTGAAGGTCAGGACGATCGGTTCGGCAATCTCGACGAACTTGGGCACAAAGAGGAACGCCCCATGGGTCCACTGGCTGTAATGCCAGCTCTGAAAGCGATTGACCGTGCGATTGATCGAATCCTCGAACAGCCCCTCGATTGTGCGGTTCTCCTCCCGAACCGCCTCCGAGAGGGAGACCAAACGGACCCCCTTCTCTTTCAATTCCGGGCTCAGCTCCGAAAATGCGCAACGTCGGTTTTCGAACTCAATGATTCCAGCCCGCTTCCCTCGTCGTGACCCGGAGTCCGCGGCAGAGCTCTCTGCGGAGCTCGCCTCCACGTAGTCGTATTTGCTGAAATCGAGCGCCGAAACGTCGGTGCGCCTCCACTCCTCCTCCTGAGGAGTGGGCCAATCGGCCTTCGAGAAGCTGTCGAACGCCTTCCTTCGCAGAGCGACCATCCACTTCGGCTCATCCCGGTCGAACCACTCGACGGCCGGCCCTCGGCGCATTTCGAGGCTCGTTGTTTGTTCCTGCTCAGACATCTCTTCTCCAACCTATCCGACGGAGCCTTCCATCTCGAGCTCGATCAATCGGTTGAGCTCGACGGCGTACTCCATCGGCAGCTGCTTCACGAGCGGGTCGAGGAAGCCGTTTACAATCATCATCGAGGCCTCCGTCTCACTCATTCCTCTGCTCATAAGGTAGAACAGCTGCTCTTCACTGATCTTGCTGACTCGCGCTTCATGTTCCATCGATACATCATCCGAGTCGATCTCGATGTACGGATAGGTGTTCGTCTTCGATTCCTCGTCGAGGAGAAGGGCATCACAGACGACACGTGACTTGATATTGGACAGGCCCTCTTCGACCCTGATCAATCCGCGGTAGCTTGCGGTGCCTCCGCCCTTGCTTATCGACTTCGAGGTGATTACCGACGTGGTGTTGTCGGCGACATGGACCACCTTTCCACCGGTGTCCTGTTCCTGGCCGGAGCCGGCGAAGGCTATGGAGAGCACCTCTCCGTGCGCCCCTTCACCCATCAGGTAGACCGACGGGTACTTCATGGTTCGCTTGCTCCCGATGTTGCCGTCGACCCACTCGACGGTCGCATTCTCGTAGGCGACCGCGCGCTTCGTGACGAGGTTATAAACGTCGCTCGACCAGTTCTGGACGGTCGAATAGCGCACCCGAGCACCCGGCTTCGCGATGATCTCGACGACCGCGCTGTGCAGTGAATCAGTGGTGTAGATCGGAGCGGTGCAGCCCTCCACGTAGTGAACGAAGCTCCCCTCCTCGGCGATGATGAGGGTCCGTTCGAACTGCCCGAAGCTCTGCGAGTTGATTCGGAAATACGCCTGAAGGGGAATGTCGACATGCACGCCCGCAGGCACGTAAACGAAGCTTCCTCCGGACCACACCGCGCTGTTGAGCGCCGCAAACTTGTTGTCGTTGTAGGGGATGACCGTGCCGAAGTACTCCTTCACGATCTCCGGGTGCTCGCGCACCGCACTTTCAGGATCGGAGAAGATGACACCTTTCTTCTCCAGGTCCCCCCGCATATTGTGGTACACCATCTCGGAATCGTACTGTGCACCCACACCGGCGAGGAACTTCCGCTCCGCCTCGGGAATGCCGAGCCGCTCGAAGGTGGACTTGATGTCGTCCGGCACATCGTCCCACGTGCGTTCCTGCTTCGGCGTGGGTTTCGCATAGTAGTACATTTCGTCGAAATTGAGGTCCGACAGGTCCGCGCCCCAGTTCGGCATGGCCCGCTTGAAGAAGGTCTCGAGCGCTTTCAGACGGAACTCGAGCATCCATTCGGGCTCGCTCTTGTGCTTGGAGATCGCCCGGACCACATCTGCATTCAGCCCCTTTTGCGTCTTGAATACTGAACGCTCGGGATAGGCAAAACCGTACTTGTAGTCGTCTATTTCAACTGGTGGCTGTGGCGTGCTCATTTTCGTCCTCCTCGATACCGTATTTTGTTCTGACCCAGTCGTATCCACGCTCTTCGAGTGTCTCGACGAGCTCCTTGCCGCCCGAGGTGACGATCCTTCCCTTATACATGATATGCACGAAATCGGGCTTGATATGATCGAGGATGCGCTGGTAGTGGGTGATGATCAGTGCCCCAAAACCGTCTCCCCGGAGCTTGTTGACCCCCTTCGAAACGATCTTGAGGGCGTCGATGTCCAATCCTGAATCCGTCTCGTCGAGAACGGCGAACGACGGCTTCAGAACCATCATCTGCAGGATCTCCATCCTCTTCTTCTCACCCCCACTGAACCCCTCGTTGAGGTAGCGGTTGATGAACTGCTGATCTATCTCCATGAAGTCCATGGACTCACGAAGGTCCTTGATGTACTTAGAAACGTCCATCTTGCCGTCGGCGGTCCGCAGCTCGGTTGCCCGCTTGAGGAACTTCCCGACCGTGACACCGGGAATCTCCACCGGATACTGAAACGCGAGGAAAAGGCCCAACTTCGATCGCTGGTCGGTCGCCATCTCGAGAAGGTTCTCTCCGTCAAGGAGAATCTCGCCTCCGGTTACTTCGTAGCTCGGATGCCCCATCAGGATATTGGCGAGCGTGCTCTTTCCGGAACCGTTGGGTCCCATCAGAGCATGAATCTCCCCCGTATTCAAACGAAGATCGATCCCGTTCAAAATGAGCTTGTCTTCTATTTTCGCTTTTAGGTTTTTGATCTCGAGCACCATTGCTTAGCTTCTCCTTGTCTATATGGGGTAGCCCATCGATATTCGAGCCTCTTCGCTCATTCGTTCGGGCCCCCACGGCGGATCCCAGACGAGATTTGCCCGTACATCCTTGATGCCTGCGAAGTCCTGAACCGTCACCATGATCTCGTTCGAGATCATGTCGCCCGCCGGGCAGCCGGGATAGGTCAACGTGTAGTCTATCTGGATCTTCTCCGGGGTCACGTCCACGTTGTAGACGAGACCGATGTCCACGATATTCATCATGATTTCCGGATCGTAGACGTTCTTCAGAACTTCCAAGACCTCTTCTTTGGTAACCATCAGTCCCCCTGACTCACTGAAGTGAAGCCGATTCGACGTCTCCCGTCAGGTCCCAGGCGGCAAATTGCGAGAGAGTCATCGAGTTGATGAAACGGTCCCACTGGTTCTGGACCCGTTTCACGATTCCCTTGATGTTGCAGTTACATTCTTGAATGCAGGAGCCTGCCTCATCGAGACAGGCCGCGACGCGGGACGGCCCGTGGACCGTTTCCATCACTTTGCCTATGGTAATATCATTCATCGTCCCATTCAAGCGATAGCCGCCCTTCGGACCCTGAACGGAAACGATGACGTTCCCATGAGCGAGGCGATAGAGAATCTTGCTCAAGAGCCCGGAGGGAATTTGAAAGCGCGACGAGATCTCTCGTGCGGAGAGAACCGACTCTTCTTTTCCCATCGCGATCAGGCTGATGAGAGCGTATTCGACGTCTTTGTTTATCTTCAACATAAGCGATATCGCACCTTTTTGGTCATATATAATCTACAAAGGTAGGGGCCTGCGTGTCAATTCATTCGACCATAAAAAGAGGTTGATCGTGGCTTCGAATTGTCGATAGAGTGGTTCGATGGATGCGATTCTCCTCATTCTTTGTCACCCCAACTCGAAAAGCTTCAACCACGCCGTTGCTGCAGCGGTGGCGTCGGCCCTTGAGCAGCGCGGTCATTCGGTCCTCTTCCACGATCTGTACGCCGAAAGGTTCGATCCGGTACTCGACTTCGGGGAGCTCCGGCGGCGCTTCAGCTTCGACGATCTCATCCAGCGTCACTACAAGGACCTCGAGGCTGCCGACGGCATTGTCTTCGTTCATCCAGAATGGTGGAGTCAGCCGCCGGCGATGCTCAAGGGCTGGATCGATCGGGTAATCGGGCCTGGAATCGGCTATGAGTTCGAGGGCGAAGAGTTCATGCCGAAAGAAAAGATCCCACTGCTGACCGGCAAGCGGGCCCTCGTGCTGGCGACTACCGACGCTGAGCCCCCTACTTCCGGTTCACAGGAGACGCCCATCGGGAGAGAACCAGCCGATACCTCCAAGGGCGGAACAGTGCAACGCCGAACCGATGATCCTCTGCTCGCCCTCCTATGGAAAGAAACCTTCGCCTACTGCGGGATCGACGACGTCACCTTCAGGATGCTCTTCGCTGCCCGCTCGATCGAGCCGGCCGAACGACGGGAGTGGCTCGAGCGGTCAGCCGAGCTCGCCTGCGAGCTCTTCTCCTGAGTCCCCTACTCGGGGGCTACGTGACGGCAGCGATAATCGAGTCGATCTCCTCCTCGACTGCCTTCATCTTCGCCCCCATCTCCGTTCGGGCCTGTGCGAGTGGGGTACCCGGATTGGTACAAGCAGATGCATAGAACTTGATCTTCGGCTCGGTGCCGGAAGGGCGTACCGTGACGATCGTGTCGTCGGTCAACAGGAATTGCAGCACGTTCGACGCGGGAAGATCAATGTCATGGCTGACGTCATTCTTCCCGCTCTCGGCGAGGACTGTAGTCGTGCTCGCCTGGTAATCTTTCATTCGCTCGACGGCTACTCCCCCGATCGTTTTGGGAGGATCGTTGCGCAATCGGTCCATAAGCTGCTTCATCTTGGCGGTCCCGGTCTCGCCGGAGAACCCGCGGCTGATGAGCAGCTCCTCATAGTATCCGTAGCGATCGTAGAGCTCATTCAGCGCATCGAGAACGCTCTTTTCCTTGGAGCGGTGGTAAAGCGCCATTTCGGCAGCGAGGAGGGCCGCGGAAACGGCATCCTTGTCTCGAACCTCAGTCTCCACGAGAAAACCGTAGCTCTCCTCGGCACCGAAGATGTAGCTTTCACCGGTTATTTCGAATCTGCGTATCATGTCCGCGATGTACTTGAAACCGGTAAGCACATCGTAGACCGTTGCACCGTGGCTCTCCGCAATTCGCCGCTGAAGGTTCGTCGTCACGATCGTCTTTACGAAGGCAGGACGCTCGGGCATGCGGCCGAGCTCTTCGAGCGTCGAAAACCTGTAGTCCGCGAGCAGCGCTCCCAATTGGTTTCCGGTGATCAAGACGAAATCCTCCGAACCGGGCACGGCAATTCCCAGCCTATCCGAGTCTGGGTCGGTACCCATCACGAGATCCGCCTTCTCCCGCCTACCGAGATCGAGCGCCAGCTTCAGCGCCGACGCCTCCTCCGGGTTTGGATACTCTACCGTTGGGAAATCCCCGTCGGGCTCACGCTGCTGGGGAACGGTAATTACCTCGATTCCAAGCTCTCCGAGCACACGCTCCACCGATGCCCTCCCGGCGCCGTGTAGCGGCGTATAGACGACCCGCAGATCATGCCCGTGTGAACGAATCAGCTCGGGGCGCAAGGAATAGCTCTTCACCATATCGACGAAGGCGTCATCAATCTCACGGTCGACCAAGACGAGCATACCGCCCTCGAGCGCTTCTTTGCGATTCATCGAGCGAATCTCGGAGCTCACCGCCTGCACCTCTTCTATGATGCCGGTGTCGTGGGGATGGATGATCTGGGCACCGTCGGACCAGTAGACCTTATAGCCGTTGTAGGCGGGCGGGTTGTGGCTCGCTGTGACGACGATGCCCGTCGTCGCCTCCAGCCTGCGGATGGCGAACGAGAGCTCCGGCGTGGGACGCAGCGAGGTGAACAGGTAGGTCTTGATCCCATTGGCACAGAAGACCAGGGCGGCCTCTTCGGCGAAAACCGATGAAAAATGTCTCGAATCGTAGGCGATAACGGCCTTCGGCTCTTTGACACCGGCTTCCCGCTTCACGTAGTTGGCGAGCCCCTGCGTCGCCCTTCGGACGACGAAAGGGTTCATCCGGTTGAAGCCGCCTCCGATCATTCCGCGCAGTCCACCAGTCCCGAAGCTGAGCTGGGTGTAGAATCGATCGTTGAGCGACTCGAAATCCTCCCGCTCAAGCACTTTCTGCAGATCCTCTCGAAAATGAGCGTCGGTCTCGAGCTTCAGGTATTCCTCGGCCTGTCGAGTAAGCTGCTTCATATCCATAGTCAGCCTCCAATCTGTCGACGAGCTAATCTTTGATCAGTATGTCAGCTTTGTCATCGATTTTCCAGGCAGCAGCGCGCTTCATCTTTGCTTTGGCGTGGAAGTGTGCGCTCGATGAAGCGTGCAACGGCGGGATCACAGGAGCTCGAGAAGCTCCAATGGTCGCGAAATCACCCGGTGGGCGCCGGCAGCCTCGAGCTCCTTGCTCCCGCGGAAACCCCACGCCACCCCGATCGGAGTCATGCCGGCGGCGAGCCCGGTCTCGATGTCCACGTCGGAGTCTCCTACGAAAAGGGTTTTCGCCGGCGTTCCGCCCAGCTCCTCGGCGAGTGCGATCGCCGCAGTTGGATCGGGTTTCCGCGGGACATTCTCCCGCTGTCCATGCACCCCTCCGAAACGCCACTTCTTGAGCAGAAGGTCGACGACGACGCGGGTAAGCTCGTCCGGCTTGTTGGTCAATATCCCCATAGGGACACCGGAGCTCTGTAGTCGGGTGAGGAGCTCGGGGATCCCTGGGTAGGGCGTCGTCTTGGTGACCGGATGGTCGCGAAGATAGGCCCCCAGCTCGACCTGAACTCTGTTGACGGTCTCAGCAGTGCGCCTGCCCTCCGGCAGCGCCTGAACGATCAGCATTCGAAGACCTTGTCCGACGAATCGGCGGTAGGAGTCGATCGGATGCGATTCGAAACCAAGCCTCGTGAAGACGCTGTTCGCCGCGTCCCCGAGATCCTCGAGGGTGTCGAGAAGTGTTCCATCGAGATCGAAAATGACTGTCTCGAAGCTCATTGCTGCTCCTTGCCTTCGTGCGGCTCAACCATAGGAGACGCGGTGGCGCAAGTCAAGGCGGTGATCTTTCTCGGACCGTCCGGTATGATCTGCGGTAATGAAGCGAATTGCATTCGACGAGTTCTATCGAGAGCTCTACGGCGAGCGCTGGACCGATCTCCGGGACGCTCTCCTTCGAGAACCGCCGACGCAGCGATTCGACGAGGGACTCCTCAAGCCCTACTTCCTCGACGAGGCCTCGGTCACCGCAGCGCGGGCACTCAGCGTTCAGAAAGGCGACCAGGTGCTCGATCTCTGCGCGGCCCCCGGTGGAAAGACTCTGGTCCTCGCGACCGCGATGGGCCCGGCGGGTAGCCTGACTGCGAACGACCGATCCTCCGCCCGGCGCGCCCGACTTCGCCGTGTGATCGACGAGCATCTTCCCGGAGAAGTCAGGGAGCGGATACAGGTTACCTCCCATGATGCCTCTCGGTGGGGCCTTCACGAGCGGGATCGATACGATCGGGTTCTCGTCGACGTGCCGTGTTCCTCCGAACGCCACGTGCTTCGTTCGCCGGAACATCTTGCAAAATGGACACCGGCGCGAACCAGGCACCTTGCCATCCAGGCCTACGCCATCCTCGCCGCCGGATTCGCCGCAGCTCGCCCCGGCGGAACCATCCTTTACGCCACCTGTACGATATCGACAGCGGAGAATGACGAGGTAGTCCGCAAGCTTCTCAGGAAGCAGGCCGGGCGAGTCGAAGTCGACCATCCCCGCGCCCGGCTGGGAGAGCCAACCGAGCTCGGATGGATCCTGTTGCCGGACCGAGCCGGCGGTCTCGGACCGATCTACTTCTCGCGCGTTCGGAAGATCGGCCCATGACTGCGATCGACTCCAGGAACGAGGAAATCGCCACAGACGCTTGAACAGGGCGGGGAAATCAGTACTATAGGGTAACGAATGGATCTGTCCGGGCTACTGAACGACCGACAACTGGAAGCTGCTACGACGCTCGAGGGACCATTACTCATCATCGCCGGTGCAGGTTCGGGAAAGACTCGTACTATCACGTACCGCATCGCGTACATGTTGTCCAAGGGTATTTCGCAGTCGCACATCCTCGCCCTCACCTTCACCAACAAGGCCGCCCGGGAAATGTCCGAGCGGGTCCGTGGTGTCACCGGAAAGAAGTTGACGAACCTCACCGCGGCGACCTTTCATGCCTTCGGCGTCAAGATTCTTCGCGAGCAGATCCATACACTCGGTTTCCGGCCCAACTTCAGCATCTACGATCAGGTGGACAAGACGGAGATGATCCGCACAGTGGCTCGCGAGCTGTCGATCTCGAGAGATTCTCTCGATCTCTTCGCGCTCTCCTCGCTGTTCTCGTCGATCAAGACGAAGCGGGCGACCTGGGATAGCGTCAACGATCAGTACCGTGAGATGTACGAGGAGTATCAGGAGCACCTGAGGGCCTACAATGCCGTCGATTTCGACGACCTCATCATGCTCCCGATCGCACTTCTCGAGTCGTCGCCCGAAGTCCTGGAACGTTACCGCGACCGGTTTCGCTACGTCATGGTCGATGAGTTTCAAGACACCTCGATCGCACAGTACCAGATCGTACGTCTGCTCACGGAAGACCATCGAAACCTCTGCGTCGTCGGCGACGACGACCAATCGATCTACTCCTGGCGGGGGGCCAACTATCAGAACATCGTCGACTTCGAGACAGATTTTCCCGAGCGCCGCGAGATCAAGCTCGAGCAGAACTATCGCTCGACCCGAAATATACTCGACGCAGCCAACACCCTCATTGCGCACAACACGAATCGCAAGCTCAAGGAGCTCTGGACGGGTACCGACGGGGGAGCCTCGATCGCCCTCTCCTACCCCGAGAATGAGGCCGAAGAGGCGGCGTTCATCGCCGAGACTATACGCTCGCTGTCGATGAGAGAGCGGTACACATACCATGAGTTCGGAGTACTCGTCCGCACCAATAGCCTGACTGCGTCAATCGAAGAGGCGTTCCTCTCCGAGAACATCCCCTACAAGGTGTCGGGCGGTACGAGCTTTTTCCAGCGCAAGGAGGTGAAGGACATCCTTGCCTACCTCCGGGTGCTCGCCAACCCCGATGACGACATCAACCTACTTCGGATCATCAATACCCCGAGACGCGGTTTCGGACGAAAGTATCTCGAGACAATCCGTGAGGTGGCCGACAAACGCTCCTGCTCGCTCTACTCCGCGATGTCCGTGCTGCGGTGGGCTGCGGACTCGCCGCTATCGCATCGAGCGTCGGCCGACCTCGACGAGTTTCTCACGCTCATCGAGTACTATCGAGAGCTCGTCGCCCAACATAAGAAGCTCTCCGAGACCATCTCCGCCCTCGTCGACCGGGTCGACTACTGGGGGTACCTCATCTTGGAGTACCAGAAGAACGATAAGGTCGCGAGGTGGAAGTTCGGCAATATTACCCGGTTCATCGAGATGATCGATCGCTGGGAGAAGGACCCCGATACGATCGAGGCCGACCTTCACTCGTTCCTGAATCGCATCACGCTCATTACCCGTGACGACATCGATGAGGACGAGAGAGGCAAGGTGAATCTGATGACCATCCACGCGGCGAAGGGCCTCGAGTTCGAAATCGTCTTCCTCGCCGGAGTGGAGGAACGAGTGATACCGCACTTCCGAGCGGTCGAGGACGGGAACCTCGAGGAGGAACGCCGCCTGTTCTACGTGGCGATTACCCGGGCGAAGAAGAAGCTGTTCATGAGCTCCTGCCGCAAGCGGAGGCATATGCGGGAAGTGGTCGAGTCCGCTCCCTCACCATTCCTCTCCGAGCTGCCGGCGGAATTGATCGAGCAGCATGCCCGGGAAGGTGCGGTGGAGTCCGATGAGGCGGCGGGCTACTTCGCGGAGTTGAAATCACGGCTAAAATGAGGGAATAATGAGGAAACATGAGAAGAAAGGGAGGTCGCTACAGTGAGGGCCGTCATCATTCCCCGCCATGGAGGCGCTGAGGTACTTGCTCTCGTCCAAGATTTTCCGGAGCCGTCACCCACGAGCCGAGAAGCCGTGGTCAGGGTTGCCGCAACTTC
>Ga0315535_1001343_pt1 | contig 16399 bp, 14 predicted proteins | sample SalMarSW160220MG_2_FD_203092 | JGI IMG/M metagenome (GOLD analysis project Ga0315535, IMG submission 203092) | Salt marsh sediment microbial communities from the Plum Island Ecosystem LTER, Massachusetts, United States - Salt Marsh Sediment SW1602-20 ...
CGCTGATGAGGAAAAGACCCTGAAAGACGAGGGCGTTGACTTTGTCAAGGTCCCCTTCCCCGTATCAGACGATGACAACAAGGTTAATTGACATAAAGGAGATTTGACAGATGAGTAAAATCGCAAGGGCCATTATTAGCGTTACCGATAAAAAAGGGATTGTGGACTTTGCAACAGCTCTTTCCAGGTTTGATGTTGAGATACTTTCCACCGGGGGAACCGCGAAAGCGCTGCGTCAGGGCGGAATTTCGGTTACAGATATCTCCGAATATACCGGGTTTCCGGAGATGATGGATGGCCGTGTCAAGACTCTTCACCCACTGGTTCACGGGGGGCTTCTGGGTCTGCGAGACAATCCCGAACATGTCAGGATGATGGAGGAATATGGGATTAAGGGTATTGATATGGTAGTCGTTAACCTCTATCAGTTCGAAAAAACAGTCGCTAAAGAAGGGGCAACTTTGAAAGAAGCGATTGAAAACATCGATATCGGTGGACCCTCTATGCTCAGATCTTCGGCCAAGAATTTCAAAGATGTTACGGTTATCGTTGACCCTGTCGATTACGACGTGGTTTTGAAGGAAATGGAGGATTCAGGAGGTGAAACCACCCTCCAGACCAGGTTTCGATTAGCCAGGAAGGTCTTTCGTCTAACCCATGAGTATGATGGAGCGATCAGCCGATATCTGGAAATGACGCACTTATGAGAGTTTAGGACTTTCCTTGATCCGGTGCCCTTTTTGCCTCTTTTGTTTTTCATGACACGGCATGTTTTTGTGAACATGCCGTTTTTTTATAGAGCAGTAAATTGCCTGAAAAGTTCTGCAGCTTCCTGACCCGTCTAAGGTCTCATCCTCGGGCCATCTTGCGTATCGGCAGTTAAGATCACAAAATTCCATTTCAGATTTGTTCTGCGTATTCCCTCAGATTCATTATATTCCCTTTGATTTTGCTTAGGCCGGCACGGGCAATGGCTGTTTTTCCAAAGGTTTCCTTAAAATCCTCCTCCCCCATGTTGAGTATGGCATTTATTGAAGGGAGGACTTCGACCTTGGATTTATCCACTTCATTTAACGGACAGACCTCCTGGCAGACATCACAGCCAAAAAAGCAATTGCCCATTTTTTTCCCCGTATCATCGTCAACCGTGCCGCCTTTTTCAATGGTCAGGTATGATAAGCACCTGGAGGCGTTCACGCTGTAAGGGGCTTCCAGCGCACCGGTGGGGCAGGCATCTATGCATTTGGTGCATGAACCGCATCGACTCTCCATAAATTCAGTCTCAGGATGCGGAATGGAAGCGGTTGTCAGGATTTCCGCCAGGAAAAGAAATGATCCATAGCCTGGTATGATGAACATGTTGTTCTTTCCAATGAATCCTATGCCTGAGCAGTAGGCAAAGCTCCTCTCAAGTATGGGGGCCGAATCAACGCAGACCCTTGTCTTTGCCCCAGGATATTGTTGTTTGACTGCTCTCCCCAGTACCTTAGTTAGTTTCCTCAAACGGTCATGATAGTCAACTTTGTGAGGCTCGCTGTACCTTGCGGCTGAAAACCCTTCAGGTGTGCACGGCTTTTTATGAGAGTAAGGATAGGCGAGGCTGATGACTGTCTGGCAGCCTTCCAGCAGCCTTGCAGGATTTTTCCTGAGATTTAGATGCTTCCCCATCCAGTCCATCTCTCCCTGCTTGCCGGCGAAAATCCATGCACAGAACCGGTCAAAAAATAAGGGCTCTCCGGGACGGGAAAAGCCCAGGGCAACAAAACCCAAATCTCTTGCCTGTTCAATCAGATTCATTCGATAAAATGGAACCTTGAACCTCCATTACAAATCAAAGGGAGTGAGGCTCTCGAAGCCATTGTCCGTGACAAGGATGGTTTGTTCAAACTGTGCTGAGAGTGAGCCGTCCCGGGTTACGGCAGTCCAGTTATCGTCTAAGATGTTCAGCGCCTTTTTCCCTAAGTTTATCATCGGTTCAATAGTGAATACCATCCCCGGGATCAGGATTATGCCCTCCCCCTTACGGCCGTAGTGGGGGACCTGGGGAGGTTCATGAAATTCAAAACCGACACCGTGCCCTACAAATTCCCTGACAACCGAGCATCCTTGACCTTCCGCATAATTCTGAATGGCCAAGCCTATATCTCCGATGCTGTTACCGGGTCGGACGGCAGAGATCCCTCTTTTCAGGCATTCTCGGGCTACCTCCACAATTTTCTGTGCATCAGCCCCCGGTGTTCCTACGAAAAAGGTCTTGTTGACGTCAGCATAATAGCCGTTCAAGATGGGAGTTACATCCACATTGACAATGTCACCATCCTTCAGAACCCGCTCTTTAGGGATGCCGTGACAGATTACTTCATTGACAGATACACAGACGCTTTTCGGAAAACCGCGGTAATTCAATGGGGCAGGGATAGCGCCGTTTTCTATGGTGAAATTATGAACAAGGGTGTTAATGTCATCAGTCGTGATCCCCGGTCTTATTTGCGACTCCGCCAGGTCAAGGGTATCCAGGGCCAAACGCCCTGCCTTTCTGATACCATCTATGTCCTTTTTTTCCTTAAGCCTGATGCTGTGTTTTTGGAAATACAGTTCCTTCTCCGTTTCTAATTCCTTTGGGTTTTCCCTGTGCAGGCAGCATCTCTTATACTTCTTTCCGCTTCCGCACGGGCATGGATCGTTCCTGCGTACTTTTACCCTTCTGTTTTTCATTGAAGCCTTTCTTTCGTTCACCTTGTCTGTCGAACGGTTTAGATTTTTGATGAGCTATTTAGTGTCCATCAAGAAATGAGATAGTTTTCGCAAGGTCAAGGAAGATGAGGATTCTAACCACAGGAATACATGGAAGTATTTCGAGGATTAAAACCGGAATCTGACGCAGAGATTGCGGAAAATAGCCATTTATGGATGGGCACTATTCATCTCTTTTTGAACGCGCTCCGGCGTTTGCCTCGGGGATAGTAGAAAATCGGTCTTATTGTGTCAAGATGAATTCCCTGCCCTTAAAGCTTGAACAGTATGGCGTGAGGTGAGGTAATAGGAGAAAAAACCCTGGATTACTAACACAAAATAAAAAAGCCGCTCCTCTTAGAGCGGCTTCTTGAGTTAAAAAAGAGGGTTTAAAATGGGAATGTTTATTTCTTCTTCTTTGCGTGGCACTTGTTACATTTCTTGAATGGACCGGTCTTCTTCCCTTCCTTTCCCAATGCCTTATGACAGTCCTTGCAGTTCTTGTGATAGGCATTCTGCAGCTTCATGGTCTTTCCCTCTTTCTTCGCGGGATTGTGACATTTGCTGCACTTATCTACGTGATCCCCATCCTTCCAGACGTTCTTGCCGTCCTTGTACACATGGTGGCACTCTGTACAGGCGATCTTGTAATCCACGTGATGCTCTTTGTGCATAAACTTTACAGGGCCTTTTTTGTCCTTTGTATAACCCTTGTTTTCAAGCTTAATCTCATCGGGCACCTTTTGCTTTTCAGCAGCAATCAGGACGCCCACGGTCAGGAAGAGCATACTGGTAAGTATGACTATCAAAAGGGTCAGAAATCTCTTGTTCATCTATATTTTCACCTCCTTTCCTCCAAATTCGTAAACATCTGACATTTCTAAGAAACGCTGTTGCCAACTTATAACTAATTATCTGTCAATATAGCAAGAGAGAAGAACCCTTGTCAAGGGAATTTCCCCTTAAGTCACGGCATTATCCATGAAAGAAACCAGTTCACGAAGCACCTTCAAGGATTCCTTTGCCTCTGCCTCATCAATCTTGTGTATGGCAAAGCCTGCATGGACAATCACGTAGTCTCCTATTTTCGCGTCTTCGAGGAGGAGAAGACTGACCTCTCTCTGGGTTCCCTCCATATCAATGGTGCCCATACCGTTATCTATTTTGGTGATTTTGGCTGGAATGGCTAAACACATGATTATTTGTCTCTTTTCTCATGATAACCCGCGCCTAAACGGTCCAGTTCCCTCAAGACCATGGCAATCAGGGCACCCATTTTTTCCTGGACAGGGGGTGTCATTTCAAGGCCCAAGGTCTCGATGTCCTCAGGTTCTACCCCCACAATAACCGTCTCAGGGACCTTGTCAAGGGCCTGACAGAGGGTCAGGGCCTCGAGAAGATCCACCTGGTGGAGGGAGTTTTTTGCAAGAATACGCTTCGGTATGTCATCCCCTTCGAGCCGATGCAGGGTTCCGGGAGCTCCACCATTTCTAATGGCATCGACAACGATAAGATCATCCGCCTCAGAAATGATTCCCAAGAGATTGATGCCTAAGACGCCTCCATCTTCTATGGATACATTTTGAGAGAATTCATATTGTTCAAGCAGAGTTTCAACCGCATGAATACCCACGCCCTCATCGGTAAAGAGCAGATTGCCCACACCCAAGATCATGATATGTCTTGTAGTTGAATCAGTCATAATATCCAAAACTTCGAGGCAGTATATCGCAAGCGCCGCCCTCCTTCAAGATATTTTTTTTATTCCTGACCCGAATTTTATCAGGTCTCCTGTGGGCGGCCAAGGGCTTGCAGGGCATCCGAGAGCAATCCCTTCATATTCCTGTCCGACCCGGGATCAAGAACGGCTACGCCGAAATTTACCTTGATGTGGATCGGTTCCGATTCAATCTGGGCCAGGGACCGGCTTAACAATTTTTTGATACGATCGCAGAGCACGTGAGCTTCTTCGTTAGTGGTGTGAGTTAACATGGCGGCAAAGCGGTTTCTATCGTAACGGCACAGAAAATCAGCCTTCCTGGCATGCTGTTTGAGCAGTCTTCCCGTTTCAGCGATGAGTCGATCACCGGTCCTGTGACCGTATTTAGAGGACAGGTCGGAAAGATTGTCCAGACTCAACACGAAAACGGAAAGAGTCGCCTTATACCGGTGGGCCCTGGCGATCTCCTTTTCCAACATACTGACAAAGAAATCACGGGTGTAAAGACCACTCAGTTCGTCAGTGACTGTTTCGTCTAAGTAGCATTTGGTGATGTTCTCCAAACGATCGCACAGTATGGTCATCAGGTTATAAAAGAATCTGTGGGCTGTTGGGGGGTAGAGCCATTGAAGTCGCCTGATCATCCGGTCGTTGATCTGAAGAAGTTCGGCTGCCTTTGAGGCGATGACGGTGGCTGATCTCTGGCAGGACCTGATCATACCCATCTCTCCCACCACATCCCCTGCCTTCAAGCTGGCTATGACCCGTCTGGAGCCCTCAATTCCATTCTTGAGATCTTCTTCGGCAAGATCCACAACCTCTAATTCACCTGAAATAATGGCATACATGGAGTCGCTAAACTCTCCTTTTTTGAAAATAATGGTCCCATCTCCGTGTGTTCTCAAGGCCCCTGCCATCAGGATATAATGAACCTGGGTACGAGACAGGCCTTTAAAGAGGGGTATCCCTTTCTGGGGGTCTTTGCCCAATTTCAATTTGAGCAAGTCCCAAATGGTCACTAATTCCACGTGAAGCATCAGGGAGGGGAGGAGGATGAGATCTCCCACCAAGGCCGAGAACATTGTGATAATCATCAAAAGACCGAAAACGGCCGTAGGTTTGAAATGAGAGAACATCAATACAGAAAAACCGAGACCGATGGTCACGGTTGTAAAAATGATCGGTCTTCCCATGCGGCGAACCGTATTACTGAGGGCCTTCTCTTTGTTGAGGTCACCTTTAAACTCTCTATTATAACTCACCAGATAATGTATGGTATCATCAACGGCTAATCCGATGGCAATGCTGGCAATCAGGCTTGTAGCCATGGACAGGGGAATCCCAAACCAGCCCATCACTCCGAAACTGACGATAATGGGAAAACAGTTGGGAAGCATCGCGATGAGGCCGACCTTGTAAGAGATGAAAAGCAAAAACATGATGGAAAAAACGAGGATCAATGTCAGAAAGAGGCTCCTGACCTGGCCATCGGAAATGAGCTGGCTACTGCGTGAAATGACAATACCGAAGCCGGTCACCTTAAATACGAATTTGCCCGGAAAATGCTTATTGAGATATTCTTTTATTTGGGCCTCGACGGCCAAGAAGTCGATGGAACTGGAGATATGGGTCCTCAGCATGATATTTGCCTTTGAAAAGTCCGCATCCATAAACCCCATTAGCATATCCTGGCCTAACATTGTCTTAAAACTATTCACGAGCATACGAATCTCGAAAGGCTCTTCGGGCAGGGCATAAAACCCTTGCTGGTATCGGTTGGTGGCGTAATTGACCAGTTTAAGATAGTCAACAAAAGAGATGGTCTTGTCCACGCCGCGCAAGGAATCAAGAAAGCCTTGAAGACGGGCGATTCCTTTCAGGTGATCCGGATTCTCAAAGTACCCCTCTTGGCCACTGTCAATAACCACACTGATGGGAAAACTCCCGGACATATCCTGGTAGATATCTTTGAAATGTTGGGCCACAGGAGTGTCCTCTTTGAAGAATCCCACAGGGTTTGTTTCAACCTTGATGCGTGAAACCCCCACCATACCTGTTAGGGCAATGATCGCCATCAAAGAGAGAGTGATTTTCTGGTGACGAAGGTTCAGCCTGATAATTGCGGAAAGGACCCGATCCAAAAACCGGCTTTGGCTCGATTCATGTTCATCCTCCCTCTTGGGAAAGGGAAGGAGTCCCATGACAGCGGGAAGAAAAGTGAGCATGATGAAGAGCATGGAAAGGATGCCGAAACAGGAAAAAAGAGCGAATTCGCGGATTTCGTTAACCCTGTTGATCAGCAATGAACCTAAACCGATTGTTGTGGTAATAACAGCAAGGGAGGTTGGAAGTCCTAACCTGCTAAAACATAGGAGGGATGCCTCCCGGGTCGTGGCGGATGTCTTGATGTAAGAAAGGTATTCCGGGAAAATATACATACAGTAGGCCGTTCCCACGGCGATCAGAAAAACAGGAACGATCATGGTCAATAGGGAGAGGGGAGTTCCGGTCCAGGCCATCAGTCCGAATGTCCAGGTGAGGGCGAGAAGGACAGCGCCTGAAGGGATCAGTATTCCACGCAGATTGCGGAAAAAGAGGAAAAGGATCAGGACAATGAGGGAAAAGGTCACCACAGGCAGGGTCATAAAATCCTGTTGTGTGAATCGTGCCAGGGCCGATGAAACGATCGGCATACCAATCTGGTAAAGGGAAAATGACGCCTGGTACTCGTCTATCAGGCCCTTCACTCCTTTTATAACCTGATCTTTCTGCTTTATATCATCGAGCATGAGAGTGATAACTGTCGTTTTTTTGTCTTCGGAAATGAGGTTCTTGTGGAATAGATCGATGTCAGAAATCACACCTTCAAAATCCTTTAGGTTCCACTTATCGGTAATGTCCATGGCCTTTTTTATGCCAGGCAGACTGATCACCCTTCTTATCCCATTGATTTGGGACAGTGACTGGGCCAGACGTTCAATTTGCCGGAAGGTCTCTGGATGAAAAACACCTTTTGTTTTGGCCACGACGAGAATAATCTCTTCACAGCCGAATTCCTTTTTGAACTGATCGTATTCTAAGGTTTCAGGAAGGTCTTCAATAATGAGGTCGTAGATTGATGTCTCAAATCGCAAGGAAGGAATTTGTAAGGCAAAGAGGAGCGTAATCAGGGTAATCAGAAGGATAATCTGGATGGGGTGATAGATAATATACTTGAGGCAGAATTCCGGACGTACTGTCTTGAGCAGGTGTGGCATCTACCATTCCCCGTGGAAACGTATTGATACCTTTGCAAAACGCCCCCTTTCGAAGTCTGCGCTTGTCTGCCCAATCTCAGCGTCAGGCTCAGATTTTAATCCTCGAAATATTCAATATATTCCTGTGGTTAAAATCCTCGCCTTCCTTGACCTTGACCAAAACTGAGCATTTTCCAAAGGTATCGAATTGTGGTGCCGACAAAATAGCCCCTCAGCCCTCATTAGTCAAGAGGGTCTGAAGGGCTATTTGGTTAACATGCTCTTATAGTACTTTTACCTTATAGATCTGATTGGAATCAGGATCTATTACATGCACAGCGCAGGCGATGCACGGATCGAATGAATGGACCGTTCGAATAATTTCCAGGGGGTTTTTGGGGTCTGCAACCGGTGTTCCGATGAGCGATTCCTCCACCGGTCCTAACTTCCCGTTTTTGCAGCGTGGCCCTAAATTCCAGGTGGAAGGCACCACGTACTGGTAGTTCTTGATCTTCTTATCCTCTATCTCGATCCAGTGACCGAGAGAGCCCCTGGCCACATCGTTCAGGCCGTTACCCTTAGCGCTCTTGGGCATGGACCAGGACGCACAGGTATCGGTATTTCCCTTTTTCAGGTTGCCCACAAGCTCCATGACCCAGGGTTCCATGGCATTCCCGATGACAAGGGTCTCCAAGGCGCGTGCGGCGGTTCGTCCTAAGGTGGAGAAGAGGGCCGCGGCGGGAAGGTTCAACTTCTGCAGGGTGCCGTTCACGGCATCAGTTACCTCCTTCTTCCCATAGCCATAGGCCACAAGCGTCCTGGCCAGGGGTCCAACCTCGCAGGATTCGCCTCCATAGCGGGGGGCCTTGAGCCAGGAATATCTGTCAGCGGTGTCGTACTTTGGATCACCTTCAATGGGATTGGTCTCACCCTGATAAGGATGTTTGGCCCCATTCCCCTTGTACCATGAACGGGAAATATGCTCCGTGACCTTTTCAGGTTCGGCCATCTTAACGCCCTTAATATCGCGTTTCATGATGACACCACGGGGCAGGAAGAGACTCTCAGGCTCTTTGGCCGACTGTGGCAGGTCACCCCAGGCCAAGAAATTGGTGGTCCCTCCGATGCCGCCCCAGTCCTTATAAAAGGGCGCAACAGCGAGAATATCAGGCACATAGACGTTCTTCACAAAGTCCTGGGTCTCTTTCCATAGATAGAGGAACTCTGCGATGCGGTCAGGTGTGAGATCCTTGACGCAGGTCACGCCGCCGACCGTAAGGGTCTGGAGGTGGGGATTCTTGGCCCCGAATATGGCGTGCATCCTGGCCGCCTTGGCCTGGAGGCGGAGGGCCTCGATATAGTGGGCCGCTGCCATCAGGTTCGCTTCAGGGGGTAAACTATATGCGGGATGACCCCAGTAGGCATTGGCGAACGGACCCAATTGACCGCTGTCAACAAAGGTCTTGATCCTCTGCTGCACCTCTCTGAAATAGCCGGTTCCACCCTTTGGATCATTGCTCACGTTGTCTGCTAAGGCCGCTGTCTTCTTTGGATCGGCCTTCAGGGCGTTGACCACATCCACCCAATCCAGGGCGGAAAGCCCGTAAAAATGAACAATATGGTCGTGCTGGAACTGGGCCCCATGGAGCAGGTTTCTGATGATACGTGCATTGTCGGGGATCTGAACCTTAACGGCGTCTTCAATTGCCCTCACCGAGGACAGATAATGGGTGTAGGTTCAGACCCCGCAGGATCGCTGCACAAAAAGCGGGGCATCGCGGGGATCACGTCCCTGCAGTATAATTTCAATTCCCCTGAACATCTGACCGGAACTCCAGGCGTTCTTGACTTTGCCCCCCTCCACCTCCACTTCGATGCGCAGATGGCCCTCTATTCTGGTAATCGGATCGATGGTAATTCTTTTGCCCATTTTATCTCCTCTCTTTTCTTAAGAGTTTTTATTTCGATTCAAGACCAGTTCGGCCCCCGCCTACTGACTTTCCTCAAAGAAGGGGGTCATTTTGTCCCAGAAATCCGGTTCACTGCAGCCGATACAGGGATGTCCCGCCTCTATTGGCCAACTGGTTCCATCGTTAAACTTGGCGATGGGACAGTTGTTATAGGTGTCCGGTCCCTTGCAACCCATCTTGAAGAGGCAGTAGCCCATTTGCGCCTCTTTTGACCCGAATGCCTCTACGAATTCGTTGTTTTCGTAATGGGCCCTCCTGGGGCATTGATCATGAATTGTCTGCCCGTAAGCAAAGAGCGGTCTCCCGAGATCGTCCAATGCGGGAAGCTTACCCAAGAGAAGGTAGTTGACGATGGTCCCCACAAGGTTGATGGGATTGGGCGGGCAACCGGGGAGATTGAGTGTCTTGATCCCTAAGGCATCGCCAACGCCCTTGTATCCACCGGGATTGGGTTTGGCAGCCTGTATTCCGCCAAAGGCCGAGCATGCCCCAATACAGATCACGGCAGCGGCCTTGGGGCATACATCCTTGGCAATTTCCAGGAAGGTCCGACCTGCGATCTTCCCGTAGGCCCCATTGTACTTGGTGGCAATGGCTCCTTCCACCACACAGATGAATTTGCCGTTATATTTCTTAACGGCTGAGTGGAGGACATCTTCGGCTTGATGACCTGAGGCAGCCATAATGGTTTCGTGGTACTCCATACTGAGAACTTCAAGAAGCAGTTCATCGATCCAGGGGTACATGGTTCTAAGGGCGGCCTCTGAGCAACCGGTGCATTCGGCAAAGTGCAACCAAATAACCGGTGGCCGCTGCTTGGGTGCTGCAAACACCTCGGCTACCTTGGGGATAAACGAAGAAGAAAGGCCCATGGTAGCGGTAAGCATGCCACAGAACTTCATAAAGTCCCTTCGTGAGACCCCCTTCTTTTCCAGTCTTTCGTAAAACACGTTTTCCTCTTCCATTCGCCACCTCCCTGATGCTGGTTAATAATCTGTTTAGGAAAAGACAAAAATAGTGCGCCAGTGGGCATTTTCGCCCTAAAGGCGTCATACAACCAAATTTTTTTCGACCTGCCGGCATCATCTCTACAGACAACGACAGGCTGGTAACGGCTACCTTGCCCTGGTTTTCTCTTCTACGAGCTTGAGATCTTCAAGATTCCGAGAGTTCTTGGACTTCTTGCAAGACTATCAATGCTTAATGAGGAAGAAATATGGAAAATGATAAGATTAAGTTTAGAGTAGGATTAAACCAATTATTTGCAGGAAATGGAATAGGGTAAATTTCCTATTTTCATATGAGTACATGCTCCTACATGGGGAATCTGCCAGACGTTTTCAGTTGTTGATCGAAGTGTACCCTTTCTTTATGGCATATTTAGTGAGCTCTGCAGTGCTCTGAAGACCGAGTTTCTTTCTAATATTAGCGCGATGATGCTCCGCGGTCCTTGGACTGATAAAGAGGAGTTTTGCTATGTCCCTGCTCGATTTTCCTTCTGCAATCAGTTTCAACACCTCTCTTTCACGTATGGTTATGCGATCGAACGGGTGTTTGGAATCTTTTCCCGCTTTCCTGAGAGAAGCATCTGCCAGTTTGAGTGAAAGACCGTGAGATATGTACCGGTTTCCTTGTAAGACCTTGTTGATGGCGGTGAGGAGTTCTGCATCTGAATCCTCTTTAATCAGATAGCCGTCTGCCCCGGCATTTATGGAATGCTGCACATACTCGGTATTTTTGTGTATTGTCAGCATTAAGACCTTAATGTCGGGACGGATAATCTTGGCCTCGCGGGTCGCTTCTATACCTCGCATATCCGGCATGGAGATATCGAGGATCACCATATCGACAGAATGCTTTTTCAAAAATTCGAGAAGCTCCAGGCCATTCCCTACCTCTCCGACAATTTTGAGGTTATCTGACTCTTCAATAATCTTCTTAATACCCTGCCGGAACATGACATGATCATCTGCTAACAAAATATTATAACTTTTCACCGTCAACCTCCTTTATCTATTGGCACATAAATAGTAATTGCGGTCCCAATACCCTTCTGAGATGAGATCTCAAAAGAACCTCCCAACATCTTTGCGCGCTCATTCATGGCTGCCAGGCCAAGACCCTTTTCGGTGGAAATGTTCCCCACAAAATGCTCTACGTCAAAACCTACCCCATTATCCTTCACGATGAAAGTCAAAATATCTCGCATTTCACCCTTCCTGGCAGATATCCATATCCGGGTGGCCTTTGAGTATCTTACTATATTTGTAATTGCTTCTTGAAAAATCCTGTACAGAGTCACTTTTTCCTCCGGAGAGAGTAAAGCTTCAATATCATCCATTTCAAGTGACGGTTCAATATTCATATGCCGCGCTGAACACTCTACCAGCCATCGAAGCGCAGAAGATAGACCAAGATCTTCTATGATGCGAGGGCTCAGATCCCTTGAAAGCCTCCGAACATTGTCAACCATCTGTACGATGTAATCCGATATCTCTTCACATTCATTCTTCAGTTCTGTTTGATCCTGCGGAAGCCTCCTTTTTATGGCGCCGATCTTCAACTTTAAAAGGGAAAGGGCCTGCCCCACCTCATCGTGCAGGTCCAGGGCGACCCGCTTTCGTTCTTTTTCCTGGGCCCGAATTAGATGGGTAGACATCTGTCGGAGCCTCTTTTCCGATTCATGCAGGGCTCTATATAATTCCTCCCGCTCAACGATTCCTATCTGCAATTTTTTATTAATCTTAGTAAGCTCTGCTGATTGTTCTCTGACCCGCTCTACCAGTTCCTGATGCGACTTTTGCAACACTTCTTCCATCTGTTTTCAACCGCTTAATCTTATCTGAGATGCCAATGAGTCCAATTACACGTGTCTTCCCTCAGGCCATTGTATTGATTTATATCGAAAGTTTGTCAGCGATTACGTTGGATGGACCAAATCATAAAGAGGCACAATGTCGATGCGCACGAAACGACCTGGAATGCTTTCTCGCAATATAAGCTTGTAATAATATCCCTTGTCAATAAAAAAGGGATGTCCAAGCTGAACATCCCTCTTTTATTCTTATTGGTTTATCGGTTACATGTCTTGATCTAACTGGCTAATTTGTTAATAAATTGCCACTCTTGAGACAGGTCCTTGAGCGATCTTCCGATCTTTCTCAAGGCCATCTTTCTGTCCATGCCGCCAGGCAGGACATCTACGTTGGCATAGGTATAGTACTTCTTTGGCTCAGCGGCTAACAGGTAAAATACCCGCAGGTCTTCAAGACCGGTCAGTGTGGCCTTGGGAAACCTGGACTTGGCCGCAGCGAGGCTATCTTTCGCCAAGGCAACCATCTTGTCCCTGTCTCCAAAATTCATGGCCCCGGTTGGGCAGGTCTTGACACAGGCGGGCAGGAGCCCGTTATGGACCCTGTCCACGCACATGGTGCACTTGGAGAGATACCCCGTCCCCTTTTTGGCCCGGGGGATGTTGAAGGGGCATGCTTCAATCACATCTTGCGCCTTCATCTTCTTGAGTTTGTCCGTGTAGAGGACCGCACCGGTCTGGCTGTCTATAATGATCCCGCCCGGGGCATCGTCTTCAGAGGCCTCTTTGCATGGCGGCTCAACACAATGCCTGCATTGGTCAGGAAAGAAGTACCATACCGGTTTGTTGTTTGACCCCATATGTTCCTGGAATCGAACAACCTTATAAGTGTCAAAGGACAGATCCTTGGGATTCTGCATGCTCCCCCAATTATGGGTCTTTGTGGCCGGCAATTGATTCCATTGCTTGCAGGCAATCTGACAGCCCCTACATGCAGTACACAGTGTAGTATTTATGAAAAACGCTTTTCCGCTCATCAGATCACCTCCTCTATACCTTTCTGACATTGACCATGAAGGCCTTGGTTTCGGGAATCCTGGTGTTGGGATCACCGGTTGACGGTGTCAACAGGTTGGCCGAATCTCCACCATCCTTGGGATAGACCCATCCATAGTGCCAGGGGAGACCTATCTGGTGGACGGTGTTCCCCTCGATCTGAAATGGCCTCAGGCGGATGGTGACGACGGCAACGGCTTCCACCTTGCCCCGGGCCGATTCTACAATGACCTTGTCTCCATTATTGATCCCCTTGAGCTTACCCATTTCCTTGCTCATCTCCACAAAGAGCTGGGGCTCAGCCTCTAACAGCCAGGGCTGCCATCGGGTCATAACACCGGTCTGCCAGTGTTCGCTCACCCGGTAAGTCGTACCGATAAACGGATATCTGGGATCACAAGATCTGTAAATATCCATTTCAGTGCTGTAAGTGGGAGCCACAGGATTGACAAGCTGGCTGGAGAAGGGGTTCTTTTCCACAGGACACTCAATCGGCTCATAGTGCTCCGGGAAAGGCCCATCAGCCCGTCCAGGACCAAAGACATGGGCATGCCCCTCCGGTTTCATGATAAAGGGATACTTGGTCTTGGGATTGGGGGTGCCATCCGCATTAAGCATGGGAGGCCATCCGCCGTCCGGAACATCACCGACCCAGCCGCCTTTTCCGCCTTTTGCCTTAGGATCCCAGGCAATGACCGGATGTTCCTTGTCCCAGGGCTTTCCGTATTTGTCCACGGACGCACGGTTGTAAATAATGCGCCGGTTGACCGGCCAGCACCAGGCCCATCCAAGGTTGAGCCCGATGCCCGATTTCTCCCTCTTGCGCCTGGCAGCCATGTTACCCTTGTTAGTATAAGAGTTGCAGTACAGCCAGTTAGCGCTGCTTGTGGAACCATCGGCCTGGAGATAGGCAAAGCTCGGCACAAGATCGCCCTTCTTGAACTTCTTTCCCTTTACTGTAATGTCCTTCAGGAAGTAGCCGTTGATCTCCTTGGCCATCTTATGAGGATCAAACTCGCCATGTGTAGCGTAATCCCATTTAAGGTTGAGAATCGGCTCAGGAAAGACCGCGTTCTTGTCCTTCTTGTAGAGGTATTGCACGATCTTCCCCAATTTCATCAGGATCTGGCCATCAGGCAACGCCTCTGCAGGAGGATTAGCAGCCTTATAACGCCACTGCATCCACCGCCCGCTGTTGGTGATGGACCCTTCCTTTTCCACTGAAACGGCACAGGGGAGCATGAAAACCTCGGTCTTGATCTTCTTGGGGTCCATGCCCGGGCCTTTCCAGAAAGAGCCGGTCTCGTTGTCAAAGATGTTGACATTGACCATCCAGTCCAACTTTGTAAGGGCCTGCCGGGTCTTGTTGGAATTGGCCCCGGAACCTGCCGGGTTCTGGCCCCAGGCAAAAAAGCCGGTGAACTCTCCCTTGTACATGACATCAAAAATATCAAGCCATGAATAGGTCTTGCCGTCCTCTAATTTGGGAAGCCAGCTGTACCCGAAATCATTGGCCTTGGTGGCCTTATCCCCGAAGTACGACTTGAGCAGGCTGACCGAGTATTTCGGGTAATTCCCCCACCAGTTGGCGCTCAGGGGATCGTTGGTCTTGGGCGTGTACTTCTTGTTGTAGGCAGCTAAAGTTGGGAGCGAGGCCTTGGGGGTCTTCAAATAGCCGGGCAGGATATGGAACAGGATACAGTGATCGGTAGAACCCTGGACATTGGATTCACCCCTCAGTGCGTTCACCCCGCCGCCGGCCACACCCATATTCCCCAACAACAACTGGATAATGGCCATACTCCTGATATTCTGGACACCGACCGTGTGCTGGGTCCAGCCCATGGCATACATGATGGTCCCCGCCTTTCCTTTCTGGCCGGTGGTCGAGTACATCTCATATACCTTTTGGAGATCCTCTTTCGGGGTTCCTGTGGTGGCGGAAACCTTGTCTAAGTCATAACGACTGTAGTGCTGCTTGATCAGTTGAAATACACAACGGGGGTCCTGTAATGTCCGGTCTCTTTTAGAGACCCCATTTGCGTCCTTTACAAAGGCCCATTGACTCTTGTCATATTTCCTTTTTTTGGCATCGTAACCAGAGAATAGACCATCCTTAAAATCATAGCTGTCCGCTACGATGAATGGGGCATTGGTATACTCTGCCACATATTCTTTGAAGTATTTGTTGTTATCGAGAATGTATTTGATCATCCCGCCAAGAAAGGCGATATCTGTCCCCGATCTGAGAGCGGTGTAAAAATCCGCCTTGGAGGAGGTTCGGGTAAAACGAGGATCAACGCTTATCAATTTGCCCCCCCGCTTCATGGCCTCGGTCACCCATTTGAAAGAAATAGGATGATTTTCAGCCGCATTGGAACCCATGATGAGGATACAGTCACTGTTTCGGATGTCGATCCAGTGATTGGTCATTGCGCCGCGTCCGAACGACTCTGCCAGAGCCGCAACAGTGGCGCTGTGTCAGATACGGGCCTGGTGCTCAATATACACCAGACCAAGCGACCGCATCAGGGCCTGAATCAGCCAGCATTCCTCATTGTCAAGGGCAGCGCTTCCAACATGGGCAATACCGTTTGTCCGGTTGACCACCTGGCCCTTGGCATTCTTGTGCTCAAAACTGGCATCCCGGCTCTTCTTGACCCTCTTGGCGATGGTCCAGAGCGCCCAGTCCCAGGATACCTTCTGCCACTTGGTGCTGTAGGGAGCGCGATACATCGGAGTGGTCAGTCGACTATCATTGTTGGCTAATTGACTCAACGCCGCTCCCTTGGAACAGAGGGCCCCCTCGTTTACGGGATGGTCGGGGTCTCCCTCAATGTTAACAATCTTCCCTGCTCCTGCCTCTCCGGTG
>Ga0315535_1001345_pt1 | contig 16392 bp, 15 predicted proteins | sample SalMarSW160220MG_2_FD_203092 | JGI IMG/M metagenome (GOLD analysis project Ga0315535, IMG submission 203092) | Salt marsh sediment microbial communities from the Plum Island Ecosystem LTER, Massachusetts, United States - Salt Marsh Sediment SW1602-20 ...
CCTGGGTGAAACAGGACCTTATCCGGAAGGCTGCAAGACTTTATGCCACTACCAAGCCGGCGGGAATCCATTGGGGCGTTCCCACAGAACAGACCATCAATTGCACGGATTTTACCCGGGCAGCGGTGGGGCTGATGGCGGCAACAGGGAACCTCGATGCGCCCGGGGGCAATGTCTTTCACCAACCGCCAGGGACGCGGTCCATTTCCGAATTCTCATCCCACAAATCCTTGTCTAACGAGCAGCGATTAAAGCAACTTGGTGGTGAACAATACAAGCTCGCAGCCCGGATGACCATTGTGACACCTAAATGCGCCTGGGATGCGGTCCTGAAAGGGAAGCCCTATCCCGTTAAAGCAGGATATCTGGTGGGAACCAATCCGGTGATAACCCGGGCAAACGCCAATGAGGTTTATGAGGCCTTGAGTAAACTGGATTTTCTGGCCGTTTCGGATTTTTTCATGACACCGACCGCAGAACTGGCCGATATTTTTCTGCCTGCCGGTACCTGGCTCGAGCAGAATCACGTGGCGGATAACTGGAAATTCCACGGGTATGTGCTGGCAAGACAGAAAGCAGTGGAGATCGGCGAGTGCTGGCAAGACCACAAGATCTTCATGGAACTGGGCAAGCGCATGGGGCAGCAATGGTGGGACACGGTGGAGGATGCCCTGGACTGGCTGCTGAAACCGACGGGACTTACCTGGGAGGAATTTAAGAAGAAAGGCTACCTCCGTGGCGAACCGAAGTTCTACAAATACCGGGAAAAGGGGTTTTCAACCCCCACCAAAAAAGTGGAGTTGTACTCGACGATTCTCGAAGGATGGGGGCGCGATCCCCTGCCCAAATATACGGAGATTCCTGAAAGCCCGGTCTCAAGACCGGATCTGGCAGAGAAGTTCCCCTATATCCTGAACGCCGGATTGAGGACGCCCACTTTTTTTCACTCGGCAAACCGGCAGATCCCATGGCTGAGGGAGATCAGGCCCGATCCCATCGTAGAGATACATCCGGAAACAGCCGAAAAGCACGGCATTCGAGAAGAAGACTGGGTCTGGCTGGAGTCGCCCAGGGGACGGGTGAAAGAGAGGGCCAAGCTCAACGACGAAATCGATCCCCGGGTGATCGTGGCCGAACACGGCTGGTGGTACCCGGAGATGAAGGGTCCCCACCACGGCTGGGATACTTCCAACATCAATATCCTGACCGACAATTCTTATGAGTCCATGGATCCGGTGATGGGTGCGACTAATCTGAGGGTATTACTGTGCAACATATCCCGCTGTGAAGAACAAGAGGAGAAATGAAATGGAGAAGATTGCCTTGATCTTTGACAAGAAGAACTGTATGGGGTGTCATGCGTGCGAGATCGCATGTAAGCAGGAGCATGCACTGGGCGTAGGTCCCAGGCTGGTTCGGGTTACGGAACGGTCTCCCGATTTCATGCCTGTATATTGTCACCATTGCGCCAGACCGCCCTGTGGAGAGGCGTGCCCGGTGGATGCCATTTCAAGGAATGATCAGGGCATTGTATTGATCGATGCCGGCCTGTGCATCGGGTGCAGGGAATGCGTCGAAGCTTGCCCTTTCGGCGCCATGCAATTCGAAGACAAGCAGGATGTGGCGGTAAAATGTGATCTCTGCATCGAGCGACTGGCCGAAAATAAACAGCCGGCATGCGTCAGCGTGTGTCCGACCGGTTGTATTCATTTGAGCGAAAAGAAAAGCATTGCTGCTGTATTTGAGAAATGATATAAAAAAATATATGATGGAACCGGATAGAAAAGTCAGACTGAAAGTTGACAGCCTTTTGCTCAGTTTTGGTGGTGTTTATGCCCTTCATGAGGTGAGCCTGGACGTCAGGGATAATGAGATCCTGGCCATCATTGGACCAAATGGGGCCGGGAAGACCGCCCTTCTGAACTGCATCAATGGTTTTTACAAACCCCAAGAGGGCGAGATTTTCTACGATGGAAAAAGAATTACCCGCATGCGCCCCGATAAGCTGGCTAAGCTCGGCATTGCCAGAACTTTTCAGAATATCGAACTCTACACGGGGCTCAGCACGCAAGATAACATCATGGCCGCCCGGCATGTGCTTATGAAGCAAAATTTCGTCACCGGTGCGCTATACTTTGGCCAGGCACTTCAGGAAGAGATCAAGCACCGTCAAGCTGTTGAGGAGATTATCGACTTTTTGGAAATGGCGCCGATGAGAAAGAGAGTCGTCGGCGTCTTGCCGTACGGGATGCAAAAAAGAGTTGAGCTGGGAAGAGCGCTAGCGCTTGAGCCGAAAATACTCCTGCTGGACGAACCCATGGCAGGGATGAATCTTGAGGAAAAGGAGGACATCGCCCGCTTCATCCTTGACATTTTTGAAGGTCAGGGAGCCACCTATCCGGACACACCCGTTCTGCGAGATGGGATTCGCAGCATCGTCCTTGTTGAACATGATATGGGTGTGGTGATGGACATAGCCGACAGAATTGTTGTCCTTGATTTTGGACGTAAGATTGCCGAGGGCACGCCGGCTGAAATTAAGACGAATCCGGAGGTTATCAGTGCGTACCTGGGGAAGGCAAAAGAAGGTTGATCGAGGTGACCGCCGCTGAGGAAGGGCAGAGAATATGCTGGAAGTCAACAATATTGAAGTAGTCTATATGAATGTTATACAGGCCCTGCGAGGCGTATCGTTATCGGTGGCTGACGGCCAGATTATTGCCCTGCTCGGAGCCAATGGCGGAGGCAAGACGACGACTTTAAAGGCCATCTCGGGGATGCTCAAGACGGAAGAGGGCGCAGTAACCGAAGGGAGCATCGAGTTTAATGGTCACCGCCTAGACCGGCTGGGTCCCGAGAATATAGCGGGTTTGGGCATCAGCCAGGCGATGGAAGGGCGCAGGGTTCTTGAGCGCCTCAGCGTTGAGGAGAATTTGCTCGTGGGGGCTTACCGCCGCAAGGACAGGCGTGGAGTCAAGCAGGATCTTGAAGTGGTCTTTGACTACTTTCCGGCCATTAAACCTCTCCGCCGCCGGATGAGCGGCTACCTGTCCGGCGGTGAACAGCAGATGTTGGTCATCGGGCGGGCGCTGATGGCGCATCCCGAACTGATGCTCTTGGATGAACCCTCACTCGGTCTCGCGCCGCTTCTGGTGGAAGAAATATATGAAATTATCCAGAAAATCAATGTCGAGCAAAAGATGGCCATACTCCTTGTGGAGCAAAATGTGAGAGCCGCCCTGACTATCGCCGATTACGGCCATGTCTTGGAAAATGGCCGGGTCGTTCTGAGCGGTCCGGCAGAGAATTTGAAAGACAATGAGGACGTTCGCGAATTCTATATGGGACTGTCGGCGGTGGGCTCCCGAAAGAGCTATCGTGAAATCAAGCATTACAGGCGAAGGAAGCGTTGGGTGGGTTAACAAAAGAGCAGAGGGAAGCGACGATCAGGATGGAACAATCCTACCAGACAAAGGGTGATACCTGGCCCAAGGTACTCCAATATAATTATGAAAAATATGGTGATAGTCGCAGGGCAATGCGTCACAAGTACCATGGTATCTGGCAGCCTCATACCTGGAATGAATATTATCTCAATGTTAAAAACCTGGCACTTGGTCTGTTGGGTTTTGGTTTTGAGGCTGGAGACAAGGTGCTCATTATCGGAGATAATGCCCCCCAGTGGTACTATGCCGAGCTGGCCGCCCAGGCGATCCATGGCGTGTCCGTGGGATTGTTTTCCGAACTGCTGCCATTGGAGATAAAATACATTGCTGAAAATTCCGAGGCAAGATTTGCCGTTGTTGAAGGTCAGGAGCAGGTTGATAAGTTTGTTCAAATCAAGGAAATGCTTCCTCTTCTAAAAAAGGTTATTTTCTGGAATTATAAGGGCCTTGCCCACTATGAAGATGATATTCTGGTCGGGTATAGGGAGGCCCTGAAACTGGGTGAAGCGTACGAAGCCGAACACCCCGGGAGCTTCGAGCAGAATGTGAAATCCGGCAAAGCGGATGATATCTGCGCGATCATTTACACCGCGGGTACCACAGGGGAGGCGCCCAAGGGAGCTGTCCACACTTATCGGTCACTGAGAGCGGGTGCCGACTATCTCCTGGAGCTCGACCCCTGGTCTGAGAATGATAATGTTGTCCCTTATCTGCCACCCGTCTGGATAAATGAGCAATGGATTGGGATTGGTTGCCATCTGTTATCGGCCTGCATCCTGAACTTCGCCGAAGCCCCGGAAACCCAGCTGCGGGATAGTCGGGAAACCGGGCCAAGTATTGTGTCCTGCGGGGCGCGGCTATGGGAAAGTCAGGCAGCTATGGTTCAGGCACGGATTCTTCGCGCGGACGTCATGAAGCGGTTTGCCTTCCGGCGGCTCATGCCCATTGGCGAGAAGACGGCCGAATTAAAGTATCGCAAGCAAAAACCGAGTTTGTTCTTGAAAATACTTTATTTTGTCGCGAAATTCATCCTGTTCAGGTCCATCAAACATAGCCTGGGTTTGGCAAATACCAGAATCTGTTATACGACCGGCGCGATACTCAGTCCGGATGCCTTCAGGTTTTACCATGCGCTTCATCTTCCTCTCAAAAGCCTGTTTGGATCAACCGAGGGCGGAGTGTTCACCGGAGCGAAGAATGATGACATCCGGCCGGAGACGGTAGGATCTCCTCACAGAGGAGTGGAGGTAAGAATAGGCAACAACGGTGAAATAATATGTCGTCACCCTGGGGTTTTTTCAGGCTATCATAATGATCCGAAGATGACATCCGAGGTACTTAAAGATGGGTGGTTTCACACCGGAGACAGCGGTTTCATTGGAGACGACGGACATATTGTATTTGTAGACAGGGTAAGGGATCTGATTGAATTGGCCAGTGGCGATCAGCTTGCTCCCCAATCTATCGAGAGCCGGCTGAGGTTCAGCCCCTACATAAAGGACGCTTGGGTACTTGCCGGCCCGGAAGGAGCCTACGTTTCGGCGATCATCGTCATAAACTATGATAACGTCAGCAGGTGGGCGGGACAAGAGAACGTGGCTTTTAATTCTTTCGCCGAACTTTCCCAGGCGCTGGAGGTTCATGAGCTGGTGAGGCAAGATATCGACAGAGTCAACCACACGTTGCCCGCTGGCGCCAGGGTGAGGAAATTCGTTAATCTCCCCAATGAATTCGACCCTGACAAGGGGGAGTTAACCAGAACCAGGAAGTTGAGAAGGGCATCTCTGGAAGAACGCTATCGCAAGCTTATTGAAGCTATCTACAGTGGGGAGACTTTGCTGCCGTTAGAAGCGCAGGTGGGATACAGTGACGGGCGGATGGCAACAATAAAGACCACGATTAACATCGAATCTGTTGAAGGGGCTGGCTGATGACCTTTTTTTTACAATTAGTAGTAACCGGCTTTGCCCAAGGCATGGTCTATGCCCTGATTGCAATCGGATTTGTGATCATTCTCAAATGCTCTGATGTGTTTAACATTGCCCAGGGACACTTTGTTATGATCGGTGGCTATCTTGGCTATACCTTTTTGGTGCCGCTCGGTTTGCCGATATGGGCCGCTTTTTTGCTGGCAATCGCAGTGGCAATCGTAATGGGTTTGTTGATCGAACGGTTGATGCTGCGTCCGCTGGTGGGCCAACCCGTACTGGCCGTCGTCATGATGACCATAGCCCTCGCCACGGTATTGGCAGGGCTGGCAACGTTGCTCTGGGGAGCCGAATATAAGGCTTACCATGGATTATTGCCGAGCATAACCGCGAAGGTGGGTTCGATATCCATACCCTCGGAGTCTGTGATAGGACTGATCATGTCTGTTATTTGTGTAGTGATACTCATGCTTTTCTTCCGCTATACCAAGATCGGACTGGCAATGAGGGCGACTGCTGAGGATTTGCAGGTGGTACAGAGCGTTGGTATCAAGGCAACAACCGTCTATGCCGTCTCATGGATCATTGCCTGTGTCGTCGGTATAATCGGAGGCATCCTTTTGGGGGGCGTATCCGGCGCGAATATGGAGCTCGCTGATATCGGCCTCAAGGCATTCGCGGTCGTGCTTCTGGGTGGGTTAGACTCCATCGGCGGGGCCATCGTCGCGGGAATAATACTGGGTATGCTGGAAAATGTAGCTGCCGGGTATCTGGACCCTCTCCTGCCTGGCGGAGGACTGGCTCAGGTATTCCCTTTTATAGTTATGATCATTGTGCTCATTTTTAAACCGAACGGGCTGTTTGGTATGTCCAGGATAGAGAGGGTTTAACCCATGGGTTTGCGGACGGGAACCTTTCAGGAAAACTATGCGCAGGATATGGCTATTTTCCGCTCCAGTTTGCATTGGGAAATGCTGCTTGCCTTGCTCATCCTTCTTTTCATCTGTCCGCTGATTTTCAGTGACAGGATACTGACCATCATGACCATGATGGGTATTGTTGTTGTCAGCGTTCACGGGCTCAATATCCTAACCGGATACTGTGGCCAAATCTCCATAGGGCATGCGGGTTTTATGGCGGTCGGCGGTTATACTTCGGCCATTTTGTGCGCCAAGCTTGGCTTTCCATTCTGGGTGGCCCTCCCCTGTGGTGGCCTGGCCGCGGGAATAGCAGGTTTGATCTTCGGCCTCCCATCCTTAAAAATCAAGGGCTTCTACCTCATTATGGCCACCATCGCCGCACAATTTATTATTATGTGGATCATAATCCAGCTCCGCAGCATCACTGGCGGGACTGATGGTTTGAGCGTTCCCACACCTATGTTAGGAAGCATCGCACTGAGTTCCAAAACCAACTATTTCTACCTGGTGATGATATTCGCCTGCCTGGCGACGATCACGGCTCACAACATCGTGAGGACCAGGGCTGGCAGGGCCTTCATTGCCATCCGTGATAACGACCTGGCGGCTGAGGTCATGGGGGTTAGCCTGTGGAGTTACAAGCTGCAGGCCTTCTTTATCGGTTGTGTATATGCAGGTGTGGCCGGATCACTGCTCGTTCACTACATTAGATTCGCCAGTACAGACCAGTTCCCCTTTATGGATTCAGTCTGGTATTTGGGTATGTTAATCGTCGGAGGTATGGGCAGCACGACAGGTGCCATCTTTGGCGTCGTCGCCCTCAAACTGCTGGACGAACTCGTCACTATTGTAGGCCCGATCTTGGCCGCCGCCGTCGCGCCTCAGACGGCCGCGTCCTTGGCCCTCATGTCCCACGGATTGGTCATTATCATCTTTCTCATTTTTGAACCCCGGGGGCTTCATCACCGATGGGAGATTATCAAGGCCTACTTCAGACTTTGGCCTTTCTCCCATGAAGTATCAGACTGAAAGTGGGAAGATACGCTTTTACTGAACGATCAAGGTATAGTCTGAAAACGCAAAAAAGTGAGAAAGGAGGTGAAAAAATCTTAATTGTAAAAAGGGTTGACCGAGCGCGTATACTAAATCATGCTTTAAATTATTGAGGAGGAAAATCATGGCTAAAATAAGATGGATGTCAGTAGCTGGCGCGATTGTTCTAATGATGGCAATATCCTTAGTACCTGTTAGCGCCCATGCCGAAAAAGTACTTTATGTCGGCGGCACCCAGTCGCTGACCGGTCCCTTTGCCGAGGATTCAGCGGCGGTGCTGGCCGCCATTGAGGACTACGTCAAATATGTAAATGAGACAAAAAGCCTGGCGCCGTGGAGGACAGAAAAATTTCCCGCCGATATAACCCTGCAGGTGCTGTGGCGGGATGACGAACTCAAGCCGGCCAAGGCACTGTCAATCTATGAAGAGCTCAAGGCTAAAGGGATGCTGGTCGCTCGAATATCGGGGTCACCCATAGCGCTGGCACTCAAAGACAGGTTATGGGCGGACCATATGGGCGCCACGAGCATGGCCACTGGACCCTACTACCTGTCGCCGCCTCAAAGCTGCTTCACCTATTATCCGATTTATACCGATTCCGACGCGGCTATAGCTGACTGGTTTAAAGCCAACTGGAAGAAGAAAAGAAAACCGCGGGTGGCCTACCTGACCGCAGACAACGCCATGGGCAGGTCGATTGAGATACCTGAGATGAAGGCGTATCTCAAAAAGATCGGTTACGAGTTTGTGGGTACCCAGTATATGCCCCTCGTGCCCACCTCGCCCCCAACCACCCAACTGACATGGCTCAAGCAAAAGGGGGTCGATCTTGCCCTCGGCGTCATGATCAACCCCGGCTCACAGCCGACGATAAAGGAAATGGTGAGGCTCGGCATGGGACCCTTCCAGCCTTATAAGATGACCTTGGGTGTCCCCGCCCCGGGTCACGCCGCCGTGTTGGCGGCGGCCATGGGAAAGCTCGGTGACGGGTATGTCTGCGCCGGCAGTTTCCGCCCCCTGGATGACCTCGCCACTCCCGGGATAAGATTCTGCAACGACCTGCAGGAGAAATACCGGCCCAATAAGCGGATTACCCACATCATGTATGAAGCGGGGATCCTTGAGGGCATGATTCAGGTTGAGGCGTTGCGGCTTGCCATGCAAAAGACGCCTGCTGAAAAACTCACGCGGCGGGATGTACTGGAGAACGGCTTTTACAGGATTAAAAACCTCAACACCGGTGATATAAGCAGTACTCCGTTGACCTACGGCAAGGGTGATGTCGAAGGTGTGGACAAGATACGTGTTGATCAGGTCCAGAACGGGAAAGTGGTAAAGGTGGGTCTCTACCCATTGCGCCACATTTATACAAAAAAATAGCTACAGCTGATTATTGTTCCAGGGGCTCTATCATTAATAGAGTCCCTGGACCCCTCATAGCCCGGGTTAGCCTTTTTCGATCTCGACAAAGCCCTTATCGGCGTCGATTCGAATGAAATCCCCCGTCTGAATTACCTTAAGGGGATCTTGTTCAAGTTCGTGGACCATGGGCGTTCCTGTGATGATGGCGCTGATCGCCACCACGCCCTCGGCTTTCACATTTATGATCCCTTTCGGGGCAGCGCCCCTCTTGAATGCGGCGTAGAACTGCCAGGAACCGGTTGTTGATCCCTTGCCTCCCGGAAAGACAAGAATTTTGCCCGCAACGCTCTGCCCCTCCAGCTCGTGGCCTGGTTCCCGAATGATTCCCGTATCTGGATCCATACCCCCTGTAAAGGATATGGCAGTTCGGGAAACAATAGCTTCCCCCTCCGTTATGCCCGGCACAACCGTTTTTGCTTTGATTTTCATTACTTTCTTCCCTCCCATTTGCCGGACACGGCCGACTCGACACATTCCTTTGTGGATCCGAACCACGTCTCCATGCCGAACAGGTTGTGTGCGTAGTAACTGCCTCTGGCAGAGTTGATTGCGACCACTCGCACACCCTGCTCCCTCAGGTAGAGGTGGGGGCCGTCCGCCGCGCCTACATCCGCTACAACTCGGGCTCCTGAAGCACGGAGGCTGTCCAGGAAGTCCATTCGTTTGCAAAGCGTCTTGACCCATGCCGAGGTGCAGATCCAGAGCTGGGTATCGGGGTGAATCTTGCGGTCGCCCAGGAGGTCGGCGATTTCTCTAACTTCCTGAATGGAGCACTGGGGACAGCCGAAGATCACCATATCCACCTTTTCCTCTGAACTGCTAGAAATGTCCAGATAGGCCCGGTTGACGTCTTCCTGAGAGGGTGTGATTTCAGGGAGGGGAGGGGGATTTCCTGCAAATGCGGCCTCCACTGTCATAGCCTCCGGGGTTATGCCGACCAAGTGAACGAGCCCGGTCGCTCCGGTTACGGTCAGGGTATAGAGGAGGCCCTTGATCTCCTCGATGACCATGTCATGGGGAAGATTCACGAATACCGGAATTTTTGTTCCCACGGCTTTTCCCAGATGCCAGCCCAGCGCCTTGTAGTCTGCCGACCCGTAGTTTTCAAGGTCAAGCCTGCCGGCGTCGATGATGAATTCACCTTTTCGGTTTTCATCGAGATGCAGTCCCCACTCAGGAATGGCACCCGTTATGGCCGCTGCCAGGGCGGCATGATCACCGTCGCGGTTGGAGCGTGCTCCAATCACGGAATTGGCAAATACCTGGCTCCCCGAAGAGGCCCACGCGATGTGATCCCCGAACCGGGGCACGTTTCCCACCAGGTAGTGGTGGCAGGAATAGGTCAGGGTGACCCCGAGGGATTTCAGGGCATCATGGATCCTGTTTTGCCTAACCTGGTAGGCCATGGGGATATTGAGTTCATCAGCCTCTTCAAAATCATACATCTCCGGGTTCTTGGTGGTAAATACCTTTACCCTGGTTCCTTCACCAGCCAAGTCCTCCAGCCATTGTATCCCCTCGTCCATGAGTACTGGGAAGTTCCCCGCCATGTGGACGCTTGAAACCGGGATCATGCGCTTCGCATCGTACACATCCCCATAAGCCACAAGGATCTCCATGGCTCGTCTGGCGCCGGGGCCTTTTTTGCCCTCGAACATATCTTCCTGTTGCCTGGTGAGTTGCATAATTCGAACCCTGCCTCTCATGTCTGTGATGCCGGATGCATCTGTTAAAGTCAGAAGGAGTATTTCCTGAGTTCACGCTTCAGGATTTTTCCCTGCGGCGTTCTGGGAAAATCCTTCACAAAGACTATTTTCTTAGGAGCCTTGTAAGATGCCATTCGCTCTTTGCAGAATCTTATCAGGTCCGATTCTTCGGCCTCATGCCCGGATTTCAGCCTGACAAAGGCGGCCACTGCCTCTCCGTATTCTTTATGGGGAAGTCCGGCCACCGCGCATTCCTCCACGAAATCATGGCGGTAGAGCACATCCTCGACCTCGGTTGGATAGATGTTCAACCCTCCGCTGATGATCATGTCCTTTATACGGTCCACGATGTGGAGGTAGTCCTCTTCATCCATGCGGCCAACATCTCCGGAATGGAGCCAGCCACCCTCCATGGCCCTGGCGGTCTCCTCTGGGCGGTTATAATATCCCTTCATCACATTGGGTCCTCGGATGAGGATCTCTCCCTCGTCTCCTTCGGTTACCGGTTTCCCTCTGGCGTCCGCGATCATCACCTCCACGATCCCGGCCGGCGTTCCCACGGACCCGATTTTGTGCCGGTAAAGATGGTTAAACGTGACCAGGGAGGAGCTTTCGGTCATGCCGTAGGCCTCATGTATGTTGAGACCGAAGGTGTCATTCCACTGGCGGACGATTTCCGAGGGCATGCTGGTGGCAGCGGAGAAGGAATAGCCAACAGATCTGAGGCGGCTGTGGCACTCTGGGGCATTGAGAAATCGGATGTAAACGGTGGGGACTGCATATAGCCGGGTTACCCGGTTTGCCTCGATCGAGGAGACGATCTCGTCCATATCAAATCCCTTGTGGAGGACAAGCGTTCCAAAGGCATGGAATATGGAATTCATGATGTGGTTGCCGGCAAAGACGTGATTCAGGGGCAAAAAGCAGAGTCCCCTGTCTTCGGCAACCATTCGTTCGTGATAGCAGACGTTTTGGGCGGTGTACAGGAGGTTTTTGTGGGTAAGCATGGCCCCCTTGGGTATGCCCGTGGTCCCCCCTGTGTAAAGGATTACGCAGGTGTCATCCGCATCACAAACGACACTCGAATAGGGCCCTGTCGGCGAGGACATCCCTTTTTGACACAACCTCGCCAGCGCGTCATCTCTCTCGATAACCAGGATATCAGCGATTTGGGGTGTTTTCAATCTGTCGGGGATATGGTCCACAAGGCTTTCGGACGTGACTACGCAGGCCGGCGCCGAGTCCGTGAGGAGGTGCTCCAGTTCTGTGCTCCGGTAGGCCGCGCTCACGCAAACCACGGCTGCTCCAAGTCGTATGATGGCGTAATAGAGCATGATCCACTCAGGCCGGTTTTCACAGTAAAGGGCAACCCGGTCATTTCGTTTGATCCCCCGGTCTCTCAGGCAGGAGGCTGCAAGTCCCACCGAATCGTTCAGTTCCCGATAGGTAAAGCGCATATCCTCGAAAACAAGGGCTTGTTTGTCGGGGAAATATCGAGCACCCTGGATAAGCATATTGGACAGGTTCAAAGCGTATCCCTCCGTTTTCGAGATGAAAGGGGATCAGAGACCATGGTATGCTACTTTCTGAGATAGATGGCGAGGAATTTCGCGGGGCCCGGGGCGGCTGCGGAATGCTTTACGGAACTATCGAAGCAGATCAGGTCACCTTCGCCTATCTCGTATTCTTCCTTTGATTCGACAGTCGGTACAGTCCCCGCCCTGACGATGGTGAATTTACTGTGATCATCGAATAGGTTGACAAGGGGCTGGTTGAGGTGGTGGGCTATCTCCGAGAGGAGGGCGACCGAAGGGCTCACCCTGTCGGTTTCGACCCGGTACAGGGTCAGGTAACTGATCCCCACTCGCCGCGCGAATTCCTTCATGTTGAGACCGCGTTGCTTTCTCGCCTCGCGGATTTTGTTGCCAATATTCATGAATTAATAAATATCATCTCTGATAGATTTGTCAATCAGAGATATCAGATATTGTGACTATTGAGCCAATTTCAAAATGGATTGGAAAATACTGCCTCGGCGAGATGAAGCCGCGAATGGCCGCGGATAGCGAGCACAAGTCCATAACATAAGTTTTTTGCTTTGGAAATTCGCATAACAGGAATTGGGCAATAGGAATAAGGAGTTTTTTTGGGTAAAGAAAACTTGTCAAAGAGCAGTTGAATGCTGTATTTAATTATGTGTAGATCGCTCCTTCATTTTGCGCCTTGCTCAAATTGGGAGTTCCAAACTGCGCGAGTGAGCAAGGAAGGGTAGTGATTGAAGCGGATTTATGAGCCGGTTTTGTGGCGGAACGCAGCAGGGAAGAGTTGAGGGATATTCTTTCAGCCTATCAGGGAAAACGTGTACTGAGATATGCGCAACGGGGACGACAAGATGGAACAATCAAAGATGGATTCATACTTTTTTTCTCTGGTCCGGGTCACCGATGTCATTTACAGCGAAAAAGGGAACCTGGGTGACGTGCTCCACTTTGTTGTTTCCCTGGCAGCGGAACTGACCGGCGCGAAAGGGAGCACAATCCGTGTCCTGGAGCGGGGAAGCTTCAATCTGAAAGTGGTGGCGAGTTACGGACTCAGCCAGCGCTACATCAATTCCGGGGCTATTGATTTTGGAAAGAGCATAACCGAGATCATGCAGGGAGATGTCATCATTATTAACGATTTCGAGAACGACAACCGGATTCAGAATCTTGAAGCGGCCAGACAGGAAGGCGTTAGCTCTGTGATAGGAATTCCGTTTACAGTGAATGAATCTACTTACTGTATCCTGCGGCTCTATTTTTCGGGAAAAAAAATCCCGACTCACGATGAAATGCAGCTTTTGAACACCCTTGGAAAGCTCGGATGTCTCGCTATTGAGCGGGCCGCGATCAACGACATGGGCAATTAACCCGCATTTCTCACGGGCAATCTACTGTGGTGGCGGATAGCCCCCTGTCTCCTGCGTTGCGCTAGAAAAATGACTTCGACGTACTGATAGTACGCCTTCATCCATTTTTCTTCGCGCGCTCCCGATAGCGGGATTTCGCAAGCTCAACTTGCCATCCACCGGACTCTCTACCACCTCGCTACGAAGACCCGTGAGAAATGTGGGTTGGAGCATGGTGCATGCCTTTCAATGACAGAAAAGAGATCCGTCACAGGAGCATTCAAGACCCACCTCTTCATATCGTTTTGTTCCGACCGGAAATTCCTTCAAACACTGGTAATATAGCGAGGCTTTGCGGAGCGGCGGAGCTCAGGCTCCACCTTATCCATCCCCTGGGATTCAGGGTGGACGACCGGCATCTGAGGCGGGCCGGTCTTGATTACTGGGGCGAAATCGACATCCATCATCACAAGAGCTTTGAGGCCTTCTGTGCGAAAAGGGCCCCTGGTTCGGCGCTTTTCGCATTCAGCACCCACGCGCAGGAAATATATACAAACGCTCACCCCGAAAAGGGTGACTACCTGGTCTTCGGGCAGGAAACACGGGGGCTTCCGAAGGAGATCCTGGATGCATGTCCTTCCTATAGGGTGCCCATATGGGGCAAGGTGCGAAGTTTGAATCTCGCCACCACGGTCGGGATCGTCGCTTACCATTTTCTGCATCAATTAGGAAGGTTTTAGCCAAAGATATTCGAAATACTTACAAACGAATATCGATTATCGAATCATGAAGTTTTCCTTCGTGAGGATAACGAAGGCTATTGCATTCATCCTTACACGATATGGGTCAAAATTGGGGAGTCGGCGCACCTTGTGGACAGGTCGGAGAGCAGGGACAGGACGGCTTTTGCCGCTTCCGAAGTCAAGGTCCCCATTCCGCACGACGGAGTCAGAATAGAACTTTTCGCGACTGTTTCGGCAGGAAGGCCCCATGATTCCAATGTTTCAAAGCCTTTCTTCAGGAGGGAGAGAAGCTCCACCACAGTTTCGTTCCCGGTAAATTCCGAGGTGGGGACCACCCCCCACGCTATGAGGCCGCCCCTGTTTATGAAAGCGGTAATTTCATCAGGGTAAAGAAGAAAATAGTCAAGAAAGGAAAAAGTATCAAAGTTGATAATATCCGTGCCTGCTTCCAGGAGCATTCCCCAATCGGTATTTCCACAGCAGTGGATCCCGATAAGAAGGTCGGCACGTTCCTTGAGATAGTCGATAACCATACGCAAGATGCGAATCACTTCGTCACGTTCAAGGGAAGAGAAGGCAGATCCAAAACCGGAAAGGGACGGCTCATCCAGAAAGAGGATTGGTTTTCTCCCGGTTTCGGCAAGCTTTCTTGTCTGCCAGAGCGACTTGATGGCAAGGCCCTGGGTACAAGCTTCCAGGAGTTCCAGGGAGTGAATCAGCGGCTTGCCGTCAGTGCCAAAGATGGCGGAAGCAAAGGTAATGGGGCCGGTGCATTGTCCCTTGATGAAAGCATTTTCTTTTTCGGGATCCTCCTCCATAATCTCCAAGAGGGTGTAAAGACCAGGGGCAAATTCTCTGCTTAGGGCAAAGAAATCCACGTCGTCGGCGAGAAATCGATCATAGAAAGAGAGGAGTTGCGCATCTCTATCAGAGGTTTGGTTTACAGTGAGGGAACGTTTTTCATGGTCAATTTGAAGAAAGGGAAGGCCTTCACTGAATTGGATGTTCATATCTTCCCGAAAACTTCTGCGGACGAACTGGGGCCAGAAGGGAATTTGAGGGAGGAGCCGGTAGATAGTCCGACAGGTTTCCTGGATATCGAGGAAGGGGACACTTCCGATGCCGGTGGCCAACCAGTGAAAAGGGGCGGCGCGGTCAGACACCCCCCATCTCCTGTATCTTGGTGAGCCACCCCTCAAGGACTCCGATCATACGCTCTGTTCCGTTCTGCCTTCTCTCCGGGGGCAACACTATTTCTTCTTCTCCATGGATTTCGGTTTCCAGTTCTTGCAGGCGCTCCCGCGCCCGTAGGTCTCCAGGGTTCTGTTCCATCAGCTTTTTGTACGTCTCAACGGCGGCTTGGAGCTGTCCCTGGCTTTCGTAGATCTCCGCGAGGGTATGGGTAGCTATTTCCGGGACTATCTCTTCCAGGGAGGGGACTTCTGTTGGAGAGATTTTTTCCTCGGGTTTCAGGCTGCGCAGACGCTCCATCGCTTCTGTGTCACCGGAAAAGTGGGCGAGGTATTTTTCAAGTGCCAGAGATGCTTCTTCCCGTCTTCCCTGTCGTTCAAAAAGATCGGCCTGGACCTTGAAAACGGGAGCGAGTCTTTCAACCTGTTCAGCGACGACAGCGATTTCATTTTCGGCCAGCGAAAAAAAACCCATTTCCAGGTAACATTCTGACAGGAGCCATCGGATGCGAATATCGTCAGGATAAAGGAGGAGCCCTTTTGTGCACGCACGGACCGCCTGGTTGACGCGTCCTTCCTCTTTCATGTTCCGGCAAATGATAAGCAGTGTTGAAGGAGAAGGCCCATCGGCAAGGATTTCGCTGTAAAGGTCATTTGCTTTTTCCATGGTTTTCCGCCTTTCTGTATTAGTGACTGGGAGACAATGTCACTCTTCTTCCTTTCCGCGACTGCAGGGGAATCTCCCCGGCGTCGTCTCAGAACAACTACTTCTTGTGGGCTGTTATCCCTTTCCGGGATGTTTTTCCACTTATGTCTTTATCAGTTTCTGCGTCAGGCTTTTCTTCGTCCTGGAAGCGGTAAATGATTTCATTTTCCTTGACGAGTCCCAGCTCTTTTCTGGCAACTCGTTCCACATATTTGGAATCTGATCTGAGACGCTGAATTTCGTCAAAAAGGGCCTGATTTTTCGCTGACAGTTTCTTGATCCTTTGTTCGCAGGCCTGGCGTTCTTTGCCGACACGGTAGAGATGAATGAATCCGTGCTGGCCGAAGCCGAGCCACGCGACCACCGGACCGATCACGCAGAGTAGCGCGA
>Ga0315535_1001346_pt1 | contig 16367 bp, 16 predicted proteins | sample SalMarSW160220MG_2_FD_203092 | JGI IMG/M metagenome (GOLD analysis project Ga0315535, IMG submission 203092) | Salt marsh sediment microbial communities from the Plum Island Ecosystem LTER, Massachusetts, United States - Salt Marsh Sediment SW1602-20 ...
CAAGTTCGCAAAGATTTACGAGGATGAGGATGGGGCTGTGGAAGACCTTCAAACTCTCATCAAAGAGGCCTGAGATGGTTTCTGACCGCCTCCAGGAAAACCAGGAAAATTCTTCTGACGGGCTGGAAATCATACCGACCGAGCTTGACAGGCGGGCATACTACCTACGTACACTCTATGATGTGAGCAGGGAACTCTTCGGGACCGTCAGTTTCGAGGCCATCCTGCGCAATTTCATGCTCATGACCATGGGCAACTTCGGCGTGTTTCGCTGCTTCACCCTCACCTGCAATAATTCCGCCCAGGAGGTTCGACATTTTTGCTCCGTCGGTTTTAATGAGGATGAGGAGTCCCGCCTGAAACATTTCAGCTGCTCGTTCCTTGAAGGCGACATATCCTGCACGGCGGACAGCGGTGGATTTGAAAAGAGCCGGTCTACGCCCTTCCCCACTGACATATCCCTCATTTTTCCATTCAGAGTGGACGGTGACAGGATTGGCCTCGTGGGCCTCGGCCCGAAGCTCACCGAAGAACCCTTCACAAGACATGACAAGGAATTGCTCGGAACACTGGTGAACAACCTGGTCGTGGCCCTGAAGAATGCCCTTTCTTTTGAAGAGATCCACGGACTCAATCAGGAACTGCAAACCAAGAATGAGGAACTTGAGAAGACGCTGCAGCAACTCCGGGCCGCACTGCGAAAGGTGGAAATTCTGGAGAGCGTCAAGGCAAATCTTTGCAAGTTTGTTCCTGCCACGGTGAGCAGGATGATTGAAAAATCCCCGACTTCTGAGAACCTTGAAGCAAGTGAACGGGATCTGTCGGTCATGTTTCTCGATATTGAGGGGTATACCAGGATTACCGAAGAAATGGGGGGGACTGTCGTTAACAGCGTGGTGGAAAAGTATTTCTCCGTGTTCATGGATGCCATTTATACCAATAACGGCGATGTGATGGAGACTGCCGGCGACGGGCTCATGATCTTGTTTCTCTCGGAAGATGGGAAAACCCACGCCCTGGACGCCGTCAGGGCGGCTGCGACCATCAGGCAGAAGACCGGGATTATCAATAGAGAGAGTGAGGCCATTTTGAAACCGCTCGCCATCAATATAGGAATTACCTCCGGCAGGGCCTTCCTCGGAGCGTCCCGGTTCAACAGTCCGACGGGATCCCGCTGGACCTACACAGCCCACGGTATGCTTGTGAACATGGCCGCAAGAATCTGTACGAAGGCAACGGGAGGTGCCATTTTCACCAACAGGGCCACGGCGGAAAGAGCCGGCGAGGAGTTCCCGTTTATTTTCCTTGGGAAATTTCCCCTCAGGAATATCTCGAAAGAGATGGAGATCTTCGAAGTGAGACAGCAGCCGTAGGAGCAACCTCCAGGCTGCGAACCGGTCCGATGTCGCAAGCGGGAGCTTGCTCCTACAGGGCCTGACTTCGGACGGTGTTTCTGCCGTCCTCTTTGGCCTGGTAGAGTTTGTCGTCGGCCATCTTGATGACCGAGTCGGGGGACACCCGGGGATCCGGGGTGCCGGAAGAGAACCCGGTTACCCCGAAGCTTGCAGTGATACGGAGCGCACCTTCTGGTGTTTTTATGGTGGCTGCGGCCACACTCGTGCGCAGCCTTTCAGCGACGAGAACAGCGCCTTTAAGAGGCGTTTCCGGGAGGACCACAAGAAATTCCTCGCCACCGTACCGGGAAACCCAGTCAACCCCGTTTCGAACGGAATCCATGAGGATTCTTGCGAAGCTTTTGAGTACGGCATCTCCGGCCTGGTGACCATAGGTGTCGTTCACCTTCTTGAAGCGGTCGATATCGCCCAGCACCACTGAAAGATCATGGCCGTAGCGCCAGGCCCTTTTGATCTCCTGGGGCAGACGTTCTGTGAGATACCCCCTGTTGTAAGCTCCGGTCAGAGCATCTGTTATCGACAGGACCCTGATTTCGTCGTTTGCCTTTTTGAGAGAGCGTTCAAGTTCCAGGATACGGGCGCCCGTTTTGAGCCGAGCCATGAGTTCGGAGCGGTTAAAGGGCTTGGTCAGGTAATCATCCGCCCCTGCCTCGAGGCCTTCAACGATGTCTTCCTTGGAGTCTTTTGCGGTCAGCAGGATCATGAAGACATATCCGTTCCCCGACCGTGCCCTGAGCGCACGGCAGAGATCGGGACCGGTCATTTCCGGCATCATCCAGTCCGTGAGCACAATAGGAAAAAACCGTTCGCCGAAGAGCTCCAGCGCCTCACGGCCGTCTTTGGCTGAAACGACTTCATAGCCGGCCTTGGAAAGGGTCTTTTCGAGGAGTTTCCGGGAGACCGGATTATCTTCGGCAACAAGAATTGGGAAATTGCTATTCAATAAATATCCCCCGTGCCACAGATGTATGGGTTGTCAGGAAAAGTGGTGCACACATCTCATATCAAATAGAAACGGATCGCCGCAACGACAGGATACACCGTTATGGTTGAAAAAGCGCGGCCACCGGTTCGAATTTCGCCTTCAGGACCTGGATTTTTTCAGTCATGCCGTCGAGGTCCTGTTCCCGTGCGTTCAATTCCATTTCTTTGGCGGCTTCGGACAGCTCTGTGAGACCAAGATTGGCTGAAGCCCCTTTTATGGAATGGGCCGCTGCCACTACCCCCTCCGCACTACCTGCAGCTATTGCCTCCTCCAGAGAATTGATATCGGCCTTGCCGGAATCCACGAGCAATTCCAGGACCTCCATGTATTCGTCCGGTTCCAGTCCAAGGTTTTCCGCCAGTTTGTTGATATTCATGACGCCTCCTTGTTCAAAACGTATTTGTCGATCATCTGGAATACCAGTTCCCGCTTGATCGGTTTGGAAACATAATCATCCATTCCCGCCTCAAGACATTTCTCCCGATCTCCTGCCATGGCATTGGCGGTCATGGCAATGATGGGAATCCGTGTCCCCGGGTCGCCTCCGTTTCTCCTCTTATTTTCCGCCTTCCGAATCGCTCGCGTGGCTTCCATTCCGTCCATTTCAGGCATCTGAACGTCCATGAATATCAGGTGAAATGCCTCAGGATCGCTGGAAAATTTGCTGAGGGCCTCTTTGCCGTTGTTGGCAATTTCCACCTGGTATCCAGCCTTTTTGAGCATCATCCTGGCGAGTTTCTGGTTCACTGGATTATCTTCTGCCAGGAGGAGGGAAACAGATCTTTTCATTTCTTCCCGTACGGAATACTGGGTTACGATCTGCGCGCCGTCAGAAGCGCCCGCCTGAACTCCGGCCTTCTCTGTGCTGAGGAGATTCTCCACCATCTTCAAGAGCTTTTGACGCCGTATCGGTTTGGGCAGGAAGCCGTCAAAACCGGCATCCTGACACCTTTTCGCCGCACGGACGACAGATGAAGAAAATGCCAGGAGCGGCAGATTCGATCCAGGGGGAGGACTGTTACGGACGGCCCGCGCAATATCATAGCCATTCATGTCGGGCATCCGGATATCCAGAATCGCAAGGTGAAACGGATCATTTGCATCGATGGCCTGCTCGAGGGTGTAGACCACTTCTTTCCCTTTGGTGAGTTCATGCACTCGTATCTCCAGAGATTCCAGCAGGTAACGGAGAATGTCCAGGTTTGTCTGGTTATCGTCCACAATCAAGAGTTTCTTCCCTTTCAGGGACTTCGGCAAAATCCTCCTTGCCTTTTTCTCGGGCGATTTTTTCACCTTCCCGATAAAATGAAAACAGGTCCCTTTGCCGAGTTCGCTTTCCGCCCAGATATCTCCTTCCATAAGCTCGGATATCTTCTTGCATATGGTGAGTCCCAGGCCGGTTCCCCCGTATCTTCTCGTGGTGGAGCCGTCAGCCTGTTGAAAGGGTTCAAAGATGGTTGCCAATTTTGCCTTGGGAATCCCGATGCCCGTGTCCCGCACAGAAACATGAAACGCAAGATCCTCTCCTTTTTCTTCCGTCGCATCGAGTGCTACCTCTATTTCACCTGATTCGGTGAACTTGCTGGCGTTCCCCATAAGATTCACGAGGACCTGCCGGAAACGATGCGGGTCTCCCTTTATCTGCGCGGGAACCTCATTGCCGATTCTGCAGAGTATCTCTATGGGTTTGTCGTGGACCTTGGGACGGATAAGATCGCAGACATCATGGCACAGGATCTCCGGATCAAAGTCTATCTCCTCCAGGTCCATCTGACCTGCTTCGATCTTGGAAAAATCCAGGATGTCGTTAATGAGCGACAGGAGGGATTCCCCGCTCCTCTTGATCGTGCTGGCATAGTCGGTCTGCTCTTCGCTCAACTGCGTCTCGAGGAGCATATCCGTGAATCCGATGACCCCGTTCAGCGGGGTACGGATCTCATGACTCATGTTGGCCAGGAATTCGCTCTTGGCCAGAGATGCCAGTTCGGCCTGGACCGCCATCTGGTTTGCCCGCTCTATGGCGGTTTCCAGCTGGTCATTGGTTTCCTGGAGTTCCGCCAGTATCCCTTTCTCTCGGCCGATCCTTTCAATCTTGGCCTTGAGCTCCTTCATGTCGAAGGGCTTGCTGATGTAGTCGGATGCCCCCGAGGAGATGATGTCAGCATAGGTGTAATCGCCCGTATACCCTGTCATGATGATAAATGCCAGGTCCGGATATGATTTCTTGACCTCTCTCATCAGCTGAATGCCGTCCATTCCCGGCATGGAGACATCTGAGAGGATCAGATCGTACTGTCCGTCTCGGAGCATATTCATGGCTTCCTCTCCATCTTGAGCTGCATCGCTTGGTAACCCGATCTTTTCGAGAAAAGCCATAGCCGTGGACCGAATCATTTCTTCATCGTCGACAACCAGCACTCTATTCATACCTGATCCTGCCATGATTGATGATCCCTTCTCACGTCATTCCGGTTTGCACTTTCATCGACACAGCTCGCCACACTTCCTTGACGGAGCGGGCTGTTCCGGTGTGCAAGATCCATAAAGATTATCGGAAAAAGGGGAAAAATATTGAGAAAAAAATGAAAAAGATGTTACTATTCGCCCGCTGAAACCGCACCAAAGACTGGTTTTTGTTGAAAAGCGGTGGGTGGGACGGTTCCGAAGCGGGGGAAATATGCGGTTTCCCAGCTCCCGGGAACCTTTGCATTTTACTGAGGAGATTGAAAAGGAATGGAAGAGAAGCTGATTGAAATCAGGCAGGATCGGCCGGGATTCGACCAATTTATCGGCTCGTGGCTTTGCCGAAACAAGCTGACCCTCCTGGTGGACGTCGGTCCTGCCAACACGGCGGATCGTTTGCTGGAGAGCCTCGCGGAGCTTGACGTTGAGGAAATAGACTATATCTTATTGACACACATCCATATTGATCACGCGGGTGCGCTTGCGGATGTGCTGGCACGCTATCCCATGGCACAGGTGGTGTGCCACGAGAAGGGCATATCGAACCTGGCGGACCCTGCGAGGCTCTGGGCCGGCAGTCTGGATGTACTGGGGAAAGTCGCTGAGCTCTATGGAGAACCGAAAGCGGTGCCGGCCGAACGGCTTATTGCCCATACGTCCTGCCCGGCAAAGGGAATAACGGTGATCGAAACTCCCGGTCACGCTGCCCACCACTTGAGTTTTGCCTATGACGGTCGATTATTCGCGGGGGAAGCGGCCGGCAATTTCTTCATGGTCAACGGCAAGGAATATCTTCGCCCTGCCACACCTCCACGGTTTTTCTTGCCCGTGTTCTTGGAAAGTGTAGATCGCCTGCTCTCACTGAATGACCAACCCATCTGCTACGCGCACTTTGGCAGGGCCCCGAGTTCCCACCGCATGCTGAAGCGTTTTCGGAACCAGGTGCTTGCATGGGAAGAGTGGATCAGGCAGGAACTCTTTCGTGACAAGCAGGAAATCGAAGAACGCTGTGTGGATGCCCTCCTGGCAAAGGATGCGAATCTGTCGGCATTCGAAAAAATGGATCCGGCAACCAGGGCGAGAGAAAGAACCTTCATCGCGAATGCAGTACGTGGATTCCTTGGCTATTTCCGGGAAGGGTCGCGGTGAGGGCGAGAAAGAGGAATTTTACGAGGAAAGATAATGAAAGACCAGAATGTTCTTGAGAAGGCAAATCTGCGTGCCCTTCTTGAAACCGACCAGGTAGATCGTGTGCAGGATCGGTTGAATATCGTGGATACGTTTCTTGACACAGAAAATCACGTCACCCTTGAAGAACTGTTTCGGCTGCTCAAGGAAAATGGATACGACTACGAGCCATCGTTTGTCCGGCAATGCATGAGCCGTATGGTGGAACTCGGATTCGTCCAGCGGAAAAGATTTGAGGACCAGCCCATCCGGTACGAGCACCGGCATCTGGGTCGCCACCACGATCACCTGATCTGTACCAAGTGTGGAAAAATTGTTGAATTCTCAAATGACGAACTGGAACGCCTCCAGGTACGGATCGCCACATCCCATGGATTTCACATGCTTCAGCACCGCATGGAGATATACGGTCTGTGCGATGAGTGTCTTGCGCAGCGTGCCCCGTTGGTACCACTGTCGATGGCGAAGCCCGGAGAATGGGTGGAGGTAAAAGAGATTTCGACCGGTGCCGGCGGAAGATCGCGCCTGGCGTCCATGGGACTCCGGATAGGCGACAGGCTGGAAATTATCAGTAACGACGGCCACGGGCGGCTCATCCTGGGGCATGACTGCAGCCGGCTTGCCATGGGCAGGGGCATTGCCCAGAAAATTCTCGTTTCCTTGAGCACACTGCCGAACGATGACGTTTGCAAAGAAAAATCGTAGTCACATATTTGTCATTCCCGGCTTGTTCAGATTAAAGAGCGGAAAGAAGCAGTTTGGGGCAGGTCAGGCGATGTGTTTTAAGAGCTTGCGCAGCCGGTCTCTGACGGCTCGTATGGCTCTCTCGGGCCCGGTCCGGTATTCAAGCAGCTTCCTTTCCTGCCTCGACACCGCGCCGGGACAGTGTTTGAGTTTGAGCTTGATAATGGCCAGTTCGTCGTCCCGGAGAAAGCGCTGATAAATCCTGTTCAGCGGAAAGAATCTGCACTCCCTCTTCAGGATTGCCGCTGCCCAGTCAACGATATACGGCCGTCCATCAGCACCCACCAGAATATTGGGCTCCCTTTTCAGGTCGCAATGGGCCACCCCCCGTGCGTGAACCCGGGAGACCAGTTCCTCGCATGCCTCGAAGAATGCCCCTGACACGTAGCTCTCTTTGTCCAGGTCACTCAGATTGGTGCCGGGAATTTCCTCGATCACAATAGCAAGTCCCTCGATGGTCCGATAGAGCCTCGGAACGCCTTCGAGACCCGCCACCTGCCGGTAAATCCTGCTCTCACGCCACACGAGAAAGCGGCCTGCCAGATTCCTGAAGAGGAAACGGTTGGAACTGAAATCCTTGACCACGGCACGCACACCGTCCTCTTCAACAATCCTGAGGGCCGGTCTGGTGGGGGATGCAGGCCGCAGGATCGCTTTTTGCCTGCGGGAAAGGTTATGGAGTTTCAGAGATTCAAACATGGTACAACGGCCTCTGCCGGAGTTTTCCGCGGAAGCGGACAGTCCGGAATGACAAATGTCAAAGCTCAAATGTCAAATAAATGTCCAATGCCAAATGATAAAATATATTGCTCGAACCGCATGACTTCTTTTGATGCTGCCAGTCAGTTTTTTTGGTCATTTGATATTTGACATTGATTTGGCATTTGGATTTTGGATTTTGACATTAGGGGGTATCATTGAAAATATCTTGTCGTTTCCTGAGTGCAACTGTGCTCATAAGAGGCTACTCAGAATGGTATTTGAAATAGGCGGCGCAGGTGCCCTCGCTGGAGACCATGCACGGACCCACCGGAGTGCGGGGTGTACAGGCCGCACGGAAGAGTTTGCACTGCACCGGCTTGGCGACTCCTCGAAGCACCTGGGCGCACAGACAACCGGGAGGCTCTTTCGCGGGAGGAACGTTCAGATCAAACCGTCTGCCGGCGTCATAGGCAGCGTATTCCTCCCGAAACGCCAGGCCGCTCAAGGGAATGGTGCCGAGCCCCCTCCAGGGGGTATCACATGGTTCAAAGACCTCATTCATGATCCTGAGTGCGGTCGGATTTCCCTCGGGAGAGGCACCGCGCACGTACTGGATCTCTACCCGTGCTTCGCCCGCCTCGATCTGCCGGACGAGCATCAGGATTCCCTGCAGGATATCCAGAGGTTCAAAGCCGACCACGACGCAGGGCACCCCGTACTGATCCACTACCGACTGGTAACTCGAAGTTCCGATGATGGTCGTGACATGACCCGGGCAGATGAACCCGTCTATGTCAAGATCGCCTCCTGAGAGCAGGGCATCCATTGCCGGAGGGAGAAGTTTATGCGCCGACAGGACGAAGAAATTTTCGAGTTTGCTCTCCCGCGCCGTTTTCACCGCCGCAGCCACGGTGGGAGCGGTGGTCTCGAATCCCACTCCCAGGAAGACCACCGGATGATCGGGATTATTCCGGGCAATGTCCAGCGCATCAAACGTGGAGTAGACCATACGGACATCGGACCCCTTGGCCCTTTCCGCCTGGAGAGACGAGCTTGATCCGGGAACCCTGAACATGTCTCCGAAGGTGACGACGATCACCCCCGGTTCGCCGGCCAGCTTTATGGACCGGTCCATGTCTTCGGCGGCGGTGACACAGACGGGGCACCCGGGGCCTGACACCAGGTCGACCGTATCGGGCAGTAGGCTGCGGATGCCGTGCCTGAAGATGGCCATGGTATGGGTCCCGCAGATCTCCATGAGGCGAATGGGTTTCTGCGAGGCTTCCTTGATCTTTCGGGACAGTGCCTGGGCCACATCGCGGTCGCGATACTCATCCATGTGTTTCATTCTGATAATACCTGCCTTTCCATTCTCTGAGCCGCAGACCTGCGCAAACCGCCTGTCCCAGGGCAAGTCCGCCGTCATTGGAGGGCACAAGACGGTGACTGTAGACCCGAAAGCCGTCCTGCTCCAGCATGAGCGTCAGGCCGGTGAGAAGCGTGGCGTTCTGAAAAGAGCCCCCGCTCATGGCCACCTCCTCAATCCCGGTTTCCTCCCTGAGGAGACGGCATAAGTCCCGAAGCATGTGCATGATGGTATTGTGAAATCGTGCGCTGATGACGCCTTTCGAGGTACCATGAGTCAGGTCCTCTACGATGCCGTGGATCAGATCATCTGTCAACAGGCGCCGGAGATTTTCGCTTTTTTCCATCCGCCAGGGATACTCCCCCGTTTCTCCCCGGCGCCGGCGCATTTCCAGCTCAATGGGCGCCTGGCCCTCGTAAGCGTTTCTGTCCCGCAGTCCGATAAGAGAGGCTACCGCGTCGAAGAGCCTCCCACAGCTCGACGTGAGGGGAGAATTGACTCCTTGCCGGGCCATCTGGATGACGATCCCAGCCTCGGTCTCGTCCAGGTGTCTCACAAACGGGATGTCAAGGTCAAAGAGTTCGTCACCATAGGCCCGATGGAGATATACGAGAGCCATTCTCCAGGGAAATTTCGCGGCGACGTCGCCACCCGGGAGGGGGATGTAGTCCAGGTGGGCCTTGCGTTCGAAAGAGACCGGGTCCGCAAGAAGGATCTCTCCTCCCCAGATGCGTGCATCGGTTCCGAGCCCTGTCCCGTCCATGGCCAGGCCGATGACCGGACCCACTGTCCCGTGTTCCGCCATGCAGCTCACAATGTGGGCATGGTGGTGCTGGATTGAGACGAGCGGGATGTCCTCCTGCTCCCTGGCGAATCTGGAGCTGAGATAATCCGGGTGGAGATCATGGGCGATGACGGCAGGCTCGATTTCAAGGATTCTCTGGAGATGGGATATGGTGAGCAGGAAGAATTCGAAGGTTTCCAGATTTTCCATGTCTCCCACGTGCTGGCTCAGGAAAGCCCGGTTTTCTTTGGTGAGGCAGACGGTGCTCTTGAGTTCGCCTCCCACGGCCAATACCGGGGGAAGCTTGGGAAGGCGTTCGGGAAGAAAGATGGGCGCAGGGACATACCCGCGGGATCTCCTGATCTGTCTGGGGACCCGGTTGATAACCCGCACGATGGAATCGTCGCTCCTGAGATAGATATCGCGGTTATGGACCAGGAAGAAGTCCGCGATTCCCTTCAGATTTATGAATGCTGCGTGGTTTTCTATATTGATGGGCTCCTCGGTCATGTTCCCGCTCGTCATAACCAGCGCCCTGAACGGGGCGTCCATCAGGAGATAGTGAAGAGGGGTGTAGGGGAGCATCATGCCGAAATAGCGATTCCTGGGCGCCACCTGCGGGGAAAGACCGTGGGAACGGCGCTTTCGGAGAATCACGATGGGACGCCGGCGGCCGGCAAGGATGGCGGCTTCTTCGTCCGAAAGCCGGGCAATTTCCCGGGCCGTTTCGAGGTCCGGGACCATGATGGCGAGTGGTTTTTCTTCACGGTGTTTCCGCCTTCTGAGACGAACCACTGCCTTGTGATTGGCTGCATCCACCGCCAGGTGGAAGCCCCCGAGGCCCTTGACCGCCAGGATGGCTCCTTCCCTCAGGAGCCGAGCTGCCTCCTGTACCGGATCAGAACAGGGCACGGGGTTTCCGTCAAGGTCGTGAAGTGCGGTTTGCGGTCCGCATTTCCAGCAGGCATTCGGCTGGGCATGGAAGCGGCGGTTGGAAGGATCATCGTATTCAGCCCTGCAGGTGGGGCACATCTCAAATTTCTGCATGGTGGTGCTGGGCCGGTCATAGGGGATATCGCGGATAATGGTGTAACGGGGGCCGCAATTGGTACAGTTGATGAATGGATAGCGATATCGCCGGTCGCCCGGGTTTCTCAATTCCGAGAGGCAGTCAGGGCATATGCTCACGTCGGGTGAGATGAGCGCTGAGCGCCCGAGACCGGCCCTGCTTTCCCGGATCTTGAAGGAGTGTTCTCCCAGGACCGGAAGTTCAGATCGGTCTAGGGCGGAAATCTGGGCGAGGGGCGGGGTTTCGGAGACTATTGCTTCAAAGAAGTCGCCGATGCGGGTCTCCGGTCCCTCTACTTCAAGCAGGACTCCCTGTGCTGTATTGATAACGTACCCTGCAAGGTCAAACCGATGCGCGAGTTGATAGACAAAAGGCCGGAAACCTACTCCCTGGACAATCCCCTGGATTGCGCCTTTTGTCCGTTTCACCATCTCCTTGTCAGACCTTCTTCCTGGCCTTGACCTCTTGCTTGAGCCATTCATACCAGGCATCCAGTCCTTCACCCGTCTTGCAGGAAACCTCAAAAATAGTCATACGAGGATTTATCTTCAGCGCCTCCTCGCGGATCTTTTCCACGGCGCAATCCACATAGGGGAGGAGATCGATCTTGTTGATGACAAGGACCTTGGATTCGTGAAACATCAGGGGATACTTGGCGGGTTTGTCATCTCCCTCGGTGACGCTGAGAATCATAGCCTTGAAGTCTTCACCCACCTTGAATTCTGCCGGGCATACGAGATTGCCCACGTTCTCTACCACCAATAGATCCAGACTCGCCAGGTCGAATTTGTCGAAAGTGTCCCGGATCATGTTCCCGTCGAGGTGACAAGCCCCCCCGGTGTTGATCTGGACCACCGGTATGTCCAGCCGGGCAATGCGTTCGGCGTCCTGGGAGGACTGGATATCCCCCTCAATCACTCCGAGAGAAATGTCGGTTTTGAGCGCCTGGATGGTCCTTTCAAGGAGACTCGTCTTGCCCGCCCCGGGAGAACTCATAAGATTCACGACGGTCAGGTTGTTCTCGTCAAAGAGGCTGCGGTTCTGCTGCGCGATGCGGTCATTTGCCTCCAGGATATTCTTGACAACGGAAATCTTCATATTCCACCCCTTTCTTCTTTCAATGCAGCGAAACCTTACGCCCTGCGCCTGATGCCTTGGGCGTTCTTTCCCTGTCACTCCACTTCCATTTCAACAATGGAGAGATTCTCCCCTGAAACAGTCTTTATGTTGGGACTATTGCAATGGGGACAGCTGAATGCGTAATCCTCTATCTCAAAGGACCGTTCACAGTCGAGGCAGACTCCCTTCAGGGGAAGCATTTCCATTAGGAGATCCGCTCCTTCCATCTCGGTACCGGACACGATAATCTCGAAACAGAAGGATAGGGCCTCCGGCACAATGGCAGAGAGTTTGCCGATATGCAATGTGACCGACTTGAGGGAACTGGCGTTGTTTTTGGCCATTTCCTCCTGGAGAATATCCACGAGGCTCTGGGCTATGGACATTTCATGCATGCTTGCTTTTTAACCTTGGATCAGCGCCACGATCAGTGAATCGATTTTTTGCCTGGCGTCATTGAATACCCCTGACAAGTTTAGAGAATGGTTGGCGAATATGCTGCCCGGGTCTCCATTGAACACTATCAGGGGTTCGAAATTGCAGCGGTCGAGGTTTTCCAGAATTTTGTCCACAAGCTTGAGGGAGTTCTTGTCTTTCAGGACTGCCAGGAAATCTATTCTGATCGCCTTGAATGATGCTCGCAGCGCGTAGGCTGCTCCCTGTGCATAATAAAAATTATCATCAATCTTATACCAGGGGATGTCTATGTTCACCATTTGTGAGATCTTTGCACCCTGTTTCGGCGTTTCCTCCACGTTCAGGGCCTGATCAAGATCCCTGGGGGCATTGACCAGACGCGTGTTTATTCCGCCCATGAGAGAGGCATACTGCCGCAGGAGTTCTGCCAGGTTATCAGCCCTGGGATAGAAAAAGGATTTCCCCACACGAAGGTCTTTCGAAAAGACGTCCAGATCATTTGCGGCCCGCTTCAACCTGCTTTCATATGAGGGAAACCACCATTTCAGCGGATCATTGGAAAGGGAAGTAAAGGCGGCATCCGCAAACGGGTCCAGCTTGTCCGTGGTCCGCATCCTGGAGAGATTGTCCCGCAGTACCCGCACGTTATACCGAACCACTTCCAGCTCACCGAGCTGGAAATTCGGGATGTTGTCCAAGAGGGCGGTGGGCCAGAACAGGTCATTGGGAAGCCAGTTTTCGAGCATTTGCCGGGTCAGGAGTTCATTGGTCGTGATGAAGGCCATCCCGGGCACCCGTGTGTCCAGTTTCCCGAGAACGAGGGGCTCCGGTTTTCTGGAATTGACGGCCATGACTACTACGATGAACACGAAGATGATCAGGAGGATTGCCGCTATAATGGCCTTTGGCGCACCCTTTTTCTCAGTTCTTTCCGCTCTTTTCTTCATTGTTGTCCTCTTTCGATGCGGTATTGTATGCTGCTGCGGGGAGGAAGACGCTGTGCCTTCTTTGCGGCGGACATACCGTTTGATTGTAGAAGGAGGGTCAATCGCTTGTCAACCATTCAATAAGGCTTTACTGACGGAAAAATGCTTTTGTCGGTGTGGGGAATAAATTTTGCCGCACTGAAGAGATTCATGAACTCCTGGTTCACATTGAGTTCCAGGTAGGTGATCCGGTCCCGGATGCGGAGAATATCCTTCCTGGCTTCATCTGAGAGGAGGCCCATTGTGGCTCCCTCAAGGGAGGTATTCCCCAAAGGGACGTATGTTTCGAGGGGGAGGTCGGGAATCATCCCGATGGTGACGGCCGATCGGGGGTCGATATAAGACCCGAAGGTGCCGGCAATAAAAAACTGCCGGATTGCAGAAAACGGAACATTCACCGTATTGGCGATAGTCGTGAGGATGGTGAACATGGCCGCCTTTGAACGGATGAGGCCGGCGATATCCGTTTGGGCAAGAGTCAGGGGCTCGCCGGTTCCTGATTTTTCGGGTTCCACCACCATGAGTTCCCTGATGCCGTCTGTCTCCCTGAGGCGGTCGCCACAGGTGCGCGAGATGAATTTACCACGGATATCAATCATTCCTGTGAGAAAGAGCTGGGCAGCCAGGTCTATGAGACCGGATCCGCAGATACCCACGGGGTCCTGGTCAGCAATGGTTCCCAGGTGAAATTCCCTCGTGTCCGGATCAATGGTGACTTTGTCGATCACCCCCGGTCCCGCCATCATGCCCATGTTGGCAACGCCGCCCTCCAGGGCGGGACCTGCCGCCCCGGCGCACGCCATGAGCCACTCGTTATTACCGATGACTACTTCGGCGTTGGTCCCCACATCCACCAGGATGGATATCTCTCCCTGACGGTTCATGCCGGATGCGAGAATTCCCGCGATCAGGTCTCCCCCGAAATAACTCCCGACATTGGGGAAGACCAGGACGGGGGCCCCGGGTTGGATCTCGAGGCCCAGTTCGTGTGCTTTTATGAGCGGGGGGCTGTTTATGGCCGGGATGTAAGGTTCCCTGCAGAGCCAATAGGGGTCCAGCCCCAGGAAGAGATGGGTCATGGTGGTGTTGCCCGCCACCGCCACCCCTCCAATCCTCCGGGGTTCAATGTCGTGTCTTTGGCAAAGAGCACGCAACTCCTGGTTTAAACGGTTCCGCACCAGGGACTGGAGTTCTTTGAGCCCTCCCTCCCGGCCGGCATAATGTATTCTCGTCAGGATGTCGGGCCCGATCTTGATCTGCGGGTTGTGAAACGACGTTTCGTCAATTGATTCTTTCGTGGAAAGGTTCAGCAGACGGACCACGATCGAGGAGGTGCCAAGGTCCACGGCCAGACCGCAGAAGGGGGAAGCCTGTGCTGCAGGGAGAATGCCTGCAACATGCCATTGGCCATTGTCTTCGAAGAGAATCGTTTCCACAGAATAATCACATTCTCTCAGGATGGATGGGATCTCTTTGACCAGAGAGAAATCCAGGAGGATTTCTTGTCCCGGCAGGACCTTCCTGATTCCTTTGATCAACCGGTCCACGTCCGCGGTATTATCGTTCAGACTGGGCGCCACCATCTCCGGGACCAGCTTTCGGATCCAGGCCTGATTCTGTTCATTCCGGTTTTCTGATCTCATCATATGCCTCGTCAATATTGAACCTGAGGATTCTGACCATATTGGAGAGGTCCATGTCAAGTTTTTTGGCGACGGCCTGCAGGCTCTCACAGGAGAGGTGTTGGCGGCGGCCCATGCGATGCTCACTGGATAGATTGATGTTGACAGATGTAACCTTTTTGGTTACATTCTATACGCTATGATAAAATCCTTTAAACATAAAGGCGTGGAGGATTTTTTTATTCAGGTAGCAAGAAAGGGATTAAGCCTCAACATGCCAATAGGCTTGAACGAATCCTCGATCGGCTTAATGCAGCGAATGAAATAAAGGATATGAATTACCCGGGATCTTTCCTCCACCAGTTGAGTGGGGACAAAAAGGGCTTTTATTCAGTAAAAGTATCTGGCAATTGGCGAATATTCTTTAAATTTATTAATGGTGACGCCTATGTTGTCGATTACGACGATTACCATTAGGAGCTATACTAATGAGAAAAATGATTAGACGCCCAACGCACCCTGGCAACATTATAAAAGAAGATTATCTTTTACCCCTGTCCATAACAATCAAGGACATGGCTGATACTCTCGGTGTTTCCAGGAAAACATTATCTAAGATCATAAACGAGAGAGGGGCCATAACCCCTGATATGGCTTTACGTTTATCCCGCGCTTTCGACACCACACCTGATTTTTGGCTTAATTTACAGCAAAACTATGATCTATGGCAGGCAGAGACAGCATCAAAAATGTGGGAAAAGGGGTCACACCTATTTTAATTGACACCATGCCGGAACGCCCGGTATATCTCAATCATGCCAAGAAACACTCGCCTCATTATCCCCAACATATGCCATCACGCCATACAGCGCGGAAACAATCGCCAGGATGTATTCCAGGAAGAAGAGGATCGGCTCTATTATCTCAAGTGGGCCAGAAAACTGGCCGAGCAGTACCATACACCCATCATTGGATACTGCCTGATGACGGACCATACTCACCTTTTGGTTCTTCCAGACAAGCAAGAGGGAATGATCAACTTCATGAAGATCCTGGCGCAACGATACACGCAGTACTATAATCGGAAATACCGCAGGACCGGCAAGCTCTGGGAAAACCGCTATAAGCTGCATCCATTTGATCCGGAAGCCTACTATGTTGTGCTCAGATATATAGAACGGAACCCAGTCAGGGCAGGCATAGTTGTGGATGGATCGGATTATCCATGGTCAAGTGGCTCCTACCATCTCTTGGGGAGAAAAGATAAGATCATCATGGCAGATTTTCTCCATGACTCTGCGTTCAGCTACAGAGAATTCTTTTATGAGCAGGAGCGAACTGAGGAAATGGAGGCCATTCGAGAAGCAGCACAACAGGGCAAGGCATGGGGGAAGGCTGGGTTTCTGGAAAGGTTGGGCAATGAACTCAACCGGGTGGTCGTTCCCCGAAAAAGAGGGAGGCCGAAGGAGGCCAATAAATAGGTGTGACCCCTTTTCCTCTTTTCCTA
>Ga0315535_1001348_pt1 | contig 16357 bp, 11 predicted proteins | sample SalMarSW160220MG_2_FD_203092 | JGI IMG/M metagenome (GOLD analysis project Ga0315535, IMG submission 203092) | Salt marsh sediment microbial communities from the Plum Island Ecosystem LTER, Massachusetts, United States - Salt Marsh Sediment SW1602-20 ...
CCAAAACCAGGCAAAAGGTAGACAGCAAGGATAAATCCAATAATAAAGGAAATGGCAACTATTACCGAGGCTTCGCCAAAAAACTGCCTGAACAATTTGCCACGATCAGCACCGTTGACCTTCCTTACACCAATCTCTTTTACCCGTTCCTCTCCTTCAATAACAAAAAGATTTACAAAGTTTGTAAGTGCCATGAACAGAACCATAAAAGCAATTATCCCAACGAGCATAATTGTTTGTACACTACCCGAACGAGTCAGGTCCATCGACGCATCCGTATGCAGATGAAGACTTTTGAGAGACTCCGTTTCAGATGAAAAATCAGCATTGAAAGATTTGAATCCGTCTTTCAACATCTTTGTGTTTTCCTGACAGATCATCAGACAGGTAGCTTTCTGGTCGGCATTGGGGTTAATAAGGTAATAAGTAAAAAACTCAAGCCCGCTCAGGTCGTTAAGATAACTGACAGCTTTCATGGGCATCAGGATGTCGAAGGCAAAATGCGTGTTTGCCGGGACATCCTCCATAACTGCAGTTACGAAAAAAGTCCTGTCACCCATCATCAGAGGTTTTCCGGTTGCAGGTTCATTTCCGAATATCTTCCTGGCAGTCTTTTTGGTAAGAACTATGGAATTTGGATCATCAAGCGAATGCATCAGGTTCCCTTCCACAGGTTTGAAGTCAAATATTGTGAAAAATGTGGAATCTGCGTATAATAGCCTGTTTCCGTTAAATCGCGACTGGTCATAACTAAGTTCAACCTGTCCCCCACGATAAATCTGTACCGCATTTTCAACACCGGGAACGGTTCGCGGAATATCTGTATATGCCGTGCGAAGGTTAATAGGTTCAACAGATCTGTTGCCATCCTCTGTCCAGATTGAATTAAGCCTGACAATCCTGTCGGCATTTTTGAAATAACGGTCATAACTCCATTCATGCAAAATAAAAATCACGAGCAATATAGTTGCTGCCAGGCCAACAGCTAAACCTATTACGTTGGTTGCCAGTATCATTTTATTTCTTGCCTGAGCGCGCAGCATACTGAGCATTTTCATAAATGATTAATTAAATGGTCATGTTTTTAAAAGTTCAGGCAACCAAAATCAAAAAACATACCATTTTATTATATATTTATAATACAATACTTTACTTGAAAGGCATATATAATACTGTAAAATAATTTGGCGCTATTAGTAAAATATTTTTACATGCAGTTCACAAGAGTATTTAAAATTATACTTTCAACTTTTTGCGATCATGCGATCATCATTTTAATTTTTGCTATTTAGTATTAATATTGTGTTAGCAACCTCAGATTTAAAAAGAATTTTTACCTGTACCAGCTATTCCACACCAGATATTGATGATATTCATGCTGTGATCAGGATCGGGACTTCTCCGGCAAAAGTAATTGACAGGAAATAGGTTAAAATGGGACACGAAACAAACAAACATGCAGTATTGGGGATGGATATAGGCGGGACAAAGCTAGCTTCTGCTCTTTTTGATTATCAAGGCAACATTATTTACAGGGAAACAAGGGGTCTGAGAAAAAGGAACGGATCCGAGGCAGGAGAGATTGTGAAAGGATTTTTTAAGGAAATGAAAGATCTGGCCTTGTCTCGTGGGATAAGTGTATCAGCAGCAGGCATCTCAATCCCCGGGATCAGCCGTTTTGAAAAGGGTACGGTATGGGCTCCTAATATTCCGGGGTGGGATGATTATCCGCTGTTGGAGGAGGTGAAAGTGATCACGGGGGATATCCCTGTCATAATAGACAGTGACAGGGTCTGCCATTTAATGGGAGAGGTATGGAAAGGAAACGCTTCAGGTTGCAGCAATGCGGTTTTTATTGCTGTGGGCACAGGCATAGGGGCCGGGATCATGGTAAACGGAGAAATACTTCGGGGCAGCAGTGATATATCAGGTGCTGTTGGATGGATGGCTCTTGATCGTTCATTCAGGCAGGAATACATACAATATGGATGTTTTGAATATCAAGCTTCAGGAGAAGGTATAGCCAGGGTGGCCCGTATCTATATTGACGGTGACAAAACATACAATGGGGCACTACTGAAGAAGGATCCGGGAGAAATATCCTCGTATGAAGTAATAGATGAATTCAGGAAAGGTGATCCGCTGGCAGTAAGGGTCATCAAAGAATGCATAGGATACTGGGGAATGGCTGCAGCCAACCTGGTCAGTATTCTGAATCCTGAAAAGATCATTTTCGGCGGAGGTATCTTCGGGCCGCTGACCGACCTTATCCCGGATATCAAAAAAGAAGCTGCAAAATGGGCTCAGCCTATAGCCGTGAGACAGGTTGATTTTGATGTTTCCGGACTTGGAAGTGATGCGGCTATTTTCGGGGCAGGTTACATGGCATTAAAATCATGCAATATAAAACATAACCCAGATCCTGAAGATGCATAATAAAAGAATCATATTTCTTTCATCGTGTGCAGGAATGCTCCTTTTTGGAATTTGTCTGATATCTCTTGGTTCTATGGCTCCGGTCCTGCGAGAAAAATTCGGTCTTGACGATTTAGCCTCAGGAGCGCTTTTTTCCGTACTGCCTTTCGGTGTTTTGACAGGATCATTGATTTTCGGCCCCGTTGTTGACCGAAGGGGTTATAAGCTTCTCTTAGCAATGTCATGTATATTGCTCGGAGCAGGTTTTGAAGGCATAGCGCTGGCATCTTCATCCTCTTTTCTTAAGCTTTTTATCTTCATGATCGGTTTTGGAGGAGGAGCAATAAACGGTGCAACAAATTCTCTCGTATCCGATATAAGCGAAAACGACAAGGGTGCCAACCTAAGCCTGCTGGGAGTATTTTTTGGGATTGGAGCCCTGGGAATGCCTCTTGTTCTTGGGATCGTTGAGAAAAGGTTCAGCTTTGAAGCAATAATTTCAGCAATAGCGTTAGTTTCATTGCTCACAGGTATTTCATACCTGCTTATCAAACTGCCTGAACCAAAACAGGCACATGGCATATCTGCCAGAAAATTATTGTCTTTTTTCAGGGACAGGATACTTCTTCTCATTGCCCTGTTTCTTTTCTTCCAGAGTAGTTTTGAAGGTATCATGAATAACTGGACAACCATATACCTGATAGGCAATGATGGCGTAACATCAAAAGTTGCCCTTTTTACACTTTCGCTTTTCGTTGCAGGAATGACCATTATGAGGCTCCTGGCAGGGACGGTATTTAGAAAGATCAGGATCAGGAATATCATGACGGTGTCCTTTATTCTGATCCTGATAAGTATAGTTCTTATAAAGAGCTTTGTTTCGATAACGGCGATCATGGCAGGATTTATACTTATGGGATTCGGACTGGCATATGGTTTCCCGACGATGCTTGGGTTTGTCGGAGAAAGATATGCAGAACTCTCCGGGACTGCTTTCAGCTTTGTGCTGGTGATCGGCCTCATTGGAAATATGTCGCTAAACTATTCCATGGGTCTGATAGCACAGAATCACGGAATATCCAGTATGATTGCGGTTATTGCAGGAATCGGTTTTATACTGGCTGTGTTGTTTTACATTATAATTAAGCAACTCAATAAACAGAAGACCGGACCCGTTTGCGACTTAAAATGAATAAATAACAGGTTTAATTATTAATAAATATGAATATTATGCTTGCACAACAATGGCTTAACAATGCAAGGTCAATAATGACACGCATTGAAGAAACACAAATGGATAACATTAAGAAGGCTGCTGAAATGATGGCTGACACCATTGAGAGCCAGCGGTGGGTACATACATTCGGATGTGGGCACGCAACATTGCCAATTGAAGAGATGTATCCGCGAATAGGTGGCTTTGTCGGTTTTCATCCGATTATTGAGCTTCCCCTGACCTTCTTTACCAGGATAACAGGTGAAATGGGTGTTCACCAGTTTGTCTTCCTGGAGAGGGTCGAGGGATACGGAGTTGAAATCATGAAAGGTTACGATTTTGATAAACGTGACATAATGTGGCTTTTCTCTCATTCAGGAATTAACAATGTAAATATTGATGTTGCTCTTGAAGCAAAGAAAAAAGGTATGAAAGTTATAGTTTTTGGTGCCGAGGCTGCTGCAAAAGGGAGGAAATCAAGGCACTCCTGCGGGAAGACTATCTTTGACCTTGCTGATGTTGTCGTGGATACCTGCGCACCACTTGAAGATGCTTCTGTGGTGCTGAAGAACCACCAGGACAAGATAGCCCCGGTATCAACCATGGCATTCGTAACCTGTGTATGGATGACGATCACCACTGTTGCAGAGATACTGGCTGAAAGGAATGTGAAGTTGTATATTCACCCTTCTCACAATGTACCGGGAGACAACACAGCACGCTATAGGTTGGATGAAGCACTTGCAGAATATAAAAAAAGAATTGCCGGAGTATAGGAAGTTCTCAAAGTTGAAAAAGATATATTTATAAGAAGATGTGCCCTTCTGATCATTACATTTATTACTAACTTTTTATCCACGAATTTGCAGGCCTGAGTAAGCATGAAGTTGATCTGTCTAAAACAGTGGTACTGAAATTTGTTCCAGCTTTTTAAACAAAGAAAAAACCAAATCATGGAACCCGGGTTCTCAAAGTCAGCATAAAGGAGAAGTTGTATTTAATTACTTTTTCTCAATTATCTTTTGGTTTAATAGTTATTCCCATATCAGTATCTCTGCCTCTTAACCTTAAATCACCGGAACTTTTCCCCGGACTGGCAGTGCCTATGTTATTTTTCCCGGCGCTTGCCTGGTTTACAACAGATCCGTTTTTCAGAAATAAAGATCAGGTTTAGAAAATCTGGCAGAAATTGACTCCATGTTGTTATTGTTGTTTTTACATGATATATGTCTGTAATTTAACATTAAACATTAGTCACAATAACTTGTTTAATTACAGATAAGATGATGATATATCATTTCAGATAATTGTAAATAATGAAAGCCGGAAACAAATACAGGTTTTTAATGTTACCTGTGTTATTGCAGGTAATCATTTTACTGACAATAACATTAACCGCTTGCGGGGGGACAACAAATAAAAATATTCAAATGGGGAAAGACGATCAACCGGCATCCGCTGCTGCTAAGTCGGTACCGGATGTAAATACTTCAGCAATTGATACAATCACCCTGGGAGGAGGGTGTTTCTGGTGTGTGGAAGCTATTTATGAAAGACTTGCCGGTGTGGTAAGTGCAGTATCAGGATTTTCAGGCGGTACTGTTAAAAATCCAACCTATGAAGAGGTGTGCACCGGTTCTACAGGACATGCAGAGGTCGTTCAGATAGCTTATGATACCACAAAGATATCACTTGACGAGATACTAAAGGTCTTCTTCTCGGTTCATGATCCTACCACACTTAACAGGCAGGGGAATGATGTGGGCACACAGTACAGATCCGTAATATTTTACAGGGACAAGCATCAGAAAGATGTTGCTGCCTCAATCATCAGGGCTCTTGACAGGGAAAATGTATACAATAATCCTGTAGTAACTCAGCTGGAGCCATTTACAAAATTTTACAGGGCCGAGGATTACCACCAGGAATACTATGATAACAATAAGAATGCACCATATTGCCGTCTTGTCATACAGCCAAAGCTGGAGAAATTCGAAAAAGTATTTAAAGACAGGCTTAAAAAATGACGGGGCGCTCTTCAGGTTGCGAGAACAATGTTTTTTATATTGGTCTTTCTCAATAATTCCTATTTCTTCATAAAGCGGCTTTTCGTCGACACTACAGGGATAATCCGCAGATATTCACTAGATTTGGTTAGCTCTGTCATATGCTGACATATGATGACTATTTTAATACCACAACCCTTAATCCATACATCTATGATCGACGAAAAATCAGGAAAAGAAGAATCAATAAACAGGTCCTTTTCAAGGAGAAAGTTTATTAAGACAACTGCAGCTGCTACAGCGGCGTTTACTATCATCCCGAGTGTTGCCATGGGTAAGAAGCTTGGACACCAGGCTCCCAGTGACACGCTAAATGTTGCATTGATAGGTTCAGGCAACCAGGGATCAGGAGACATTACAAGTATATGTAAAGTTGAAGTATCATCTGCACAGCGTAACCCTTATGGTATGGCATCAAAGCCAGGAACTGAAAATCTGGTTGCTGTGTGTGATGTAGACTGGGGTTACGGTCCGGTATTGCGTACGTTCGATAAATTCCCCAGTGCAAAGAGATACAAGGACTGGAGGAAGATGTTTGATGAGATGGGTAAATCGATTGATGCTGTTGTTGTAGCAACAGCCGATCATAATCATGCCAATCCCACAGCTACTGCCATCACTCTGGGTAAACATGTTTATACTGAGAAACCGCTTACACATTCTATTTATGAATCACGCCTTCTGACGAAACTTGCAAAGAAGTACGGAGTTGCAACGCAGATGGGTAACCAGGGTTCATCAGGTGAAGGTGTAAGGCAGGCTGTTGCATGGGCATGGGCAGGTGAAATAGGTGAGGTCCGCAAGGCAGATGTATGGACGAGTCGTCCGATATGGCCACAGGGCCTTGATGCCCCTACTGAATCCATGAAAGTGCCAAAAACACTCGACTGGGATCTTTTCATAGCCCATATGCCTTTCCGGCCTTACAATTCTGCATACCATCCATGGAATTTCAGAGGCTGGTGGGATTTTGGAACAGGTGCTTTTGGTGATATGGCATGCCATAACATGCATCCGGTATTCAAAGTCCTCGGGCTCGGCTACCCGACAAAGGTACAGGGACAGTCAACAACTCTTAAAAAAGATGCCTGTCCTCATGCACAGGCTGTAAAAATGATCTTCCCTGCACGTCCCAATCTTCCGAATATGGCAATGCCCGAAGTGGAGGTGACCTGGTATGACGGAGGATTCCATGCCATGATACCTGATGTTCTTCCCGACGGTAAGAAATGGCAGGGAGAAGGCTGTGCTCTCTACGGCGCCAATGACACACTGGTACTTGGCAGTCATGGATCCAGCCCTTACCTGCTCTCAGGCAGAACTCCTTCATCACCTGAGGTGCTCAGGGTCATTCCGGATAATAACCATTACCTCGACTGGGTTGCCGCTTGCAAGGATCCTGATTTGCACGACAAGACTGCTTCCCATTTCGGAGAAGCCGGTCCCTTTAATGAAATGGTGCTGATGGGTGTTCTTGCCGTAAGACTTCAGAAACTGAACAGGATACTCGACTGGGACGGAGAAAATATGATGTTCACAAACATAGAAGATGACGAAAAAGTATCAACATGGTCAGAAATGTTTGACATAGGTAAGATGATGGCAGCTGCCAATGCTTCCGCCAGAAGCGCAGGAGGTTCTTCACAGGGTGCAAGACGTCCTGCTATGCCCGGAATGCCCGGATTTGAAGATCCAAGTGCAAGAAACGTCAGGGAATTTGTGGGATCACTCATTCAACACGATTATCTAAACGGGTTCAGGTTACCTGATATGCCTGCTTAATCATACTTAAAAATAGACTAAGAGAGGGTGTGTGTTTTTTTACGAACACCCTCCTTTTTGTCAGTACAAGCCTTTTCATTACTTTTGTTCAGCCCGATCCGGCCATGCGGAAGACAATACTACATTATCAGATGGATAAAAAAACAGGTCTGGTATTTCGTTACAGGATATGGTGGCATGTCCTTTTCTGGGTTGCCTGGTACTTTTTCTACATAGTAACATACAGCTCCGGGATGCCGGAGAAGTATCAGTTCCTGCAAAATCTTTACCTTCTGCCTGTAAGGATGGGTGCTACCTATCTGCTTCTTTACTGGATCCTTCCGAAATTCCTCCTGAGGAAAAAGTATTTCCTTTTTACTGTTCTGGCTTCCATTCATGCTGTGCTGTTCGGATTATTTGTATGGCTTGTACTGTATTTTGCAACCGACATGCACTACAGGGAGACTCTCCCTTTTATAAGGTCAATTGTTCTGAATTACCAGATACCGGCTACAGCAGCTGCAATATATATGTTCAAGAGATGGTATCTCATTCAGCAATATTCCTCAAACCTTGAAAAAGAAAAACTGGAAGCAGAGCTTAAGTTTCTTAAATCGCAGATACATCCACATTTCCTGTTCAACACCTTAAATAACCTTTATGCTCTGACATTAAAGAAATCCAACCTGGCGCCAGATATGGTGATCCAACTCTCCAATCTGCTGGAATATATGTTATATACAGGAAAAGAATCTGAAGTCAGACTTAATGACGAATTGAACCAGATCAGGGGATATATCGATCTTGAGAAGCTGCGGTTTGGTAAACGACTTCAGATCAGTTTGGATATTGACAAAAAAATAGACGGACTCCTTATAGCACCACTGATCCTGCTTCCTTTTGTTGAAAACAGTTTTAAGCACGGACCAGGAAATGACCTTAAATCACCATTCATTGCGATAAAGGCTGAAATGAAATACCGGACACTGCATTTTTCAATCAGCAATTCTTACAGTAATGACACAGGACGATTTGAGGAATATACTGAGAGAATAGGATTAAAGAATGTAAGAAGAAGACTGGAGCTGATATATCCACAAAAACATCAATTGAAGATAAAACAGGAACATGATATCTTTACAGTTGATCTGAGACTTGAACTGAATACGGCGGATAAAAATTAAACAGGGAGATGAAATACAGATGCATAATAGTAGATGACGAACCTCTGGCAATAGAGGTGATCAAATCACATACATACAGACTGGGTATCTTCCAAATAGTGGCGGAATGTAGTAGTACAACCGAGGCATATCAGGTACTGGTTGCTGAAAAGATTGACCTCATGTTTCTGGATATTCAGATGCCCGGACTTAAAGGTACCGATTTCCTGAAAACGCTGAACGATCCTCCGAAAGTGATCCTGACAACCGCATATCGCGATTATGCTCTTGAAGGATTTGAGCTGAACGTTCTGGATTACCTCCTTAAACCAATATCGTTTGACAGGTTCATTACAGCTGTTGACAAATTCAGAAAAAGCCTTGCAACCATAGACACTCCATCCGCCGATCAAAAATTCATTTACCTGAATATCAATAAAAAAATACATAAGATCATCATTGGCGAAATAATATATGCCGAGAGCATAAAGGATTACCTCACCATTCATACAGTTGAAGGGGATATCGTTGCCAAGCATACTCTTTCATCATTTGAACAGATGCTACCCCCCGATGAATTTATAAGAATACACAGATCCTTCATAGTGGCTACGGGAAAAATTAAAAGTTTTAATGCCCATTCAATTGATTTAGGGGTTAAGGAACTTCCAATCGGTCATAATTACCAGGCCAGGGTGTTTGAAAAGCTTAATTATCCACATTTTAAAATCTGATCTTTTATTTCATCGTCGCGTACATCATGTTCATGTGCGAAAGGGTAATATGTATCGACCGGCAATAAAACAATACATTGGATTTGGTAGATTTAATGCGGTTTTTAACAAGACTTCTGCTTAAGACTCACCTGAGATCATTGAACATAAATAAAACTTGAAACACAAAGTATCATGAAAAAAACCTTACATTCAGGTATCACAGCACTTATGGTGCTCCTGGTACTGCTAAGCACTTCCTGCGGAACAACCAAAACAAAGAAGCATCTCGGAATTGCCACTTACTCTGTCAAAGGACTTGAATCGGATATTGAAGGTGCGTTCAAAGCACTTGCTGATGACGGTTATGTTGTAATGGAGATCTCGAATTATGATGCTTCAAAAGGCACTGTAGCAGGTTATTCTCCTGCAGATTATGCAGCTCTTGCAGAGAAATACGGAATGAAGATCATCTCCAGCCATGTGCGCTCAAAATTTGATGTCAGCGATGAAGCCGGCACACTGGCAGCATGGGATAAGGTATTCGATGATCATAAAGCCATGGGCTGTAAATATGTAGTATTGCCTATGAACTTCTGGTCACGCAATATAGATACCCTGAAGCTTCAGTGCAACCTGCTTGACAAAATTGGTGATGAGGCAAACAGCAGGGGACTGCAATTTGGATATCATAACCACAACATGGAATTTGCCAAAGTGGGCGGTACCGATCAGAATTATGAAGATTTTCTGATCAACAATACAGATCCCGAAAAGGTGTTTTTTGAGATGGACGTTTACTGGGTGACAGTAGGCGGAGAAGACCCGGTTGCTTATCTTGTCAAATACCCTGATCGCTTCAAGGTTCTTCATATCAAAGATGATTATGTTATTGGCGCAAGCGGGAAAATTGACTATAAAGCCATTTTTGACCAGTTCTATAATAATGGTTACAAAGACTGGTTTGTTGAGATTGAGGACAAGATGACACCCGAACAGAGGGAACAGAACATGGCTATGATGAACAGGATGAAAGAGATGCAGGCCAATGGCGGAGGCAATCCTTTTACCCGTCGTTCCCCTCGCCCTCCACAGGGTGACAACCAGGGTGCGAGAGGTGAAAGAGGCCGGGGAAGACAGGCTGATACTGCTGCTGCACGTCCTCCAGGACCAGGTTTCGGACAGCAGGACCCCCAGGTTGTGGCACAGAAACTTAAGGATTCCCTCGAAGCCTGTAAGGAAAGCGCCGAATACCTTGAAAAAGCTGACTTCGTCAAATAGGATAGGATTTCTTACGTAAAGTGATCATACTCTCTGACAAGAAAAGCCATCCGTGTTATAATGCACAGGATGGCTTTTCACATTAAAGGAAATCAGAAAAAATCATTAGCATATAGATCTTTTAAAAGAGCAAGGCAAAACAACTGTGGGGGGCTTCAGGCTCCGAACCATCGTTTAAATTCGGTAATACGTGCCTTACTCTCTGATTCCTGGATAAGTGTTTTTAATGTTGTAATGGAATTGAACAGGAAGTGTGGACTTAACTGGTTCTTAAGTGATTCATACTGGCTCTGAAGTGCCTTTCTCTTCAACGCCTCATTCTCCGCAAGCATGTTTTGTCGTTGAAAAATAAGCCTGATAATGAGAACGCATCCAACCACAAGTGCTGATACGAAGAAATTTATCAGATCAAATTCACTTCTCCTGCCATGCCCCGCAGGTCTCTGATCGATACTCATAAGCAAATTAAACAATAGATGGTTCAGAATATATACCGACACAATAGTAAGAATTACAGCCAGGGTTATATTAAAAGCTTTCAGATGATCATGCTTTTCTACCGGTTTAAGGATAAAAAAGTTCATTGTGAACATGAGAAATGCTGTTAGAAATGTTGCCACAAGTTCAACCAGAAAATGCGAAAAATATTCGCTTAGGCTAGGTACATGACGACCTCCTGCATCATTAAAAATTAAATTTAAAATCATAGGAAATCTAATCGTCAGGGCAATAGCCAGCGAAAGAAAAAAGACGATTATAAAATACTGTCTGACCAGGTTCCCTCTCATCAGCTTCAGTGGAATTATTCAGTTTATTTTTCCGTAAATATAAGCATCTATAATGCTACAATTTCAGGTAAAGATAGGTATTGTACTTCCCCGAAAAAACTTATCACAGTGAAACGGTAAAATTCACCCCTGAAGCTTCTTTTTGCGGCTTCAGGTCAAATTTTTTTACAGGTTCTGTTTTACAGTTACCCATAATCCTGATCCGTCTGATTTTGAAAGTTCCTGGCATATCATATTCTCAGTGCTTTAGCATTTTGTACAGAATAATCATCAAAACTTTCCGGAAAGAGTATTGTTATATAAATGATTTGTTGCAGAGTTAATTTTAAAAAACAATATTATGACATTCAGGCAGATTATCTTTCCGGCTATTTTTTTATTTCTCTCTTTACAGGCTTTAGCCCAGGATAACCTTCTCAGTCACCAGATTGGTGCTGTTAAGGATATCCGGCAAACAGGAAATACAGTTCGCCTTAAAACTGTGGATAACAAAGAGGTACAGTTAAGTGTTTTTTCGCCTACTATAATCAGGATAAGGATTGCCCCGTTCAATCTTGAAACCGTCCCTTCATACGCAGTTATTAAGGATGTTACAACAGGATTCAGTAAAATAATAAAAGGCAACAGGGACATTACTCTGTTGACCGATTCTCTTAAAGTTATTGTGCATAAGAATCCGTTGAGAATCGACTTTTATAATTCACTCGGGCAGTGGCTTGACGGAGATGACCCGGAACTTGGTGTTTCCTGGCAGGGAGATGAAGTTACAAGCTACAGGAAACTGACCGGTGATGAGAAGTTCATAGGGCTTGGCGAAAAAACAGGTCCTCTTAACAGGCGCGGAATGTCTTATGTGAACTGGAATACCGATGCTCCCGGCTATGGAGTAAATGATGATCCTCTCTATTCCACTATGCCATATTTTATTGGTATTCATTCAGGTAACCTGTTCGGGATATTCTTTGACAACAGTTACCGGTCATTTTTTAATTTCGGAGGTTCGACAGACGAATCGATGTATTTTTTCGGTGCGGAGGGAGGTGCCATGAATTATTACTTCCTGGGTGCATCTACCGTTTCCGGACAAATATCCGACTATACCTGGCTGACAGGCAGGATGCAAATGCCTCCGTTATGGAGTCTTGGATATCAGCAATGCCGGTATAGTTACATGAGCCAGCAACAACTGCTCAGTACTGCAAGGAGAATGAGACAGGACAGTATCCCGTGCGATGTTTTTTATTGTGATATTGATTATATGCGGGGTTACAGGATATTTACTTGGAATCCTGTCACCTACCCTGATCCAATAGCACTTACCGATTCTCTTAAGGCAATGAATATGCACCTGGTCACAATAATTGATCCGGGAATAAAAATTGATACTAGCGGATATGAACCTTATACTACAGGCCTTGCCAATAAATATTTTGTCAGGTATCCCGACGGAAGGCCTTATACCGGGAGTGTATGGGCGGGAAGAAGTCATTTCCCGGATTTTACCCGTGAACCTGTCAGAAAATGGTGGGGAGAAAATTTCAGGGTCCTTGTTAATGCAGGCGTCACAGGTTTCTGGAACGATATGAATGAACCATCCGCATGGGGACAGGATATACCTCCACTGGTTGAGTTCGGGGAAGGATCACAAATAACCACCCTTAAAGAATCCCGGAATATATATGGTATGCAGATGGCAAGGGCCACTTATGAGGGAACGAGATCATTGTTGAATGGTAACCGTCCTTTTGTATTAACACGTGCGGCTTATTCAGGCATACAGAGATATTCAGCCATGTGGACCGGGGATAATAATCCTACAGATGATCACATGCTTCTTGCATACAGGATGATCAACAGTATGGGTCTTACCGGAGAAGCTTTTGACGGAGTGGATATTGGCGGGTTTATGGGAAACCCGTCTCCTGCCCTGATGGTACGCTGGATGTCACTGGGAGTCTATACACCTATGTTCCGTAATCACACGGCAAAAGGTAACACTTCGCATGAACCGTGGGACTGGGGCGAAAACAATGAAAAGCTGATAAGACATTCTATCCAGACACGATATATGTTACTCCCATATCTTTACTCTGTGTTCAATGAGTCAACAAGAAATGGCATGCCGGTAAACCGTACCCTCGCCATTAATTATACCCATAACAATAATATCTATGACAGGAGGTTTGAGAATGAATTTCTTTTTGGTCCTTCAATGCTGGTTGCTCCTGCAGCGAGTTATGATAATGCCATCCAGGTGTACCTTCCAGCTGGTACATGGTATCGTTTTGGAAGTGATAAGAAACTAAACGGGGACAGGGTCTTCTGGGCAGCTTCCCCGCTTAATAACCTTCCGGTCTTTGTAAAAGCCGGGTCAATAATCCCTATGCAGGACGTTGTGGAAAGCACCAAAGACAAGGGAGACGGTATACTGAAACTGAATGTATGGTACGGAGAAAAGCCAGGCAGCTTCATGTACTACGAGGATGATGGTACTACATACAGTTATGAAAAGGGAAATTACTATGAAAGAAATATTCATTTCAATCCAAATGATAATAATATAATACTTGACAATGCCCTTGGCAATTACCCTTCAAAGTACACAAAAGTGGATTTTATACTTCACGGGTTCCCTTCCGGTTTGAAATACAAAGTCAACGGCGCTCCAGTTGCATCAGATATCAATGGGTCTGAGACTGTTATCCATACCATGAATAAGATTAACAGCATAACCCTCAAATGGTGACCTGAAATAAGACCATCCGATATATCAGGGCGCTACCTTACCTGTAATGTCAGGTTTTAACGGATCAGGCATAAAACTGTATTTCCTGTTAACGGTAATCCTGTCTCCGTCAAATATACAGGTCAGTGTCTCCGTATGCGGGCTTTCTATATATCTGAGTGTCAGCTCAAGCTTATTGTCATCCCTGAACCTGTATATACCTGCCGTCTTAACAGGGGGCAGGCCCTGGAAATATCCCTTCTCACCCATCAGCAGATTTGGTCCTGGTAAAGTGGTAGCACCAATTGACCATTTGTTTTTTCCGAAGGAGAACTCATAGTTCTTGCCGTTAACCCCCATGGTAACAAGGCAACTATCGCCGGAAAATCTGAAAGCAAGGTTTTCCATGTTGCTGTTATTCTCTTCCAGATCATATTTTTTCCCGTTAATCAGTTGTTCAAGATCAGAGGTGGTTCCCTGTTCCGGAAGCTTAACCGCAAGAGATGATAACAACTGCTTCAGTTCTGTATCCGTCTCACTGTTAGGAGGAAGAGGTCCATCTTTTATAGCAGGCAACAGGTATTCCCACACCATGTTCAGCTCGTCCTGCATATCAGGTGTCTCACATGTTATGGCAATCACAGCATCTTTATCAGGCATTACAATGATATATTGTCCATAGGCTCCGTCGGCCCGGAAAGCATCATGCCTGCATCTCCAGAACTGGTAGCAATATCCCTGCATCCAGTCACTCTTGCTACGAATGGAATCGGCCACTCCCGGAGCCTGGTCAATTTTGTAGGTAGTGGCTTCCTTCACCCATTCTGCAGGTAAAAGCTGATTATTTCCCCACATACCGTTCTGAAGGTAGAACTGTCCGAATTTAGCCATATCCTCCGTCTTAAGCCTCAATCCCCATCCTCCAGTATTTATGCCCATTGGATCAGTTTCCCAGTCCATCCCCTTTATTCCAAGAGGAGTAAAGAACCTGGGTGTCAGGTAATCAATGATCTTTTCACCTGTCACTTTCTGGACTATTGCGGATAACATATATGAAGCCATTGAGTTGTAAAGGAACTTGGTACCCGGTTTATTAACGACCGGACGGGCCAGAAAGGCTTTTACCCAGTCGGTATAATTTTGCGGTATTAAGAATGTGGGATCAGGATCCTGGCCAGCCGACATTGTAAGAAGATCCTTTACCTCCATATCCTTAAGGTTCTGACTCACCGTGTCGGGTAATGATCCCGGGAAAAATGAGATTACCTTATCAGTCACTTTAAATTTTCCAGCACTGACAGCAAAACCTACCGCTGTTGAGGTAAAGCTCTTACTCGTTGAATAAAGTGTATGCTTCAGTTCAGGAGCATATGGATACCACCACCCCTCGGCAACAACTTTACCATGCCTGAGAAACATAAGACTGTGAAATTCATTTTTACTGTCAGCAGCTGCTTTAAGAAAATCAATGATACCTCTTGAATCTACGCCCTCAGCAGACGGAGTGCTTCTTGGAAGGCTTCCGTCTTCCTGTTTTGTTGAATTATTACTGCATGAAAAAACAAGGAAGGTTGCCAGAAATAATACTGACATTCTCTTTAAAGCAATTAAATGTCTCATTTTTTGAATTTTAATTTATAAGAATAATATTCGATCCTTACCTCTGTCAATAACAGGTCCTTTTAACAAACCTAAATTAATCAATTATCCATTACAGATGAAATGAAGAAGAATTAATGTCTGTAGTAAAAACTTCAGGATCTTTCCTTGAAACATTTAATTAAATACTTTTTATTAATGTAATAAGTTAGTAAATTGACAAATTAATTATCTAAACAAATCATGAAAAAGTATCTTATAATCCTGCTTATTGTAATATCAGTTGAAACACATGCACAGGATCGTGATAAAGTCAGTACACGACCGAATATACTGTGGATAGTCTGTGAAGATATCTCCCCTTATATAGGGGTTTATGGAGATGATGAAGTAAAAACACCAAATATTGACCAGCTGGCAAGGGACGGAATAAGGTATACTCATGTTTATACTGTTGCCGGTGTAAGTGCTCCAAGCCGGTCAGGTATCATAACCGGGATGTACCCGACCTCGATCGGTACGCAACACATGCGCACAGCCGGTGATCCGAAATACCAGCCTGTGCCTCCTTATTCGGCAGTGATACCTGAATATGTAAAGTGTTTCCCCGAATACTTAAGAATGGCGGGT
>Ga0315535_1001350_pt1 | contig 16353 bp, 10 predicted proteins | sample SalMarSW160220MG_2_FD_203092 | JGI IMG/M metagenome (GOLD analysis project Ga0315535, IMG submission 203092) | Salt marsh sediment microbial communities from the Plum Island Ecosystem LTER, Massachusetts, United States - Salt Marsh Sediment SW1602-20 ...
TGCTGCACATAATTTGCAATCCCATTTGGTATGACTTAAACTACGAAAATCATTCATCGAAAGCCTCCTTACTTGTAAACTTTGAGCGGTTCACTTGTTTGTGAGGCTTTCGTATATTCCCGTAAATGTCAAACTCTGGGAGTCTCCCCGGCAAAGCCGGGGGTTTACCCATGATTAATTAACAATTTTTTTTCGGCAAGGAAAAAATTTGAGTAGGGGAGGGTGTTGCCTTTCACGAAAAAGGCAACGCATTTGATGTTGTAAATTAAAAAGGCACAGACTTGATGCTGTGCCTAAATTGTGCCCGTCAAGGTCAAAATTATCAAAATATTTCCAAACGAAACCAAAAATAAATAAAAATATACCGTTCATTCAATTTGTTATAAATAAAGAATATTTACATTTTTCATCGGCTGACCTTAAAATCCCTCGGTCCTTGTGACTGTACGAGTTCAATTCTCGTCCCGGGCACCACTTATCAAGGGTTTGGAAGCTATTATGTTTCTAAGCCCTTTTTTGTTATCCATCTCAATATCAACAAGACCAGCTCAAATACCGTGCACAGAAAAATGTGCATCATGCACATTTTTCTGTGCATTTTTTAATCCCACCCACCATTTTTAATCCCCTATGCTTTACAAATAAATTCCTATAAAAAGTCGTCAAATAAGGATCTTCGGCATTTTAAAAGCAAGAAATAGAATTTGGCACGTATATTGAATAATATTTAAAGTTTGGCCAACAATGAGCCGGAATCGTAATGTATTTTCATTTCAACAAGAGGATGTTTAGCTATGAACAGCAAAAAAGAATTTATTGAGCCCAAGAATCACGAACAGTTCAAGGTTAAAAGCGGTGCAATTGCTATGATCAGGACATTGTCAGCAAAACAGGATATCACCAATGATATGAGTTTGGATGAGAATTCCCTTGATACTATGGTTCAATATTGTCAAATTATGTCTATTAACAAAGGCGGGCTTGTGCTTCGTTATATCAATAAAAATGGCAGATCAAACGAACCTGTAAGATTAGATCTACTGTTTATTCAAGATAGTATCTGTTTTACATATTTAAAGAACGTACCGGTTAAAACTGTTTGGGTTTCCCAAGTCGCCGGCAACACCTCATCCAGTGACATAAAAACGATACAGCGAGACGTGCAATTTGGGGAAATGACACTTCATCAGGAATCTCAATTGGATCGTTTTATCGAAAAATACACAATCATGTAAACTTTATCCAAGAATAAGATTGCTTGAGCTTTTTAAACGGACTTCTTCCATTCGTCGTCTACGTGTTGATCCCCTCCTTTTTATTTTGCCCTAAAAAACTTGTTCCTTTGGACCAGGATTTTTACTGAATCTCGGGAGACAACTGAAAACCAGAGTCCGGTTCAGTGAGCAGACGGGAAGACCCGGCTTCAAACTGAAGAAAAAGGTTTTCTGTTTGTCCGTCGATTTCCGGAATGCTGTTTCTCCAATCAAAAAGTCGACATGAATCCGTCAAATCGTTGGGGAGCGAGCACCGGATAAACGGCAAATCCGGGTCGCCAACTACGGATTTGTAGTTGATCATCATGGCCTGGCCAACGGGAAACCTGTCGAACTCGAACAGCTGAATTAAATAAACCGAGCAGTCTCCTTGAAAAAAATCGCTCGTTTTCCTGTACGTAACAATCCGATCTCTAAAACTTCGCACGGCAATATACGGGTCTTGGGCATCAATAATCAGGCTGAACTCGCCGTGGCGTCTTTCGGTTTCCTGGGTTTCCTCTTGATTGGTGGAATGAATAAAGTTGCCGATGAAGTACATTGGGTTCCCTCCTTCATTTTAACCGCTACATGAATAATCTTAGATGGTCCATACGACTGCGTGATTCAACCCCTTGAAAAAACATACAGGTGTCAGCGACTTTGTCAAGGATTTTCTGGAGTTATAAAAACAAGAGGGTTTGTGTTGCCCGATGCTTTTTCCAAGCTTAGCACAGGTCAGAACGGTCTCTGTCTTTTACCCAATGCCTAAAACCTAAACCCTATGGTGAAATGAAAACTCCCGGCACTTTCATTGGCTTTTCTATCCAGTTTGTGCCCGTAATAAACCCCCATGGGACCGATGGGGGTGAGATAATGCAACCCAAGTCCCGCTGAAGACCGAAAATCATCGGACCCCTGGTCGAGAATGGCGCTTCTCACGGCACCCAGGTCGTAAAAAAGTGAAACCTCAATATTAGGTGTCCAGTCAATTCTTGCCTCTATATTGCCCAAGAATGCAGTTTGTCCGCCCACGGCGTCACCTTCGGAGTCAAATCGAAGTCTGTTTTCATCAAATCCCCGAACCGTAGACGTGCCGCCCAGGAAAAAAAGCTGATCTTCCGGAATCGTACTGCTGTCCTCAAAGGGGGTAATATCCCCAACCATTCCTCGCATCGCAAGGGTCAGGTTTTCCAGGGGGGTATAATATTTCCGGATCTCGAAACGACATTTGAGAAAATTATCCAGAGAATTATTGATTCCTTTGGAAACATCCAGAAACAAAGAAGAAAACACTCCCTTTCTGGGGCGAACATAAGAATCTACCGAATTATAAATAAGAGAAGGGCTTATGGTTAAAATTCCTCTGGGATCATATTCATCTTCATCACCGATGGGTATGGGGTCTGAGTCCCGAGGGTATTGCTCCTTAGAGGTATAAACAAAAGAGAGATTACCGTTCACCTTCTGAAAAAATTTACGGTTAAATGATACCGAAACGCCCCGGTCTCTGGTGCCAAAATCCATGTTAAACGCCTCCCTTTTTTCGGTGAACAGGTTTATGGATGACTTGATTCGAGTTCCCATAAACCGGGTGTCAACCCATTCAAGATCCCCCCGGTACCCGATCTGGCTGATTTCCGCACCGGCCCTAACTTCCTTGTTTAATCCAAAAAGGTTGCGGTCTCCGGTCAGGATATTGGTATAAAATTCCCTTTCTGTGTCATACCCCGCGCCAAATTGAATGTAGTAAGGCTTTTTCTCTTCCACTTCCAGAAGCAGATTCACTGTGTCTTGCTTTTCCTTTAAGCCGTAGGTGTTAAAACGCACCGAGTCAAAGGCTCCGATATTGCGGATATTGCGCTGAGATTTTAAAAACTTATTCAGCGAAAACGGATCGTTGGAATGGAGTTCAAGTTCCTTTTCTATAACTCGTCCTTTGGTGAGAAAATTCCCCGTGTACGCCACCTGGCCCATTTGAACAAAATGTCCTTCATCAACCTCGTAGGTTATGGCGGCTTGGGTGTTGTCTTTGCTGATGACCGCAGTTCCCGTTGTCTTCACATGGGGGTATCCCTTTTCGGAAATCATGGAACTCAGCGTGTTTTCATCACTGAGAATCATATAGTCTCGAAAAACAGATCCTTTTTTCAAGGTGATGGCCTCAAGGGCCTGGGCGTCTGATAACACGGTCAATCCATGGATCTGTACGGATGTTACGAGCGTTTGAACCCCTTCGATGATGTCCAGAGTGATGTCTACCTGTGTCTTGTTTTCTTTACCGTCCTTGTGGGATGTGGTTTCATCGGTGACCTTGGTATTCATGTATCCTTGCTTGAGATACAGAGCGGTCACCGCACGTTTGTCTTCTTCCAGGGTTTCCTGAACCCATGCACCGTTTGCCATAAGCCCCGGTGTTTGGGTCACGGTCTGTTTTTTGATCTTCTTTGCATCAATCGCATGATTTCCGGTGAGGTTGATGGAATTTACGAGGTATTGGGGCCCCTCATGAATCCGCAGGCGGATGTTACGGAGAGGCATGCCGGCATCTTGTTTAGTTTCAGATGTCATCTCTATCCGGCAATCCTTATATCCGGCGTTATGGTATCGTTTCTTTATGTTTCGAATACTTTTTCTCAGATTAAAATCATTGTTGTTTCCCTCTTTAAACAGGATTAAATCTTTTTTAAGCGTAAGATCCCAAAATTCCTTATTGCCCTGAAAATTAATGGTGTACCGGGGTCCTTCGTTAATGGTTAGAAAAATAGAAGCATTTTGAGTTTTGGCATCTTTGTTCACAACGGGAGTCACGACAACCTCTGGATATCCTTTTTTTCGGTAAAATCGGATGAGATCTTTGATATCGTTATTCAATGTTTTTTTCTCAAAACGCCTCATAAAATCCGGAGTCAGGCGCGATTTATACGTTTTGATCCGCAATTTAAGGCGCAGGCCGGAAAAAGCCCGGTTTCCTGTGATTTCGAAGTCACGGATATGAAAAAACTTCCCCTTATTTATATCAACATAAACCACAACACTTCCGTCGGCCGGATCCTCTAAGGCGTCTAATTCCACAACCGGTGCAATGTAACCTTGATTTTTGAAAGCGTCGGTAATGAGCGCATTTTTGCCGAAAAACGTTTCCGGTTGATATACATCTCCGGGATACAACTGCATGGCGGTGAGAATTTCTCGTTTCAACAGGGGAAAGGCACCGCTGATTTTTATATCTTTAATCCGAGGGTAGGGCGTTACTTGAAAATTTAGGGTAAATTGATTTTCTGTTCGGTCTGATTCAGAAACATGGATGGCTTTAAACAGGTTTGACGATTTCAAAGTGTCAAGGGAATCCTGGAACCGTTTGGTCGAAAAGGGCTCTCCTTGCCGGATAAAAATAAGACGCTTTACCCGATCAACCCACGGGCCCGGATCTCCTTTTATCCCCTGGACATGGATCATAATTCGTGAAACCATCGGCGATCCGGGGTCATCTTTTGTATTGTTCTGAGCATATGCAGGGTCTTGGATAAACCCTACCATTATTATCCATAATACTAAGATTTTCTTGATCCGGTCTTTGCGATTATATTTAATCATATAAATGGGTCTCTTTTTACCTAAATTCAAGTCTAAATTGAAGCCCGCCGCCATAATGTCCCTCGGTATCCTGGAAGGCATTTATTAAAAGATTTTCAAGAAGTTTATATTCCGTGATCACTTGTTGAATGACCCTGGCATTTTTTGTCTGCATGCCGTATTTGACGGTGACTCTTTGGGAAAGTTCTTTGCCTACAGTTACTTTTACCTCATCCGACGTCTCGGGCTCTTTTGCTCCCGCATATTCCAGTTCTACAACATCCAGACCGGTGGCATCCTTGATTTGTTTTTGAGTGGTTTCAGCCAGGATATCCGCCAGTATCTTTGTCGAAGACCGGGATAGACCGCCTTCCCCTGCGATCAGTTCCTGGGTTGTTCTTCCGGTAATCAACAAAGAAAGAATATTCTCCTGTGTTTCCCATGGATCGGAAGAAAGCGTAAACTTAAGATTATCCGGCGTTCCCGATATATTTAAAAATACGGTCCATTCCCTAATTTTTATTTGGCTTTGCACATCAATGGCCGGCTCAATTTTATACGGGTTGATAAAATCAAAAACTCCTTTTTTGACAGTATATTCCTTTTTTTGAAAATAGACGGTTCCGGATTCTACCTGGGCCCTACCGCTGATCAGAGGGTGGTTCACAGACCCGTATATGCGGAGATCAGGTTTGAGGGCCAACAAGGCCAGGTTATTATCTACGACAAAAGGTTCTCTGTAACGGGTGGTAATATCCAGGCCCATATTTTTTAAAAACGGCCATGTGATCTCCGATGCCGGCAGGTCCTGTTCCCGGGATTTTTTACCGAGGCTTTCCGCAAGATTCAGCCGCATATCTTTATAATACTTTCCTTCGATGATTTGAATGTCACCCGAGATCACAGATTTTTCAGGGGTGCCCCGAATATCCAGTTCGGCGTTCAAACGGGTTTCCAATGTGTCGGGAATCATAAGCGGAAGGTCATGGGCTTTTAATTTGAGATCCAGCCGCAAGGGTTGAAATGCCTTAAGATCAATGACGCCAAGCAGTTCAAAACTGCCGGAGTCCAGCATTCCCCTGATGTTATCCAGAACAACCGCTTCCGGGGTTACCCGGATACGGCCGTTCAGGTCGTGCATGCTCTGTAAAAGGCCGGGAACCGTCATCCCGCAGTTCTTAATTTCAGCTTCCGCACGGATATATGGCTGGGACAGGTTTCCGTTCATGTAAAGAGAAAGGAGCACGTCACCGGCGGCATTGGGGAAACCCTCTGAAAGATGCGATATGACTTCCAAAGGGAAATTGCCATGGGCACTAATATCAAGATCGCCATTCAATTTGCAAGTGCCTTTAAGGTTTAAAATGCCTTGTTCAAACAGGTTCAGGCGAACACCGGGAATCGAAATCTCTTGGTCCTTTAAAAAAGCCTGGACGTCGTTGGCTCGGAGCAACGGGATTTTCTTAGAAAAAATCTCAATCCCGGAAATATTAGCCGACCCTTTTATCTGATCCGGTGACCGGGCATTGCCGGCGGCCTGGATTTCTCCGGTTATGGAACCACTCAGTTTGCTTTGGCCGGCAATTGTTAAATAAGGGGTCAGATTGGTGTTGTCAAACCCGGCGGATGCTGAAAAATCTTGGGTCTGAAATTGATAAGTTGCATCCAAAGCAACGTTTCGACCCCCGGAAATATTTGCGGTCCGGTCCTTGACGTCAATTTGGAACCGTTCGTCTTGCAGAGGCTGGTCATTGAATCGCAACTCATTTAGAACCACCTCGCCGTTGATTTGAGGATTTTCAACGTCCCCCTGTCCCTGGAAACTAAAGGAAACCTTGCCGGTATCACCGTCTGCCAAGTGAAGCGGGGTTAGGTTTTTAAGGGAAATGCCCTCGGAGGCAAGGTGCAAATTGTAATCTTTATTTAAAGAAATCCAGCCATGGAGCAGGATTGTTTCACCGGGCGCAATCACAATCTCAAAAGGGTCCAAATTGAATCGATCGCCGTCAAGATTTGAGGCCAGACGAACCTCCTGAACTTTCAGGGTATGGACATCGAGATGTTCTGCTTTAAGATTCAACCGTCCCAAAGGGTGTGCGGTGTCTCCAAAGATATGTCCGTTCAGAGTAAATTTCCCTTTGATTCCCTCGACAAAGTCCTCAAACAGGGCGTCTCCATTTAAGGCAATGTCTAACCCGGGGGTTTTCAAAATATCACGCGTTATGGGATCCCGTATCCGAACGGTGCCGGAAATATCGAGCGATGAATTGTGGTTGCGAATTTTTCCATGATCCAAGGAAAGCGTGCCCTGGGAAAATTGGATGTTTGCACTCGCATCACCGATCTTCACCTGCTCGAATTCTAAATTTTCCCCCTGTAATTGTGCATGCGCAATGGGTGACGTAATGGTTCCTCCCAACTTGCCATGGATATCCGTCTTCCCCGATGCTTTGATTCTAAACAGTGACAATACTCCAGTCAGATCGGGGGTATTGAATTTAAAATCAGCGGCGACCTTACGGGAAGCAATGTCATAATTGCCGGCAACCTTAAGGTGAGTTTCATCTGCCCGGGCGTCAAGCTGATGAAGCGTAACACGCCCCTTTTCCATGTTGGCCTGTGCGTTCACGTGTGCATCAAGGGGGGAAAATGCCTCCCCGGCGGAAAGGTTGCTTGCAAATAGCTTCAGGGTGGATTCGGCCGTGAGTGTCTTTGGGTTAATGCCCGTTCCTTTGAGTTCCATTAAAGAAGTTATGGATCCTTTGAGGCCTGATCCCTTGAAGGGCAGGGTTTCGAGAAGGGTGTCTTTCTGGCGAAGGGACAGATGATAGGATATGGCGTTTAAATCGGGATGGGACGAGATAAATCCGTTGGCAAAAGCCTTTTTAAAATCCACCTGACCCTTGAGATCAAATCTGCCCGCAACGGAATCTAAGTTTAAATCATTGAGGGTCAGGATTCTGTCTGTGAGATCGCAGCTTAAGTGAATTCGGTCAATCCTATTTCCGGCAATATTTCCGCCGGTAATCTCGGAAGTCAGGCGGGCCTCTTGTTCTAAAAGATTGGCATCCTTAAGGGTCAGGGTAACGTTTTGAAGAACCACCCGGTCTTTTTGGCTCTCAGCCATGTCTTCCGCTGTCCGGTACTGGAAAAAACCGTTCAATACGTTAAGCTCCCGGAACACCACATTAAACGGGAGACCTGAATCCATGGGCTTTGATTCAGTGGTCTCAGGGGGGGAAAGCGCCTTAACGAGATTAAGGTTTCCCAGTGGATCCGTCTTTAAATATATCCGGGGAGCTTCAAAAATCAAATTCTTAACGCATAATTCTCCTTTGAGAAGTCGATTCCAGGAGATACGCAGGAAAATACGCTTCAATTCAAACAACTTATCATTTGTGGAAGAGCTGAGCAGCACGTTGTGTAATTCAACCTCACCCTTCCAAAGGGAAAGACGGCTCCCGGTCCAAATTAATGTACCGGGAATGGTCCGGTTGATCTTTGTCTGAATCTGTTGCCGCGCCCGATCTGTATCCAGGTAAAGCCTTGCCCCTATTAACAAAAACAAGAAAACGGCAATGACCGCTCCCACAGAGATACTGCTCCATTTAAGAAATTTCATAATGACCGTTCATCGCTCTATTTATTTGAGGGGTCGGGGAGTTTATTTAATTCAACCGCTCCATGAATAATCAGCAACGGCATCGTACAAACTCATACACAAGGGCTCGTAACGAAAGAACAGTATTTCAATAGTAAAATAAACAGGTTAAATGTATCACATTTTTTATATTTTAAGTGCCAATTCGGAAAAGGCGCTGTTCTTTCGCAACGATCCCTAATGCATTCAAACCGTGTACGATTTCGTTGCTGATCACTCATTCCGCTTTATTTAAGGGTTTTAAGGAAAAACTCTCCGACTCCTCATTTATTTTAATGTTGATTACACTACGTTATGATAACCCATCACCTTGGGTGATGCAGCATCCAAAGGATACCGGTTGTGATAGGGTTTTGACAATAAAAATTTCGGTAAAAAGATATTTAAACCGTTTCTGAGCGTAAGCTTTTGATTTCAATGCAGCGTAACCACGGCGTGTTTCTCTTGGAAACTGACTGACTGTTTGAAAGGCTTTAGCACCTGTTAGCTCGATCCGAATGAAATTATGAATTAAAAAATCAATAGGATAATTTAGCGACGAATTGTTCTTAATAAATTTGGCACGGCTCGGGCTTACGGGTGCTTAAGCACGAGTTTCAGTCGGTTGGAAAGAGATATACGCCGTGGCGGAGCGTTCTCACTGTATTGTCAAATGTGTTTGACCCGAACCGTTGCGCCTATTGCTTGACGCATTTGTTGAAGGCATGGTATAGGGTTTAAGCGGTTTTAGATAGGACATTATGTTATTTTAACATGGAACATACCAAAAAGGCTTTATGAACAAACCATCCGTATCCACCACCTATAACGGTCTGTCTCGAATAAAACTGTTTTGGGCGCTCTCCCGCACACCGCACGGTCTATTGGACATGGCCACGCCCGCCTTTGCGGCGATCCTGTGGATCGGGGGGTTTCCTTCCCTGTATGTGATGGGTTTAGGGCTGCTTACCACCTTTGCGGGGTATACCGCTGTTTACGCCTTAAACGATGTGGTGGATCATCGGTTGGATAAAGAAAAACTCAAACACGGCGGGCTTCAGGATTACGATGATTACCTGGACGCGGTTCTGGTGCGTCACCCCATTGCCCAGGGATTTCTCAGTTTTAAAGAAGGGCTTGCATGGTCACTGGCCTGGGGAATCCTGGCGCTGCTGGGCGCATACCTGTTAAATCCCGTGTGCGCGGCAATATTTTTGGCCGGCGCTCTTTTGGAGGGCGTTTATTGTCTCCTGTGGCGGGTCAGTCATTTTCGAGCCCTTGTTAGCGGAGGCGTTAAAACAAGCGGCGCATTGGCTGCCGTGTTCGCCGTTGATCCCAACCCGTCCCCGGTTTTTATCGTAACCCTTTTCCTGTGCCTGTTTTTTTGGGAAATCGGCGGCCAAAACATTCCGGCGGACTGGACCGATGTTGAAGAAGACCGGCAACTCAATGCACAAACCATTCCGGTGCGATTTGGGCTCGAACGGGCGAATTTTATTATCCTGTGGTCGATTGTCCTTTCGATGATCTTGACGGTGATTCTGTTTTCTGTGACCCGGGTGCGATTTGAAATTCCCTATATTTTGGCCGCCGTGTTTACCGGGGGAGTTCTGTTGTTAACTCCCGCGGTGAAGCTATACAAAACCAAAGACCGCCGGGAGGTTATGACCCTGTTCAACAAAGCCAGTTATTATCCTGTATGCCTTCTGGCGATCGTTACCATTAAATCAATGCTTTAATGTGACGGTCTCGTAAAACGTCCAACTTCTGCGTTGTGCTGCATTTCGCAATCATTCAACGTACGAAAAGTACGCCTCATGATTACAAAATTCGCAACGCCTTTTTATCCCGAGAGAATTATTCGGGGGAGTTTGAACTTTTTACGAAACCGTCTACATTGGACTTTTTACGAGTACATCAAATTTTACGGCAAACCCAAAACCGCTAAGGGTTTAACTTCAAAAGATTTTCTAACCACAAGCTTGACACTCTTCATACCAGGGTAAATGCATTTGGTTTCGGTTCAGCGGAGCGACGGCGTGTATCTCTTGGAAACCGACTGACTGTTTGAAGGGCTTTAGCACGCGTTAGCCAGAGCCGAATGAAATTATGATTAAAAAAACATTGGAATACTTTAGCAACGAAGTGTTCTTAACACCTTCGGAACGGCTCGGGCTTACGGGTGCTTAAGAACAAGTTTCAGGCGGTTGGAAAGGGATATACGCCGTCGTGGAGCGTTCTCCCTGTAATGGGATTCAAATGCAATTTCCCTGGGCTTTATACACTTTTTCAGGGTGCGTTTTAACGTTTTTCAGCCACATGGACAACAGCGATTCCGTTGGTCAGCCTCCGATAGGAAACCTTATGAAACCCAATGTCCCTTAATAGGGCCGACAATTCCTCGGGCAGCGGAAACACCCGTATACTCTCGGGTAAAAGCAAATACGCCTGCCGGGAACCCACCAAAACCTTCCCGAGAAAGGGCATCACATGAAAAGAGTATATATCATACAGCCATCGAAATAATGGAGCGGTTGGCTTTGAAAACTCCAGGCACATTATTTTTCCACCGGGTTTAAGAATACGATGCATTTCTTTAAATCCCAAATCCATATGGGTCAAATTTCGTATTCCAAAGCCGACCATGGCCGCATCAAATGAATCATCCGGAAATGAAATGGACTCGGCATCTCCCTGGATAAACTCGATACGGTTTCTCCGGACCGATCGATTCCGTTTGGCACGTCCGACCTGCATCATTTTACGGTTGATATCGTAAATGATGACTTTCCCGGAAAGATCCACAGACCTGACTGCCAACACAGCCAGATCGCCGGTGCCGCCGCAGACGTCAAGTACCCGGTCACCGGGTTTCAAATGCAACATTTCAATAGCCGTTCTCTTCCACAGATAGTGGATGCCGAAACTTAGCAGCGTGTTCATGAAATCGTATTTGGCGGCGACCGTGTTAAAATGCCGCAGGGTCCGGCCAACTTTTTCTTTTTTGGGGATTTGCTGAAACCCAAATGGAACCAGAATCTCCTGATCCGGATGATTTCCGGGCGGACTCCCCTGGGTGCCTTCTTTATGCCAGATATTTTTATTTTGTATCATCATCTCAACTCGCTTTTCCCGGACTTTGAATTTAATATAACCCATGTTGCATATCAAAAGGCAACTTAAGGATCAAGCCTTTGAAAACAATTCTTAAATAAATTATCAGATTAACGAAAAACACCCGAATCAAGTTTTGACTCGATTCGGGTGTAATTACAGTTTAAGTGCCCGCCGCCCTATATGGACTCGGTAGTTAGTGCTTGAACGAAAACTGCCTTTTTCGCCAATATCTGCGCCTGCCCCGTGAAATGCGGAGCCTATTTCTCTGGGGTCAGACTCAAATTTTAATCCTCGAAATACTACCAGTATTCCTGTGGTTAAAATTTTCGTCTTCCTTGATTTTAACGAAAAATCCTATTTTTCGTTCGGGCAATAGTTATCTGTCTCAACTTATTTAAACAGGCTCATATAGTTTCCGTAGCCTTGTTTTTCCAAATCCTTGCTATGGATGAATCTTAACGCCGCTGAGTTGATGCAATAGCGAAGACCCGTGGGTGCGGGGCCGTCGTTAAACACATGACCCAGGTGTGAATCGGCGTGTTTGCTCCGAATTTCCGTACGTTTCGTAAAAAATGAAACATCGCTTTTTTCCGTTATATTTTCAGGCGCCAGCGGTTTCGTAAAGCTGGGCCATCCGGTTCCGGATTCGAATTTGTCCGTGGAGCTGAACAGGGGCTCTCCAGAGACGATATCCACGTATATGCCGGGTTCATGGTTGTCCCAGTATTCGTTTTTAAAGGGAGGTTCGGTACCGTCTTGCTGAGTTACTTTAAACTGTAATGGGGTTAATTTTCGCTTGAGTTCCATTTTGTCAGGAATATCGTATATCATGCCGGATGTATTCGAGTCCATTGGGTGCTTTTTCATACCGGCATTGCCCTTATCCATCATTTCCTTGTCAGTCATATCAGACTTCTTCATTTCATCTTTCATGTCTGTTTTCACACCCGCCCAGGTCTTTTTCAAAAACTTGTCTCGACCCGAACCGGAGCGGTACCATTTATAACGGATTGGATTTCTCTTGTGATAATCCTGGTGATAGTCTTCTGCTTGATAAAAAGTACCTAACGGGAGAATGTCCGTTGCTATGGGCTTGGTAAAGGGTCCGGAATCCGCCAATCTTTTTTTAGACGCTTCAGCCAGTTGCCGTTCCTTTTCATCGGCATAGAAAATGGCGCTCCGGTATTGCGAGCCCCGGTCCACGAACTGTCCGCCGGGATCCGTGGGGTCCACATGATGCCAGAACACATGGAGCAGGTCTTCATAAGTAATTCGGGTTGGGTCGTAAATGACCTGAACCGCCTCCACATGTCCGGTTCGCCCTGCCGAGACCTCTTTGTAGGTGGGGTGGTCATCATGACCCCCGGTGTATCCGGACAGGACTTCTATCACACCGTCTACCTTTTCAAAATCGGATTCCGTGCACCAGAAACAGCCGCCTGCAAATACGGCGGTTTTTGTGTTTTCAGATTGTTCCATCATAGATTCCTCTATTTTTTCGTCCATGCTGATTGCTTGATAAACGCAGAACAAAACCATTGTCAGCGCAATTGTTAAAATAGTGATAGTTTTCATAATATATACCTCCTATTGTTTAAATTCAAGTTAGTATCCATCCATAAACGGCATCTTTCGGCTCCCGGCGGCGTTCTCGCTCATTTTCAATCCTCGAAATAGCGCGCTATGCCTGCCTGCCCCGTAGGTCCGGCAGATCGTACTGGGGCGGTTGAAAACTCGCTCGGGCCTTGCCGGAAAACAAAATCTACCATTTCTGGATGGACACAAGTTATGCAAGATCGAACATTTTTCAAAGGTCTCGAATGTGTTCTTAGAATAGAAGATAATACATAAATTTAAAAGTTCCATGTAGAGATTGTAACGATTCGGTAAGTATTAGGATTTTAATATAGATTTTTTCTTTGCCGCCTCAATTTTGATTTTTAATAAGGTCATCAATATGGATTTTGAAAGATTTGGGTTTCCAAGAGAAACACACTTTGGCTGCGCTGCACCGAAATCGAATGCGTTGACCCACTCTCTATCCGACGATCGGCTTGATAATTTTTCAAACACTGTTTATAATAAATAATATGGCTGCCCGCTTAACACATCTTAATTCCAAATATGAAAAAAAGGAACACAACAATGATTGAGCTCGTTTACCAGACGTTGGCAAAGATCGGTTTCAGCCATCCGCTGCATCCCGCCATGACCCATATTCCAATGGGAATGATCATCGGCGGATTTTTATTTGCTGTGGGTTCCGCGGCGATGAAAAAGGATGACTTGGCCATGGCAGCGCATTATTGCTATACACTGGCGCTTATCTTTGTTTTGCCTACCATGATGCTCGGCTACATGGACTGGCAATATAAATTCGATGGGGAATGGAATGGTTTGATTTTGACGAAAATCATCCTGGCAGTGATGTTGACGATTATGCTGGGTATCACCTATTTTTATGGAAAAAATGTAAAAGTCGATATTAAACAGAAATTGATCCTTTATGTCATTTGTTTCGCTATTGCCTTGGGCATAGGATTCATCGGCGGAGAACTTCAATACGGATAAGGATAGGCAAGAGCGGGTGCGGCGGCGCGAAAAGGTTTATATTTTTTAAAACCCGTGGAAACCGCGCCGGATGCTTTGCCATATGAAACGCAATGGGTAAAATATATTAATTTTAACGTAACGGATAACAGGATGGGAGAAAAAAAATGAAAAACAAAATGTTAACGAGTATCATTCTTCTATGGGTTATTTTGAGTGCGGGGTTGTGCCTTGCCGGTTCAACTGCATACGATCACAAGATTGCTGTTGAAAAGATTGTGTTCGAGTGGAAACTGGCGAATGAAACCATTCACATTCGGCTGGCCGCAAAAACAGAGGGATGGGTGGGGATTGGTTTTAATCCGAGCACACGGATGAAAGACGCTAATTTTATCATCGGATATGTGAAAGAGGGTAACGTTAAAGTCACCGATCATTACGGAACCACCGAGCGCCAACATGAAAAAGACACCAAATTGGGCGGTCAAATGAACATCGCCGACATTGCCGGCAAAGAAGAGAACGGCATTACGGAGATTACATTTTCCATTCCTTTGAATTCAGGAGGTCCCAAGGATCGTCCCATATGGACAGACAAGGATAATACCGTGTTGCTGGCCTATGGTTCAGGGCGCGACAGCTTCAGAGCAAAACACCAGTTCAAGACCGCGCTCAAGGTCAACATGAGTACCGGCGAGTTTTCAACAGTAAAATAATTGAGGGGTGGGGAGTTTTTCCTTAAAACCCTTAAATAAAGCGGAATGAATGATCAGCAACGAAATCGTATACTGTTTGTGTTTCATTGCCGGTATCCTATTTCTCATGGACGGTATAAATTTCGAAGATCAGGGAAGAAGTGATGGACAAAGGTGAAAAAGTTGCCCTTTTCGCTATTGGAATAAATTTACTTCTGTTTGGGATAAAATATATTTTTTCCAGTCTTTCAGGCAGCATGGCATTAAAGGCCGATGCGTTTCATTCTCTATCCGACGTTGTGGCCTCTTCTACGGTATTTGTCGGACTGATCATCGCCAAGCGCAAAACAAAATCATTCCCCTACGGACTTTACAAGGTTGAGAACCTGGTATCTTGCATGGTTGCGCTTGCGATCCTGTATGCGGGTTACGAAATTGTTGTACAAGCCACAAAAGGGGAGACGGTCCAGTTGCAAAACTTATGGATTACCATTGCAAGTGTGCTGTGCATCATCGTCATTACTTTCGGATATTCACGATATGCAACCCGAGTCGGCATCGCCATTAACTCGCCGAGTCTAATCGCGGATGCCAAACATATCGGCGTGGATATGTTTGCCAGTGCCATGGTGTTAATCGTACTATTATCAAGCTTTGCAGGCGTCAACCTGGACAGAATCTCCGCGTTCATTATCGTGGTCATCATTGCCTGGAGCGGCGGTAAAATCATGATTGACGGCATCCGTGTACTGCTGGATGCATCTTTGGATTACAAGACCCTGAGCATTGCTGAAAAGCTGATTCTTGCCGAATCTCAAGTGATGAAAGTAAAACATCTCATGGGTCGAAATTCGGGGCGCTACAAGTTTATAGAAGCAGATATTTTATTGAAAACCCATGACCTGGACAGAGCGCATTTTATCGCCAATCGAATTGAGACAAATATAAAAAGTCAAATAAAAAATGTGGACCGCGTGCTTATTCACTATGAACCGAGCAAAAAAGAAAACTTTATTTACGCCGTGCCGTTGCAATACGCAAACCAGCAGCGAATTTCCCGTCACTTTGGAGAGGCTCCTTATTTCGGGCTTATCACTGTCAGAATAAAAGATAAAAAAGCAATTGAGCAGAAAGTCATTGCAAATCCCTTTACTCAAGTAGAGCACGGAAAAGGCATTTTGGTTGCGGAATTCTTGAACAAACATTTGGTCGACGTGGTTATTACTAAACAGAGTTTCGAGGGTAAAGGACCCTATTATGTATTCTCCAACGCGGCCGTAGATAATTTAATTACCCAAGAGGAGACGGTGGAAAACGCTTTGGAACGCCTTGGAATTTTCTTTTAAAAAATGGAGGCCAAAACATTTACAGGATGTTAATATTAAAAATATAGTTCTATAGTATTAAAGACCATATAACACCTCCCGCTTCATCTAATACTAAAGTACTAGAAAAAAATGAAAAAATCATACTTTTGACCGATTGACAAGATGCATATTTATCCGGTATAAGATGAATGGGT
>Ga0315535_1001351_pt1 | contig 16351 bp, 14 predicted proteins | sample SalMarSW160220MG_2_FD_203092 | JGI IMG/M metagenome (GOLD analysis project Ga0315535, IMG submission 203092) | Salt marsh sediment microbial communities from the Plum Island Ecosystem LTER, Massachusetts, United States - Salt Marsh Sediment SW1602-20 ...
AAGGATATGGAAGGCATCTCATGAAGGGACAGTATCCGCAGGCCGTCATATTCATAGACATAGACCCGATGCAGGTGGATGTGAATGTGCACCCGACCAAACAGGAAATCAGATTTCGCGAAGGCCGGTTTGTATTTCGGAAAATCTTTTCTGCTGTCGAGAAAGCCCTGTCCAGGGAATTTCAGGCATTTGTGGACACGGAATTCTCCGGCGTGGGATCGTCCATCCCGCTATGGGCGAAGGAACCGGCTCAGGCGGAATTCATTCCCGCGCCTCATCTCCCGGCTCAGGCTGCCGAACCCGCGATCGCCGGGAAAATTGATGAGCCCATGATTATAGGGAATTTGGGCAACACCTACATCCTCTGCCAGGCCAGGACAGGCCTTCTCATGGTTGATCAACACGCGGCCCATGAGCGGGTGGTGTACGAGAACCTGAAGAGAGAGTTCGGGCAGGGAAAGGTGCAGACCCAGATGCTTCTTGTACCCTTGAAACTTGAGTTTCCGCTGAAGGATGCTAAGATACTCGCCGGTAAGGGAGGGTTGCTTTCGCGTTTCGGCATTGCACTGGAGCATTTCGGCGGTAATACCTTCCTTCTGCGGGAGGTGCCTGCCTTGCTTTCAGGGGTGAGATGGGAAGATTTCCTGTCAGAACTCATTCCTGACCTGGAGAAGGGCGCATTGGAAGAACAGGCGGCGGTAGATGGGATGTTCATGCTGATGGCATGCCACAGGGCGGTCCGGGCAGGGCACTCCCTTACGCATGAAGAGATGTCGCACCTGCTGAGACAACTGCTGGAAATGGACCTTCCCTCCAATTGCCCGCATGGAAGACCCATATTTCGGTACCTCACCTATCACGAGATAGAAAGGATGTTCAAGCGAACCGCCTAGTTGTAACTAAACCCTCCACCGTTGGTGGAGGATCCGGACAGGTTCCTCTCCTCCGGGGACCAAAGAACATGACGTTCAGGGAGGAAGCCTTTTCTGAAAAGACCAGCCCGGAGCCTCGGAACGGAAGAAATGGCTTTCTCTCTGAGCGTCCTTGGGGCGCTGACCAGTTTTTTATGTCGAACGGCAAAAACCAACTGCCCAAGCTTATTGTCATCGCGGGTCCTACCGCCAGCGGCAAAACCGGCCTGGCCGTGGAACTTGCACGCAGGTTTGACGGGGAGATCATCAACGCAGACTCCATGCAGGTATATCGGGGCATGGATATCGGGACCGCCAAGCCTGGCATCGAAGAGAGGCAAGGGATTCCCCACCACCTTCTGGATGTAGTCGATCCTGATGAGGAGTATAATGCCTCCCTGTATCGGCGTATGGCCTCCTCTGCTGCCCTTGATATTATCGAGCGCGGAAGGCAGGCCATCGTAGTGGGGGGAACAGGGCTTTACATCAAGGGCCTCTTGGGGGGACTTTTTGAGTGCCCCCCATCAGAACCCGAACTTCGACAGTCCCTCACACGAGAATGGGAATCGACCGGGGCGCAAGAGCTCTACGAAAGGCTGAAGCGCCTCGATCCGGAGGGCGCCATGAGGATTCATCAGAATGACCGGGTGCGGATCATCCGGGCACTTGAACTCTTCTCCCTGACGAAAAAACTTCCCTCCGCGTTGAGCCGCGAACATGGCTTTTCAGACCACGCGTTCAATGCCCTGCAGTTTTGTCTCGACAGGGCGAGAGAGGACCTCTACCGTCGCATCAACAGAAGAACACTGACGATGATAGACGCCGGGCTCGTAGAGGAGACAGAAAGGCTGCTCCAGAAAGGATACGTCCCCCGGCTGAAATCCATGCAGGCAATTGGTTACCGGCAGGCGGTCGAATATTTGGAAGGGAAATATTCCTTAGGAGAGATGACAGAGAGAATCCAGAGAGATACCCGGCGGTACGCCAAGAGACAACTGACCTGGTTTCGGGCAGACCCCGCATATGCCTGGCTGGAACCGCAGGAGGTCGAGGAATTCGCACACAGAATAACCGAGTTTCTGCGTTGAGGTGTTATGGAGCGAGCACCCGACAAGGGGGAGAGAGCGAAGACAATCCCGCCAACGGCGGGAATGATGCTTTGATAATGGATCAGATGGGGAACCTCGGATCTTGTCTTCCGAGGAAGACAATGGTAAAAGAAAATCTTAACGCGTCACAGGGATTCCTCGTTGAATAGATATGCTGGGAGGACAATGCATGAAAAAGAGGCTCCGGTTCGGAGCGTTGATTTTCTTTCTGGGACTTTTGTTGATACCGTCTCCCTCGAGAGCGGAGATCTACGTAGAGAGATTCGGGAATGGCAGAATAGATTGGTCTAACGGTGTCGTCGAGGCCATTGGAGTCGCTGCTCCTCCTCTTGAAGCCTCAAGTCCGGCGCAAGCGCGCGCTGTCGCCGTACAACAGGCCACCTCGGTTGCGAGGAAAAATATGCTTGAGATCCTCAAGACACTTCGTATTGACTCCAAACACCTGGTGAAAGACATGGCGCTGAAAGACGGCTCTTTCGACCAGACAATGAAGAACCTGCTCTACCATTCGGAAGAGCTTGAAACATGCTTCCTGCCTGACAGCAGGGTGAGCAGGAGTATTACTATGTGCATCAGAGGATCGCTTGCGGATGTGCTTCTGCCGGCGAGTGTTCGTGAAATTCAGCATATCAAGGGCGGGCTTCCGAACAAAATAACTGCTTCACCCGGCACCGCCGATAAGAAACCATTTACCGGACTGGTCATCGACTGTCGGGGATTGAACGTGAAGCCGGCCCTGGTACCCCGTATCCTGGATGAAGATGGGAATGAAGTGTACGGTCCTGCCACCGTAAACCGAAAATACGCGCTCAAGCAGGGAGTAGCAGGATATGTGAAAAAACTCAGTGACGCCCTGCGGGATGTGAGGATCGGCGGAAAGCCGCTGCGGGTGAAGGCGGTCCGATCAAGCGGCCCAAACTCTTCTGATATTGTCATTTCGAATTCCGATGCCGGGAAAATTATAGGATCTCCTGCGAACCTGAGCTTCCTGGAGGAGGCAGGGGTCATTATTGTTTTGGAATGAGCGAAAAGGAATGTGAAGCTCCAGCGGGAAGAGTCTTCCTTCCAGTTGGCGGAGGGTTGATTATGTATAGGGGGAAAAATTGGCTGCATAACGGTTTCTTTGTGACGGTAAGCGTTTTGCTCTTTCTTGCAGGGTGTGCCCAGGAACATATGACCTTGCAGAGCGTCCTCGATACGCCGGGACATCATGCATCCAACGGCTTTCAATTTCTTGCCCGCGGTCACGTGGAAGACGCGGATCGCGAATTTCAAGCGGCTCTCCAACTGGACAATTCATTCTCCCGGGCCCATTGTGGCCTTGGCCTTATCGCAGGTATGAGAGGAGATTTTCCCCAGGCTTTTCAGTCCATGGACCTGGCGAAGAAATACGCGAAGACCGGGGAGGATAGAGCAACGGTGTCCGTGGGGGAGATGCGCCTGTACAGCATGCAAAAGGGGGAGGGCTGGCTGGCTAGAGTGAGATCCTCCTTCGAAGATGCCGTGAGAAGCGAAGCAGACTGGCCGGAAGCCTGGTATTATCTGGGTGCTGCCTACAAACAGGCGTACAGGTTTTATGGGGCGGAAAAGGCGTTCAACAAGGTGAAGGATCTCCATTCCCGGCTTGCCTGGCAGGCCAGGAGGGAATTGAGAGGAGTAAAGAAAATCATAAGGGCGATGCCGGAATCTTCCGTCGGAAAAAGCATTGCAGTAAAGAACGTCATAACGAGGGCCGATACTGCGGCACTCCTGGTGGAAGAACTGAAACTGGACAAAGTCTACGAGGACATGGTTCGAAATGGAAACGACTTGCCTTCGGCAGCCGGCGTTCAGAGAAAGACGGGGCTTGCCGCGGTCCCTCCCGATGTGAAGGCACACCCGTTGAGACCCGATATTGAGATTGCCCTCCAGTTGAACGTAAACGGGCTGGGGTGCTTTCCCGACGGCTCCTTTGGACCCGAACAGCCGGAAACCCGCGCAGGATATGCCATGATTATGGGGGACATTATGGCGATTATCCGGCAGGATCCAACCTTGAAAAAGAGGTTCATCGGGAAGGCATCGCCGTTTTCGGATATTGGGAATGAAGATCCATTCTTCAATGCTGTGATGCTCTGCACAAAAGAGACATCTATCATGGAACCCGGTACGGGGATCTTCAATCCCGAGGGCCCTGTTTCCGGTGCAGATGCGGTGCTGATTCTCCGAAAACTCAGGGAAGAATTGGGGATCTTTTAATGAAGTGATCTAAAGTTTGGCTGGACCCTGATCTTCATGAGTAGAGGCACGAGGTAATAACGATTGAGACGATCAAGATACTTCCTTTTTATTCTCTGTTGGATTGGGTTGATTTGCTTATCGCTTTCCAATCCTTGCGCGGCTTTTGAGAACGAAAAAGTCCAGGACGAGATTCTCGCGATGGGAGTGGGCAAGATAGTGCAGGGGAACATCGCAGCCGGCAAATCGGAAGCTATTTCAGATGCCATGGGAAAGGCCATGGAAGAGTACCTGATCCTTCGCCTTGGAGAGGCGGAGATGATAAATAATTTCGAACGGTTGGTCGGCGAAATTTTCCCCACCTTCCGTGAAGGGATAGAAAACTTTCATATCCTGGCGGAAAACATGACAGGTGAAGAATATCAGGTCCTCATAAGGGTAAAAGTGAACACGAAGGTCGTTGATGAGAAATTAAGATCCAGCGGGTTGGCCCTTGAGCAGGCGCCTCAGGGCAGGATCCTTTTCATGGTCTCCGAAGTCCAGGGAGCCAAGTCGCGATACTGGTGGAAAGGTCCAGAATCTTTCTCCATTATGAACCAGACAGAGGTTGTTCTTTACAGGATTTTTCAGGAGCGTGGTTTCATGCCGATAGATCATACATTTGGTATCGGAGATCGGCCCCTGTCACCGGAATTGAAATCGGGAGAACTCGCGAATTCGAGTGCCCTGAAATGGGGAAAGATGTTGTCGGCCGACTTTGTCGTTACGGGGCAGAGTGTCCTGCAGGATGATACGAGCGCAACGCTCCAGTTGCGTGTTCTTTCAGTAAAGGACAGTCTAGTCCTGGGAGAGGGAACCGAAACGGGCCTGAAGGACCTGAATGCAGAACCAGGCGAGGGAGGCGGCAATCTCCTTGAAAGGGTGGCAAACAAGCTGACCGACAGGTTGATTCCGTCCATTCTCTCCCTGAGGACTGAAACAGCCGGTGAGACCCAGCACATCCAGGTGACGTTGAAAGGGATGCGGAGTTACAGGGATTTTAAGGACCTGCAGAATTTCCTGAAAGAAGATGTGCCTGGGGTGAAATCCGTTCAGCAGAGCCGTATGAGCCAGGGCGTGCTCAGTGTGGATGTGGATTTTGCCGGCAGCAGGGACCAGTTGCTGCATCGGCTCCTGAGTCAAGAAAAACTGCCCCTGAAACTGGTCCTCCAGAGTGCAACGGAAACGGCAATCGTCTTGCTGGTGTCCCAATAGATAGAGAAAATGACATTACCGAATCTGATAACCAGCCTGCGGATCATACTTGCCCCCATTTTCATAATCTATCTTATCCGCGAAGATTTTGCCGCTGCGCTGGTTGTGTTTATCATTGCCGGAGTGAGTGACGGCGCTGATGGACTCATTGCCCGCCTGTTCAACCAAAAGAGCAGGCTGGGATCCTACCTTGACCCCTTGGCCGACAAAATCCTCCTGGTGGCGGCTTTCGTGGTGCTCTCTGTACGACATTTTGTTCCCCCCTGGTTGACCGTAATGGCCATAAGCCGGGATGTTCTCATCCTGCTTGGAGTTCTTATCCTTTTTCTCAACCGAATGGATATAGCCATACGTCCTTCTCTTCTGAGCAAGACTACCACCTGTCTGCAACTGGGAACAATTTTCGTGGTGCTTTCGAGAGATTATCTTCCACAATTATACCGTTTCAATACGCCGTTGTTTTGGCTCACCGGTTTTTTTACCATCACATCAGGTCTCCATTATATGTACTACTGGTTCACGGTGATGGGCGAACCGGCTTCTGATGACCAATAGGGAATAGCACTTGACAAGTGGCACGGGTATTGGTATTAATTTCAGCCTCGGAGGCACGTAGCTCAGGGGGAGAGCGCTACCCTGACACGGTAGAAGTCGTGAGTTCAAATCTCACCGTGCCTACCACCGAAGTCAATCCAAGGGGTTACGGAGAGGTGCCGTGACCCCTTCGCTTATGGATAGTGGGTTTTTTCGCTTGCATTTCATTATGTTATTGTTTATAAAACAAGTAATTTCAATACCTATTGATCATGGTTCATTCGCAGCCCTGAATAATGCGGGCCAACCCGCAGGGAAAATCGGAGTGTGAATCTGGAGCACGGATTAGAAGGGATTTTGAGGTTTCTGTTCGGTCAACAAGGCATCTGAAGAGGAGACTTGTTTACTTCGGATGCCTTCTTTGCTTTCTGTTGGAGCATGAGTACGAGAACATGATAACGGTTCACCAGTCAGGATCAGCGCCGAAAAGGATTGAGTCCCAGGCAGCCACTGCCCGCGATGCCCTTGAACAGGCGCAGGTGAAATCCATGGAGCGGATCGTTGCCGTGAAGATCAACGGCGTAGCGCTGGACCTGTCGGCTGAAGTACCGGAAGGTGCTGAAATCGAACCGATTTACCTTGAATCCGACGAAGGCCTCGAGATATTGCGGCACAGCACCTCCCACGTGATGGCCATGGCAGTGCGGGAACTCTTTCCGGGAGTGAAGGTGACCATAGGCCCGGCTATCGAGGACGGATTCTATTATGATTTCGATTATGAACGGCCTTTCAGAGACGATGACCTTCCCGCAATAGAGAAGAGAATGCAGGAAATTGTCAAAGCGAACCTGCCGTTCGAACGAAGGGAAATGACGTCGATAGAGGCCATTCATCATTTTGAGAAAGAGGGAGAGGACTATAAAGTCGAATTGATCCGCGATCTGGGTCAAGAGAAGGTGTCTCTCTATACGCAGGGGACTTTTACGGATCTGTGCAGGGGTCCTCATATTCCGGCTACCGGTAAAATCAAGGCCTTTCATCTCACAAAAATAGCCGGCGCATACTGGCGGGGCGACGAAAAAAGGCCCATGTTGAGCCGGATTTATGGGGTGGCCTTTGCCGACCGAAAGACACTAAAAGAGCATCTCCGAAGACTCGAGGAGGCAAGAAAGAGAAATCACGCCAGGCTGGGGCCGCAGCTGGACCTGTTCAGTACCCACGAAGAGATCGGCGCCGGCATGATCGTTTGGCACCCGAAGGGTATGATGCTCCGGCATTTGCTGGAAGAATTCGAAATCAACGAGCATCTCAAGCGGGGCTATGAAATGGTGAAAGGGCCCCAGATACTCAAGACGGACCTGTGGAAAAAATCCGGGCACTTTGAAAATTACCGGGAAAATATGTATTTCACCACGATTGATGAGCAATCGTATGGCATCAAGCCCATGAACTGCCTCTCTCATATGCTCATCTACGGGTCAAAGATAAGGAGCTATCGGGATCTCCCCAAGAGATATTTTGAATTGGGCATCGTGCACCGGCATGAGCGTTCAGGCGTCCTGCACGGGCTGCTTCGGGTGCGGGAGTTTACCCAGGATGATGCGCATATTCTCTGCGCGCCTGAGCAGTTGAACGATGAAATCAAGGGAGTTCTCAATTTTGTCCATGACATGATGGGGGTATTTCACTTCGACTATGAGCTGGAAATAAGCACCCGGCCGCAAAAATCCATCGGGTCCGACCAGGATTGGGAAATCGCCACAAAGGCCCTGATGGAAGCCATGGATGAAAGCAATCTGGCCTATGAGATAAACGAAGGCGACGGTGCTTTTTATGGGCCCAAGATCGACGTGAAACTCAATGATGCTCTTGGGCGCAAATGGCAGTGTGCAACTATTCAATGCGATTTTACCTTGCCGGAAAGGTTCGACCTCGTCTATATCGGCAAGGACGGTGAAAAGCACAGACCCGCCATGATTCACCGGGTCATCCTGGGGGCTATTGAACGGTTTATCGGCATGTTGATCGAGCATTACGCGGGAGCCTTCCCGGTCTGGCTTGCACCGGTCCAGGCGATCATCCTGACCGTTACAGACCGCAATACGCCCTTTGCCGAGAAATTGCTTGGTTCTCTCAGGAACGCCGGCATCAGGGTGAATGCGGATTTGAGAAACGAGAAACTGGGACTGAAGGTGCGTGAAGCCCAGTTGGAAAAAATTCCGTATATGCTTATTATAGGTGATAGGGAAAGTGAAAGGGAGGGGATGACCCCTCGTTTGAGGAGTGGGGAGAATCTCCCTTTCATGACCGCGGATGAATTTGCGCGGAAAATCGGTGAGGACGTAAAACAAAGGAGGTAGGACCATAGGCGGCAAATTTGATCGCGTCAACATCAACGAGAATATCCGGGCAAGATTGGTACGGCTTATCTCTGTTGATGGGAGCCAACTCGGTATCTTGCCGGTGCAGCAAGCGTTGCGTGTGGCAAGAGAGGAAGGGTTTGATCTGGTGGAAGTGGCCCCTGATTCCGATCCACCTGTCTGCCGGATCATGGACTACGGAAAATTCAAGTACCAGGCAAGCAAGCGGGACCAGGAGACCCGGAAAAAGGGCCGGACCTCTCAGGTGAAGGAAATCAAGCTCCGTCCTCATACGGGCGAGCATGACCTGGACTTTAAGATCAAGAACCTCAGAAAATTTTTGGAGAAGAAAAGCCGGGTAAAGGTGTCGGTTTATTTCCGGGGGCGTGAGCTGGCCCACATGGAAATGGGTGTGGAGCTTCTCCAGAAGATCGCTGAGGAGATTCAGGATGAAGGAACGATCGAGCAGCCTCCGAAACAGGAAGGCAGAAACAGCGTAAGCATGGTGGTCGTGCCGAAGTAGCCTGATGGCTTATCTGAAGCAGCGGAATGAGAACCGAAAACCTTCTGCCGTTTGCTCGCTATACATGGAATCGTCCTTTTTTGCCGAAGGAAGTTCCTTGACGTTTTGATATTTGCTTGTTTCCGGTTCGACCGGATAAGGAAGGGAGGAAGTATTCATGCCGAAAATGAAGACAAACCGCGGAGCTGCCAAACGGTTCAAGATAACGGGTTCCGGCAAGGTTGTACGCCATAAGGCATATTCGAGTCATATCCTGACAAAGAAGAGTACTAAGAGAAAACGCAACTTGAGGAAATCGACGCTGGTAGACAGTGCCAACCTCAAACAGGTTTCCAAGTTGCTGCCTTACCATTAAGCTTTGGACTTTATTAAAACTGTATTTTGATGCGGAGAAGAGAAAATGCCGAGAGTAAAGAGAGGCTTCAAGGCCAGAAGAAGGCGAAATAAGATTTTAAAGGCTGCGAAGGGGTATAGGGGCGGCCACAGTAAGGTGTTCAGAACGGCCAGCGTTTCGGTAGACAGAGCAGGCATGTACGCCTATCGGGATCGAAGGAACAAAAAGAGGGAATTCCGCCGGCTGTGGATAGTTCGCATTAACGCTGCGGCCCGTGAAAACGGTCTTTCATACAGCAAGCTGATGAGTGGTCTTCGGAAGGCCGGCGTCGAATTGGACCGGAAGGTCCTGGCTGACCTGGCGGTGAAGGACCCGTCCGCCTTTTCCGAACTCGCCAATATCGTTCAATCCTGACTGTTTCCTCCCCATAATCACTTGGCGGCGCGGGAAGGCCTGGCAGAAGCGGCAGAATCACCATGAGAGAGAAACTGCTCCAAATAGAAAAAGAGGCGATTGCTGAACTCGAAAAGATTCGCGACAATGAATCGCTTGAACAATTCAGGATATCCTACCTTGGGAAAAAGGGTCTGCTGACCACTATCATGAAGGGGCTTGGCGATCTCGATCCCGCCGAAAGACCTTTCGTAGGCAAGCTGGCCAACGAGATCAAGCAGAGGCTCTCCGACAGGTTTCAGCGAGTATTGGAGGAGACGAAAGCGGCCTCCTCCGAAGAGGCATCCTTGTTTGACGTGACCCTGCCGGGCAGAGAACCTGCCTACGGGCATCTTCATCCCATCGGTCAGACACTCAGGGAGGTTTGCCACATTTTTGAAAAGATGGGATTTCGAGTCGTGAAAGGGCCGAACGTTGAACTTGATTACTACAACTTCGAGGCCTTGAACATTCCCAAAGATCATCCTGCCCGGGACATGCAGGATACCTTCTACATCTCAGAGAACGTGGTTCTCAGAACGCATACGTCTCCTATGCAGGTTCGTATCATGGAGTCAAAAAAACCTCCGGTCAGTGTCATTGCGCCGGGGAAGGTGTACCGGCGGGATTCGGACGTATCACACACGCCCATGTTTCACCAGGTGGAGGGGCTGCTTGTGGACAGGGAGGTGACGTTCGGCCAGTTGAAAGGCACCTTGACCGCGTTTGTGCGGGAGATGTTCGGCAAAAAGACGACACTGCGTTTCAGGCCCAGTTTCTTCCCTTTTACAGAACCCAGTGCGGAGGTTGATATCGCGTGCGTGATTTGCGGAGGAAAGGGGTGCCGGACTTGCAGCCAAACAGGATGGCTGGAGATCCTCGGCTCCGGAATGGTTGATCCCGAAGTATATGGTTTTGTTGACTATGACCCTGAGGTTTACTCAGGATTCGCTTTTGGAATGGGAATAGAAAGGATTGCCATGCTCAAGTACGGGATTGATGACATCCAGCTTTTCTTCAAGAATGACCTGCGGTTTCTCAGGCAATTCTGACTAGTGCCCATCAACAAATAGAAGCTGGCCACTAGTGAGTTTCCAATCCAAAAATGAGATATTTTTTGCAAGATCAAGAAAATCAAGGGATTACGCGGAGATGTACGTTAGTACGTCGCACAAGTGATCCCGCAGATTGACGATGAGATTGTGAAAAATAGCCATTTATGGATGGAAACTAACTATTCCGCCTCACGAGAAGAAAAATGAAAGTCAGTCTGAACTGGTTAAAGGAGTATGTGGATATTGCCGTCAGCCCTCCTGTCCTGTGTAATGCCCTAACCATGGCGGGGCTGGAGGTTGAGGGTTTCGAATCGGTGGGTGACGGATTGGAGCGGGTTGTTGCCGCGAGGATCGTTCAGGTGGATCCGCACCCCGATGCCGATCGTCTGTTCCTCTGCCTTGTGGACACCGGCTCCGAGAAATCTCAGGTGGTATGCGGCGCTCAGAATGTCCGGGTCGGGGCAATGGCGCCGCTGGCACTCCCGGGCGCGCGCCTCCCCATCGGGACCGTAAAGGACAGTGAAATCCGGGGACAGGCCTCACACGGGATGCTGCTGGCCGAAGACGAGATGGGTCTGACCGATGACCATTCGGGAATCATGCTGTTGGCAGAAGAAGTCTCCCCTGGAACGGAAATAGCCCGTGTCTTGTCTCTTCCGGACTGGATCCTCGATATCGGGATTACCCCCAACCGCGCCGACTGCGCCTGTGTCATCGGAATTGCGCGAGAAATAGCGGCCATCACCGGATCGCAACTCAGGCTGCCGGCGATACAGGTGAACGAGAACGGACCGGTGATAGAAACCCTTTCAAGCGTGACTATAAAGGACCCTGAGGGATGCCCCCGGTACGCGGCGGGAATCGTTCAGGGCATAGAACTCCGTCCTTCCCCATTCTGGATGAGATACCGGCTTTTCCAGTCGGGAGTCAGGGGTATCAACAATATCGTCGATGTATCAAATTATGTGATGCTTGAGATGGGCCAGCCGCTTCATGCATTTGATTACCATCGGCTCCGGGAAAACCGGATTGTGGTCAAGAGGGCGTCCGACGGTGACCGGTTTACAACCCTTGACGGGCAGGTTCGCGAACTCAACGCGGAGACCCTGATGATCTGCGATGCAGAGAGAATGGTGGCTGTTGCCGGGGTCATGGGGGGGCTGAATTCTGAAATCTTCGCCGGAACCGGCAGCGTACTGGTAGAGAGCGCGTTCTTTGATCCGGTCACCGTTCGCCGGGGAGCCAGGCGTTTGGGGCTTTCAACTGAGGCGTCTTACCGGTTTGAACGGGGCATCGATATTGAAGGAGTCACCCTGGCGCTCAAAAGGAGCCTCGGCCTTATGCAGCAACTGGGTGACGGGACGGTTGCATCGGGAATTCTGGATAATTACCCGCGGCCCTATGCGGCGTCGGAGATATCGTTCCGGCCGGAAAAGGCAAACGCCCTGCTCGGAACCGACCTCTCCGGGGACACGATGACCCGCTGTTTTCGGTCTCTGGATATGGAGGTAAAAAACGGGGCGGATGGGAAGATCCATGTCATTCCGCCGTCGTTTCGCATAGATATCCGACGCGAGGTCGATCTGATCGAAGAGATTGCCCGGCTGCACGGATACGACAATATTCCTGTTTCGTCACCAACGGTGCGGTTGAGTCATGAGAAAGACGAGCCCGAGCTGGCCCTGCGTGACCGGGTGAGATCCCTTGTGTGTTCATTTGGATTTACGGAAGTGATCACCTACAGCTTTGTGTCGCCCGAAGCTCTTCAATCCGCGGGATCTCCGGGAGGATATCGTGACAGCCAGGTTGTGAGAATCATGAATCCCCTTTCGAGCGATCAATCGGTCCTGCGTACGTCCCTGGTGCCCGGGCTTCTGACCACTTTGAAAACGAACATTTCACATGGAGAGAGGGCGCTGAAACTCTTCGAGTGGGGAAAAATATTCCTGCACGATGGGAAAGGGCCACAGCCCCATGAAAAAATATGGCTTGCCGGCGTCATGACAGGACTTTACAAGCAGAAGGCCTGGTACTGTGACGAACGGGAAATCGACTACTACGATGCTAAAGGCGCTCTTGAAGGCCTGCTGGAAAATCTCGGCTTGGGAGACCTTTCATTTGAGAAGGGCGGGCAATCCCCTCCCTACGATCCCGGCCTTTCTTCCGGGGTCCTCGCATCCGGAGTGCTTCTTGGTCATGTGGGTCGGGTATCCCGGGAGGTCATGAGGGCTTTCGATTTGGAAAACGAAACTGCCTTCCTGTTCGATCTCGATATCCAGACCCTCATGGGCGCTATACCACGAAAAAGGAGATTTCAGGCCTTTGCCAGATATCCTGCTGTGTACAGGGATATTTCCATGGTGATCAGCCGAAATGTGGAGAGCGGCAGAATAGTGCAGCTGATAAAAGAAGAAGGGAAAAACCTTGTAGAATCCGTCCGGATTTTTGATTACTATGAAGGCAAAAAGATGGATCCGAAGGAAAAGGCCTTGGGATTCAGGGTGTGTTACCGGTCCGCAGAGGGTACCTTGGACGGCGCTAGGACGAACGAAGTACACGGGGCAATTATTGAGCGGATTCGTCGTGACACAGGAGGAAGACTCCGAGAGGGCTAGGACGTGAACCGGATACCTGAAGATAAACGTTTCTTCCGCATTGGAGAAGTGAGCCGGATAATCGGAGTCGAACCGTACGTATTGAGGTATTGGGAGACCGAATTCCCACAAATCAGGCCGCTCAGAGCCGATTCCAACCAGCGCACGTATCAGAGAAAAGACCTTGAGACGATCATGGAGATCAAACGTCTTCTCTACGAAGAAAAGATGACAATCGAGGGCGCAAAAAGGCAGCTGAAGCAAAAGGGGGTGTCGGCCGGCTCAATGAAATCCGTCCTCTCCGATGTGGAGCGAGAACTCAAGGAAATTCTTAATATCCTCACGTAACCATTTACGATTTTTGCAGTTTAACTTATCAAATATCTCCGGTACAACGTGAAGATCCATGAAATCGCTTGTTCCTTTTTGTATTCTTCTTGCAGTCTCCCTGTTGCTCATTTTCAGAGAATACCCTCAAAGGCATCCCGGCCTCAAGTATCGGGACAGGTGCATGGCCTGTCATTACAAAATGAATGATCCAGGTAAATCCCATGCACTGGAGGCCTTCGGCTGTGCTTCCTGTCATCTGGGAAACCCCTACTCCCTGGATAAGAGAAGGGCGCATGTGGGCATGGTCAGGAATCCGGGAGATTTGAGCATCGTGGACAAGACCTGCGGTGCACCCTCGTGCCATCCGAAGATCGCTTCGCGGGTTAAACGGAGTGTCATGGCGACGAACCGCGGAATCCTGCGTTCGATACAGACGCACTGGACGCCGCTTCAGGTCTTCAGGACAAGCGTACCGGAACTTCTCGGCCCCACTCCACCCACCAACGCTGCCATCGACCATTACCGGAAAATGTGCGGCGGATGCCATCTGTGGAAAAAGCGGGGAGATCATGCAGGTGAAATAGGGCTGCGGGGCGGCGGATGCAGTGACTGCCATGTGCCTGATTCGGATTCGCCCAAAAAGATCGGTGAAAATACCGGCACCCACCCCCTCATTACCGTGCATATTCCCTCCGCCAATTGTCTCAAGTGCCACAACCGATCCGCACGAATTGGTCTTTCTTACATGGGCCGCTATGAGTCGGGCGGGTACGGGACTCCCTATGAAGGGGCGCGGCTCAATTCCAGGCGCCTCTCCGGGAGGCGGTTCTTCCTGCAGGTGGGATCGGACGTGCATTTCAAAAAGGGAAATATGTCGTGCATCGACTGTCACACGAGTACCGGAGTCATGGGGGACGGGAATGAGTATGATCAGATGGACGCCCAGGTGGACATAACCTGCGGGGCGTGCCATGAACCGAAGTTCGAGAAAAACAAAGATCCCGAATCCGCTGCATCCGTCCTCCTCTCCTCGAACGGACATATTCCGCACGGCCCGGAAACCCTCATGGGTCTCACCAAGAAGGGCACGCTCCTGTACAATCTTCAGCTTGTGGGAGGGAAACCCGCTTTTTTCCGCAAGAACGACGGCAAGTCCCTGGAGCTGCCCGTCGATTCCGGGAAAAAAGCCTATCACTCCTTTCCCGGACACGAGCGGCTCTCCTGTCAATCGTGCCACAGTCCCTGGATGCCTCAATGCTACGGGTGTCACATCACGTATAGCCGCGATGAAATGCAGAAAGACTGGCTCACCGGAACCCCGAGAAAAGGAAGGTGGCGGGAGGCCCGTTCGTTTATGCGATTCCTCAAACCGGCTCTCGGCGTTCGCAATGGCTCAACGATTTTTCCCATTTCTCCCTGCCAGGTATTCCTGCCGCGGTCCGTCACACAACATGGCCTGAAGGAAAATGGTTCGAGGATGATCTTCACGGTTTCAGCGTTTGATCCCCATACCACAACGCTGCTCGCCAGAACATGCGCGGACTGCCATGGCGATCCCAAAACGCTCGGCCTGGGGGAGGGCATTCTCTGGAAGAGAGGCAACGCATGGGCATTCAGGCCCACGTATGATTCCGCGGCCTCCGACCTCGCCATTTCTTTTCCACTGGATGGGCTGGTGAACCAGGCACGGAAAGACGGCGAAAACCTCCCCGAGAATGGAGCGAGACCATTCAATCGCCCTGAAATAAAACATATCCTCTCTGTGGATGGGTGCCTCGGGTGTCATGACCGCTACGATGATCCCATCTACAAAGACTTTGCCCACAGCCTGAAGGTTTTCAGGAGTCAACAAGATCTTCCATGCAAGAGATGATGAAAAGTATCCCGTCTATTTTCCTGTTGCTCGTTCTCTTCATTGTGGTCCCCGCAGCGCATGGTGGATCAAAGCAGAAACAGGACGACTACAGCAATTGTCTCGAATGTCACCGGGGCATCCGGACCATAAGCAAGAACCATTCCGGACTCTCTTGCATTTCGTGCCATGTCAAGCCCGAGGACAGAAAGACCTCCGGGCTCAGAGCGCACAAATTCATTATCAGGAATCCATCAATGCCTTCCCGGGTAAAGACCTTTTGCGGGAAGTGTCACAGGAAGGAAATAGACAGGGTTTCCAAGTCTCTTCATTCAACGCTCGCGGGTATTATCAATCAGACCCGTTATCTGTGGGGAGCGCAGAAGACAGCGGCGCCGGCCGTTTTCGGACTGGGAGACGCATTACGGCCGTTGCCCGAACCTGACAAGGGCGTCTACCCGGATACGCCGGCTCTGCTCGTCGACGATTTCCTGAGACGCCGATGTCTCAGGTGTCATATCCAGGGTGAGGGAAGTCATGGCCGGGGCCTTTACCGGGCCGGCGGTTGTGCGGCATGTCACGTCCTGTACGCTGATGACGGCCTTTACCGCGGGAACGACCGGGCTATTCCCAGGAAGAAGGGAGGATATCCGGCGGCCCATTCGTTTACGACCCGCATAACAGACAAACAGTGCCTCCACTGCCATAATCACAATTATGCAGGTGCCGATTACGAAGGCCTATTCGAGCACGATTACAGCGCTACGTACGATTCCCCCGTGGTCGATGGAAAACCGGTTCCGCGAATGTACGGCATGCATTATCATCGCCTGGCAAAAGATGTCC
>Ga0315535_1001352_pt1 | contig 16351 bp, 9 predicted proteins | sample SalMarSW160220MG_2_FD_203092 | JGI IMG/M metagenome (GOLD analysis project Ga0315535, IMG submission 203092) | Salt marsh sediment microbial communities from the Plum Island Ecosystem LTER, Massachusetts, United States - Salt Marsh Sediment SW1602-20 ...
GCGATTCAATATTTTTTTTTTTACTCATAAAAATCACTTTATTGAAATTCTTAATAAATTTAATAATTTCCTAAATTTTAATTAAGCAATAAACAAAGTAGATTTAATAGTAATGCTAAAAAGAGCAAACATTTCTACGTTGAATATAAACAGAGAGAAAAAAGAGTAAAATTAAAATTAGAATTAACGACTCATAAACTCTGGTTAGTTGATTTATTTATGGAATCATATCTATTTGATCCAAATCTTATTTTAGTGATTATTATAACTACAACTGAGACGATACCTAAAAGAAATAATAAATCGTATCCAGGAATCCCAGGAGGATTTGATTGAGGAATCCTCTTTACAATAGTAACTTCTTGATATCCTATCCTACCTAAAACGTCACTTGCATAGAACCTAATTGTAACGCTACCTTCACTTAAATCGTCCCATGCGGTTTGATTTAATGTGCCGCTTAAACTTGTGATGGTGTAATTCGTTATTCCTCCATCGAGAGTGTACCATATCGCATCCAAATAGAGCTCGTCAATGGAAATATTGTAATCTGGAGCACCTAAACCAAATACTTCATCAAGTAAAGGAAAGATTATTGTAATAACAGGAGCAATGTGATCATAAATTGGAAAATTATCCTGACTTCCCGCTGTGCCTGAGATTATATATGGCGTATCACCGATCCCGTCATCGTTTGCATCAACGCCCTCATAATCATCCCAATAATTACCAATAGTTCCATTATCCCATGCGTTATTAGTTCCATTATCTTCGGCGTTAATTTCATGATTTAAAAAATGATTTAAAAATATTTTATTATTATTACTATTAGATTCCAATTCTATTCCATTAGGATTATTATTTAGTGTATTTCCCGAAAGCGCGTTATGATTACTATATAATAAAAATATTCCACTACCATTGTTGTTGTTGGCAGTATTTCCCGAAAGCGTGTTGTTATCACTATATATTAAATATATTCCTACAGCATTATTACTTGCGGTATTTCCCAAAAGCGTGTTGTTATCACTATTGTATAAAGATATTCCATAAGTACTGTTATATACGGTATTTCCCGAAAGCGTATTGTTGAAACAATAATATAAATATATACAAGAACCGTCTAACTCTGATAATATCAAGTTATTACAATTTATCAAAATAATTTGCCCCGCATTAGTAAAATTACTCGATTTTAAACCTATTTCATTCACATGATAATAGACTGGTTTGTTGTTTACAAGGTTTGTATCATCAATACTATGCGATGCCATTTCCATTAATGAACCAGAAAGAGTAATTCCGCAAAAATTCATGAAATTTCCCGATAGATTGTTATTATTACTTGAAAATAGCAAAATTCCATCCAAATTATTATTGCTGGCGGTATTTCCCGAAAGCGTGTTGTTATTACTAACATATAAATATATTCCGTCCTCAGCGTTATTACTGACATCATTTCCTGAAAGCGTGTTCATATGACTACTACCTATACGTATTCCATAATTATTGTTATTTACGTTATTTCCCGAAAACCTATTGTTATTACCTTTATATAAAAGTATTCCAGTATCAGAGTTATCACTGGCGATATTTCCCGAAATTGTATTGTTATTACTATAAATTAAGTATATTCCAGCGAAATTATTATTATTGGTGGTATTTATTATTATACCATTATCAACATAATATAGGCTTATACCCGTATTAATAGGATTAGGACCAGAATTATAAAATGAACAATTTTGAATAATGAAGTATACATCAGAGTTTCTAATCTCTATACAATTACCTGAAGCTTGACCATCAATGGTAACATTCTCGATAACATAAGGATCTGTCCAATTTCCAGATCCAGAACACCAATCGTAGTGTGAAGCGTAATAAGACCAATTTTTACTCGGATTATTTTCATCGATTAAAATCGGACTTCCTGTAAGATCCCAAAATTGCGAAGTTTTAGGTTTGTTTTCTTGTGTGGTTATTTGAATAAACTCGTTTTTTCTTGTATCATTCATCGAAAAATTGAAGATTGAACATAGAAATAAAAGCATTATAAATGATGAAATAAATTTTTTAGTTTTGTCTCTCATTTTAAATCGTGATTGAAGAATTTTGTCTTATAAAATTGATTGAACAACAAAACATTTAAACTTTCTTCAAAATTAAGAAAGTTTATAATTCGAATTATAGGTAAGAAATAAGACAAGAAATCTCTTTTTTATTCAAACTTAGGATATCATTATAAGACCATATCTCTGAATGAGAGATTTTTATAAAATTTGAATAAAAGAAATAAATAATGTGGTAAATCTAAACCTAAAGCGAAAACATTATGCTAGTATAAGGCATTTATCCAAAATAGTTTATAGTAGTATTAAGTATTCATCCATAATGGTTAATAGTAGTATTAAGTATTCATGTTTTATAATGATTGATAGAATTTACGAGTTATTATTATGTAAAAATTTCATAAAAGATTTTTTATTTATTTATAAAGAAAAAATCGTTTGAATGATTATTTATAAAGACAAAATAGATTAACTGGAGATATTAAGAGAAATTCCTTAAATTTAAATAAGCGAAATTTATAATAATAATTAAAAAAAATTATTTTGAAACCAAAGAACTCTTTTAATAATCACAGTTGAGAAAGATGGCTTTTATTAGAAAATACCCCAATAAATTGATATAAAGACATAATAAGTGATGGCAAATTACGACAAATTAGGAAATCAATTATGTATTCACTAATATCAATTTAATACAATTAATTTAAATTAAAATAAAAAAGAGATTTTAAAGTAAGATGAAATGTCCTGCTTGTAAATTTGGAATAATGGAAGAGATTGTTGAAGGGGTATTATACTGTCCAGATTGCAATCATTTATTAAAGGAAAAAGATATAATTGACGATGGGATGGAAGATCTTCTAGGAACACAAGGAAGAGCCCATCTAAGACCACGAAGAAGAGTGGGTAATAATTGGGACGAATTTCAAAATAAAACATCAATCTATGGGGAGGATACATCCAATGAAAATCTAATAGATTCCAGCCCAGACCAACTGAATTTTAATGAATCATCTGTAACAAATTTTAGTGATAGTAATAACATCCCCCAACCAGGATCAACGGGGTTATTAAACATAGATGGGGAATCAAATCAAAAAGAAAAGAACATTTCTATTGTACCACGTTTAAATTATTTGAATCAACCTTTTGATTCTCAAGTAATTTTGACATCAGATGATATTAATAATGATTCAGATTTATCTAATGAAGAGAGGGAGAGAGATTTAGATGAGTTAATAAATGCTGATACAGAATTTAATCTAAAAAAAAGACAAGTCTTTATGGTTGAAGTAGATAATAAAATAGATGTTGAAAGTAAAATAAAATGGTTTGAAAAGAAGGAACAAATCAATGGTACTATTCAATACCATATATCACATTTTATACAAGAAAATTTGAAAAAAATTTCTAATATAACATTTGAAATGTGGGTTAAATATGTTGATCAAAAACCATCAATCAAACTTGATTCTCAAAAATTAAATACGAATACATTTGAGCAGTACAGAAAATTATGGTTTTTAAGCGAATTCAAAATGACATATCGCGAATTTTATGAAATTTCATATAAAAACTATAAATATTCAGACTTACAAGGAAAATATTTTGAAGATATGGAATCTTTTATTGATATTTATCTTAATATTCTAAAGCTAAAAAATCGTGAAGAAATCAAAGCTGAACTTATTATTCACTATAAAAATATTATTCAAGATATCTCATATTCAGATTTACCCAAAAGGTCACGAAATCCAAAATATTTCGCTTCTGCAATGTTATTTTACTTTATGAATATAAGTCAGACAGATTTAACTACGAAACTAAATTCTGGTAAAAATGTGAAAATAAATCTCACTAATTTAAGTATTTTAATTAAATTTCTTTATAAAATCTATTTTTATAATATAAATATCTCAGATTATGAGCCTACTGTTCCAGATGGTATAATTGATAATAATTTTTATTATAATCAAGTAATCGAATATTTAGATGAGGGAATAGAAATATTGGAATTACCATTTGAGAGTATAAAAGAGAAATGCATTAATCTATATAATCAGGCGGGTAAAAATGGTTTTGATATTGAAACATTTCAAATTAAACATCCAAAATATTTAGCTGCAACATTAATATTTTTCTCTAGCATAATAAATGAAAACATTAAAAATCTAACTCAATCTAAAATTCAAGAAGAGTTAATAGATTTTAATTTAAATCCAACTTATTTCTCAAAAACAATTCGAAATTTTCAGAATTTTTTAAATGAACTAATTTTATTTCCATTTCAACATAATTATAATAGAGAAATATTCGAAAAACAATTAAGAGATATAATTAAAGAGAATCCTTCCTATTTGGAGGGAAAATTAATTTTATCAATGTTTGAATTATCAAACTTAGATCCAAATAATTTTGTGAAGAATTTAGAGATTTATGAGTTAAGTAAAGAAAATCTTAAACCCAATGTTATTCTTAATTTATTAAAAAGAAATACTAAATTTGTTCAAAGAAAAAAATTTAATGAAATCATTAGTAGATTTAATGATTTTATTGAAAAATGCATACCTAACAATTCTAGACAAGAAGCTAAAAAAAATCTTGATAAATATATTCAAGAAAGATTATTAATAAAATTTGATTCATTAAGAAAGGCTAAACAAAAAAAGAGATTAACTGAATCATTATACGGAGAAAACTTCAGGTCAATTGAGGCAAGATTTAATAATTTCTGCGAAATGAGAGGTTTTTCACCATTCGATGGTACTGACCTAATTGAACTTTTAAAAAAAGGTGAGACATTAGGCTATCATCATATGGATTATAACCCGGAGAATGATGATCATAAAAATCATACATTTGTTCCTAAAAGAGTAATTGAAAATCGAGTTTTTATTTCACATAGTATGATTTCAGGACTCCAAGCTAATTTAGAAAGATGGAAAGATCGTCTTGATACGGTAAAAAAGCTTGAAGATAAACTTGAAGAATTATATCAATTGGGATTAAAAAATAGAGAAATAATACGGGAAGCTGTTATAATAAAAAAAATTAACAATTTGGATGAATTGAAGAATTGGTCTGAAGAATCTATCAAGAAGCTTAGAATTCGCATACTTGATAAAGATTTCAGATCTGCAGTATGGAAATATAAAACTAAATTAAGCATGTGGGAGCATCAATACAAAGATTATGAAAATTTTTATTAAAGCTATTCTAACCTCTAACTGCTAAAGAAATGTTAAGTTTAACATGAAGATAATTTTTTTCCTTTAGAGTTTTTCGAGTCTCCATCGTGTGATTCTTTTTTTCTAGTTAAACCAGACCAATGGACAAATTTTACACCCGTACTTTTAGCAATTTCAAAAAAATATTCTATCTCTTCTTTAGTCATTAGTGGTTCATCTTTAAGAATCCAATCTAAGTCTAATCTGGAATATTTATCTGAACATAACCGATTAAAACTAAGTAAATCCCAGCGTTCTGGATAATTCTGCAATTTATCTACAATAAATTTTCCAATTCTCTCCATGTTTTTTTCAGTTGCGGTGAAATTGGGAATGAGGGGAGTCCGAATCCATACCAATTTATTGTTTTTTTTCATGAAATTAGCAATATAAATAGCATTTTCTAAAATTAAGTCGTTAGGTACTCCCGTAAACTCTTCATGTTTCTTAGGATCTATTTCCTTGATATCTAAAAGGACTAAATCAACGTATGGCAAAATTTTTTCATATATATTTTTGGAAGCGTAGCCACACGTATCTAAAGCTGTAGAAATACCATTATCCTTGCACATCTTTAAAAATTCTAAAATGAAATCAGATTGGATGGTGGGTTCTCCACCCGATACTGTAATGCCTCCTTTAGATTGCTCGTAATATACTTTATCTTTTTGAATCTCGTGATAGAGATCATCTAAAGACCAATATTCGCCAAACATGTGGAGTGCTGTTGACGGACATTCATCTGAACATTTTCCACAACTAGTACAGAGTTTTCTATCAATGTAAAGACCATCTTCTTCAAATTTTAGTGCTGCCAGTTCACAAGTTTTAATGCAAGTATTGCACCCAATACATTTATGTTTGAACCATTCTAATTGCTTTTTCTTTAAAATTGATTCCGGATTATGGCACCAAATACATTTCAGTGGACATTGCTTGAAAAAGACAGTAGTACGTATTCCAGGACCGTCTTCGGTACTCATTTTTTGAATCTCAAAAATAAATCCTTTCATTACATCAGCCAAATAAGCTACACCTATAATTTAGAAATTTAAATTATAAAAAAAATTTTGGATTTAATACATGTGAAATGCTCAAAAATTAGAAAAAAAAATTTTAATTATTTTATAACTTCTCGATTAGCTCTTTAATTTTGTCTTGATTAAATTCATCCAAGTTTTCTATAGTTTTAATAAGCTCATCGAAAATGGCTTTTATTTCGTTAAGTTGTATTTCTTTTCTTTTCACTCTTCTTAAATAGCTAGTTAGACGAGATCTCATGCCCCTGAAGTAATCTATTGCTTCTTCCTTCTCGCTTAGATCACCGATGTCCATCATCATTTTTGAACGTAGATTTTCTCGATGGAATGGATTCCCATATTTTTCAGGAGGAGCCATTTCTGATAACATCATGAACCGCGAAGCCCAATTTTCCTTGAGATCTTCAAGGTATTTTTTTCCCAAATCTGAAAGTTGATAATATTTCTGAGCGCGACCTTCGATAGTTTCTTCATGAGTATCGAGATAATTTAATTTTTCAAGTTTATCAAGCACGTGAATTAGTGTACCTCTTGGAAGTTTATAATGTTTTTGTAGCTGATATCCTGTAATTCCTGATTCACTTTCATTAAGAATGTTGAGGATCATAAAATGCTTGATATTTTGAAAGTCTTCATTGGTAAATGGGATTCTCGGTGGTCTGAAATGTTTTCTAAAACGCGGTGGTGGAATTAAAGGATCGAATGGAACATGAGGTCTATGATGTCTGTATGTTCTGTCTCTTGGATAATATTTACCCCTTGGTGGATGATGAAAAGAATATGGAGGAACATGAGGTTCCCATGAGTGCCAATCTTCATTTTCAAAATCTTCTTTTTTTTCATTTAATTCTTTTTCATTCATTTTATATGTCACCATTTTTTATATATGATCATTTTAGTCATATAATATTAAATGCAACTAAACTATTTAAATGTGTCGGTTTTGGTCACATAATGTGAAAGAAGTTTGTGAGATGAAATATAATTAAATAATGGACTCAAATCTAATATTAATAATTATTTTTCAAAGTGAAATTAAAAATGAAATTAAGTGATATTCAAAACGTTTTAATAATTGGAGCAGGAAACATGGGCCATTCGATTGCTCAGGTATATGCTCAAGGAGGATTTGAAGTTTTCTTGGTTGATATCAATAAGAAGATCCTGGATCGCGCTATGAATCTCATTGATAACAATTTGAACACGTTAGCGGAATTTAATAGGGTAAAACCAACTGAAATCGTAAATATTCTTAACAGAATTCATCCCTCCACAAATCTCAAGGAGAATGCTGAAAATGCTGATCTAACGTTAGAAGCCATTAAAGAAGTACCAAATTTAAAGCTTGAATTATTTAAAAAATTGTCGGATTACTGTCGCGATGACATAATTTTGGCAAGTAATACCTCATCCTTGGACATCTTTAATATTTTAAAGGGAATTAGCCATCCCGAGAGAATTATAGCTCATCATTGGTTCTCTCCCCCCCATATCATTCCAACAGTTGAAATTGCCCCAAGTAAAAAGACATCTCAAGAAATTATCGAGCTTTCAGTACAATTGCATGAAAAATTAGGAAAGGTCCCCATTTTAATGAAGAAATTTGCGCCTAACTACATCGTAAATAAAATTCAAAATGCGATTTCGGGAGCGATGTATGAGTTAATGATGAGAAATTTGGCTACAGCAGAACAAATCGACCTCGTAATTAAAAGTACTTTAGGAATTCGGTTACCTATAATTGGAGTGGTTCAAGCGCACGATTTCACGGGTCTTGATCTAGTAGAAGATATTATCACTGCTAAAGGAGGAAATGTTCCTTTAATAAGTGAAAAAGTTAAAAAGGGAGAATTAGGCGCTAAAACTGGGAAAGGGCATTACGATTATGGTGGTAGAAGTGAAATTGAAATACTAAGAAAACGGGATATCTTATTTCTAAAACAATTAGAATTTCTAGAAAAAAATACTGATTTCAAGCCAATTTGATAAGAATAAATATCACTCATGTTTTTCTTTCCGTTTTTCTTCCAAATACTTCAAATAATCCAATTCTTTATTTTCGTGAATTTTAATCAACTCTGCTTTCTGAGCTAGCCATTTAGGACCGTCTAAAGGATAAAAAAACATGATTATTGAGCTAAATATTAATAAGATGGCCGGAATTAATGAGAATCCAATCATGATACCCATTTGAGCAGAAAAGTTTTGAATAGATTGTTGCGCATCGAATCCAAAGTTGTTAATTATCACCAAGAACACCCAATTAGCAAGTGATATTGCTGGTTTAGTAATTAATGCGTTTATTCCTGAATAAGTTGTTTCTCTACGCTTTTTTGTTCTAGTTTCATCATAATCCACAATATCAGCTATAACTACTTGATTTACAAGCATAAAACCTGAAAAACCAATACCAATAAAAATAAATCCAATTAGTGCAAAATTAAATGACCATCCTATGAAAAAAGTCAAAAAAAAGCTTAATCCTGACAGAAATAATGCTAAAATAAAGGTTTTTTTTACTCCGTATTTTCCTACCAATTTATTATAAACTACAAAAAAGGCGAAGATCATTGCAAAAACTAATAATAATGGCAAAGTGGTTAAAAACCCAGTCAAACTTAGTACATATTCAACATAATAAAATATAGCAGTAGTAAGAATTGTTTGAGCGAAAGTAAACGAGAAGTTTGAAACTTCATAAATTAAAAATGGATAGTTTTTAAAAGTTTCTATAAAGCCTTCAAGTACTGGGAGAGTTTCTTCCATTTGCGTATACTTATTTTCTTTTAAATAGAAGCTACTTATGAATAATATTATCGCACAGATAATTCCCACAATTATCATTACAAATAGAAACTCAATGGCTGCATTTGGAGATTCATTTCCAGTTAAAAACAGAAGAGGTAAAATAAAAGCGATAACATACGAAATAGAAGATATAGCTGCACCATACACCAATAAATTTGATCTTTCTTTTGCTGTTAGAGCCATTTCAGCAGGAAGAGTGTAATTAATAAGGCCTAATATCGTAAATAATGTATCAAAAACGAATAAAACTATAATCAAATTGAAAAATAGAGCAAATTGATCATTAATATTCACAAGAGGAATCCAACAAAGAATAAATGCAACTCCATAAAGAGGAGCACCAAAGCGAATATAAGGAATTCGCCTTCCATATTTTTCAGATTTAGTCCGATCTTCGATAAATCCAAACAACGGGTCGTTAATTGCATTCCAGAATGAAAAAATTAGCCAAGCGATTCCAGTTAATTCAGTATTTAATCCTAATGTCGTATTATAAAAAAAAGTTATAGCAGAAAACGCAATTTGAGAGGGTAAACCAATTCCAGCTCCAAGACCACCATAAGCTAATTTAGATTTTAAAGGAACTTTATCATTAAACATTATCTCCCAAAATTTTACAGAATTTATAAATCAATTGAAAAGAAGACAAAAGGCATGTTATCTGTAAGTAAAAAGAATAAAATTACAATTTATGGGACTCGCGTGCTATAATTTCATCTTGGAGCTCTTTCCCGATTGAATTGAAGTATGCATTGTAGCCCGTGACCCTTACAAGTAAATTAGTATAATTTTCTGGGTGTTTTTGTGCATCTTTAAGCATTTCAGAATCAAGCATGTTAATTTGAAGAGCGGTTCCACCATTTTCTACATACCCTCTTAGATAAGCTTTAAATTTTTCACGGTGCTCTGAATCATTAATTATCGAAGGATTGAAAGTAATAGTATGACTTGATCCATTAGGTAAGCAATTCACGTATTCTCCATCATCAGTTTTACCTCCTAATACAGCTCCAACAGAATTTGTCACTGCAGTAGGTCCTTTTACATCAGCGCCATTGGTCGGACAAATCGCATTTGAAAGGTACGTACCTGTTTTTCTGCCATTTGGAGTAGCAATTGTAAATTCCGCGTCAGCACCAGCCCAATAATTCCATGATAGCATCCCTGGGCGAAATTGGAAGTTAGTTTGTGTTTTATATTTCCAAGTTTCTCCTGCCCATAGTTCCATCACTTTTCGAGCGATCTCATCAGCCTCATCCTCATCATTTCCATATTTTGGAGGTTTATTTTGCATTACGGTTTGCATGATAAAATGTTCTTCACTTTCGAAGTTATCCATTATGGCTTCTTTAACTTGCGTAATGGTGTATTTTTTATCTTCATATACAAGTTTCTTTATTGCTAGTAATGAATCCACAGTAGTGGCATATCCTACTCCTTCTACGGTTATGAACCTTAAATCAGGACCTCCTTTTCGTATATCAAGCCCTTTCTCAATACATCCACGTACAATACTTGATAAATAAGGAGTCGGCATAAATTCTGCTCGAAGATTTTCAGTTTGGTTGTATACATCCACGGTATATTTTATGAGGAATTCTATTTGTGTCTTCCAAGCATTCCAAAATTCATTCCAAGAATTAAAGGATTCAGGATCACCTGTTTTCGGTCCAATTTGTTCTCCTTTTTTTGTGACCACGTTGTTATTAGGCATGTTCTTCCCATTCCATAAGGTTAATTCAATACTTTTTGTGAGATTAGGATTGCAATTAACCGTCCCAGAACGATCGTTTCCCTGCATCGTATTCTCTAGACAACCAACACAAGCATAATTCCAAGCATCTTCCTTAGGTATTCCTTCCTTAATCATTCCAGCTATGCTTCGCTCATCAAAATTAATGAGAAATGGAGCACCTTGGGATCGAGAAACCATATCGACGACTTTATTTAGTAACTTTTCTGAACTCGCACGACATAAGCGAATGTTTGGTTTTGGTTCTAAAATAGGACTCCATTCGTCAATTACTTCTAAAATAGCATAAGTTAACTCATTTGTCAAATCTTCACCCTTAGGACCGCATCCACTTAATGTCATTAATTGGCCAAAGGCAGATGTTATACCTTGTTTTCCAACCATAATTTGAGCATCATAAGCCGTATTACAATGAAACCAGAAACTTCCTAAAATATCTTTAGCAAACTCTTTGGAAATATTTTTTTCATCAATCACATCTTTTTTGTATAAATCCCAAAGATGCTGATCAGTTCTTCCAAAAGAGATTCCTGGTCCAGGGTAGGACTCTTCAGCCATTACTAGCATGTGAGTGAGCCAAAGTGCTTGAATACCTTGCCAAAATGTTTTAGCGGGTTCCCATGGAACAAGCTCTAGATTTTTTGCCATCTGTTCTAATTCTTCAACACGTTCTGGTGTGGAAGCTGTTTCTTTAAGAGTTCTACATTCTTCAGCATACTTTTTTGCTAATTTTCTGGGGATTTCTGCTGCTTTTATCATAGCTCGAAGTTCTGCTCCTTTCTCACCATCTTTCTCTTTTTGACTCATTTTTTCATATTCCCTTGTTGCTCTTTCATAAACATGTTTGAAACCTTTTTTTATGATGGTTTCATGATCAGGAATTATATGACCGCCAGTAGCTCCAACGTTTCCAAAACCAGATTTATGATATTTAAAGAATTCTTGGCGCGCGTTGACATTTTTCTTCCAATGCTTTTTTGCTTCTTTTTCTGTTAAGCATTTACTTAACTGAGTGTTGAACCTTCCACCAGCAATGAGATCATTTTCGGAGATAATTTCATGTGGTACATAATTTACCATTACTGCCTCAAAAAAGATCATCCTTCGTTCCGGTAGTGATAATTTCCAAAAGCCTTCGGGCAATTTCACTTGAACCGCCATAGATCGTAATGAACTTTCAAATACGCCCTTTCCTTTGTTTCCGATATAGAAGTGAACTTCTGGAGCGACGTAATAATCAGATTCATTCCAAATAATATCCCAATCGGTTCCAGTGGTAAATGCCATGTACTGGTTTTTCCATTTTCTCTCATCACCTTTAAAATAATAATCTCTCATCCACTTTGAGCGAGGAGACAAATCATGAGGTTCAGCAATCTCGTATTTTTTACCTTTAGAATCACTCATTTTAATCATGCATGGTTATATAGTTATTATGTAATATATACAATGATATAGTTTTAAAATTACTACTTATCTTAAATAAGGAATAATTTAAATATCCTAGGAACAACCTCACGTAAATAAAATTAGAGACCCAAATTAAGTTAATAATGCATTCGACATAATTGTAAAAAAATATTCGTTAAACATCTTCTCAATAAAATATAATATCCCGAGAATATCAAGATATGTTTAAAACAGCTTGAAACTTATATTTCACGAAAATTATTTTTCTCCCACAATCAAAAGAGTGGAATTATTAAAATCAATAAATAACAATTAAAAAAAAAGAAATTAAAATTAATTTAATTTATGGTTACACTTATGGATGAGAATAACGTAGTAAAGATCATTATAAATAATACTAATCCAGCAATGATTATTGATGTTTTTCGAGTATTTTCATCGATCTTATCGTTTACAGCAAATGATAGAAATCCAATTAGTACAAACACTAGACCTATATTAATCCCAATGCGAGCTATATTCATAAATATGACATCTTGATATGCCATCCATAATGCAATCATTTCAATCTCTTCCTGTCTTTCAATGAAGTCATTAAATCCATAGAATCCGTTCCAGTAATTTAAGTAATTATCTTGATTAGCTAGAGCTGCCCATTGACCAGCATTTACGGCAATCGAGTAACTAATCATCATCATCAGTCCAAATATTATTGCTATAATTATACCATAGATTATAAATTTGGCTGCTCTATTCTTATCTAGTAAAGGTAATTTATCAAAAAGAGATGCTTTTACTTGTTTTTTTTCCATTATAAAAGACCCCTCCCTGTTTTTTTGAGATATCCAATAGTTGCCAAAAGCATAATAGCAACTAGCGCACCAACTCCAATCAGGATAAACAGCAATTCGAGTATATCTCCAGGACCATCTATTTTTATTACAAGATCAAAATAAATATTCAAGTTAATCCCTCCAGAATTTGTTCCATAAACAATAACAACGTAATCTCCGGGTATATATCTCAGATAATCGCCGTCAACTCCTCCTGCAAATTCAATATACCAATATCCTTCCGCGGTTATAGTTCTTATATCATCTGCGAATGCCTGACCTGCTAAATTCGCATCACCAAATGTAAATTCTGAATAAACAAAGTATTTTTCTCCCGTGATACTTCCAGGAGCAGTTGAGGCTGCATACGCCAGATCATAAGTTCCTTTTGATAAAATTATTAAGTTAGCAGTAACATTTTCAGTAAATGCAGAAAATTCTATTACTGCTTTTTGATCTTTCACAAGCGTAAATTCAATCGCAGTAGCATTTTGAACATCATTGTTACTAGTTTCAGAGGTAACAAATGATTGATTGACCAAAATTATTTTATTAAAAAAAAAACCAAGAATTGGTCCGAGGATGATTATGATTACACTGATTAGAACAAGAATTTTGTATTTTTTTATATTTTCCATTATTATCCTTCCAAATTAATTTTAAAAAGTTTTATATAGATTTTGGTAACTCTTATTTATCTATTAGCATATAAAAATTTGTTTAAAATCATACCATTTAAATATTTACAAACTGGGAATATGTTCAATTTGGGAATAGGAAAAATCAACAAATTCTATATTATTATATATAAATGCTAACTTGGTTACCTGATGATTTAAACCTACTAAACAGAGAGTTATTTGGCTGAATAAATTCATAGAATAGGAATATAATTAAGGATTTAAAATTCAGAGAATAATTTTATGTAATTATATTTAAATCCAGAAAGAATTATACAAAGTTGTAGTATCTCAGAGAATTTCATCAATAACGTTTAAATAATAATAATTTCTTTATTGATTTATATTTAAATTGAACATCCAAGATTGAAAACAATGAAAAAAAAAAATCTATTCTTAGTTTTAATCATTGCAATCGGAATTATCTCGGGAACAGTCATGATTTCTTTCTTTTTTAGGCCTTCTGCAGATTTATCGAACAATCAACCCCAAATAATAGATCGTAATCCTTCTACTAACAAAATAATATCAGAAGGAGAGTCTCAAGTTTTTAGAATAACCGCTTTAGACGCAGACGACGACGTATTATCCTTTATATGGACAATAAATGACACTTCTGCGGGTGAAAATGTTAATAATTTTACATTTCTTTCAAATTTTGATTCAGCTGGTTCTTATTTAATTAAAGCAGAAGTATCAGATGGGAAAGCTACAACGTCCACTTCGTGGATTTTGGTCGTGTTAAATGTTAATAGAAATCCATACATAACTGATCCACAACCTGCCATCGACCCAAGTATTGCTGAAGGGGAATCTCAAGTGTTTAATATAATGGCTAACGATCCAGATAACGATCCTTTAACGTGCCAATGGACGGTAGATGATAGTCCTGTTGGAACGAATTCTACTACCTATACGCATGATACTGGATTTGATGATAAAGGAACATATCAAATTAAAGTCAATATCACCGATGGAGAACTCTCTGATGAATACTCTTGGACACTTTACGTCGGCGATGTAAATAGAGCCCCATTTATTACGGATTTTCAGCCATCTACAAATCCAACCATAAATGAGGGTGAATCTCAAGAGTTTAACATATCTGCAAGTGATTTAGATAATGATGCATTAACTTATCAATGGACGGTAGACGATAGTCCTGTTGGAACGAATTCTACTACCTATACGCATGATACTGGATTTGAAGATGAAGGAACGTACCAACTTAAAATCAATGTCACCGATGGAGAATTATTCGATACGTATACTTGGACGTTAACCGTAATCGATCTTAATACCGCTCCCGTAATAGATTCATTTTATCCGTTGTTAGATCCCATTATTAATGAAACTCAAGTCCAGAAATTCAATGTTTCAGCTTCAGATCCTGAATTTAACCCTTTAACTTATACCTGGAAACTTAATGAGCAAGTTGTAGGTGGAAATTCAACTGAATTCTACTATTTCACTACCTTCCTTTCAGCAGGAAATAATGACCTATCTGTTACGATTGATGATGGAAAAGCGGAACTTAGTCATACATGGAAAGTGACGGTAAATAATAATGTTTCTCTATTAAAAGATATAAATCCTTCAGGAGATTCAAATCCATCTTCTTTTACTTTTGTAGGAAACCTCATGTTTTTTACAGCAAATGATGGAACCCATGGTTATGAATTATGGGTAACTAATGGAACACCTTCAGGAACATATATGGTGAAAGATATAAGAGCTGGAGTAGATTCTTCCAGCTGTCAATATTTAACGCCAATGAACGGCATCTTGTACTTTTCAGCTTATGAAAATACTTATGGTAGAGAATTGTGGAGGAGTGATGGAACTTATGCGGGAACATATATGGTCAAAAACATAAATCCATCTAGCTCGTCTATACCATCTTATCTAACTGTAATGAACAACATTCTTTATTTTCAAGCAGATGATAAGGGAGTTTGGGATCCATTTCCATTAGGTACAGAGGCTGAATTATGGAGAAGTGATGGAACTTCAGGAGGAACTTATAGGGTTACTAATATTTATCCGATTTATGGAAGTTCTCCTAGGGGATTTTGTGTAATTGGAAATACTCTCTATTTTGAGGCTACTGATTTATCCCATGGACCAAGTCTTTATAAAACCAATGGAGCGTCCTATAATACCGTCTTTATTAAAGAAATCGATATCGATACTGATTGGGGAGTTCATAGATTAGGAACGAAAATAATTTTTAAAGAATGGGCAAATCCCACCTATGGAGACGAACTATGGGTAAGTGATGGAACATCAGCAGGCACTCTTAGACTTAAAGATATTTATTTAGGTGCGTCAGATCCCGATCCTAAAATCGCAAAAATAATTGGAGCTATAATGTATTTCACTGCATATAATAGCACTCATGGAAGGGAATTATGGAAAACTGATGGCACGCCCGAGGGAACTACAATGATAAAGGATATTTATAATGGGACTGCTAGTGGGTGCGATACAAACTTAGAATCCGCGGTTTTAAATAACGTTCTATATTT
>Ga0315535_1001353_pt1 | contig 16343 bp, 10 predicted proteins | sample SalMarSW160220MG_2_FD_203092 | JGI IMG/M metagenome (GOLD analysis project Ga0315535, IMG submission 203092) | Salt marsh sediment microbial communities from the Plum Island Ecosystem LTER, Massachusetts, United States - Salt Marsh Sediment SW1602-20 ...
TCAACTCGATATGATCATGACCAATACTGCTGCCCTGAACCATTATCGATCAAAAATCGATAATGACATTCAGACAATTCTCAACTAAAAATAAAATCTTGACTGGTTTGAATCCGCATCCTTTGTTTTCATTTTTTTACAATGTGCAAATAATCCTGACAAACCCGCCACGCAAATCTTATCTTAAAAAATTTTCTTAATTATATAAATACAATTATACTAAAATATTAGCTGTATTTTCCTTTGTTGCTATTTTTGGCATGCCGATTGCTCTAATAAAAAAAGTCTAAAAGCATGCTTTCTGTGAGGAGATGATGATGCCGGATCATTTTTCAACACTAAGGAGAGTCATTCTTACCTGTATGGTCCTGGTTCCATTAATTCCATTCATCCTGGCTCTGGGCACCGGTTATTATTATTTCACGACGTCTCTTGAGGATAGTTCCATTGAAAGCATGAAAAGAATTGTCGAAGATCACCGGCATATGATCGAGTCTTTTCTCAAAGAGCGCAAAAATGATTTAGATTTTATTATTCATTCCTATACATTTGAAGATCTCAGTCAATCTGAAACCCTTGATACCGTCTTTAATCATTTACAAAAGAAATCTCCGGCCTTTGTTGATCTGGGAGTTTTCAACCCGTCCGGGGTGCATGTTGCGTATCACGGGCCTTACAGTTTAAAAGGCAAGATTTATAAAGATATGCAATGGTTCAAGGAAGTGATGAAACATGGATATTATATCAGCGATATTTTTTTAGGGTATCGGCAGATACCGCATTTTGTTATTGCGGTTACCCAGGAGGAGATGGGCAAAAAGTGGGTGCTTCGGACAACCATTGATACGGTTTCATTCAATAATATTGTAAAAAGTATCCGCATCGGTAAGACTGGAGAAGCCTACATTCTGAATGCAAACGGCTTACTTCAGACAGAACCGCGTTCCGGCGGAAAACTCATGGACAAAAATCCGCACAACATCAACTATCCGTCATCCGACACCCGTACCGAAACTTTTATCAATAAAGATGAAAAGGGTGAAAAATATCTATGCACAACCACCTGGCTGCAGAATAAAAAATGGCTGCTGGTGGTCAGACAGGAAAAAGCAGATGCATTCAAAGCACTTACTTCAGCCGCTTATCTGATTATTCTCATCATGGGGGTTGGCGGGTCGGCGATCTTAGTGATTGCGTTTTACCTCACGAATCGTATTGTCGGGCGCATGGAAAAAATGGATCTTGAAAAAGACCGTCTGAACCAGCAGCTCATCGGGGCGAGTCGACTTGCGGAGCTGGGGGAAATGTCGGCGGGTTTTGCTCATGAGATTAATAATCCCCTTCAAATCATCAAAACCGAACAATCCCTGATCCAAATGGTTATAGAGGACATGAAGAAAGCAGGCCAGCTAAAAGAATCGGAATCTCTGGCAGAACTTGAGGATTCCATGGATCAGATAACACTTCAGATTTCCCGGTGTTCCGAGATTACCCGGACAATTTTAAAGTTTGGCCGGCAGGACGAGCCCAAACCTCAAGATATAGACCTTAAAAATTTTATTCCGGAAGTCACCGGTATGGTGGCTCAAAAGGCCATTGTCCACGGAATTTCAATCGAGCAGGATATTGCCGAAAACACGGATCCCATACATGGAGATCCCACCCAATTGCAGCAGGTTTTAGTGAATCTTTATAACAATGCAATAGATGCAATTCTCGAACGTCATGGAACTTCGGGCGGCAAACTGATTATCAAAGCCGGGCCAAAACAAAACAACAAGGTTGAAATTATGGTCATTGACAATGGCCAAGGAATAAGTCCCGAAAATTTGAATAGAATTTTTTCACCGTTTTTTACAACCAAATCGGTTGGGAAAGGAACGGGCTTGGGTCTTTGGATATGTTACGGCATCATCGATAATATGCGCGGCAGCATGGAGGTCAGCAGTGACGTCGGTGTCGGAACCACCGTCACCATTCTTCTGCCTGCCGCAGTTTAAACTAAATGAGTCTAAACAATTCGTTAACAGGGAGTCAATTATGAAAAAAATGAGGATGATGATAGTGGATGATGAGGAAAGATTTTTGTCAACCATGAAAAAATTGCTTACCAAAAAAGGGTATGATGTGGTGACGGCCTCAAGCGGGGCAGAGGCCCTGGAAATAATCGGTGCTCAAAATATTCATGTGGTAATTCTTGATGTTAAAATGCCGGGCATGGATGGGAATGAAACGTTAAGGGAAATTAAAAAGCGATTTCCATTGACCGAGGTGATCATGCTCACGGGACACGCGACCATGGAATCCGCGGTGGAAGGCTTAAAATCAGGGGCCATGGATTATTTAATGAAGCCGGCGGATCTGGATGAAATCATCAAAAAAGCAGAGGATGCTTTCGCAAAAAGACAAAACCTGGAAGAAAAAATTCGTGTGGCCCAGATGCGAAAGATAGTGAAATCGCCGAGTGAAATTATTCAAGACTCATAGAACCTTTTTTCGTTTTTGAGCCAAGTATAGGGGACCCATTTTCTTTTTTTTACACTGTGTAAACAATCCTGACATACATATCCGCAGATTCCACCGTTAAAATTTCTCTCAGATAATTAAATATCAGTTATTTTAAATAGTTATTTATGTTTTTTTACTGCCTGATCTGGCATAAAGATTGCTATTATTAAACACAAACCTTGTATGAAGAGATTGTGGAGCAAAATTATTTTTCAACAAATTGCAGACAATTTTATCTAATTCAGTTTGAGGAGAATGTGTGAAAATTCAGACAACAAGTGCTGACAGCCGGTCCGCCTTCTGGAAGAATAAGCCGGGCTATAAGCCGATTTTGTTTATTGCCGCAGCCGTAGTTTTTGTTGTTATGGTTGTTATGCCGTCACCCCGGAGTATGATTGACATGGTGACAAAAGTCAGCCCTCCCGGGTATGAGGTGGCAAAGGGGTGCTCAACTATTGTTGAAACGGTTAACAAAAAGTTAAGGTCCAAGGCCTTTGAAGCATCCCGTCAGGGCAAGACAATAAAAGGGGAAAAACCCCTGATGGATGAGAAAGGGGTGGCTCGGAATGCTAAAATTATGGTTGCCATATTATTTTTAGCCGCTTTTTTATGGGGCACTGAAGCCCTGCCTCTGGGCGCTACTGACATTATGGTGGGGGTCTTGATTTATCTTTTTGCTATCCTGCCGATTAACGAAATTTCCAGGGCGTATATGAAAGATGCCGTGTTTTTCATTTTCGGCATCCTGGCGGTAGCGGTTGGCGTTTCCAAAACCGGGCTTGACAAACGGATCGGCCTGATTCTTCTGAGCCAGATTAAGAGCGCTAAATCTTTTGCCTTTCTCTTTTTTCCTCTATTGGCTCTGTGTGCCGGATTTTTATCCGAACACGCCCTGGTGGCCCTCCTGATTCCCGCACTTATGGGGGTGTATAAGGTTACCTGCAAAATGCACGGCGTTAAAAAAGATAGGGCCTTGGCCATTTTTCTTTTTCTCGGGGTCTGTTTTGCGGCCAATCAAGGAGGCCCGGGTTCTCCGGCGGCGGGAGGACGTAACGCCATTATGGTCGGTTATTTCATGGAATATGGGATGCCGATTTCTTTTTTGCAGTGGATGAAATATGGTCTGCCGTTTGTTCCGTTCATGGCTGTGGTCATCGGAGCTTACATGTATATTTTCCTTAAGCCCAAATTCAAGGTGCCGGATGTAAATCCCAGCGAAGTGGTAAAGGCTGAAGTGGCGAATATGCCTAAATTCGGAGGTCAAGAAGCCATAATGGCAATCATCTTGGTCCTTTTAATCATTGGATGGATTACGCTGAGTAAAATTGCCGGTCTTGGCGGCCCCACCCTTTACGCGGTAATGGCAATGTTTGTATTCCGCATTGTTTCCTGGGACGATATCCAGGCGGGCGTGGCCTTTGACGTGGTCGGGCTATATGCCGCCGCCTGTGCCATGGGAGTGGGTCTGAAATTTACCGGAGGCGCCCTCTGGCTGGCATCTACCTTTGTCAATTTCCTTCCGGATTTTATGACCAAAGGTGACGGCCTGATTATAGGGGTCAGTCTGCTGACCGGAACCATGACTAATTTTATGAGTGACGGTGCTACGGTTGCCGCTTTGGGACCAATCGTTCTCCCCATGGCCACACTTGCCAATGTTAGTGTTTGGAAAGTGGGGCTGGCCACCGCTTTTTCTTCCTCATTTGCGAATTTTCTGGTGGTCGGCACGCCCAACAATGCCATTGCCTTCGGCATGAGCCGGGATTTTGAAACCGGTGAAAGGTTGCTGGATGTAATGGATTTTGTTAAATACGGACTTCCGGTAACTATTCTGGCTTGGCTCGTCCTCTGGGGTTGGGCAGTTTTTGGATACTGGAAATTTTTATCCTGGTAGAATCAAGTTAGCTCCGCAATCAGATCATTCCACTTTTTAAAAAGGAAGATATAAAGATTTTCCAATGGCATTTTATCAAAGAAAATTCATATACAAAAATCTTAAAAGAAAGATCACGACGATCATCCTGTGTGTTGCCATTTTCCCTTTGATCTTTCTTGGAGAGACAATATATTATCGGTTCGCCAAAACATATGGGGAAAAGATTGAAGATCAGATAAAATACCGGACAAGATCCTTGTCTGATGCGGTGGAAGTTTTCTTAAGGGAACGAACCGCCATCCTTGCTACCATTGTGGACGCCCGTTCTTTTGATGACTTAAAAGAACAGGAGAATCTTGCCCGAATGTTTAAAGTGATCAGCCGGCGTACAGACGGCCTGATTGATCTGGGAGTTATCGACAGCGCCGGTCAACACCTGGCATATGCTGGACCATATGATTTAAAAGGATTAAATTATTTTCAACAGCCCTGGTTTAATGAAGTTCTCAGCAAGGGCAAATATATCAGTAATGTTTACATGGGATACCGGCAATTGCCGCATTTTGTTATTGCTGTGCGCGGATACAGCAATGGCCGGGGCTGGATTTTGAGGGCAACCGTGGATTCGGACATTTTTAACAAACTTGTCAGGACCGCCCAGACAGGAATGTCAGGTGATGCTTATATCATCAATAAAAAAGGGATTTATCAGACAGCTCCTCGTTTTTACGGCAAGATATTAGACAAATCAAATATTCCCTTAACGCTTTTTGGTCAAGGTACTACGGTTGCCGAAAAAATTAAGGCTAACGGCAAAACAAAACATGTTGCCGGGACCTGGTTGAAAAATAATGAGTGGCTTTTGGTGATCACCCAGGATGTCGGAGATGAGAAAGGCGGGTTATTGACAACCAGAAATACGGAAATCATAATTATTGTCTTTGGCTGTCTGGCAATAATTATGACCACATTTTTTGCAATGCGTATCATCTTCAATCACTTGGAAGAAGTTGACAAGGGGATTAGCGAACTTAATGATCAACTGATTCAGTCTGATAAAATGGCTGCCCTGGGAAAAATGGCTACCGGAATTGCCCATGAGATTAACAATCCCCTTGCGATAATCGGTGAAAAAGCAGGATGGATGCGGGATTTGCTGGACGAAGAAAAATTTCAGGAGAGTGAAAATTTTAAAGAGTATGAACAATCCGTGGATAAAATTGAGGAACACGTGGAAAGGGCTCGCAAAATAACCCATAATATGCTCGGATTTGCCAGAAGGATGGAGCATCGTTTAGATGATGTTGATATTAATAATGTGTTAAATCAGACCATAGAACTTTTGCAAAGTCATGCACAGACAAGCAACATCAAAATAAGCAAAGATTTCCAGTCTGAACTACCGATTATCGCAAGTGATCAATCTCAGCTTCAGCAGGTGTTTTTGAACCTGATAAACAATGCGATTGATGCTGTCGAAAAGGATGGATTGATTGAAGTCAAAACGCGGAAAAAAGATTCCCAGATTGTAGTCGCTATAAAAGATTACGGTCCGGGTATCGATGAAGAACATCTGAAAAAGGTCTTTGATCCCTTTTTCACAACAAAAGAGACCGGCAAAGGGACTGGTCTGGGTTTGTCGGTGAGCTATAATATTATTAAAAAATTAGGCGGTACCATAAAAGCGGAAAGCAAACTATCAGAAGGGGCTGTTTTCAGCATAAAGCTTCCGATTAAAATTCCGGATAAAAAATGACGGTCTCGTAAAAAGTCCAACTTCTGCGTTGTGCTGCATTTCGCAATCATTCAACGTACGAAAAGTACGTCTCATGATTACAAAATTTGCGACGCTTTTTTATCCCGCCTATGTTTGGCGGGGGAATTTGAACTTTTTACGAAACCGTCCAAATCGGACTTTTTATGAGTTCATCAAAAATAATAAGGAGATTCAAATGGATATGTTCAGAATACTGGTCGTTGATGATGAAGTTGATTTTTTAGAAACAATTGTAAATCGACTGAAAAAAAGGAAATTGTTTACAACCGGTGTTACCAGCGGAGAACAAGCCCTCGTTCTTATAAAAGAACAATTATTTGATGTAATTATTCTCGACATAAAAATGCCCGGGGGTATGGACGGTATAGAAACCTTGCGGGAGATCAAGAAGATTCAGCCTCTGGTCGAAGTTATTCTTCTTACGGGACACGCTTCGCTGGAAACAAGTATTGAGGGGATGAAGCTGGGAGCTTTTGATTATTGCTTAAAACCCATTAAACTCGAAGAGCTATTGCAAAAAATGGCGGCGGCATTTGGAAAGAAGTCCGTTCATGATAAAAAAATACGTGATGCCAAAATACAGGAACTGATCCGCTATCCCAGCAAGGTGTTTGATCAAGATTGACGGTTTTGTAAAAAGTCCAACTTCTGCGTTGTGCTGCATTTTGCAATCATTCAACGTACAATAAGTACACCTCATGATTACAAAATTTGCACGCCTTGAATTTGAACTTTTTACGAAACCGTCTAAATCTGACTTTTTACGAGTTCATCAAGATTAACCATAACAAAAGACTATCACGTAAAGATTCTCATTAATTTTTATAGAAGATTCAGGCACTATGCTTTTACGATCAGATATGCGACATATCCGGTATAGCAGACCAGGAGTATAAAACCATCCCTGCGCGTGATCATGTAATCCTTTCTCATCATCAGCCACGGCAGAAACCCCACGAATATCATCACCAGGTAATCAACCAGCAGACCGCTGTTAATAAAGCCCCCTGGAATGGGAATGGGTTTGATCAAAGAGGCGGCTCCGAGCACGCTGAGTATGTTGAAAACATTGCTACCCACAAGGTTGCCGATACTGATATCCATCTCTTTCCTCAATGCGGCAACAACGGAAGTGGCCAGCTCCGGAAGCGAAGTTCCCAGTGCGACAACGGTCAGGCCGATGAACTTTTCACTGACGTTGAATATTTTCATGATGGCAACCGCCGAATCAATAAGAAATTCCGCACCCGCGACTACACCGATGATTCCCACCGCGATACATAGAACCTGACGGCTTCTAGAGGTCACATATGCGATTTCTTCCACGGCATGTACCAAAGCAACATTATCGCTTTTTATGTCTCGTTGGGATTCTTTAACGGCAATATAATAATTAAAGTATGTATATAAGATAATTCCACCGAAAAGCGACGCACCTTCTATCCTTCCGATTTTTGAGTCAAAAGAGATCAGCAAAAGATATATGGATACGCCAAGCATAATCGGAATGTCCCGGCGGTACACCGACCGGTTGCTCGCTGTCGGATGTATTACCGCTGCCAAACCCAGAACAAGGCCAATATTACAAATGTTACTTCCCACAACATTTCCTATGGCGATCATGCTTTTGTCTTTAATCGAAGATACCACACTGATAAACAGTTCAGGCGCCGAAGTCCCGAATGCAACGACAGTTAAGCCGATGACAAGCGGTGTCAAACCGAGATTGCGAGCCAGGCTCGAAGATCCTTTTACCAGCCAGTTGGCGCCATAGTAGAGCATCAACAGACCCATAACAAAATAGACCAGATTAAGTAGCATAGACAAAATTCCGAAAAATTTATTTAATATCGTATCCCTATCAAACTTACTTAATATATGTAACCCTTTGAATCAAATAAATTGTTCAATTAAACTTCCCGGAATTGTAACATCTCAATAAATTACGGAATAGTGGCCGAAGTTATGAAAAATTGGTTGCATATAAGTTTCGAGTTAGGGTAAGACTTTTAAAACGTTAAATTGCGGTTTGGGAGAATCAATATTGCATTATGAGGGAAATATAATCCGGCCGCCCAGCGAAGCCAACAGCATTCTGCTGCAGATAACCGTGGGGTGTTCCCGGAACAAATGTACATTCTGTGGTGCATACAAGGGGGAACGGTTTCGTATAAAACCGGATTCCATTATCATGGAGGATATCGCCTTTGCGGCAAACTTCTGCAAACGACAGCGTCGCGTGTTTCTTTGCGACGGAGATGCGTTAATTGTTCCCCAGAGAAGGTTGCTGAATATCCTTTGTGAAATTGAAAAGCAGCTTCCCTGGGTAACACGGGTTGGTGCGTATGCCAATGCCAAAAGTTTGAAAATGAAAACGCTTGATGATCTCAAAACATTGAAGGCCCAGGGCCTGGGTATCGTCTACCTGGGTCTGGAAACCGGTGACGATGTTACATTAAATAAAATCAGGAAAGGCGCAACATCAGAACAAATGATCCAAATGGGGAAAAAAGCAAAGGCAGCGGGTATAAAGCTCTCCATCACCGTGCTATTAGGCATTGCGGGCAAAACACGCTCGAAAATTCATGCCCGAGAAACCGGCCGGGTACTTTCAGCCATAGATCCCGAATATATCGGCGCACTGAGCCTTATGCTCATCCCCGGTACCCCACTTTACCAGGATTATATGTCCGGAGATTTTACACTTCTCAAACCTGATGAAATGCTGTATGAACTGAAAAACATGATTGCCACTACGGAACTTTCCAAGGGGCTTTTCCATGCAAATCACGCGTCAAATTACCTTCCCATCAAGGCACGCCTGCCAAAAGACAAAGCAATGACGCTGAGTCTTATTGACGAGGCTCTATCAGGTAACATAGCGTTGAAACCGGAATATTTGAGAGCATTTTAACTCGACAGTTACGTGAATAATAAAAAATTTTCTCAGTTAGCCCGTTGAAAAAAACATCGCATTAAGATAATTCCTGCAGCAGAAAGCAATCCCGGTATGCTTTTTAGACGCATTGTTAATGAAATTAAAATGAACCAACGATTTAAAAAAAGGAGAACCCAATCATGAATCAAGGCTTGTCTGAAAGCCGGACCAACATCGATGAGATTTGTATTAACACGATTCGCACCCTTTCCATGGATGCTGTTCAAAAGGCTAACTCCGGACATCCCGGTGCGCCAATGGGTCTTGCTCCTGCAGGCTATGTCCTTTGGACTCGTGTGATGAAACATAATCCAAAAAACCCGGGCTGGCTCGACAGGGACCGATTTGTGCTTTCGGGTGGACACGCCTCAATGCTCCTTTACAGCCTGCTTCATCTCTCGGGGTACGGTGTAACCCTTGATGATATAAAAAATTTTCGTCAGTGGGGCAGTAAAACGCCGGGACATCCTGAGTTCGGTCATACTCCGGGAGTTGAAACCACAACCGGTCCTCTGGGTCAGGGCTTTGCAAATGCCGTGGGTATGGCTATGGCGGAACGGCACCTTGCGGCCCGATTTAATCGTAACGGATACGAAATTGTCGACCATTTCACCTATATGATGTGCGGGGACGGAGACATGATGGAAGGGCTATCTTCTGAAGCTGCATCCCTTGCCGGACATCTGGGCCTTGGCAGACTCATTTGCATTTACGATGACAACAAAATCTCAATTGAAGGAAACACCGATATAACCTTTACCGAAGACGTTGCTCTGAGGTTTAAGGCCTATAACTGGCATATTCTGAAAGTTGATGACGGAAATGATAGTGATGCAATTTTCAATGCGCTTGAGAAAGCCAAAGCCGAGACCGAACGTCCGTCACTGATTGTTCTGCGAACCCATATTGCTTTTGGAAGCCCCAACAAACAGGATACGGCCGATGCTCACGGCGCTCCGCTTGGAGAAGAAGAAGTCCGCCTGACAAAAAAAGTCCTGGGTGTTCCTGAAGAACCCTCTTTTTATATACCTGAACAGGTGATGAATAGATTCAGAAAATGCATCGACGCAGGAAAACAAGCCGAAGCCGAGTGGCAGGAAACCTATCTGGCGTACAACAAAGAATATCATGATCTGGCAAAACAATGGGTTGATGCCATGAGCGGTTTTTTAACACCAGGATGGGATAACAATATACCAAAATTTTCCGTTGCCGATGGTCCCATTGCAACCCGTGTAGCATCCGGTAAGGTTCTGAATGCCATTGCAGAAAAACTCCCCACACTTATCGGCGGTTCTGCGGATCTGGCGCCTTCCAATAAAACATATTTGAACGCTTACCCTGAATTCCAGAAAGGTGCTTACCATGGCCGCAATATTCGCTTCGGGGTTCGGGAACATGTCATGGGAGCAATACTCTCCGGAATGTTCCTTCATAACGGACTACGGCCTTATGGCGGGACGTTTCTTGTTTTTGCCGATTATATGAGGCCGGCCATTCGCGTTGCCAGCCTGATGAACCTGCCGATCATATACGTCTTTACTCACGACAGTATTGCGGTGGGTGAAGACGGCCCGACTCACCAGCCCGTTGAACAACTTGCCAGCCTCAGAGCAATTCCAGGCCTTACGGTTATCCGCCCGGCGGATGCTTCCGAAACCGCACAGGCATGGCGTCAGGCCGTAAAGAATACGAGAGGTCCGGTCGCTCTGATCTTAAGCCGTCAGAAACTTCCGGTAATAAACCGGGACACTAAAGAAAACGGGCTCGCAGACGGAGCGTATATCCTGTCGGATTGCCAGGGCAAACCCGATATTATCCTGATTGCCACAGGATCGGAAGTGCATATTGCCCTTGAAGCCCAAAAGCGTCTTGCGCTGGAAAATATCGCTGGCCGGGTGGTGAGCATGCCGAGCTGGGAGCTTTTCGAACAAACCCCTCAAGAATACAAAGACCGTGTGCTGTTGCCGGATGTCGCCGTACGTCTTGCCATAGAAGCCGGTTCTCCCATGGGATGGAAGCACTACGTCGGAAACAGCGGCGCCATCATCGGGATGAACGGATTTGGTGCTTCCGCACCGGGTGGAACCGTGATGAAACAATTCGGCTTTACCCCTGAAAATATTGTTCAAAAAGCAATGGACCTTTTGAGAAAATAGTCCGTTTATTAACCGTTCGCGCGGCACCTCGCTCAATATGGGGTTGCGGCTCAATCTAAATCGATTCCGTTCAGCGTAGCGACGGTGTGTTTCTCTTGGAAACCGACTGACTGTTTGAAGGGCTTTAGCACGCGTTAGCCCGAGCCGAATAAAATGATGGCTTAAAAAATCAATGGGATAATTAGTGACGAATTGTTCTTAATAATTCTGGCGCGGCTCGGGCTTACAGATGCTTAAGCACAAGTTTCAGTCGGTTGGAAAGAGATACATGCCGTCGTGGAGCGTTCTCTCTGTATAGGGATTCAAATCCGTTTGCTCTGATGATCCTGCCTTATTTATTTGCTCAACAACTATGTTTTTGCTATTATAAAAATCTGCCGGACAAAATGATGGATTCATCATTTTTGAAACCATAAATGGAAACAAGTTAGTTCGCTTCGCTCACAATTGGAATGTTGGAATATTGGAACACTGGAATATTGGGTTATAGGAAAATGGAAAGTTGGGTTATTGTAAAATTCTTCTTGACGGGAATTTAATAGAGGAATGTCGTCTTCTTTAAATCATCATTCCATTATTCCACTATTCCAGCATTCCATGGAAGTGGCATAAACCAAGAGCTATTAAAAGATCTTTAATTTCTAATAATTTTAGAATTTCTGAGACGTTGAATAATGGATCAAGCCGTAAAAGAGGCCATCTATCGAGCGGTGGGAAAAGAACCCTTTGCACGGGCGTTGGAAATGGAACTTGTGGAGCTGGATCTCGGATATTCCGCGGTGGAGATGATCTATAATCCACAAACCATGGACAATATTTATAGGAGAGCCCACGGCGGGGTTATTTTTGGCTTAATCGACGAAGCATTTGAGGCTGCCGGTCAGACAGAAGGGACGGTGGCCGTGGCGTTAAACGTGAGCGTAACCTATGTGTCCAGTCCCAAACCGGGGAAGCGTTTGCGGGCCGAAGCCCGGCAAGTCAGCCGGACCAAAAAAACCGCCGGCTTTGATATCAAGGTCACGGATAAGGATGGACCGTTGATCGCCACATGCCAGGCGCTGGCGTATCGTACGGGCAAGCCCATACCCTTTCTGTGACACTTTTGTAAAAAGTCAATAAGGAAAAGACATTTTACGAGTTTGTTTTGCTTTAGAGGTCTAGGAGTTAACATACCATGAAACTCTCACAAAACGCGCTAAAAATATTACAAAAAAGATATTTTGCCAAAGATGAAAACTGGGATAAATTGTGTGGCAGGGTCGCCCATAAAGTGGCAGGCGCCGAAGAAAATCCTCAAGACCGTGCAACATGGGAGAAAGAATATAAAAAGATTATGATGGACCTGGATTTTTTACCCAACAGCCCCACGTTGCGGAATTTTGGCAGAAATCAAGGGTGTGGAAGCGCCTGTTTTGTTCTTCCGGTGGAAGATAGCCGGCGAAGTATTTTTAAAACACTGTCTGATGCCGTAGATGTTCAGGCCTACGGAGGCGGAACCGGGATGAGCTTCTCTAACCTTCGTCCCAAAGGAGAGCGGATTGCGTCTACCGGAGGAATGGCTTCAGGCCCGCTCTCTTTCATAGAAATTTTTGATTTCACCATCGGAGATATCATAAAACAAGGAGGCACCCGCGATGGCGCTAATATGGGAATCCTTCGGGTTGATCATCCGGATATTGAAATCTTCTTAACCGCCAAAATTCTGGAGGGAGAACTGAAAAATTTCAATTTGTCTGTGGGTATCACAGATGCCTTTATGAAAGCTGTTGAAAATGACAGAGAGTATCATCTGATCTTTAATGACAAAATTTACAAGTCCCTTTCCGCACGCAAAATCTGGGAAACAATTATTGACGGTGCCTGGAAAAACGGAGAGCCGGGCATCGTCTTTTTAGATACCATTAACAGAAACAATCCCCTGCGTCCCATGGGTGAAATTGAGGCCACAAACCCCTGTGGAGAGCAGCCGCTGTTGCCTTACTGTTCCTGTAACCTGGGATCCATAAATCTTTCCCGGATGGTCAGTGGGGATTGGGTTGAAGGAAAAGCAAAAATTGATTGGGAAAAACTGCGCAACATCGTTCAGATCGGCGTACGTTTCCTGGACTCGGTAATCACGGTAAATCATTATCCTATTGTAGAAATCGAAGAAATGACCTTAAAAACCAGACAGATCGGTCTGGGAATCATGGGTTTTGCCGATATGTGCATCAAGCTTCACATTCGATACGGATCCGATGAGTCTGTGAATCTGGCAAAGGAAATAATGACCTTTATTTACGATATGGCCAATGAAACTTCCATTGGGCTGGGCAAAGAAAAAGGGGTTGCGCCGGTCTATGATGATTATGAATTTTCCGTTCCCAAAAGACGAAATGGCACGCTGACAACCGTTGCCCCCACAGGTACGCTATCCTTGATTGCCAATTGCTCATCCGGGTGTGAACCGAACTTTTCATTCAGCTATACCAAGGAGTGTCTGGAGGGAGAAAAGCTTGACATGGTTCCGGATGTGGTCCGGGAATGGTATGCAAAAAAGAAAACCGAATCTTTGCCGGATTTTTTTGTCACTACCAATGATGTTTCCGTTGAGGAACACATTATGATACAGGCTGCGTTTCAGAACAACGGCGTTGATTCGGGCGTCTCAAAAACCATCAATGCACCATACCATACCGATAAGTCCGAGGTTTCCCAAGCCTTTTTCAAAGCATGGAAAATGGGATGCAAGGGGATCACATTTTACCGGGAAGGTTCCCGTGATGTCCAGGCCTTATATACAAAAAAAGAAACCGTAGAACCTGAAAAAACAGCTGAATTAGCCAGAGGAGAACTCAAGCATCGTCCCAGGGCAACCACCGGACCGAGCCTCAAAATGAAAACCGCCTGCGGCAAACTCTATGTTGATCCTCATTTTGACAAAGACGGAGTGGTGGAAGTCTTTATCAGAACCGTAGGCGGTGGCTGTGCGGCGAACACCAAGGCGCTGGGGGTGCTTTTGTCCTACTGCCTCAGGGCCGGTGTATCTGCTGAAAAGATAATTCGCTCAATGAAATCTATCCATTGTCCTGCCTGTACAAAGGCAATTTCCGCAGGAAAAGATGTGGAAGTAAACAGTTGTGCGGCCGGTATGGGCAAAGCCCTTGAGGTTGCCATAGAAAATGCCGACTTGTACCGTGACGTTGCGAAACGGATTCAAGATGCAGACATTCATTTTAACGAACATAATGCAGCAAAAATTAAAGATATTTGCTGTCCGGATTGCGGTGCACCGGTTCATCGGGCCGAAGGCTGTATGGTTTGCTCTAACATGGAGTGTGGGTGGACCCGGTGCTAAGGGCTTGCTCAAAAATAACTTCACATTTTAATGCGCCGATCCATCCCGCCTGGCTGCGTTGCTCGTCGGTTAAATAGCCAGCTATTCGCCCTCCTCGCGCCTTGCCATGCGGGCGCCTCGACTCCTGAAAATGTAAATTTATTTCTTCGCGAACCCTAACCCGATTTTTTCTTATCAAACCCACAACAGTTATATTCAGGACACATCATTTAAACACATAATTGTCTGTAATAAATAAAATTACTGGCCAATGAAAATCATGAAAATTTCAAGCACCAAAATACATATCTCAAACTGATCTTTGACAGTTTGATTTTTAATTTTCAATAAAATCAATGTACTAAGTCACCCCAAAAAGTTCTTGGCACTACCGGCGATTATGATAAAAATTTAGGTTACTTCTCGAATCGTAGGCGGAAGTGCTACCTTTACTGCTTGGAAAATTTTCCCGCAGTGGCCTTTACATTCACTGCGTATGGCAAAACACTTACCGTCCTCTTCGAGGGTTACCTGCTGAAGGGCCTTAAGATCCTGTTTGATATCTGACCACTCAAATACATGGCCGGCCTGGTTTAAACGCTGTTCAAGTTCTTTTCTGAGCACCAGCGCCAGAAAGCTGCAGAACACATGCCCCCTGATGTTCTCGTTGCGTTGATGATATACTGGTCGTGTTTCAAGGATTGATTTAACATCGCGAAAGACTCGTTCGATCTGCCATAGCTCTTTGTATTTGAGCGCTACCTTGTCTGTTGCCAGATTCGTATTAGTTGTCAAAACCCACTTGCCGTCAAAGCGCGAGTCGTACTCGACTTTGTCCATATCGATGTGTGCACTGTCTTTATCAAGCTTCAGGTACTTTCGATACCCCTTATTGCCGACCAGGCTTTTGGGACCTTTTTTGAGTTGCTCTTTTAATGAGGTAATAATGGCTTCCCGGTCCCTGGCATCCTTTCTGGCCTGGCGCGAGTTTAAACAAACGATGTAGCGTTTTTTGTTGTGAAGCACCTGTTTAACTTTCAAAGGAGCCGGGTCTTTTGAGGTTACACCCTCCGGGTAAACTTTTTTATATCTGCCGCCTCTGGACAGCACATCGAGCTGAATTTCTTTGACCCGCCGCATGCGTGTGCCCAGGATGTAGGCGATATTGCGACCTTTAAGCTCTTTGATTGTTTCGGCGCTGATCATGCCTCGGTCGGCAACCACGCAAAAACGGCGGATGCCAAAGCGCTTGCGAACCCTATCGACTACCGGGATCAAAGTTTTGACATCGGTGGTATTACCGGGCCACATCTCACAGCAAATCGGCCTGCCCTTATCGTCGATAATGGCTCCTACAACCATCTGGTTCAAATCAGGCCGGTGGTCTTTGCTGAATCCTTTTTGCCCGATGGTTTCACCTCCACGACCCTCAAAGTAGATGGAGGTCGTATCAAAAAAGACCAGTTCCAATTCTGAGAACAGGTCGCGCTGATCGTAAAAGACCATTTCCTCGATCAGTTCCTTGTTGCATCGGGGCGCAAAAGGCGTAGCATCTTTTTGATCTTTGAGTTCTTCACCCAAAAAAGTCATGGCACGGTAAAGATGATGCAGGTCCAGGTCTTCGGTGCCCACAATAAGGTAATCTCGTCGCCATCTTTCACAAAAGTGGTCGGAGCCCGACACCATCAGCCTGTGCAGTACGGTGAGAAAAATGGTACGTTCAACATCGAACTCAAACCGTCGATCTTGCAGCAAGCCCTTAATGGCCT
>Ga0315535_1001354_pt1 | contig 16339 bp, 16 predicted proteins | sample SalMarSW160220MG_2_FD_203092 | JGI IMG/M metagenome (GOLD analysis project Ga0315535, IMG submission 203092) | Salt marsh sediment microbial communities from the Plum Island Ecosystem LTER, Massachusetts, United States - Salt Marsh Sediment SW1602-20 ...
ATCAACATATCGATCCCCACAGGCGTCTTAGGTAGCAAAACGACAGACGTTCTGTTTACTGCACAGAAAGCAATGCAGGCAGGCGGAGTCTAAATCAATTAATTTTTTCTTTTTTCCTTTTTTAAAATGAAATCTGCCTATTTTATAGTCCTATTGATGCTTCTTATGCCTACGTGCGTGTATGCTGTAGGGATATCAGGAGGCGACCTTGATATAGAGACGACTTTCGTGCCTAACACTCGTTTCAGGTTCGACTTCATTGGCATAGCTAACAAGCTTTTTGATGGCGTTGATTATTATGTCTACATTGAAGCTGGCGGCCTGAAACCTTACATCGAATTTGAGCAAGAGCGATTCGATAACCTTCCCAAAGGTTCTAGCGTTCCTATAGTGGGATATATCAACTTCCCTGACTCTCTTCCTCCACCTTCTCAAGGGGCTAAGATCTGTTTTGCAGAGGAATGCCCACAACAGGGTTCTATGTGTGGCAGGACAGCTGCCTGCGCGACTGTCTCTGCCAAGGTGCCGCAGGAAGGAAAGTTCCCTATGGTAAGCCTGAGCGCGACCAACGTTAACCAGAACGATCCTGTGACATTTACTGCAAGGATCAATAACGTAGGTAAGGAGATAATAAGTTCCTGCACCGGCTTTGTCGAGATAATAGACATGCGCAACAAGGATATTGGAAAGGCTGAATTCGGAAAGTCAGAATCATTGAACTCATTCCAGGCCAGGGAGATAAAAGCGACATTCAACACAGTAGGCGTCCCCCCTGGAAACTACTCTGCCACTGCGACCATCGACTGCGACGGGATAAAGAAAGAGGCTGAGACCACATTCAGGATAGGCACGCTGAACGTTAATATCATAAGCTATCCTAAAGAGATTGAATCTGGGGGTATCAAGCGCTTTGTCACAAAAGTGGAGAGCGTCTGGAATGATCCTATCGACTTGTTCGCAGATATCACTATCAATGGCAATGGCCAGAAGATCCAGGCAAAGACCGCCACATACCGGCTTGATCCCTGGAAGACCCTTGAAATGGAGGCTTTCATAGACACATCCGAACTCGAGCCTGCGGAGTATGACCTGGCTATTGACGTGCTCTACCAGGGAAAGAAGAGCTATGTCAAGGATAAGATACAGGTTGTGGCGCCTATGAACCTGACACCTGTCGAGAAGGAAGTGCCTGCTAAAGAAGGTGGAGGGATCAGCACCATGACCATGACGATGATACTGGTCATCGTGGTCATATTGCTTACCGTAGTCAACATATTCCTTGCAATATACCGCAAGAAGAAAGATTAATAAGGCAGAGCAGGTTGATCTGAAGGACAGATAATATTATCATAATATCAATTAGACATGGGGGATTGACTTGAAAAAGAAAAGCGCAAGGAAGAAAGATACAGGCCTCAGCCTGAGGGCGACTACTGCCTTGATAATCATAATCTTTCTGTTCGGCTTCGGCGGCACGATGTGGTACTACGCAATTCACAAGGTAGTCTATGTCAGGACGTATGACATACACATAGAGCTTGTGGATGAGAATCGTGCAGGCTTCAATGTTGACCCGACCCTCGACTTTGGCAAACTTCCTGTCTACGGCGGCCAGGTCAAGAAGTTCATGAACCTGGGAAATGACCAGGACTTCCCTGTCCTCGTAAGTATACAGGTCAAGGGTGATGCTGCCCAGTTCGTCCAGCTTGAGGACAATGACTTTACGCTCGAGCCTGGAGAGGTCAAGAAACTGTCGGTCTACGCAATCGTTCCTGAGAACCAGGCGACTCAAGGGATTTATACTGGAAAGGCCAAGATAACCTTCTTAAGGTCTTGAGAACCATCAGCCCAGCATCGCAATGCACGCAAGCAGCACCGCCGCTCCTTGCGTGTCCTCAGGAAGAAATTAGCAAACCCTGCACTTCTCCATCAGTATACGCCTCGATAGAATCAGCTAACAGCTCATCAGTAACAGGACAACTCAGTCTAGCAGCGCGGTGCTGCTACAGCACCGCCGCTCCCACCCCTATTTCATCATGCCGTACCATCTCAGCAGCAGGCGGTCCTTTGCCCTGACTATATCCGGACCCAGCCCCTGGACTGTGATGCAGGTCCTGTCAAGCACCACTTTTGTCTCAGTGTCCTCCTTGAAATAGATGACAGTCCTGTCAGGATGCTCAGGGTCACCACACTGCACAACGCCTGCCTTCTCGCATGCCATTGTCACGTTCTTTGTGCAGCCTGCAGTCATATTATAGCCGAAAGCCCATGCAAGGCTCCTGCTGAGGCCGTAGTTCGCGACCCCTATGTAATTAAGATAGTCCCCTGTAGGGTCGAACGTGATATATACCTGCTCTCCCTGCCTGAATGCCCCGCTCAGCTGGCCTTCGACAGATATGTTCTCGACGTCTTTTGGCCCGTAGTTGAAAGTGACATCATAGATTGTATTGTTCTTTGACAGCTGCGAGTACCATATGTTGTCGAACTTTATGAATGAGAACCCGTTATAGACATAGCCGTCCTCAGGCGACAGCTTCCCCTCCAGGTTTGCCTGGTGCAACTCATCTATGGTCGCCAGCTCTTTATGGCCAGGACGCAGCAATACCAGCAGGATGAATATCAGCGCTATGAACGCGAGGCTGCCCAGGATGATTAGCAGGGTGTTCTTGTCCTTCTTCTGCTCTTCAGGAGTCTCCTTTTTGGCTTTATCATGATCGTCAGGACCATTGCCGTCTGCCTTGCCACGCTCTGCTTTCTTGCCTTTTTCCATCTGCTTAGAACCATGGATAAGCATCCTCTTGCCCTTCGTGACATCAAGCCCCAGGTCATCATCGTCAAGACCCTGTATTCGCTTGAGCCTCTGTAGCTCCTCTTCCTTCATCTTGGCCATTTTAGTCCGCCTGATAATGATTGATGATGAGTAATGATTGATGATAAATGATCCTCAGAGAATCAATCCATGATGCCCAGCATGGAGTAGATTACCCTATCCTTCAGTGCTGTTGTTGAGTATTCATTCGCCTCGAGCACTATGCACCCGCCCTCAAGCCGGGCGTTCGTCTCATTCCCCTCGACAAGCGATACTACAGGCACCATCTCTGTGGCGTTCCCGCAGTCCACTATCGGCTGGCTGTACTGCTCATGTTCCTCGATTATACCAGGCACAGGATACTTGCCGAAATCAGCCAGTGATTCAGCCATCTCGAGTCTCATGAGCTCGAACTTGCCGACATTCTTGGTACTAGGATCGAATGTCAGGTACACTACCTTTGACCTGGCCAGCAGGTCTCCTATTGCAGGGTCAAGCTCAAACTCCTCAAGGTCGCCGGGAAAATAGCTGAATTCTGCCTTCTTACCATCTATATCAACCGTCCAGATCTCCTGCGTCATGCCGCTGGGCAGCCTCTTGACCGCCTTCTCGAACTTGTATTCACCGTATTTGAGCTTATCATTGCCGGAATTGTAGCTGCTGAACATTATGCCGAAAACGCTCGCCACCATCAGCCCACCAAGGATCAGGGTCCATATCATCTTCTTGGACATCCTGCTTTTCTTGGGCTCGTACCTGGCAACGCTCTTATTGAGCTTGTGCTTGGTTATACGTGACATGGTGGTATAGCACTGAAATCGGTTGTTTATATTATTTGTGCTGCCAGATGCCATACTAAGCCCGAAGAAAATACAAAAAATTTATATATAGGTATTTTCATCACTTTCAATAAATAATAAAAACATAAATTTTAAAAAAAGATAAAAGTTATAAAAATAACGACTGACAGCGAAAATGAGTGACGCCCCCAGCTTAGAGCAGGAATTCGTGGACTTCTTGTCCGGGTTGTTCAGCGGTTTTGGCCTGGACTCCCTCAGCAGCAGGCTGGTAAGCATCATATTCCTGGAGCCTGAAGAGGTTTCCATGGAGGATCTGGCTGAAAAGACAGGATACAGCCTCGCTTCCCTCTCAAACAAGCTGAGGCTCCTTGAATCCCAGCAGATGGTGAAAAGGGTCAGGAAGCCAGGCACAAAGAAGTCATTCTATTTCATAGAGAAGGACGTATATGCCATAATGCGCAGGAAGGTGCAGGCCATGGAGGACCTGTTCATCACGCCTGCCAAGAACTACATCCCGGGAATGATTGAAAAGTACAAGAACGCCAAACTTGACGCTGGCGAGAAGCAGAAGATGGACATAATCAGGAAGTACCACAAGCAACTGCTTGAAGTTGACCAGTGCATGCAGAAGATGAAGAAAGAGCTGGAGAGCAAGGCAAGATGAATGAGCGGAAAAGACAGCAGAAAAAGCAGAGTAAGCGGCTTAGGCCTATAGTCATAAAGCTGGAGGACGTCTGGAAGGTTTACAAGATGGGAGAAGTGGAGGTCCCGGCTCTCAGAGGGCTCAACCTGGAGATAAGGGACAACGAGTTCGTAGCTATCATGGGTCCGAGCGGCAGCGGCAAGTCCACTGCCATGAACATGATAGGCTGTCTTGACATACCCACCACAGGGAGCATCTATCTCGACGGGCAGGACATATCGAAGCTCTCCGAGTCTGACCTTGCGCAGATCAGGGGCCGCCGCATCGGTTTCATATTCCAGCAGTTCAACCTAATACCGACCCTCACTGCGCTCGAGAACGTGATGCTGCCGATGACGTTCCAGGGCAAGCCTGCCGCAGAGCGGAAGGAGCGCGCGAAGAAGCTACTCGAGATGGTCGAACTTGAGGAGAGGATCAACCACAAGCCCAGTGAGCTTTCAGGAGGCCAGCAGCAGCGTGTCGCCATAGCACGCTCGATAGCGAACGACCCTGAAGTGATACTTGCCGACGAGCCGACAGGAAACCTTGACTCGAAGACAGGAAACATAGTCATGGACTTTCTCAAGAGGCTGAACCGCGAAGAAGACAAGACTATAATCATGGTCACCCACGACGAGGACATTGCGCATCACGCCCAGAGGATTGAGTTCCTAAGGGACGGCGTGGTCGTGGTCACGAAGAAGGGCCGCCATGAAAAGAAGCCCCGCAGGACCGGAACAAATCAGGAAACAAAGCTTGATCAGAAGAAAATCAGAAAAACCCAAAAAAACAAAACGAGGTCAGGAAGATGAAAAAGAAGAATCTGAACCATACCAATCTGGAATATATGAAACCGATGATGATATTGATATCATTGCTGCTTATGATTTCCGCAGCAGCGGCCATAGTCATGGCAGACGTCGATACCTTTGTCTCAGGGCCGAGCATACGCGTATCGATGATAAGCCAGGACCCTGACCCGGTGGAGCCCGGCGAGTATGTCGAGCTGCGCTGGATGATCACGAACTACGGCTCCACCCCTCTTGAGGACGTGGAGTTCCAGCTGGTCGGGGACTACCCGTTCGAGCTACTCGACAAGGATGGAGGCCTGAAGAAGCTGGGCACGATCCAGGGGAACCAGAAAGGCGAGGAAGGAGTGGTGCTCTACTACCGCGTCCGGATAGATGAAGACGCGTCAGAGGGAGTGAACAAGCTATACCTCAAGTACCACTACAAAGGCACGGAATGGACGAAGCTGGACTATTTCGAGGTCCGCGTCCAGAGCGTTGACGCGGCAGTGGTCATCGATGACGTCCACATGGATCCCGAGAGGATAACCCCTGGTGGCACTGGAAAGCTGAGCCTTAAGCTCCAGAACCTCGCGGACTCACGCATGAAGAACATTAACGTCAAGCTTGACCTGACATTGGACACGATACCGAGGTCAACGACAGGGGCTGAGGCATCGGTCCTTTACGATGCGCTTCCGTTTGCGCCCACGACCTCTGCGAGCGAGAAACGCATCCCATCGCTAAAGGCCGGCGAAAGCGCTGTGATGTCATTCGACCTCATGGTTTATCCTGACGCCACATCGCGTGTGTACAAGCTCCCCGTGGTCCTGACATACAAGGATGAGCTGGACACAGAGTTCGAGAAAGAGGATATAATAGGCATAACAGTTGGGTCTGCACCTGACATCTACGTCGTCATCGACAGCTCTGACCTGATTGCGGGAACAAAGACAGGAAAGGTCTCCTTCAAGTTCGTGAACAAGGGAGTCACGAACGTGAAGTTCCTTGACGTCATGCTTGATGAGACCGAAGAATACAAGATAGTGTCCTCAAAAGAGGAATACATAGGCAACATAGACTCTGACGACTTCGAGAGCGTGGACTTCAGCATATTCCTCAATAACAACGACAATGCGGACGATGGAAGGACAATAGAATTCCCACTGCACATTACCTTTAAGGACGCGAACAACAATGACTATAGCAAGGACATAACGCTGAAATACCCCATCCGCACTGCTGAAGAGAAAGGCATGGCCAAGAACAGCAGCGTCATGATCATAGCCTTGGCGATAGTGATAATAATCGTCGGCTGGATCATCTACCGCAGGTGGGAGAAGCGCAGGAAGGCGAAGAAGCAGCAACAGCCGCAGAAGCAGAAGTGAGGCGCCGGGAATGTGCTGAAATTTTTTCTTTTTTATTGAACCGGGTTAACTATAGGATTCACGATGCTACTTGATTATTTCAGGATTGCGTTAGGCAATCTCACGAGGAGGAAGCTTAGGTCATGGCTGACCATGATAGGCATATTCATAGGCATCATGGCGGTGGTCGGACTCATCTCCCTTTCACAGGGCATGGAGAACGCCCTGCTTTCAGAGTTCAAGAAGCTGGGCACGAACCGTATCGTAATATCACCCGGCGGAGCGGCAATGGGTCCGGTCGGAGGGGCACTCACCCCGACCAAGTTCACCGAGGAAGATTACAACACAGTCAAGAAAATTCGCGGCATAGATATGTCCGCCAGCGTGTACAGCGCGTCGGCATACCTCACCTTCGGGAAGCAGACGAAACAGGAGATGGTGTGGGGCTTTCCGTTTGACAGCGCGCGCATAGAATTCTACAAGACTCAGTCCATGTTCGACATAGGGGAGGGCCGCCTCTTGAGGCCCAGTGACAAGTACAAGGCGATGATCGGATGGGGCACGGCCAATGAGTTGTTCGACAAGAGGATAAAGGTCGGCAATAAGATATACATCAACGGTGTTGAATTCGAGGTAGTCGGTATCCATAAGAAGATAGGAGGGTTGGCTGGCACGGCCAGCGACAATATGGTAAGGATCCCGAAGAGCGCCGCAAGGGAGATATTCAACAAACCTGATGAAGTCAGCGCAATCTTCCTGCGTGTCAAGGATGGCTATTCGGTTGACGACGTTGCTGAGCGCATCAAGAGGAAACTCAGGAATTTCAGGGACGTTAAGGAAGGCGAGGAGGATTTCAGCGTGCAGACATCCGCCCAGGTGATTGCGGCATTCGAGCAGATACTTGGCGTGGTCCAGGCAGTGCTTGTAGGCCTTGCGGCCATATCCCTCCTGGTCGGCGGCATCGGCATCATGAACACGATGTACACGTCTGTAGTCGAGAGGACAAAGGAGATAGGGATAATGAAGTCTGTCGGAGCCAGGAACTCAACGATCATGATAATATTTTTGATAGAGTCTGGCCTGCTTGGGGCAGTCGGCGGCGCCATCGGCGTAGCGCTTGGCCTTGGGATAGGGAAAGTCGCAGAGGTCATCGCGATGCAGTTTGACATAACCTCCCTCCAGGCATACACCGGACTGCCCCTGATATTCGGTGCGCTTCTCTTCGCGTTTATCGTCGGGGCGATAGCAGGCACCTTGCCTGCGATACAGGCATCCAAGCTGCATCCTGTGGATGCCCTGAGGAAATGAGGATCTGAAAGAAGGATAACATGACAATAGGAACTGGTTAAGGAAGGGTTAAAGAAATGTGGATAGATTATTTCAGGCTGGCATTCAAGACATTCACCAGCGAGAAGAAGAGGACAGCTCTCACTCTAATAGGCATATTCATAGGCATAGCTGCGGTTGTGTCTCTGATATCGTTAGGACAGGGGCTGAAAGCCAGCATCGACCAGCAGTTTTCGCTGTTGGGGACTGACAAGGTGTTCATCCTGCCAGGCACGAGTGCTGGGTTCGACCCTACAAATACGATAAAGCTGACCAGCAAGGATCTTGCGGCAGTGCGGTCGACAAACGGCGTTAAGTCTGTCAGCAGCATGGTCTTCAAGATCGCAAGGGTCAAGCTAAGCGGAGAAGTCAAATATACGTTCGTGATGGGGCTTGATGACTCTGACGAGAGCTTTGAGAGCGTTCTTGAGAGCTTCGGCGTGACCCTTGTTGAAGGAAGGGGTGTCCAGAGGAATCACGAGTTGGTCTCCTCCTATAGGATCAGTAAAGGTGATTTTTTCAAGCGACCGGTGAGAACTGGAGAGAACATGTACATCGAAGACAAGAAATTCCGGGTAGTCGGCACTGTAAGCCAGGTAGGCAATCCCCAGGACGATACCAACATATACATCAGCATTGATGATGCAAAAGAGCTTTTCGGCATATCTGATGACCAGCTGGACTACATATATGTCACTGCAAAAGAAGGGGTTGCTCCTGCAGACCTAGCAGAGAAACTGAAGAAGGTGCTCAGGAAGACACATGATGTCAAAGAGGGTGATGAGGATTTCTCGGTCCTCACTACAGAAGACTACATGCAGACCTTTGACATCGTCCTCAAAGTAGTCCAGATAGTCCTCATAGGAATCGCAGCAATCTCATTGCTGGTCGGAGGCGTAAACATAGCCAACACAATGTACACATCGGTCCTCGAAAGGACGAACGAGATAGGCATAATGAAGGCCATAGGCGCCAGGAACAGCGACATATTCCTCCTTTTCCTGATAGAGTCTGGAATACTGGGTATCGTAGGGGGCATAGCAGGCATTGCCGCAGGCATAGGTATGAGCAAGCTGGTGGCTTTTGCCGCTGCGAGTGCAGGATGGACCTTCATCCAGACGCTTTTCCCATGGTACCTGACGTTCGGCGCATTGGTCTTCTCGTTCGGTGTCGGAGCCATTGCAGGCACGCTTCCCGCAAGACAGGCTTCGAAGCTGAGGCCTGTCGACGCTCTACGTTATGAGTAAAGAGAAAGAAAAGAGAGGAAAAGATGGAGATAGGAATCAAGATATTCCCAGAGGACTTCAACTACGCCAGACGCATCAAGAGATACTGCGATTTTCTGGAAATTATGGCCATTCCTGGCTCCAACTTCCGCAAACTCAAGCAGCTGGACATCCCTTTCACCATACATAACATCCACAACAGGTGGGGCTTCAATCTGGCGGATCCTAAAAAAGCGCGTATCAACAGGAAAGGTATAGAAGCATCCATACGCGCTGCCCGCATCCTGAAAGCGGACACGATAGTGGTGCATCCAGGGTTCCGCGAGAACAAGGGCTGCAGCGTGCAGAGCACTGTAAAGCAGGTCTCGAAGCTCGACAACCGGTTCATAGTCGAGAATGTGCCTGCGCTTGTAAGGGGTTTCCCGCATGTCGGCGCCTCATACAGAGACCTGAAGAGGATAGTCTCCCCTACAAAGAAGTCCATATGCCTTGACTTCCCCCACGCTGCAGAGTACGCAGCATCAAGGGGTATAGATTACATAAGTTTCATCAAGAGGCTTCTCAGGTTCAGGCCGAAGTACTTCCACATCTCAGACACGAAGATAGAGACGAAGAAGGACCTGCACATGCATCTCAGGGAAGGCAACCTGAAGATAGGATACCTGGAGAAACTTGTGCCGGACAATAGCCGCGTACTTCTCGAGACAGCGCATGAGTTCAGGAAGCAGCACCAGGACATAGACATCTTAAGGGAATCCGGATAATAGATAGCTCAGCTAACCCTTCTTATTACGCCCGTCAATCCTTCTCAATAGGACCAGCCATATCAGCACTGCGAGTATTATCAACAGTAGAAGGATTATGACGCATGCGTTGTTGTAGAAGAACAGCATTATCGCTGCCAGCCATGCAGGCACGCTCCATATGTAGACAGGCCTTTCGAACATCAGCTCCTTCCTCTCTATCAGCCTGACAGTCATCTCAACCCTTCCATCGACTATCTGGTGCGGTATGTACTCGAAATCGTCTATGCCATCGCCTGTTACATCGACTCCATTTATCCTCTTGAGCCCTGCGAAGAACGTTATTGTATCGTCGACGCTCACATCAGCGCCGTCATCAAGCACAGCATCTATGTTTATGGTGCTGTTCTCCGCCTTGTAGGTGTATATCCAGTTCTCCCGCATCCCGAAGCTCGCGAAGCACTCACTCTCTATGTCGAAATTGCAGAGGTAATATTCAGGATATGGCCTTCTGCCCGGCTTGGGAGGAAGGACATATATGCAGCTCTGGACCTCATCAGGCTTTTCCACAAGGCAGTTGTTGAGGGTATAGCATGTCCGTGTCCGCGTGCCGTCAGGTCCGCACGTGCCCCATGGCATGCATTCCCACTGTGGTGTGCATTCACGGGCTGTGCCTCCACCACCGCCTCCGCCTCCGCCTCCTCCAGGTGATGGAGCAGGTTCAGGGGGAGAAGGTATGTAAAGTGAAAAAGAAGAGCTCGCGTTTGAGTTGTCGCACCCTTTTCCATCAGACACTATGACCGTTATGATGTGCGTTCCTGCGTCAGACGCGTCAGGCGTGAATATGATCTCTCCGGTAACCTGGTCTATGTCGAACAGCGCTGTGTTGTCATAGAATGTCAGAGTGTCATTGTCAGGGTCGGATCCATCCACATCGCAGTAGTATCCAGACCCTATCTCTGCCGTAGTGTTGCAGCTCTGGGTTATCGAAGGCTGCTTGTTCACGCATAGCCTTGCCTGGGCAGAGACCTCTCCTGTCAGCTCCTCCACTATATTGCGGGAGTGTGTATACGCAAGATAGGAGGACAAGAGAGAGCTCATCATTAGCAGGAATGTGATTATCGCGAACAGGTTGTTGGCAGGAAGCGTCTCTTTCCCGGCTTTCGTTGGCCTGCCTCTTGTCTCTGCCCTTTTCTCTCTTGTTTTATCTCTTTTTTTGATGCGCATGGCTATAACCCAAAATATGGCTCTGGCGTATTTAAATATTTTGCACGGCCTTGCGTAATACCGCCGAAATCACGCAGAATCACGCCGAGAATTGCATCAGGATCAGGTTCAGGAAAAGCACAAGGACCAAAGCTACCAGCGCGACTATCACCGACCTGATGCCTTTCAGCCTTGCGAGGCTCTCTGCTGACCAGCCGTATATCAGGTAGTTATAGAATGGTATCAGGCTGAAGAACATTGAGACCGCTGCCTGGCTGCGTATCATTGTCGAGAACAGCGCGAATGACACCAGCGCTGCCGGCAGCGACACGACGAGCAGGCTCATGAACAATGCTGTGTTCGCTGTGCTGAAGAACACCTTGAACTTTGTATTTGACCCCAGGAAGTTCATCGCAGCATAGACTATGAGGTTTATCAGCAGCAGGCCTGCCAGGACAGCGAAAAAGTTAGTCAGCAGGGGACCAAGCGCCAGCGCCTTCTTGTCTGTGGGAAATATGAGTATTATGTCTGTGAGTATAAGCATGAGTATTCCCAGCGATATGCTTGAGAAATGGCTCACGTTCTCCAATGACTTCTGCGAGAAGAAAGCTATCCCTGCGTTCTGCCACACCTTGTGTGAAGAGGTGATCCTTTTCTCTATGTGCTTGCCCAGCTCATCCCCGCTTGCAGGAAGCCTCTTCTGGATACTGCTTTGCACCCTTCTGCCATGCTCCACTGCCTTTTCCCTGAGGCTGTACCTGTCCAGCCCTGCTGATAGTCTTATCCTTCTTGCTTTCATTTTGTCCGGCTGATTTCCCGCATGTTGTACCTGTATGCGGTTATTGGCTTTGCCTTGCCCTTGACAGTGATGTCCTCCCTGTGCCTTGAAGGGAAATCATCCTTTACCTTGTCATACACTGCCTTGCTTATGAGTATCTCGCCTGATTTTGTCTGTCCCTCTAATCTTGCAGCAGTATTGACCGCATCCCCTATGGCAGTATAGTCCATCTTGTGGTGGCTGCCTATGTTGCCGATGACAGCTTCGCCTGTGTGGATGCCTATGCCCACGTCTATCCTGCCCCATTCATTTATGGCCTGCTGTATCGCGAACGCCGCCCGTACCGCCTTGAGCTCATGGTTCTTTACGTTTGTCGGTGCGTTGAACAGGGCCATGACTGCATCGCCTACGAACTTGTCCACTGTGCCGTCGTGCTTGAACAGTATTGATGTTGAGATGTCAAAGTACCTGTTGAGTATGGCAACCACCTTTTCGGGTGCCAACCTCTCTGACAGCTTTGTGAACCCCCTTATGTCCATGAAGAATATAGTCACGTTCTGCCTCTTTCCGCTGAGTTCGAGCTTCTTCTGCTGGAGCAGTTCCTCTATGATCTTGGGGTTGACATACCTCTCGAAGAATGTCTTTATCCTGATCTTATCCCTCTGCTCCTCGAGCCTCTTGCGCTCCCAGTAGTCATAGAACAGGAATATCGCCAGGGGAATAAGGGTTATCACGAACTGGAACGTTACCAGGAACTCCTGCATCTGTATGTTATATGCTTTCATCCAGAGGTGCGGGGATATGATGAAGAAGAAAGCGAGTATGACGAGGTACTTGAACTGCCGTTTCACCTTGTATACCATGATAGACTTGAGGCAGCCATAGAACGTGAACAGCAGTAGCACAAGATAGAATGTCTGCAGCAGTGTGAATGCCATCTTCGCCCTATATCCCCCTTTATAGCCCTTAAAGACACTTAAGATGGACTTATTTATCTGTTTTTTGTATCCCTAGCCGCATCTTTTCTGTATATTCGCCTATTTTCTGGTTTATCCTTGCTTTCAGCCCCTCTTCAAAAGGAAGCTTCTCGACCTCTGCTGCCCAATCTATATCAGGAAGCCTAGTCAGGCTTCCCAGGAACGTCCTGCCTGCCTCCGCAGCCTGCCTCTCGATCTCTTCTGCCTGCGCAGACCCGAACCTCCGCACTGCAGGGAACTTTGTGAGAGCATTCGCCCCTGCCCTGAGAAGCAGGCCTGCGTATTCCTCTGCCCTGCGCGGCGTCAGACCGGCCATTATCTCGAGCTTGGGAAACCTTATCCGGGTCTTTGCTATCCACCAGGCGTATTCCTCAGGCTCAGGACTCTTGGTATATCTTGTTCCCTGGACCGGCTTGAGCGCATAGAATGTTATCCTGTCCAGCTCATGTTCCTCGATGAATCTTGCCAGGGCATCAAAATCGAATCTCTTCTCGCCGAGCCCTATCACGATTGTCATGCTTGTCTTGAATCCCATCTCTTTCGCGATCCTGAGCATATCTGAATATGGCTCGATCGGCTTGTCGGGGCAGACCTTGCGGTGCAGATCAGGATTCACGCACTCGATGGATGCGCATACTCCCTCAACGTATTGCTCCATCTGCAGAAGGCCTTCCTTGTCTATCGATCCGAGATTGACCCATATCTTATGACCATAGACTTCAGATACTTTTTTGCAGATGCCGATCTGCTCCTCGAATGAGAATATCCGATACCCGCCTGTAAGGAACTCTATCCTCCAGCCGAGGTTCTTTCCTATGATTGCATCTGTCAGTATCGACGGAAGGCTCCTCTTCGCGCTGCTGGCGTGCTTTATCTTGTGCTTTATCGTGGACCTGAAGCAGAAGTCGCAAGTGCCTACGTCGCAGTACCAGCTGAGGAATATGCATCTTCCGAACCAGGTCTTAGGATGGAAATTCTCCATGAACACCCTGTTCGCTTCCTTTACCAGAACATCAAAATCAGCATCAGGATTGGTTTCGGTCATCATGAAGAACAGACATGGTTAATATATTTTCAATATCTTGCGGAGCCCGAGGCTGAACACCAGTGAGAACAGTATGTATGTGCCGAGCCAGCCGAGCCTTCCGCTGAACAGCCCGCCCTCTGACTTGCCGAAGATGTTCAGCGCTATCAGCTTGCTGTTCCCCAGCACTATCATCCTGACAGGCTCTTTCTTGAATATCTTCTGCACCGGCGCGTATCTCTGCTCGGTTGTTATGGTCAGCTCCTTGTCGAAAGGCCTTCCATCATACTCGAACACGAGCAGGTAGTCTCCTTCCTCTCCTTTGAACCTGAACTCGACCAGACCTCCGGATATCTCCTTTGTATCGTCGCCGATGATCTCTATCCCGTCCGGCACTGACACGCTCACATTGCCTGTATATCCCTCGTTGAACTGTAGTGTCGCTGTGAACTCCTGCCCAGGCATTATCGGGTCGTACGCTATGTTGGCGTTGAGCCAGCCGAATATTATCAGTATAGGGAGAAGGGTTATGAGCGTCGGCCTGAAGCTCTGCTTCATGTACTTCATGTTGAGCTCCATGGCCTCTTTCTGGATCTTCATGAGCTTTTCAGGGTCCTTCTTGTTCGCCTTCATCTGCTTCTGCATGTCCTTCTGGCGCGTCTTGAGGTCCTTCATCATCGTCTGGTCTGTCATGTACTTGTAGACGAGGGTTATTATGAGTGATATCAGCAATGATATTATGGCTATTGATACCAATGGGGGAATGCTAAGAAGCGGTGAGAAGACCGGGTTGAGCAATGTTTCAAATACCATTTTAGACTATCATCTTATTCCTTAAAATATCTATTCCATGAACTTCCGCATCATCGGATGCATGTCCATCATGTGCTGCTTTGCTATCTCTTCGTACATCCTGTACACGATCATGACTGCCAGCAAGATGCCTGTCCCATGCCCCAGCGCGCCGGAAAGGTCTGCTATCGCCGCGAGGAAGCCTACCGCCATCGCGCCCATCACTGTCAATGGGCCTATGTACCTGTCGAGGATCTTCTCGAGTATTCGCTGGTCCTTCCTGAATCCTGGTATCTGCAGCCCTGAGCTGAGTATCTTCTCTGCCTGGCTGCGTGAGTCCATGCCTGATGTCTGTACCCAAAATACGCTGAACAGCACTGCTCCTGCTATCATGAATACCATATATACTGCTGCATGCCCGAAGTCAGCGAAAGTGATGCTTCCCCTGATTATCTTGCCTACGATGTTTGGTGAGTATAGCCATGAGACAAGACCTGTCGCAGGCGTGTTGCCTATGAAAGTTCCCAGTATTGGATGCCCCCAGTTCTGGAGCAGCCTTCCGAACAATTGCACGTTCGCAAGCAATGCTGCTACGAGGATGACCGGGATGTTTGATGTGTAGATGAAAGCGAGAGGCCATCTTATGCCGTGCCCTCTTACCCTTCCGAATGACAGGGGTATCTCGATCTTCATGGCCTGCGCATATACTGCAATGACGAAAACCACTATTGTGGCCACTACTGCAGCCAGTTCCAGTCCTGCTGTGACTGGGTCACCTGCGGCAAGGCTCTGGAACAGCGCAGGTATGGCTCCTGTCGCTATGCCAGGATTTGTCGGGCTTGGAAGAGGGCTCAATGCCCTTATGAATATGGACTGGGCCACGTTCGCTACTATGAACAGGCTTATGCCTGAGCCGAATCCCCATTTGGATATGACCTCGTCCATGAACATTATGAGTATTCCGCCGAGCACCATCTGGAATACCAGGAACAGCTGAAGATAGTAGTAGACGGCTGTACCTGCCAGTTCCGGCGGAGGTGCGAGCCCGCCCATGAACACGTATATTCCTGCCTCGAATATAACAAATCCTATGTTCATGATCTTCTGAGTACCCTGGAACCTTCGCCTGCCCTCGTGCGTGGTCTGGTCGAACTTGACTAGGCCTGAACCGTTGAGCAGCTGCAGCACGATGGAGGCCGTGACCAGAGGGCCGATACCTAATGAGACTATCGATCCGAATGAGGCACCCAGTATTACGGACAGGTACTCAAACTGCTGCAATGCGTTCTGCCCAAGCCCGAACAGCGGGACAAGTCCGAGCGCATAGAATATGATGAGGCATATCGCTGTCCATTTGAGCTTTTCCTTGAAAGAAAGCCTTCTTTGTGTAGGCTTTGCGACCTCAGGAAGATACGATATGAAGCTTTCGAAGAATCCCATTGTCTCCTCGTTTGTCCTCTCGGTCTATGTGACCGTTTCCGTGTTTGAAGATATTTAAAAATATTTATCCTTAAAAGCTTTACTCAGCAGGCTCTTGAGAATCCGGCTCACCCTCAGCATCGGACTCGTCTGCTTCTTCCGAAGGCTTTGGTTTTGGCTTTGCCTTTGATTCGAGGACAGTGACGTCCCCGCCTGCTTTTTTTATCTTGTCGACTGCCTTCTCTGTCGCGAAAAGTGTTGTGATCCTGAATTTATGTGTGGCCTTGCCTGTGCTGAGCAGCTTGTTGTAGCCGATATCCGCAAGATCAAGCACGAATGCCCCTCCATCGAGCTTTGCATATCCTTTCTGCACAAGAGAGTCTGCCCTGTCGTCAAGCGTCT
>Ga0315535_1001356_pt1 | contig 16324 bp, 16 predicted proteins | sample SalMarSW160220MG_2_FD_203092 | JGI IMG/M metagenome (GOLD analysis project Ga0315535, IMG submission 203092) | Salt marsh sediment microbial communities from the Plum Island Ecosystem LTER, Massachusetts, United States - Salt Marsh Sediment SW1602-20 ...
GAGGTTGCGAGATGACTGACTCTACGGCGGTTGCTGAAAAACTGAAAGTATCACGGGTTGCGCGCGAGGCTGGTATCGTCGTCGGGCTGGCCGGGCTGACCGTGCTGGCTTCCAAGGTTTACATTCCCCTGCCCGGCACGCCGGTACCGGCCACGCTGCAGGTCGCGGCGGTGATTTTCGCCGGCAGCGCCTGCGGGCCAGTACGCGGTTTCGCCTCGCAGTTGCTTTACCTGCTTATCGGCCTGGCCGGCATTCCTGTTTTCGCTTCTTCAGGCCTGGCCGGCGCGGCGGTGGTCGGCTCTCCTACCTTCGGCTACCTGTTGGCCTTTCCCTTGGCTGCCTACCTGGCCGGACACTTCGTCGGACGGGCGCGCTGGCTTGGATCCTTGGCAGGGCTGGCGGTCATCTATGCCCTTGGTGTCGGCTGGCTGTGGAGTTGGGCTGCGCTTTCCGGCAAGGGCAGCGGGCCGGCCTGGGCGTTGATGGCCGGGTTCGTGCCTTTCTTGCTTTTTGACGTGTTGAAAACGACTCTGGCGACTTTCAGCGCGACTCCGATTCGCGAGCACCTGGACAAGTAAGAAGATTTCCGTCCAATATTGTTGGAGGATGAAGGGAGTTGCGCAGATGCGCAGGATTGCGGCCGCTTGTATCGTTTTATCGCTGATCACCTTCGCTGCCCTGGCCGCTGAAAAGGCGGTTCAACGCAGCGCGACAGTTCGTTCGGGCCCTGGTGTATATTTTCCCGTAGTCACCAAGATTGACCAGGGCAAGAAACTATCGGTCATCGAGGAGCGCTCTCACTGGACCAAGGTAAGGATCGCCGCCGGACAGGAAGGCTGGGTTAGCAGCAGGGTTTTTGCGGCACCCGCCAAGCCCAGCGGCTACGGCAAGGCGCTCAGCGACAATGGTCTTCGAGGAGCATCGACGACGGTAGTCACCATGGCCGCCCGCGGGTTGCAGGCGCCGAGCGGTAAGCTCGGCAGCGCGCTCGATCCAGTGCTTGACGAGTTTCTGCAGAAGGCGGCCTTCAGACCCGAAGGATTAGGAGATTTTCTGGGTGAATTGAAACCTGTCGCCTGCGGTGAGTTGTTGAAAATGCCCGGAGTGCCGCGGCAGCTCGAGAGCGATCCGGGCCTCGACGAAATCGAGCATCGCCTGGGCCTGGCCGCGGCCACACGTATTATTTCCGCCGGCAAGCTGCTGAGTGATCCCGCCCTGGACGACTACGTCAACAAGGTAGGCATGGCGGTTGCCATGTATTCGAACCGCTACGATCTGTCCTGGCGCTTCGTCGTGCTCGATAGCACGGGGCTACGGGCCATGGGACTGCCCGGGGGGTTCGTGATTATCACCAGCGGCCTGCTGCGGGCGCTTTCGGACGAGGCCGGGCTGGCAGGCGTGCTGGCACACGAGGTGGCACACGTCGTGCTCGGTCATGGATCCGCCGAACTTGCGCGAGCGATTCCCAAAGGGCAGGGACCTTCTGGAAAATTCGATCTGGCCGTTAGCAAGGCCGTGGCCATAGCCCGCTCTGCGCGATCTCGCTCGGAAGAAATCGCCGCCGACAAATTGGGCTCCGTGTTGTGCGCCTGCGCCGGCTATGATCCACTAGCTCTGCAGCGAGCGTATTCGAGGCTCGCTAACTTCGAACCAGCCGGCGCCGACTCTCTCTCCGCGGCCGAACGCGCGGCCTCACTCGATGCAATCTGGAAAGATCGGAAAAACTCCGGCGCGGTCACGCTTGCCGACCGCTTCGCCAAGATCGTGCATCCGTGAACGAAGCGCATATTCACCCCAGCGCAGTCATCGACCAACCGTGCCAGATAGGGGAAGGCACTCATATCTGGCATTTTTGCCACATTATGCCCCGGGCGCTGATCGGCCCGGATTGCGTTTTGGGTCAGAATGTTTTCGTCGGCGAGGGAGTCGTCATTGGCAAGCGGGTCAAGATCCAGAACAACGTCTCGGTCTACTCGGGAGTGACGCTCGAAGACGACGTCTTTGTCGGTCCATCGGCAGTCTTCACGAACGTCGCAACCCCCCGGGCGGCCCTCCCTCGCAGGGATCCCGAGCAGCGTTCGTCGACCCTGGTGCGCGCCGGCGCCACCATTGGCGCCAATGCCACGATTGTTTGCGGAGTGACCATAGGCCGCTACGCCTTCGTCGGCGCCGGCGCCGTCGTTTGCGCCGATGTGGACGATTTCAGCCTGGTGCTGGGCGCTCCGGCTCGCCCGGCCGGTTACCGTTGCCCGTGCGGCGCGGGATTGGCCTTCGAAGCAAACCGGGCGACTTGTGTGGAATGCGGACGGCAGTTAACGCTGGAAGCGGGTGTCGTGACGCTAGTCGCTTGAGCCGATCTCGATTCTTCAGTCGCGCGAAAGCAGCTTCTCGATCAGTTTCGCCGAATAAGAAGTCAGGCGAGTGAAGATCACTCCCATGCCGGGAGTGTCATCTCCGCCCGGGGGGACGACCCTGACTACCTTGCCAAGTCCCTCGATGGTTTCCAACTCGTCCATGATGACCGTGAAACGCAGGTTGACCTCGGTGTTAACCGGCAGGGGATCCTCGCTTTTGATGAATACACCGCTCTTGGAGATATTCTGCACATACTCGATGATGAACTGGTCGAGGGTGCGAAACTCACGGTTGACGGTCACCCGCGCATCCTTGCGCTGTCCGCCGAACTGTCTCTCGTCCATGAAGTTCTCCTTGACGGCCCGCCGGGGCCGGAGTTGCTTTTTACCCCGCCGGGACGCCGGCGTCAACAATGCGAAGGGCATTTCTTTGACTATGGCCGTGCTCACGGTAGACTCTATTGTCGGGGCCTAGAGCGGCAAGGAGACACCAGGGTGGCCGAAGATAGCAAATTCGAACGCGTTGTGGTGATCGTCCTCGACAGCGCCGGCATCGGCGAGATGCCCGATGCCGGTAAATACGGCGACAGTGGGGCCGCTACTTTCCAGCATACGGCAGCCGCAGTCGGCGGGCTTTCGATGCCCGTGATGCAGTCGCTTGGCCTGGGCCGCATCGCCGAAATCGCCGGAGTCGATCGTGTCGCGCTGCCGCGAGGATTGTGCGGCAAGCTTACCGAGGTATCGGCCGGCAAGGATACCACAACGGGACACTGGGAGATGATGGGTTTGCCTGTCAACCAGGCCTTTCCCGTGTTTCCACAGGGATTCCCGGAGGAGATTGTCGAGCCGTTCGTCAGAATGAGCGGGCGAGGCGTGCTTGGCAATCGCCCGGAATCGGGGACGAAGATCATCGAAGAACTGGGTGCCGAGCACCTCGAGACGGGCAAGTGGATTCTTTACACCTCGGCCGACAGTGTTTTCCAACTCGCGGCACATGAAGAAAAGATCCCGCTCGACGAACTCTATTCGGCCTGCCGTCAAGCCCGCGAACTTCTGGATACCTACCGGGTGGGGCGGGTGATAGCGCGTCCCTTTGTTGGCAAGCCCGGTGCCTTCGAAAGAACCTACAACAGGCATGATTTTTCCATGGCGCCCTTTGGGCCAACGGTATTGACGGCTCTTGAGCAAGCCGGTGTCGACGTTGTCGGGGTGGGAAAGATAAAAGACATTTACGCCGGAGTGGGTGTCACCCGCGCAATTGTTACTTCCGGAAACCTTGACGGCATGAGGCAAATCGCCGAACTGCTTAGCGATGTTGAGCGCGGCTTGATCTTCGCAAATCTGGTAGATTTCGACATGCGCTTCGGGCACCGGCGCAATCCGAAAGGTTATGCCAGCGCCCTGGAAGAATTCGATCAGGCCCTGGGGCCGATAATGGAAAAGCTGGAAGCAAGAGACTTGTTGATGCTTACCGCCGATCACGGTTGCGACCCGACTTTCACGGCGCACACCGATCATACCCGTGAGTTCGTCCCGTTGATTGCCTGGTCGCCCGCTTTCGAGGCCGGCGCTGACCTGGGCACGCGAGATACGTTTGCCGACCTGGGTGCGACCGTGGCCTGGGCGCTGGGGGTCGAGTGGGACGGGCCGGGAAGCAGTTGCCTGCCTTGGCCACGAAAAAACGGAGGCGATGCCAATGAGAATGAGTGACGTCATCAGGCGCAAGCGCGATCGCGTGGCATTGAGCACCGAGGAGATCCGCTTTTTCGTGCGCGGCTACGCGGCCGGCGAGATACCCGACTATCACGCCGCGGCCCTTTTGATGGCGATATATCTGAACGGGATGACCGATGAGGAAATGTTGGCCTTGACCACCGAGATGCTCGAATCGGGCGAGGTACTCGACTGGTCGGATCTGGATGGTCTGAAGGTCGACAAGCACTCAACCGGCGGGGTGGGAGACAAGACATCATTGATCCTGGCGCCGATAGTGGCGGCGGCCGGCGTCTATGTGCCGATGATCTCGGGCCGCGGCCTGGGGCATACCGGCGGCACGCTGGACAAGCTCGAGTCGATCCCGGGGTTCGATGTCAACCTCAGTGCGGAGCGCTTCAGAGAAGTACTGATGTCCACCCACATGGCACTGGCCGGGCAGACGGGCGAGATCGCGCCGGCCGACAAAAAGCTGTATGCGCTCAGGGATGTGACGGCAACGGTCGAAAGTATTCCGCTGATTGCTTCGAGTATACTCTCGAAGAAGCTGGCCGAAGGCATCGACGCGTTGGTACTCGATGTCAAGGTGGGCTCGGGCGCCTTCATGAAGAGTCAGGCCGATGCGTTGGCACTGGCAAACACGCTGGTCAAGATCGGCAAGCGCGCAGGTAAGAAGGTGGTTGCTCTGATAAGCGACATGAGTCAACCATTGGGCACGCATATCGGCAATACCCTCGAGGTGATCGAGTCCGTGGATGTGCTGACCGGTCAGGTCAAGGGCGACCTGGCCGAACTGTCATTCGAGTTGGCGGCTCACATGTTGGTATTGGGCGAGGCCGCCAAGAACCTGCCCGCGGCCAGGCGGCAGGTCAACGAGATAGTCGAAAAGGGAGCCGCCTTCAGGAAATTCCAGGAGGTCGTCGCGGCCCAGGGAGGAGACCCGGTCGCGCTCAAGGATCACGCGCGCATGCCCGGCACCCGGCGCTCGGAGACGATCAAGGCAAAGTTGCGAGGTGTAGTGCAGCAGATCGACGCCGAGGGTGTCGGCATGGCCGCCATGTCGCTGGGGGCAGGCCGCGCCACGGTCGACGCCGAGATCGATCACGGCGCGGGAGTGATACTGCATTGCAAGGTGGGCGATCGTGTCGAACAAGGCGCCGACCTTGCCAGTATGTATTTCAACGACGCTTCAAAACAAGAGGAGGCGCATGCCTGCCTTGAGGCGGCTTTCACCATCGGCGAGAAATCACCGGCTGTATCGAAACTGATAAACAAGATTATTTCCTGAACTCTGGGGAACAGGAGAATTGATGTCCAGCACTATCGATCAACTCGATGTCGGGCTGCGCCTGATCAGGCAAAGAACGAGCATCCAGCCGGAGATGGGTTTGATCCTGGGTTCGGGCCTTGGCTTCCTGGCCGACAGTGTCGACGGGGCCGAGGCAATCGGGTACGGCGAGTTGCCGGGGTTTCCCGTTTCCACCGTGGAAGGCCACGCCAGCCGACTGGTGCTGGGGCAACTCAGCGGCAGACAGGTGGCCATCATGCAGGGACGCTTTCATTACTATGAAGGCTACACAATGGAGCGCATCACCCTGGGTGTGCGCCTGCTCGGCCGTTTGGGCGCCAAGATCATCATTGTCACCAATGCCGCCGGGGCGATTCGCAGCGATCTGCGTCCCGGGGACTTGATGCTCATTTCCGATCACATCAATCTGATGGGCACCAATCCCTTGATCGGGCCGAACCTGGATCACCTGGGTCCGCGCTTTCCCGACATGAGCGACGCTTACAGCAGAGATCTGCGCGAGCAGGCACGTCGGGTTGCCGATGCGGAGGGCGTCGAGTTGCGGGAAGGCGTCTACGCCGCTTTCAGCGGGCCGTCCTATGAAACGCCGGCCGAGATCCGCATGCTGGCCAAGGTGGGCGCAGACGCTGTGGGCATGTCGACCATTCCGGAAGTGATAGCCGCCGTTCACTTGGGACTGAAGGTGCTGGGAATTTCCTGTATCTCCAACCTGGCCTCCGGTATCTCCAAAAAGCCATTGACTCACGACGAGGTCAAGGAGACCGCCTTGAAGGCGCGCGACAAGTTCACTCGGTTACTGATGGCGTTGGTGGGGCAAGTACGTTGAGGCGGGAGAGAAGGGGTGAGTCTCATGCAAAGTCGAGCCGAACGAGCCGTAAGACTGAAGCGCTCTGAAAAAATGTTGATTGCCTCGGCGCTCGAAGCGAGCAGGAATGCCTATGCGCCATACTCACGTTTCGAGGTCGGGGCTGCGCTTCTTGCTCAGGATGGTGAGATATTCACCGGTTGCAACGTCGAAAACGCATCGTACGGGGCGACGCTATGTGCCGAGCGCAATGCCGTCACCGCCGCGGTATGCGCAGGGTACAAGGACTTTTCGGCGATTGCCATCGTGACCAGTTCGAGTCCCCCGGCTCCCCCCTGCGGGTTGTGCCTGCAGGTCCTGGTGGAGTTTTGCAGTGAACTGTCCGTATTGCTGGCCAACCCCGAAGGCGAAGTTGTACGCACAAAATTGAGTAAACTGCTTCCCCGGCCATTCTCCCCACACAATATTTAATAATTGCCGGAGGTGTCCAGCGGGCGATCGAGCGGTGCCGGAGGCGAGTCGGGCTCGATAGCCAGGAAAGACAGCGCCACCAGTATCAAGCTAATCAAAACAAGGCACCAGGTGAGAATCGCAAATCCCCTTGCCTTGCTGTTTGCCTCGCGGGCGACCTGATCCGGGGGCTTGTCCGTGACAAAGAGCGGTTCGTCGGGAGAACCGGCAACCAGCATGTTTCCGGCACCATCCATGCTGAGCTTGCCGGTGATAATGGCCAGGTCGCCCGGTTCGAGTATGGTTTCAGACAGGCGGCATCGTCCGATACTTCCGGCTGCTCCGAGATGCGCGCCGAATCGCCGCATCAGTCCTACGGTTTCTGGATTGTTTTCAGAAAGCGGGCCCGTTTCAAACGATCTATCCACACACAGATCCAGATCCGCATCGTGCAAGTTGATCTCGACCCGCCCCGACTCATCCTCGAGGTAAACGTGATCGACCATGCGAGTGATTACCTGTTTGGATCCTCCACTGGCGGTTTGCAGTTGATAGCCGCCGAGGGCGTTTGCACTGCTAACCTGAATATCCTGTGGCGCGCTAAAATCTCTGAAGACAATCCTGATGAAAAGACAGCGTTTTTGAGAAACCGGGGATTCGATGGTTTCGTCCGATGTCAGGCGTCCCATCAGCTGGACCTTGCCGGCTTTGGCCTTGGCTATGGCCTGGACATCCGAGCTCAATGCATTTGCCTGCCGGCGATAGCTTTTCCACCCGAGCCTGGATAGCAAAGCTCCGGCGCCAAATGCCAGGCCGGCAATCAGGGTGGTGACATCTACTGAAAACACGACTGTAGCCTTTGATTCATTGTGGTTCCTTCTGAAGGTCCAGTGCCATAAGGCGCTTAATGCAAGCGGAGCAAACCGAGGCCGATTCTCCAGAAATCAGCGGCCCGGCTTCGGCAGCTTCCCGTCCGCAAAAGGCACAGCGTTCAGCGCTTGGGGGTTTTTTGCCGAGTTCGGTGAGCATTTGCTCGGCCTTCTCGATCCAGTCATCGGCCGGCGCGAGTTCACGAAGCGCTGCGATCACTCTGGCAAGCATTTTCGAACGTGACGACTTGGCGGCCAGCCAACTGGCCGTCTTGAGATACTGGATAGCCTCGATCTTGCAGTCCAGTGCCCGCGCAGTAAGGCCGAGTTGCTCGTAGACCTCGACTGACTGCCCCGGAAGTCTGAGGGCCCGCCGCAAGACAAGGAAACCAAGCAAGGGGCGTCGTTCACTGTTGAGATTGCGGGCCAGGCCGAGAAATACCTTCCTTGCGTCATCGAACCTTGACTGCCTGGCCAAGTGTTCCCCCTCATCGATCACACCTGTCAGAGCGGAACGAACAGCCTGGCTCAGGCCGAACATCTTGTCGGCAACGTAGTCCAGCCTGAGGCCGCCCGTGGCCCCCAGGAAACTACCGGCCATCAGGCATGTCGGGCAGATGCGGCCCACTCCTGGAAGGATCACCTCTTCGTCCAGGGTGCCTCCGCACACGCTACACCTGGTGTCGCCGGGATCGTCCATACCCGGAAACCCGGTCATCAGGGCGAGCGCTCGCCCAATAATCTTTCAATGATTTTCATTAGTTCGCTGACTCGACCGCCTTTGCTGAGCACGGCATCGGCCTTTTCCTGTTTACCCAGCGCGACCAGCTTGTTGTCGTCGATGCCCGAATAGAAGACGATCTTCAACTCGGGCTTGAAAGCGCGCAACGTGTCGCAGGCCCGGTCGCCGGAAAGTGAGCCGGGCAGCATGATGTCGAGCACGACCAGATCGGGGTTAAAATCCTTTAACAAATAGCCCGCTCCGATAGTGTTGGTCGCGGTGGCCACCGCGAAGCCGTTCTTCTCGAGCAGATCCTTGGTCATCTTGAGAACGAATTTATCGTCGTCCACTACCAGCACGTTTCCTTTGTAATGCATGACGTTCCTCCGTCGAAGATCACCATCCCCAGCTGTCACTTCCGGCCAGGTCATTGCCGACGGCCGAAAAAAGACAGGCGGGATCGCCCCGCGCCAAGCACATCTGCTCGGTGCACGAGGTCGGCATGGAAAGTACTGCCTCGGCCATTCCGCCGACGGCGCCGGCAAACAGGTGGCACACCGGCTGGTCGGCCTGACCGTAAGCGGCGGCCAGCGGCGAACCGCTGACGCGCACCACGAGTTTCTTCTCGTTCTCCTGCCAGGAGTTCAACTCGAACTTGCCCCAGCCCAACTCCGATGCATGCCGGCAGGCGGCCTGCACCAGCTCACGATTGTCTCCAGCCAGGGCCGATCGCAAGCGCCGCATTACTCCCATGGCCCAGGAAGCCCCTGCCGTGTAGAGATAGTCGGGTGCGCTGGATCCCAGGCGATCTTCAACGCCCTTCTGAATTTCCGAAAGAGTCTCGGGACGTAAAAGCAGGTAGCGCATCGGGCCGAGCTTGAGTGCCCCGTGTTCGGAATCGTAGCTGAGGTTTTCGAGTTTGGCACTCATCGAGGCACCAGATTACCATCGGTGTTCGGGATGGTCAATCACGCGACTCATCGAAGTTCTGGATTTCAACGGGCCTTGCGCGTTATTTTCAGCGGGTGAGACTTATTCGGGTTTTGGGACGTCATTGAGACTCCAGATAGATGGCTCATGAGGGAGCAATCATGAAATCGATTGGAGCTTGTTTCTTGAGTTTTTTGGCATTGATCATGGGTCCTTTGTCTCCGGCCTTCGCTGGTGAATCAAAGATCTTCGGTAAAGACCGCCGGGTGGTCGAGGTAGTCATCCCGGTGGAGGCTCAGCCTTTCGACATGACCTCGAGCCCCGACGGAAAAACCCTTTACCTGACAAACGTCTCGGCCGGAAAGCTCACGCTGATCGAGGAGAACAAGGTAGTGCGCTCCGTGGCCATCGGCGCCTGGCCCACTGGCTTGGCGATTAATGCAAGCGGTGAAGTCCTGTATGTGGCTCTGGGCAATGAAAACGCCCTGGCGGTGGTGGATGTGAAGACCTTGAAGGTGAAGAGGAAGATCCCGGTGGGCAAGTTTCCGATCGGTGTGGCTTTGCCCCCGGATGAGCGCTTCGTGCTGGTCACCTGCGCCTATGATGACAGCATTCACCTTATTTCCACGGCCAGCTGGGAGAGCAAGAAGGTGACGGTCGGAGATATGCCCTATTTTTCGGTCCTTTCCGGGGATCAGAAAACAATCATCACCTCCAACCTTTCTTCGAACAACATAACCGTCACTCAGTTGGAACTCGACAAAGGACCGCTCAAGGGAGACAGCTTTCACCTGGCGCCATTCAAGACCATAGCCGTGGGCTCCAATCCGGTGGGCTTGTCGTTAAGCATCGACGGCAAGCGACTTTATGTAGCCAACTACGGCGCAAAATCGGTGAGCGTGGTCTCGACGGACAAATGGGTGGTTGAAAAAACAATCGATGTCGGCTCTCAGCCTTATTGGATCGCCGTGCATCCCAAGGACGGCTTCTTGTTGGTGAGCAACTGGGGATCTCCTTTCGTCGACGTCATCTACCCGGACGGGAAACACACCCAGGTCCAGGTTCAGAATTCATTGACCAAGATCTACTTCTCGCGTGACGGAAGGCGGGCCTTTACTTCCAACTACACAGGCAACCGGATCGCAGTGATCGAGTGAGTTCTTTCGACGCAATTCTGTAACCGACCTATCCTGTCCGGACCGGCCGTGACCGGTTTTCGGGCAGGCTGTCCTAAATCCGGTCACACTTATGGCACCCCTTTGCAGTAATTACTGGAAGTTACAAGATGGCATGGATGTTGCTTTTGTCCCTTGCAATTGCGAACAAATGCACTAAGGGAGAAAAAGTGGAATCGATAAATCGACGTCGAAACATCGACAATCTGCAAAGAGAAGTCGTCCAAGATCGATACCTGAGACAAGACAGCCACAGGGACACTCAGCTGATTCACATGAGCGAAAAATACGCTTCTCGAATCGATCTCGGTGCCTGGGCCAGGGAATCACGAGATTTCACCTTCTACACGCTGCGCGACAAAGTCCGAGGGGAACTCGGGTGCAGCATGGAAGAGGCACATGAAATTGCTCACAAGTTGGAGGAGAACATCGCTTACGCCGTCTACCGCGCGGCGGATGTGAGGATCAGGCCGGAGGTAGCCAAAGCGTTGCGGCGAGCGGCAAAGCACCTGGAGAGCATTGCCGGTAACGAGCAGGCCTGTGCGGCGCTGATTGACAAGCTCGAAGCCGAGCTGTCTTCCGGCCTGGTAGACGAGACGGCAAAGCTGGAGGCATACGGACTTACTCGAGAGCAAGCGGCCGGGATGGCCGTTCAACTCAAGAACTTCGGCGCCGGCAGGGCCGTGCGGAAAATGGAATCCAGGCCCGGCCTTGCAATGTACAAGGCAGAAGCGTTGCATCTTTCGGATTTTCGGGCCGCGTTGCTGCGCCGGGCGGGCGAGCTGCGCTCGCTGGCCAAAGACCTGCCGCATGACCGCAGCCTGCCTGTCTTCGAGAGGTTTCCGGAGCTTACCAGGGGACTCAGGCAGGAAGCCGACAAGCACTCTTTCTTGGCCTACGTGCTCGACAACCATGAGAAGATGTATGCCCTGGAAAAAGGAGAGATGCACAACCTGGGGCGTATGAGGAACAACTGCCTCGACGACAAGTGGCTGAAAAGGTGCATGCTCGATATCGGAACGGCAATCGGCGCCAAGCTCGCCCGGGTGCCGGGAATAGGAAATGCCCTGACGGCCATCGGCTGTGCCGCTTCGATCGAGACGTTGATGGCCGAAGACCAATTATCTCGCAAACCCAGTCAGCTTTCGTACCTGGCCGGGGGCATGAGCGAGAAGCAGTACTTGCAAGAGAGCCACCGGGCCGACAGCGAACTGGGCCAGGATATTGTAATTTCAATTCTCTACGACGCGGCCATGTGTGTCCTGGGCGCTGCAATCTAATCGTGGCTCATTTTCCGCAGGCAAGGTGTGTCGATTGACACGCCGGCCGATGTGCGATCGCTGTAATTACGGGATGATCGCCGAATCTCTCCTTGTGGCATGTGTCCTGCAGGTATTTTCCGTATACTATGACAGGAGAGAGTCATGCCGCTGATTCTGAGTAGCTGCCCCGCGTTTTTGGCCGTCCCGCTTGTCATCTTGTTCGCGGAAATCTGTCCGGCCGGGGAGATCGAGGATCAGGCCGCCAGGTTCGAGCCGGCATTTGCAGACGCTGAACCGGAAAACGTGGTTCACGACTGGTATCTGCCGTTCGACACGCGCGATCGCAGTTCACTTTCGACCATTCGCCTGGTGAGTTCTTTTGGCGCCAAGCGCCTGAGTTACAAGCGCGGACACATACACACCGCAACCGATATGGTGCCGAGGCGGCACCGGCGCGGGGCAATCGAGGTGTTTCCCGTCGCTGTCGGAGTTGTGTGCTCAATTCACCTGGCCGCCCCGCATACCACCGTCGTTTTGAAGCATCGCCTGCCGGATGGGAGGTTGATGTTCACTTCGTACAAGCATCTGGCCGAGGTCTTTGTCGAAACCGGCCAGGAGGTGAATCACCAAACGCCGCTCGGCCGCTTGTTCACTCGCGCACAAGCCCGCAAACTTGGCGGTAACTACGACCACCTGCATCTCGAGATCCGTAAGCTCTTCGACGACTTCGGCACGGCCTCGTGGCTGACAATGACCAGGGCCGAGCTCGATAAGCGTTTCCTGGATCCGATGAAATTCCTGCGAGAGCGGCTGCGCCCGCCACGCGGCCTGAGCGCGAAAACGGCGCACAGATTCATCTCGGCCGCGCGCGAGCTTCTCGGCGTCAACTACGATTTCGGAGGCCGGCTGCGCACCGTCGAAGAGGGAATCGACTGCCAGGGCCTGGTCTTCTACGCGGCCGAACGCATCGGTCGCTGCGGCTGGAAATCGTTCTCGACCCTGCCGACCGTGTCCGTGGTGGAAGCGGAGCTGGGTGTGCGTGTGCCTGGAATGGATCCGGTCGCCGCCGAGAATCTCGATATCTCCCGCCTGCTTCCCGGAGACGTGATCATGGAAGTCGACCCGATCGAAAACGAAGCCGAGCCGTCAATCGGCTCATTGAATTCGGAACCGGTCTGGGTATGGCACGTCGGCCTCTATAGCGGCGCCGGCAACTGGATCAACGCCAATGCCTTCGAAGGCCGCGTTGTCGAGGAAAACCTGCGCGACTATCTTGCCGAGCACGCCGTGGGCGGAATATTCGTAACTCGTATGAGCCACAAACCTTCAGCGACCCGTTGCCGGCACAACCGCCGCATGCGTCTGGTACAAGGCCGGGAGCGCCCAGAAAAAGCAAACGCGAAATAATACCTCCGAAAACGTGACAAAGCCTCTGAGTTTGAAAAATTCATGTACCGGTCGTGGTGTCGTGATACAAAAGAAAACACGGAGGTCGAGTGGAGAACGGGTCGTTGCAGATCTTTTTCTTGGGTTCGGGTTCCTCGGGAAACGCGACCGTGGTTCGCAGCGGATCCACCACCGTTCTGCTCGATTGCGGGTTCGGCGTGCGCGAGCTCGGTCGGCGTCTTCGCGGCGCCGGGATTGATCCGGCCGACATCGACGCGCTGCTCGTCACTCACGAACACCGTGACCACGTCGCCGGGCTGCCTCTATTCCGCCGCTGTGCGGGCCTGCCGGTATACCTGACCGGGCGCACCAGCGCCGCCGTCAAGTTCGGGGCCCGGGCGCTTGTCCGCCCGATGCTCGTTGAAGCCGGCCGTGCATTCAGTGTCGGAGAAATGGAAATTCTTCCCTTTGCAACCGCCCACGACGCCGGCGAACCCACTGGCTACGTGTTCCGCTTCGAGGACGGCCGGCGATTCGGAGTCGCCACCGACCTGGGCCACGCCAATCCGGAAGCCGTCGCGGCGCTGGAAGGCTGCGAGCTGATTGGCCTGGAGGCCAACCACGATCCGCGCATGCTGACCGATGGCCCGTATCCATGGTATCTGAAAAAGCGCATTCGTGGAGACAGGGGCCACCTTTCGAATTTGGCGGCGGCCGACCTGCTCGAACGGGTCGTCAGTTCGCGGTTAACACACCTGTTTGCCATGCACCTTTCCCAGACCAACAACCGACCGGCGCTAGCCGTCGAGGCCCTGTCTTCCCGGCTGGCGCGGCTCGGACTGAAGGTGCCCGTGACCGCGGTGGCCCAGAATGGTCTGCTGCGCTATCCTAAGAGTCGTCAGCTGAAGTTGCTGTGAAAGCCGGGAGGTGATCATGAAGCCGATCTTGCCAATTTCGGTTGTGGCCGCGTTGCTGCTGCTTTCGGCTTCTTCCGCGGCCGGCTGGCCCTGCCGACCGGCCGCAGGGCTTTCGATTCCGTTGCCGAAGCCCGCCATAGTGAAAGCCTGCCTCGGGGATCTCGACGGCGACGGACAGGACGAGGTCGTGGTCGAGGTGGTGCGGGCGACCGTGAAAGACGGGACCTTCCGGCCGCGGTTGTTTGTGTACTCAGTACGCTCCGGCAGGCTCGAGCCCAAATTTCTCGGCACCAAAGGCGAAGGAATGCTCGTCGACTTCGGCCTTGCAGACATCGACCGGGACAAGCATGCCGAGGTGCTGGCGCGTGAGCGCTCGGCCGGCGGGGGGCAGACGCGGGTCTACAGATGGGAGGGGTACGGCCTGGTGGCGGACGAGAAACTGGCGTCGCGGGCACCGCTCTACAAGCCCGAAAACACAGTCATCGAAAAAACCGATTTTACATCCGAAGTGAAGATCCCGCCTTTGCTAAAGGAGCTTTCTCTTTCCTTCGATCGAACACCCGGCAAGATCCGCAGGATTCGATTGAAGAAGGATCTTTCCAACGCGGCCAACCGGCGCAAGTTCCGTTGGCTTCCGCGGCGAGCCCGCAAGCTTCTTGCGCGTGACGGTTTCGTGGTATTGCGCCCAAGCGAGCCGCCGCGGGAGTTCCACAGCCTGTATATCGAGAACCAGTACCTTGGGCTGCCTTCGCTTGTGACCTCTGATGCCGCGCTGCACTTGACTCACCTTCTTTTCGATCACGCCGTATCCGAGATCGAGCAGCAGGTGCTGGCGCCGGCTCTTGCAAGGCTGGCGGTTTCGCTGCGAGACAAGGCCGCCCGCCTGGCAGGCAAGTTGCCCGCGAAACTGGCGCCCGCGCTCGATCGCCTGCTTTTGCGACTGCAAATCGCCTGCGTTATTATTCAGGGCGATAGCTCGGGCCTCGGCGCCGAGCGGGCAGCCCGTGTGCTGGCCGAAGTCGAGCGGATAAACAAGGCCGCCGGCGGTGCCGACAACCCCTTGGGCATCGACTACCCGGCCTACAAGGTTCGCGGGCACTACACCCAAAGCGAAGCGCTGAGACGCTATTTCCGGGCATACCTGTTTCTTTCACAGGTCGGAACCTGTGATCCGCTTGAGATCGAGTTGCTGACGTTCCTTGTTTTTTCGGACAAAAACTGCACCAATCTCCTCACCTGGCTGGCGGGCTTCGGGGCCGCTCTCAGCGGTCCTCCCGCTAATTTTACGCCCATTCTCTTGCGAGAACGGATGCGGGTTCTGTTCGGCGACAAGCCCGACTTAGCCGATCTTGGTAGCGGCGGCAAGAAGATCGAGTGGAGCAGGAAAGATCCTCCGCTGACGCTGATCGCTCGCCGCCGGCCTGCCGACAACGCCTTGCTCACCCTTGGAGTGGACGCAGACCAGAGGCCTTTTCCAGATCCACTCGATCTGCTCGCGGCGCTCGGTTCACATCGCGCCCGGGAACTTCTGGAGCCGCAAGTTGCGAAGTGGCCCGAGTTGGGCGAGCGCCTTGAAAGAGCCATGCGCGGGTTTCGCGAAGGAGGTTCCGGCGACACGGAGTATATCAGCGGACGTTGGCTGCTCGCCTTGCGTTGGCTGCTTCTCGACTACCCCAAGGGATATATCACCTTCCAGACAAGCCGGGCCTGGCCCGCTCACATGCTGGTGAGCGCGGCCGCCTCATGGGCCGAACTGAGACGGGATACCATTCTTTACGTCGACCCTCCGATCATGTGGGCCGAGGGCGGTGACGAAAATTCGTTGCCGCCGGGCAGGGCCGGCTACGTCGAACCCGTTCCGGAGTTATACGAGGAGCTTGGGCTGGTGCTTTCCGGCATGCGCGGGGCGCTTTTGGCCTTCGGGGGAGAAGATCTCGAGAAGGTCTACACGCGCAACCCCAATCCCGCCCAGTTGCTGAAAGAGGGAGAACAGCTGCTCGGGTTTTTGGCGCAGGCGGCGCGCAAGGAGCTTTCCGGGAAAGGTTTGAGCCGTGACGAGCATGAGCGGCTGAGCTACATCGGCAGCACCTTCGAGCAACTCCTGGGCGGGCGCGGCAGGTTGAGACTCGATCCGGTTCCGGTGATAGCCGATGTCTACTACTTCGGTGATCCCGAAAGCGGAGAGAAAAGGCCGCTGCTTGTGGCTACTGGACCGGTGGATGTAATCATCGCAGCGGTTCCCCTGGGAAGGCGCACGATACTGGCGCGCGGGGCGGTGTCGTCGTTCTATCATTTCAAGGGCGACAAACCGATGAGCGACGAAGAGTGGCGCGAGAAACTCGACTCGGGCAAGGCACCCAGGCAACCCTCATGGGCCCGGCCGATTCATGTTCGCAGGCGTGTCAGAAGACGCGCGGGGAACTGAATGTTCAA
>Ga0315535_1001357_pt1 | contig 16324 bp, 21 predicted proteins | sample SalMarSW160220MG_2_FD_203092 | JGI IMG/M metagenome (GOLD analysis project Ga0315535, IMG submission 203092) | Salt marsh sediment microbial communities from the Plum Island Ecosystem LTER, Massachusetts, United States - Salt Marsh Sediment SW1602-20 ...
ATGTGTTAGGGAGTATTTTGCTGTATTTTGTATTCGTCATCATATACAAACCGAAACGTTATCACTGGATAGACACTGAATGACTCTGTTTCTACTCATATATTTCAGCATTTACGGCGGCGTACACCTGTATGCTTTTTTGAAACTCAAGAGAGGTTTTGCCTTGGAGCTCCCTGCATATTTAATCCTTGGGATATTCATGATTCTGATGGTGGTTGCACCCATTGTCGTACGCATTTCTGAACGCCACGGGCATGAATCTTTAGCACGCGGTTTGGCCTACATCGGGTTTACATGGATGGGGCTGATTTTTATCTTTATCTCAGCTTCCTTTTTCTTTGACATCTATAGGCTACTCCATTTCCTGGCAAGGATGTTGACCCAAAGACCGCTCGCGAATTTTACACTTTCTCTCAGAAATTTCTGTACACTCGCCATTTTATTCTCTTTTGCCGTAGTAATCTATGGCTATTTCGAGGCGCTTCATATCCGGACAGAACACGTGACCGTAAAAACAAACAAAATGCCCGAAGAAATCGGGCGAGTTCGAGTTGTGCAGATATCCGATGTCCACCTCGGCCTAATTGTCGGGAAATCCCGACTTAAGCGGATTCTTCGGCAGGTCAAGAATGCCCGTCCGGACATTCTTGTATCAACGGGTGATCTCGTGGATGGCCAGATGGATGATTTGGAGATGCTTACAAATATGTTTCAGAGCATACCCACAACGTATGGGAAATTTGCGATTACCGGTAATCACGAATTTTATGCAGGCATTGATCGTGCCCTGGCATTTACCGAAAAAGCGGGCTTTACCATGCTCAGAGGAGAAGGAATAACCGTATCCAATTTTCTCAATGTCGTGGGTGTAGACGACCCTGCCGGGAAACGTTATGGCTCAGACCTTGCAGCCTCTGAAAAGGCACTGCTGGAAAAAATGCCCAGGGAAAAATTCACTCTCTTTTTGAAGCACCAGCCGGTAATCAACAGTGAATCGCTTGGAATGTTTGACCTCCAGCTTTCAGGTCACACCCACAAAGGACAGATCTTTCCCTTTAATCTGGTTACAAAGCTCTTCTACCGGATGCACACCGGCCTATCAAAGGTCAATGGTAATGCCCTGCTCTATGTCAGCAGGGGTTCAGGGACCTGGGGGCCGCCGGTTCGATTTTTGTCGCCACCGGAGGTGACCGTCATCGACATAACATACAAGAGTATTCAATAGATAAGTGTATTCAGGTTTTCAGATTTGGGATTTGCGGGACATCCATAAACAAATAATTGGGCTCAAACCTGGATCCTTGATTATTGGCTTTTGCTGAAAGCTTCGGCCCGACAAGAAGAAGTATAACATACAGAAAGCATTTTAAGATCCGGGAGATGGAATGCCTCTTGCCAAAAACCTCAAAACCCTGGCCCATCTTAGACCTTCAATTTCGGTTGACCCCATAACCTCTTTGCCGATAGTTTCATTTGACAGTTCTATCGAGCTGAAAGCCGATTCAATCCCTGAAGTATTTAATTTGATTGAATCGCTTGGTAAAAAACAAATACTTGTGGTGGTCGTTGATGAGTTTCAGGATATTTTGAATCTGGCAGATGCGCAAGAAGCCCTTGCACTTTTGAGGGGAGAAATCCAGTTTCAAGGTAAAATCTCTTTTATATTTATAGGCAGCATAAGACACAAAATGGAGGAAATATTCACAAATCATGATTCCCCTTTTTTTAAGTCAGCAATCACCTTTATGGTAGACACCTTGCCGTACAAAGAATTTTCGGAGTTTCTGAATAACAAGTTTTCTCAAGGGCACCGGAAGGTTGATGGCAAGGTTTTGGAAAAGGCATTTCAAATTGCTGAGAATATCCCGGGCGATATACAGCAACTTTGCGGGGCTATCTGGGAAATAACCGCAGAGAAAGAGATGATAAGTATTGAAAAACTTAAAAGCGCTATAGAACTGGTATTTGCCAGGGAACAAAAGTCCTACGAAAATTATATCCGTCTTTTGACAAATATTCAACTTAACGTACTCACTGCCATAGCAAAAGAAGGCGGAAGTCAAATTTTTTCGGCGGTATTCATGAAGCCATCGGGCTTCACCAACCCATCCACTGTTCGCAGGGCAGTCAACCGCCTTTTGCAACTGAACATTTTGTTTAAAAGCAGCGGCGAGTATCGGTTTGTCAATCCCTTTTTCAGAGCCTGGATTATATATCGCGGGTGAGGGAGATGCTTGACGCAATTAAATGATGTACCGGGCATCGTCAGTATTACGTACAACATAGCACCGAAACCCCCTTCAACAATCGAAGCGGTCTGACGATAATACAAGCTTGGATTAACGCCCCTTAAATTATAAGATTCTACCAGTTTTTCAGATAATTTTATAATCTAAGGGGCCTCAGAAATCGGAAGTTCCCCGGACTACATATAGGATATGATTAACATGAAAAAAGAATTTGGATCAAATTATGCGTCGATTACGGATGTTGATTTTACAGCCAAATACCGTGCAAGTTGCTACTGCGGTGCGGTACAGTACGAAGTGTGCTCGGATCCTGTAGATGCAAAAATATGTCATTGTATGGCATGTCAAAAACTGCATGGAGCCCCTATGCAATGGGCAGCTATATTTCACAAACATGACGTCAGAATTACCCAAGGCATTGATCACCTGAACTTTTACAACAGTGAGCTCAATAAACACGAGAGAATTCTTCCCTGCAAAGTCAGCTGTGCTTTGTGTGGCACCCTCATTGCCGATGAAGGACGTAGAATGTGGCTTGCGTTTCCATCACTTTTTAATTTTGGGGGTGTATCAAAAGTTCCAACGAAATTCAAACCAACGTGCCATATCTTTTATGGTTTGCGGGTTATGGATATAAACGATGACCTGCCTAAGTGGTCCGGTCACAAAGATCATTCAGAACTTATAGGGGATTGAAAAAGGGAACGACTTCATCCAAGCTCTACCCCCAATCAAAAACCGTCCTGGATGTAAAAAGAAGATCTGAAAGCCATTGGCGATCAGTTGATTGGGTATCTTGACATATTAATTTTAGGTAAATTTTTACGAAAAGGAGGCTGTTATGGAAAAAGTGGTTCACAGGTCACATATTACTATTACCAGAGAGCATGGGCCGACCCGGAGGGCTGAAATCCAAGGTTTTGGTGAACCGGTCTTTTACGGTGTCCACGGTGGAATCAAGGATTTCTATAAAATTGACCCTGAAAAGGAGCACGCTGCAACCTTAGACCACATCGTGGGTGCCGTTGGCGGCTGAATGATGGGTACACTGGCCGCGGTGTTGGCCGGCAAAAAGATCCGAACCTTTAAAGACCAATATAAGGCAATCGTAACCGGCGATATAAAAGATGTCGACGGTGTTCTGAAAATAACGCATATCAACGTTCAGTATTCTCTTAAACTGCCCAAGGAAAAAAGAGAGGATGCTTGGGGAGCACTGGAAAATTACATCCAGTTGTGCCCCGCAGCCCAGAGCGTGATCGGCTGCATAGAGATCACCCATGAACTTTTGATGGAGGACTTGTCGGAATAATGGGATTATCGCCGCCTCGGTTCCGCCCTGGTTCAGCCTTTAGCGAGCGAAGGGAAATAATATGATCGATTTCATTCAACACTATAGCCCGATTACACAAGCGCTTATCGCTACGCTTTTTACATGGGGAGTGACCGCTGCAGGAGCTTCGCTCGTCTTCTTTACAAAAACGGTAAAACCCAAACTAATGGATTCTATGCTCGGTTTCGCCGCTGGTGTTATGATTGCCGCGAGCTTCTGGTCACTGCTTGCACCGGGCATAGAAATGGCCGAACAGCTTGGTCATATTCCCTGGTTGACAGCTGTAATCGGATTCATGGGTGGCGGGATTTTCATGAGTTTGGCTGATCGATTGCTGCCGCATCTTCATTTGGGCTTAGATACAGGACAAAGTGAGGGAATAAAGACGTCATGGCAGCGAAGCACGCTGCTGGTACTTGCGATAACCCTTCATAATATCCCTGAAGGTCTCGCGGTCGGTGTTGCTTTCGGGGCTGTGTCAGCCAATCTTTCTTCTGCTACGCTTGGCGGCGCCATTGCTTTGGCCATCGGAATCGGCCTCCAAAATTTTCCAGAAGGTGTTGCAGTATCCTTCCCATTGAGAAGAGAAGGAATGAATCGGGCCAAGAGTTTTTTTATGGGACAGGCATCCGGTCTTGTTGAACCTATTGCCGGGGTGTTCGGAGCAGCATTTGTTCTATATATGCAAAACATTTTGCCCTATGCCCTCTGTTTTGCTGCCGGAGCAATGATTTTCGTTGTGGTGGAAGAATTGATCCCGGAATCTCAAAGGCAAGAAGCAAATATTGATCTTGTAACGATGGCGACGATGGTAGGTTTTTCGGTAATGATGATTTTAGATTTGGCGCTGGGCTGATGGATTAGATGGGAGTAATTGGGCTCAAACCGTGATCCTTGATTAAAAAAGAAATGATAACGTTATGACGGTATTTTCTAAATTATTTTTTATGTGGGAAGCCGTTCTTGTCGAAATAGACCTCTTTGAATCCAAACATATATTTGTGGTTTGTCTGCCTCAAGTGCCATTGGTTTTTGTGATTGAACCCAATAAGTTTAGTCATTGAAGCAAAATCCATCATCCATCCCCGGCTGCCCTTTTCGAGAAAAAACGGCGATGCCTGACGGTCATCCAAAGAGAAACGGATGACCGCTAAATTATCTTTGATTAAAATTTCAGCGGTAGACATGGCGCGGTTTATGACACGCAGTTCATTGTCCTGTTGGGCATCGGTGACCACCCAGTCGCTAAAGAATTTTCTGGTTTCAGGGGTGTAAATGCCAAGGTTGGGATCTTTGATATGCAGCCGGAGGACTTCGATATATTTATCAAGGGCATCCTGTACCGATGGTTGGGCCGGATATTTTTTTGCCAGAGGAGACGCCTGCTTTTCAATGGCCGTTGAACCGATTTCCACATTTACGCGAGATCCCCCTCCTCCTGATAGAAATTGGCCGGTCTGCTCCTTATCTTTTGTCTTCCCGTAATTGGTTGCCTCTATTTCTCCAAGTGCCCTTCCCACCAAAAGTTCAACAGTGGCCTCGATTCCCGGTCCGACTTTATTGGCCTGAAAAAACGGCGTCATCTGTCTTCTTTCAATATATCCTGTAAAACCGTCCGTGAATATGGGCTCAAGATCGTATCCGATTTCGACCCGCACCTGTTTGCCGGAAGGGTCTATGAGAAAAAGGACACCTTTCGCGCCATTGGTTGTCCGACCCACTCCATATTCTTGAAAAAGTTTAACCGCTTGGTTATTAATATCCTCCGGGCTTTGTTTTAGCACAACGGTCATAATATGAATATCCATATCCCTTAAGAGGGCACTGCTGAGTTGTGTCATATGGTTTTTCTCGGCTTTCGAGAGGAGGGTTGCCGGATCGCTAACGAACGTTATGCCGACACTTTTTTGGGGGTCATTATTCCCGGTGCATGCTTGGAACATGGTGACAGAGAAAAGAAAAAGAGCGGTTAATATTACCGTCTTTCCGGCGAATATTTTATTTTTGATTTTCATATCCATCTTTAACGAGGCAAAGATTGATTTATCGTTGGAACACAAATGATGTCACCCGGAAATGGGCAGGTCAAGCAAATTTATGAATAGCTAACTTGTTATCTGGCACATTTTCCTATATGAAAGACAAAGAACCAGGTTGTGCTTTGCCTGTAAATCTTCAATTTAAGGTGTCGCTATGAACGTACTCTTTATTATCTCTACAGATGATGCTGAGACAGCATACAATGCCATGAGATTAGCTAATGTGGCAGTCAAAAAGGGTGATGACGTAAGTGTGTTCATGCTGGGGAAAGGGGTTCTTTTCGAAAAAAGCAGTAATGCGCCGTTTAATGTAATGGAACAGGTTAACCAATTTGATGGAGATTTTTACGTCTGAGGGGTGTGTATGAAATCCCACGGTCTGGAGGGATCAAGTTCATGCCCTATTGCTTGGATGGATGATCTTTATGAATTAAGCATGGAGGCAGACAAGGTACTGACTTTCTAAAGCAAAGCTGTGAAAACTATCATGGCAATTGCCAGAAAATTAGACCCATATTGGAACCTGCATATTAGATCATTGGGATAACAGTGGGCTTTATGGGTATTTTCAATGTTTAAAGGGTGCAATTGCCCAACTTAGTTATAGACCCCCTATTTATTATGGGAGGAAACAATGAGGCATCTTATATACATTGCAGCTTTATTGGCTGTGTTCTTTTGGTCAGGTCCGGGGTGGCCTCGCTATGTATCTGCGCATTCCGTGCTTGTCCTGGCATCTGACGAGAACGGTAACGTGTCAAAGGAGGAAACACAAGCTAAAGCCATGGCCAAGCGTCGTTACGACAACTTCATGAAAACCTATAATCAGATCTGGAGCCTGTTCGGATCGATTCATTACGACTTCGATGGCACGGCAACCAATCATAAGTTTTTGATGCTAACCAGTAACTGGCAAAGTTACATAACTCACAGGCGCCGTTTAGAGAACTTGTTGAATAAATTAAGTTCCAAGGTGTGGGCGGATCCAAAAACGGGCGGAAAACCATCCGAAAATTATCGTATAGATAAACTCACTCCGGCAGCATATGATCTTGGCAAAGAAATCACCGAGTGTCAGAAAGATCTCAACGAGTTGAAACAAGGGGCTGATAAGGTAACAATACATGCGAAAGCCGCTAAACAGGCCATGGAACAGGCCTGTGCTGCCAGGGATCGCGCAAAAGCGGATTCAATGGCTCAACGATCAAAACAAGCCGCCTTAGCAGCGATTGAAAATTATAAGGGTCTGCAAAATCGTTGGCCGGATATTAAAAAGACGCGTGACAAATACAGAAATCTGAGTGAGGATCTCGTCTCCATGGAAAATTTTGCCAAGGAATACAAAGACACATATCAGAAAGCTGAGGAAGTAAAAGCACCGGTGTTTAAGGAACTCGGAGATAAAGATGGCGTCTATAATTACCTCAGAAACAAACGCATCCGTTTAAGCCAGTTGAAACAGACCTTAAACACTCACGATATGGAGTTCAATGTAATTACAAGACCTTATGAAGATAAACGCTGGGTCAAAAACTTTCTGTTCGATATGCAAGAGCCTCGCAAGCGAGTGAATACAATCTACACGCGTCTTGATGAATATATTCTCATCCTTTGGGACAGCCCGATACTACCTCAAGCAAAGTATTACGATGAGTTCCTGGGCATCAAGAAAAATCTTGATACATTTTTTTCCATTGTGGACGAAATTCAAACCGTCGGGCAGGAAGCAAATGGGGCAGCCAAGACTGCCCTCAACAACGCGAAGAAAGCCAAGGCCTGCGCAGATAAGCTTCCTTACGAACCGCCTGATTCGAAAAAGGACATTGAATGTCCCTCCAGCTGGAACCGCTGTGGGAATTATTGCTGCCCACCGGACGTTCCTTGTTGGGATTATGGCGCAATCAAACGCGCTGTTAAAGCAGGAAGATGCCGGTGACGCCGGTAAAGACGCTGACGTAGGCTTTGGGTCAATCCTTTGTAAAACATAGAAAAGTCGTGCTAAAGAACCTTTAATATGATTGCACTTAATTCCGTCATCAAAAAATTCGGTACAGTTACGGCGGTCGACAACATAACGTATCGCATCGAGAAGGGCGAATATTTCGCTTTGCTCGGTCCGAACGGCGCCGGCAAAACAACGGTCGTCCGTATGCTCCTTGGCTTTATCAAACCGACTTCGGGCAGCATCGCCATCGATGGAATACCCGTTTCCGACCCCGAAGCACGCAAACGGGTCGGATATCTGGCCGAACATCACATGATCCCCTCTTATCTTTCCGGGCTTGAATATCTGCGGCGGCACGCTTCTTTGATGGGATTGGCCGGAAAAGATGCGCTGATGGAAGTGGACCGGCTTTTGGAGGTGGTTTCCATGAAAGGCAGGGAAAAGGAAAAATCGGCCGCTTATTCCAAGGGCATGAAACAGCGAATCGGTCTCGCAGCAGCGCTACTCGGACAGCCCAAATTGTTGATACTCGATGAACCGGTGACAGGTCTCGATCCCATCGGTATCCGGGATGTGAGAAATATTCTTGAAGGCCTGCGTGACGACGGTGTTACCGTGTTCCTGAATTCACATTTCCTTTCGGAAGTGGAAAAGACATGCCGGACGCTGGCAATAATGAACAACGGAAAAATTCTCGTCAAGGATTCGATTCGTTCAATAATAGAGGACCACGAGACACTGGAGGATGTTTTTATAAAATACACGCAAAAAGGAAAATGAATCGTTTTTTAATAATTACCGGCTGCACCATTCGCGACCAGATGCGGCACAAAAGCTTTTATGTTCTGCTGGGGCTTTGCCTTCTGTTCGTTCTGATGATTCGCGGATGTTACAGCGGCCAATATGTGGTCAACGGGAAACCGTTGGACAACATTACGGTTGCGTGGCATGTTTCAAAAATTGTTTTCCAGGTCATAGCGTCCGGTATGTTCCTGATCGTCATTCTTCTATCCATGAAAATTTTCAGTAGAGACCATGAAGACGGAAGCCTGGTATTGTTTCTTTCCAGGCCGGTTTTCAGACAACAATACATTCTCGGCAGGATCGCCGGCACATGGTTTTTGTGCCTGGTTTTCATGTTTATTCTTCACGCTACGATTTTTCTTACGGTGTGGGTAAAAACCGGCACCATCATTCCCGGGTATTTAACCGCATCGCTGGTATGTTCGATCAATCTTCTCTTTATTGCGGTTTTGGTGTGCTTTTTGTCTCTTTATCTGCCGGATTTCATCAGCGCGGTTTTTACTGTGGGAATTTTATTCGTCGGCTATATTTCCGACGGTGGTTATCAAATCCTAAACAGCGAAATTTTAAAGACAGCGGTTCCTTCGGCCTCGCCCCCTGCCCTGTGGAGAATTATATACCCGAAAGTTTACATGGTGCAGGCCTACGCCGATTCGATCATCGGTCAAAGCAGTTTCAACAACATGGGACCCATTCATCCGATTCTGAATGTCTTATTTTTCATCATTCTGATAACCACGCTAATGCTGGTCGTTTTTAACAAAAAAGAAATTTAGCTCGAAGTCATTGGGGCCAGACCCTGATCATTGATTATAGCCGCTTGAATTTGCGAAAAAACATTGAAAAGTATTTTTAAAAATTCAATAATAAACGGGTTTAAAAACTTCCAGTCGTATGGGAGGGCCAAGAGGAATGGAACAAAACACCCAGGGGAAAAAGGAAGAGATTGACAAGGAATTTATTGAAAATTTGCTTAAGTCATATTCTGAAAGGCTGGTGAAAGCCCATGAAGAAATCGAAAGGCTCAAACATGAAAATGCCATATTGAAGGAAAGAATAGCGATACGGGCGGGCAAGAAACCATAGGGGTCGCATTTTAACGGGCTGTTGCCCAAATTGGCATTCGGGTTTCTTTTTATCACCGTGGTTTCTCTTATTGTTGCACTGATTAAAAAAAGTCGAGAAAAGGTCCTGTTGATTTTCCATATCAATTTTGACTTTTTATCAAGTTATCAATATATTATACTTCTGAAAAGTCCATAAACAAGTCAATAGGGTAAGCAACGACGTGATTAAAATAAACGAAAAATCAGACTCAAACCCACATAACACCGCTTCAAAAAACCAATCCGATTATGCCGTCTCCAGCGCGGCGATCCTGTTTGTGGTCAGCGCCGTTCAGTTCCTGACCCCCTTCATGCTGTCCGCTGTGGGCGTGGCCCTTCCTGCCATTGGCAAGGAGTTTTCAGCCAGTGCGGTTCAGCTTGGACTTGTGGAAACTGTCTATATCTTCGCCTTTTCCCTTTTTTTGCTTCCCGCGGGACGGCTGGGTGATATTTACGGCAGGAAAAGAGTCTTTACGATCGGCATTCTCGTGTTCACTGCGGGAACCGTTTTGCTACCCCTCGCCTTTACCATCGAAAGTTTTATTGTGTTCCGGTTTTTTCAAGGGTGTGGCGGGGCCATGATCTCAGGAACCAGTGTGGCCATCCTTTCTTCGGTCTTTCCACCGGCCAAGCGGGGGCAGGCCATGGGGATCATCGTGGCTTGTGTCTACCTGGGGCTGTCTCTGGGTCCGGTTCTTTCCGGATTTATGGTCACCCACCTGGGATGGCGCTGGATATTTTATCTGGGGGTTCTGGTCGAGCTTTTCTGTCTTTGTCTCACGGTTTTGAAACTTAAGGGCGAATGGGCTGATGCAAGAGGTGAGCGTTTTGATTTTGTGGGAACCCTTCTTTACATTATCTCTTTATTTTGTCTGATTTACGGCACTCTCAACCAAAAAGAGGGGGGTATTTATCTGGTGTTCATGGCATCAGGAGTCTTAGGATTTCTGATCTTTATCGCCTTTGAATACCGGTGTTCATCTCCGATTCTGGATGTGGGTCTGGTCATCCGTAACCGGGTTTTCGCCTTCAGTAACCTGGCCACCCTGATTAATTACGCTGCGTCTTTTGGCATTGGTTTTTTCTTCAGTTTGTATTTGCAAGTGGTCAGGGGGTATTCTCCCCAACGGGCAGGATGGATTCTGATTATCCAGCCCGTGTTTCAGACTGCTCTGTCTCCGTTTTTTGGAAGGTTGGCAGACCGGGTTTCGCCTGCGGGTCTGGCAACCGCAGGCATGGCCTTGTGTACTCTGAGCCTGGGTCTGGTTTCCCGGGTTCATGCCGGAACACCCCTGCCCGTGATTATGGGGATGTTGGCCTTGATGGGCGTAGGATTCGGTCTTTTTTCATCACCCAATACCACCACGGTGATGGGCAGTGTTCCTCCCAAAAGCTATGGTATCGCATCCAGTTTTCTGGCCACCATGCGGACCATGGGGATGCTGTGCAGCATGACCATCATCACCCTGGTGTTCAAACATATCATGGGGGACCACCCGGTGAGTGCGGAGACACAGTCCTCTTTTCTTGCCAGTATGCATCTTTGCATGATGATCTTCTGCTTCCTTTGCGTGGCCGGAGTACTTTGTTCCATGGTCCGATTGAGGAGCGGGGTCGAGGAGTCGTGTCAAACCGTGATCCTTGATTAAAAGGAGCTGACAGGGGCAAACGCAGCATTTACTTGGATTAAAGATAGGTTACTACAGCTTCGTCCTTGGACGCCTTGAAGCTGGGCCACCCTCGACTTTCGTTCAATTGAGAAAAAAAAAGGGCAGTCCCTCATATTTTGGGGAATGCCCTTATTGTGATTAAAACTGGAAACTAGCCTACAGTGACATTTACTGCAGCAGGACCTTTTTGACCCTGCTCAATGTCAAAGGTAACTCTGTCGCCTTCATCAAGAGACTTGAAACCGCTTGCATTGATTCCTGAATGATGAACAAATACATCCGGACCATCTTCCTGCTCAATGAAACCATAGCCTTTGCCGCTATTAAACCATTTTACAATTCCATTCGTCATAGTGACATCCCCCTTTCAAAAATTTCTCATAGTTCCAAACTTCAGGTTGCCGCTGTGACAAATGGATCTTTCCTTAAGAACGAAACCGGCCCGCCAATTAAGAACGGGCCTTTATTGATTGTTTGAATTATAAGATGTTATTGAACAAAGTCAAGCTGATTATAAGATTATTTTTTACTGAGGATTTTGGACAAGCACATTAAGCTTTTGTGCCTCAAGTAGCTGCTATTGTTCTAAAAAGAGTGATTAGGGTCTATGTTTGACCCGGGTGCATTACCAGTTTGTTAATAGCTTTCCAAGACTTTTTGGTTTCAGGTGTCAGTGTTCAGGTTTCAGGTCTGGCGATTCCTGACACCCGATGGCGAGATTTTCGCTCAAAAATCAATAAATTAATGCGTGAGAACCATTTTAACAAATCAGTAATGCTCCCGTTTGACCCTTGATGGTAAAAAAGAAGGGTAAAATGTTGATTTTGTCTTATCACCAGAGAGTTTCGAAGCTTAAAAATATACATGTAAAAAGCAGACCTGGCTCCTTTTTCAGGCAGTTCCGCGCGGAGAATAAAAAAGGGGACAGAATTATTTCCGATATTATGGCTTGTGAAAAGACAAACAATCAGGTAGGTTATGGATCATGAAAAAATCTTCAAAGAGCAGATTGACACCCCGGCAGCAGTCTTTCCGATAAAATTGCAAGGGCTGTTTTCCGCGCCGCAACGCTTCCAAGAAAAGAGCTCTATGAAGCATGGGAAATGGCAAAAAGGGTCCGGCGAAGATACAGGAGCGGCAGGATTATAGATCTTGCCTGCTGTCATGATTTGAATGATTCTTTCACATACCGCCTTGAAAGTTGGATGGATAACACCCTCCTTTCGGGTATAAAATTTAATGTAAAGGCATAGGAAATTGGAAACCTTTATAACTTCGAAAGACTTTATTGATAACCCTTATTTCCATGATCAAAGAAAGAAATGCTTATCCGAGCTGGATATCGAAGGTATTGATGCTCCCATAGTCGAATTAATTAGCGGTTTTGCAGAATTGGATTACTGTTTTACTTTGCAAAGTTGCTGCGGCCACTTTTTGTACAATAGTCAAAAAAACCCCTACAATATAGAACCATTACCTATTTCGAACAGTATTTCAAATGTCGAATACAAAATAGCCTACATTGCCCTATGTATAAAAAATAGTGAGCAAGGAAAATTCATATTTCAACACTTAAGAGATATTCCTTCAATTGATCCGGAATACGTTCAATTCGGATGTGCGGAATGGTTTTGGGAGAGACAGGTTAATTCATATGTGTTACAAGTCGAACCCAAAAGGCATATGATGAAAGATAAATTATCGGTTGATTATTGGGAAGCACTTCACATAGAGAAAATCAGAAACAATTTTTTCACTCAACTAAAAAAGCTCGTTCAAGACCTGATAGATTCCGGCTAACCTGGCCGGTGAGATGGAAGTGGCTTACACCACAATAAAAAGCCGGCTGGAACAATTGAAAAGGTTGTTACTTGTATTTCCTGTTTCTCCATGGGCTAAAAAAATCCCAAGGGGACTTAGAAAAGAAAATAAGGATTGTGGGTTGACATGGATGTTATATTTTTAGGGACGAACGGATGGTACGATTCGGCTACCGGCAACACGATCTGTATTTTGATCAAGTCGAATGATTATTATATCGTTTTAGATGCCGGGAACGGCATTAATAAATTGGATCAATATTATCAAAAAGCAAACCCCGTTTATATCTTACTGAGCCATTTTCACCTTGACCATATCGTCGGCCTGCATATTCTGGCGAAATTTTCCTTTGCCCAAGGCCTTGTCATCGCGGGCCCCAAAGGCACCCGGAAAATCCTCAACACTTTCGTAAACCAGCCTTTTACAATGCCACTGGATGATCTTTCTTACAAAACAGAAATTCTGGAACTGTCCGGTGAAAAAAATGTTTTGCCGTTCGAAATACAATTTATGGAGCTTGTCCATACCACCCTTACTCTTGGCTATCGGATCCATTTAGACAATAAAACCATTGCCTACGTTCCTGATACCGGTTTTTGCCAAAATGCCCTGAGGCTGGCTCAAGATGTGGATCTTCTCATCGCAGAATGCGCCTTCTTGCCGGGTGAATCCTCAGAGGATTGGCCCCATTTAAATCCAGAGGATGCAGCCAACATTGCCAGGCAAGCCGGGGCTAAGAAACTCGCTTTAGTTCATTTTGACGCCCAGCGGTATCCCACGCTGGAGGCCAGAAAAGTTGCGGAGGTGCATGCAAAAAAAATATTTCCAAACACGGTTGCGACCCGTGATGACATGAATCTGCATCTATAACTTTTGGGGCCGGGGTCAAATTGATCCTTTGAAACCCTTTACTTTTCGAAAATTGAAGGTGTGGGCACGAAAACATCCCCTAAATATTAGATCCGGTTGGGGTGAAAAAATAATTATATTGCAATCTATACAAGCCATTGTTATTGTAACCCTTGATCGTAAACAAAATGGGGAAAATATATTATTTGTTTGATTTATTTAGCATTTTAGTAGGTTTAGATAAATTATCATACGGAAATTATGGAATTAATTTCTTAAGGGGGATTGACTTTACAATTTCAATAGGAATATGTTTGACTATAAAAGGGAGGTCTATATGGGTGTGATTACAATTTCCAGAGGGTCATATAGTCATGGGAAAGAGATTGCTGAAAAACTCGCACAAAAATTAGGTTATGACTGCATTTCAAGAGAGATTCTCTTGAAAGCTTCGGAACAATTCAATGTAAAAGAAGCAAAGCTTATCCGAGCGCTCCATGATGCCCCTTCTTTTTTTGATCGTTTTCAATATGGAAAAGAAAAGTTTTCCGCCTTCATTCACGAAGTATTTTTAGGGCATATTCGAAAAGACAACGTAATCTACCATGGAATGGCAGGGCATTATTTTGCCAGAGGAATCCCAAACGTTCTAAAAGTGAGAATCAAGGCAACGATAGAGGATAGAATAAAGGAGGAAATGAAACGCGGGAACACTTCCGATGAAGAGGCACGTTACCTCTTGATAAAAGACGATGAAGAGAGGCGAAAATGGGGCATACACCTTTATGGAATCGATACCAAAGATCCAGAGCTTTATGATGTTATCTTAAAAATTGATAATCTAAAAGTAAATGATGCGGTTGAGATTTTGTTTGATATCGCAAAGCGGCCTTGTTTTCAGACAACTCCTGAATCTCAAATGATTTTAAAAGACAGGTTTTTAGCTGCCAAAGCTTATTCAGCTATAGTACATGAATTTCCTAAAGCTATTGTTAAATGCAAAGATGCAGCTGTCTATGTAAGTATTGAATCGGACTTATCTTTAGGAATGAAGATGACCGATCAAATCAAGGCTCTGTTGAAAGATATTGATGAAATTAAAGAAGTTAAGACGGGTATAATTCCATTAGGAACAGATTAAATAAACACCAAACCAGCTATATGCTTCATGATCAATCCTATCTTAAAAGTGAAGACAGGGTCATTAATTTGGCCCTGTTTTTCTTGTTGTCCGCCATTTGAATACCTAATGTCTCTCGGGGACGCACATAACCCGATAGTTGCATAAAAAATATGCCAAAAATATATTTTATTATAATATTTCTATAGGGATAAGTTTATAAGTTGATTGTGGGAAAAGCGTGCAAAATTTAGGATCTCTAAACTTCTATACGGCATACCATCCGGGGTATGCTCAGAAAAAAAGGAGTTTGTGTAAATGTACAGGTCTATTCAACTCAGTTTAAAATTGGCACTGATTGTGTTTATGGTCAATGGGTGCTCCGGAAAACGACCCGACGAGATGGGTATTGATCCGTCCGGACTTAGAGGCTGCCCCAAAAGCCCGAATTGTGTATCGTCAGAAGCCAAAGACGAAAAGCATGCAATTGAGGGGTTTCGTCTAAAAGGGGATCCTAACGTAAGTTGGCCCCTTATCCAGGATGAAATAGCTTCAATGCCCAGGTGGACCATTGTCACGGCAACCGATACCTACATCCATGTGGAATGCAAGAGTCGGATCTTCCGATTTATTGATGATCTTGAACTATACTTCAATTCATCGAATGGGATCATCTCGATTCGATCGGCGTCTCGCGTCGGCTATTCGGATTTTGGTGCAAATCGCCGGCGTGTCGAGCTTCTTCGGGGCGAGCTAAGAACCAAACAGCTCATCGAGTAGGACAAGGGACCGGGTCCAAGCCTTAATTATTGTTTAGCTTGTCTCAATCTATAAATTTCAACAGGTTTGCGTGGCCCTACTCCCAAGCGAAATGCAGCCGGTATTTCTGACAGCTTAATAAACCCTAACATTTCATAAACAACATGGCTAAAAGGGGATCATCTATGCGAATTTCAAACAAAAACCATAAAAAGGCTCCCCTTTTTGATTTCGAACCCTTGGTGAATTCAAAGGATGGGGTCTATTTGATGCCATGTTGTTTACCCTGCGGGAAAGCCGGAGGACTCCAGATCCGGCGTTGCCAAGGGTTCGCAGTAGATTTACTACGGCTTTACCCCTGGCGCCTTGGCTCTGAAGCCCTCCGATTTTTGAAACGTTAGGGTAAAGGAGGTCCATATGAACGATCAATCCAGCACGCTTAAAGGCAAGGCCTTCAACTTGGTACAATTCGTTGATTATGCAGACGGTTCTGTCGTAAGCAAAACCTTGCTTAAAAAGGAAATTGGCAATATTACCCTGTTTGCGTTCGATAAGGGCCAGGGCCTAAGTGAACACACGGCACCATTTGACGCGGTAGTCTACATTTTGGACGGCAAGGCTGAAATCAC
>Ga0315535_1001358_pt1 | contig 16320 bp, 17 predicted proteins | sample SalMarSW160220MG_2_FD_203092 | JGI IMG/M metagenome (GOLD analysis project Ga0315535, IMG submission 203092) | Salt marsh sediment microbial communities from the Plum Island Ecosystem LTER, Massachusetts, United States - Salt Marsh Sediment SW1602-20 ...
TCCCGGCCCCCCCTTTCGCTCGCCGTCACCGGCGCCAGGTCCAGGTCTCGCGGCCGTAGCGCTCCCCCTGCAGGCGCCGGGCCGCCTCCAGCTCCCCAGGCAGATACGAACCCTCGTCCCACTCGCCTCCGAGCGCAAGGCGGAGCCCGCGTGCCAGCGCCTCGGCGACGCGATGGGGATCCATCGTCTCTCCCATCGCGTCCTCCACGGTCGCGGGGGGTACCGGGTCATCCGACCCTCTACCGGTGAGCCGCGTGAGCGGCGATTGGTCGCCGCGCAGAATCACCGAGCCGTGCTGCAGCAGCGCCTGACCCACCCGGACCTGCGCGCTGCCCACGAGCTTGCGGGCCTCGATAACGACCTCTCCGGGGGCGGGGAGCTGGAAGCACGGCCCGGCGTCGGGTGCAAGGGCGGCACCACCGGCCGAGACTTCGGCGGGCACGCCCAGCGCACACAGTCCCTCGACGAGTCCCTCGTTGATCCGCCGATACGCCGCGCGCACGCCGCCGAGAGTGCGTACCGGAGCCACCACGCAATAGGTCACCTCGTGGGCGTGCAGGACGGCGCGGCCACCTGTCGGGCGGCGCACGAAGGTCAGGCCCTCACGCCCGGCCGCAGCGACGTCGTACAGTCCGCGTGCCGGCTCGTTGCGCCCGAAGGAGATGGTGAAGGGATCCCAGGTGTAGAAGCGGACCACTCCCGTGCCGACTCGGAGCGTCTCCGCCAGGGCGTGATCCAGGGCCATGTTCCACGAGCCGGCGGCGGCGGCGTCCATGTGGAGGCGCCAGTGCAGGGCACCGGGTCCGTCCGTCATGATGCGCCGCTCACGCGCCCTGGAGAACGCGGCATCGTGCCATGCGGCGCCGTCCGGCCGCGGCTACGCGCCGGGAGACCGCGAGGTCCGCATCAGAGGTCGCAGCTCGACCCCGGTGCCACGACCTCCACCCGGGCGCGCGTGCCCACCTTGGCCTTGAACGCCTCGGGGTCCTGGGCGATGAGGGGCCAGGTGTTGTAGTGGATGGGGATCACCACCTCGGGCTCGATGAACTCCACCGCCCGCACCGCGTCGTCGGGACCCATGGTGAAGTTGTCGCCGATGGGGAGCAGCGCCACGTCCACCTGCCCCTTGAGGAGCTGGAAGTCCATGATCAGCGCGGTGTCGCCGGCGTGGTAGATGCGCCGCCCGTCCAACGTCATGAGCAGTCCGGCGCAGTCGGTGGTGTGGGTCCCGGTCTCGTCGCCGGCCACGCTCCCCGTGTGCAATGCCGGCGTGAGCTTCACCCGGCCGAAGGGAAAGTCGTGGCCGCCGCCGATGTTCATGCCGTGGCCGTTCTCCACACCGTTCTCCTGGCAGAAGCCCACGAGCTCGAACGTCCCGATGACCGTGGCGCCGGTGCGCTTGGCCAGGGGGATGCAGTCGGCGAAGTGGTCGAAGTGGCCGTGGGAGAGGAGGATGTAATCCGCCTCCACATCCTCGACCGTGAGCTTCGTGGTGGGGTTGTCCGCGAAGAACGGGTCGATGACGAGCCTCGTGCCGTCGTCGGTCTCGATGGTGCAGGTGCTGTGACCGTGGTAGTGGAGCTTGGCCATGCTTCCTCCTTCTCGGGCCGCCGGTGCCGGCGTTCGCGGGGGTCTCGATGGGGGACGGTCCCCTACAATGCAAAAGCCACCGTGAGGGCGCGAGGGGTCGCCCCACTTCCCTACGATGCCGCGGACCCGGCCCGGGGATGTCGGCGGCCCGGCCTCGCGCCCACCGGAGAATCGGTCGCACGTCCTCCGCGTACGGCGCGTCTACTCCGTCGCCGCCTCCGCGTACAGCTGCGTGGGCGGGCACGCGCACACCAGGTTGCGGTCGCCGTACGCGTTGTCCACGCGGCGCACCACCGGCCAGAACTTGTGCTCCCTCGTCCACGGCGCCGGATACGCCGCCTGCGACCGCGGATACGCGTGGTGCCATTCGTCGGCCGTGACCATGGCGGCGGTATGGGGTGCGTTCTTGAGCGCGTTGTCCTCGGGGTCGGAGAGTCCCAGCTCCACCTGCTGGACCTCGGCGCGGATGCTCACGAGGGCGTCGCAGAGTCGGTCCAGCTCGTCCTTGGGCTCGGACTCCGTGGGCTCGATCATCAGCGTGCCGTGGACCGGGAACGACACCGTCGGCGCGTGGAAGCCGTAGTCGATGAGCCGCTTCGCCACGTCCTCCTCGGTGATCCCCGTGCCCTTCCTCAGCGGTCTCAGGTCCACGATGAACTCGTGCGCCACCAGGCCGTGCTCTCCCTTGTACAGCACGTCGAAGTGCGACTCGAGGCGCTTGGCCATGTAGTTGGCGTTCAGCACCGCCACCTCCGACGCGCGGCGCACGCCGCGCGCGCCCAGCATGGCGATGTAGGCCCACGAGATGGCCAGGATGCCGGCGCTGCCCCAGGGCGCCGACGCCACCGGACCGAACGACCTCTCACCGCCCACGGGGTGCACGACATGGCTCGGCAGATACGGCGCCAGCGCCTCCGTGCAGCAGATGGGGCCCATCCCCGGGCCACCACCTCCGTGGGGGATGGCGAATGTCTTGTGGAGGTTGATATGGCATACGTCCGCACCGTAGTCGCCGGGGCGCGCCAGCCCCACCTGTGCGTTCAGGTTGGCTCCGTCCAGGTAGACGAGCCCCCCGTTGTCGTGGATGATTCGGCAGAGCTGCCGGATGCCCGGCTCGAAGACGCCGTGGGTGGACGGATAGGTGATCATGAAGGCGGCCAGCCGGTCCTTGTGCTGGACGGCCTTCGCCTCGAGGTCCGACACGTCCACCTTGCCCTCCTCGTCGGTCTTCACCACCACCACCTCCATCCCGGCCATGACCGAGCTCGCGGGGTTGGTCCCGTGGGCCGACGCGGGAATCAGGCACACGTCGCGGTGCGCCTCCCCGTGGTCCACGTGATAGCCCCGGATGGTGAGCAGCCCGGAGAACTCGCCCTGGGCGCCCGAGTTGGGCTGCAGCGAGCAAGCCGCCATCCCGGTGATCTCGCAGAGCCAGGCCTCGAGGTCCGCGAAGATCATCCGGTACCCCTCCGCCTGGTCCAGCGGGGCGCACGGGTGCATGTCGGCGAACTCCGGCCAGGTGACTGCCTCCATCTGGGCGGTGGCGTTGAGCTTCATGGTGCAGGAGCCCAGCGAGATCATGCTGGTGTTCAGCGACAGGTCCCGCGACTCGAGCCAGTGCAGGTACCGGAGCATCTCCGTCTCGGAGTGATACCGGTTGAAGACCTCGTGCTGCAGGTACGGGGAGGTCCGCCGAAGGGCGTCGGGAAGCTCCGGCGTCTTCACGGACTCCGCGAGGCCGCGGGCGTCGAAGCCCGCCGCGCCACCGGCCAGGGCCGTGAACAGAGCGTCCAGATCCTCCGGCAGCACCGCCTCGTCCAGGCTGATGCCCAGCGTGCCGTCGCCGAAGTCACGGAGGTTGATGCCCGCCTCCAGCGCGGCCTTCAGGGCCGCCTCGGCACCCTGCTTCGGGCGGACACGGAGGGTGTCGAAGAAGACCTCCGTGAGCACCTCGTCGCCGAGCCGGCGGAGTCCCTCGGCGAGGACGCCGGTGAGGGCGCGTATGCGCTCGGCGATGGCGCGCACCCCCTCGGGCCCGTGGTACACGGCATACGCGCCGGCCATGATGGCGAGGAGCACCTGGGCCGTGCAGATGTTGGACGTGGCCTTTTCCCGGCGGATGTGCTGCTCGCGGGTCTGCAGCGCCATCCTCAGCGCCGGCTTCCCGTCCGCGTCGATGCTCACCCCGATGATGCGGCCCGGCATCTTCCGCTTGTAGGCGTCCTGCGCGGCCATGTACGCGGCGTGGGGGCCGCCGAAGCCCATGGGCACGCCGAAGCGCTGAGTGTTGCCCACCGCGATGTCCGCGCCCCATTCGCCCGGAGGCGTGAGCAGCGCCAGGGACATGAGGTCCGCAGCGGCGATGACCACCACGCCGGCATCGTGGGCGCGCACGCAGAAGGCACGGTAGTCCAGCACCCTTCCATCCGTGGCCGGGTACTGCACGAGCGCGCCGAAGGTGCTCTCGCCGAAGTCGTACGTCTCGTGGTCGGCCACCACCACCTCGATCCCCAGGAGCCGGGCGCGGGTCCTCACCACCGCAATGGTCTGAGGGTGGCACAGCTCGGAGACGAAGAACGTGTTCGCGCCTTTCTTCGCCTCCTCCCGGGCCAGGTGCATGGCCTCGGCGGCGGCGGTGCCCTCGTCCAGCAGCGAGGCGTTGGCGATCTCCAAACCCGTGAGGTCGATGATCAGGGTCTGGTAGTTCAGCAGCGCCTCCAGGCGGCCCTGCGCGATCTCGGCCTGATACGGCGTGTACTGCGTGTACCAGCCGGGGTTCTCCATGATGTTCCTCAGGATGACCCCCGGGACGATGGTGTCCGCATACCCCATACCGAGCCAGGAGCGGAGCACGCGGTTCTTCCCCGCGATCTGCCGCAGCCGGCGGATGAGCTCGGACTCGGGCAGGGGCGCCGGCAGATCCAGCATGCCCTGGAAGCGGATCGCCTCGGGGATGGCGTCGTCGATGAGGCCGTCCAGGGAGTCGTAGCCGAGGGTGTCGAGCATCGCCCGGATCTCGGCTTCGTCGGGGCCGAGGTGGCGCCGCTCGAAGCCGGCGGGGAGATCTATGCGCGTAGCCATGGGTCACTCACGAACTGAAAGAGGCCGCGCCGCCCCAGGGGCAGGCAACGGCCCTTGTTTTACGGTGATGTCGGGCGGAGATAGGGCGCTCTTCGAGCGACCGGCTCAACCCCCAAGGTGTTGCTCGTAAGCGTCGGCGTCGAGGAGACCCTTCAAGTCGTTCTCGTCGGCCACCTTCAGGCGGATCATCCAACCAGCGCCGTAGGGGTCGGAGTTCACCAGCGACGGGTCGTCGTCGAGGCCCGCGTTCACCTCCACGACCTCGCCCTTCACGGGGCAGTACAGGTCGCTCACGGCCTTGACGGCCTCGATGGTCCCGAAGGTCTCCATCTTGTCGAAGGTGGTGCCGAGCTCGGGAAGCTCCACGAACACGACGTCGCCGAGCTCGCCCTGAGCATAGGCGGTGATGCCCACGAGGTAGACGCCGTCGTGGTCGGTGGCCTTCAGGTACTCGTGCTCCTCTGTATACAAGAGGTCGGCGGGTATGTCGGACATGTCGTTCTCCGGGTGATTCAAAGGCTGAGGCGCCTGAGGATGACGGGGTTTTGATCGGGCGTCAACCCTCGTAATTTGGCGTCTCCTGCCCGCTTGCGGAGCCCCCCCTCGAGACCCTACTGGATGGACCCCGAAGCACGCCTCGATGCGTTGGTAGCGCCCCTCCGGGCGGACACGCTCTCCGGTGCCGCGGTGGTGGCCGGCACGGCCGCCCAGGTGCTCCACCAGGGCGCCTTCGAGGTGCCCGGAGGGAGCCGACACGAGGTCCACGCGGGCCTCACCGCCCTCTCCCTGAAGATCCTGGATGCCCAACCGGCCATGGCTCCGCTGGTGGCGCTGGTGCGGGAGGTTCTCGCCGCCGCCGCCGCCGCCGCCGACGCCCGCACCGCCCGGGGCTCGGCCGCGGAGGCCGCGGAGCTCTTCCGCGAGCGCCTCCAGAGCCGCCGGCTGGAGGTCGCGCGCAGGGCCGCACGGCTGTTGCCCAGGAAGGGAACGGTCCTCACGGTGTCGTCGTCCTCCACGGTTCGCGACGCGCTCCTCTTCGACGCGCATCTCCGCGATCTCCGGGTGATCTGCCTGGAAGGACGTCCCATGCGCGAGGGGTGCATGCTGGCCGAGGCGCTGGCCGGTGCGGGCATCGAGGTCGTCTTCGCGGTGGATGCCGCCGCCGATGCCCTGGTGGCGGACGCGGACCTCGTGCTCCTGGGGGCGGACTCCCTGGGCGACCGCGGAGTGGTGAACAAGATCGGCAGCAAGGGTGCCGCCGCGGCCGCCAGACCTCGGCGGATCCCCGTGCACGTGGCCGCCGACGAGACGAAGATCCTGCCCCCCGGCTTTCCCCAACACCTCACCGACGATCGCCCGCCTGAGGAGGTCTGGGACGCTCCCCGCGGTGTCGTGGTCTGGAACCGCTACTTCGAGGCGGTGCCCCTGGAGACCATCACGCTCGTCACCACGGACGAGGCGACCTACGGTCCCGAGGAGCTGGAGCGACGGCGCCGGGACGTCGTCCTCCCGGAGGAGATCCGGGCCTGGGCCCGGGCTCGCGGCGCCGGAGGGCCCGCTCCTTTGTAGATTTCACGACGAGTTCGCCCTCGGTCGGGGTATGGATCTTCCGTCCGCCGGGGCGCAGACAACGACAAGGAGCCAGCAGGCGAGACATCATGGCCACCGTTCTCACCGATATCCATCCGGCGCTCACCACCCTCTCCGAGCAGGAGCGCATGTTCCAGGAGGCCGTGCGGGACTTCGCGACCTCCGAGATCGCTCCCAAGATCATGGCCATGGACAAGGCCCAGCAGATGGACCGCGGGCTCGTCGACCAGCTCTTCGAGCTCGGCGTCATGGGGGTGGAGATCCCGGAGACGTACGGGGGCACCGGCGCGGACTTCTTCACCTCAGTGCTGGTGGTGGAGGAGCTGTCCAAGGTGGACCCCGCCATGGGCGTCTTGGCGGACGTACAGAACACCCTGGTCATCAACGCGATTCTGCGCTGGGGGAGCGACGAGCTCAAGAGCCGCTACTTCCCCCGCCTCGCCTCGGACACGGTGGGCGCGTACGCGCTCTCCGAGGCCGGGAGCGGCTCGGACGCCTTCGCGCTGGCGTGCCGTGCCACCGCCGACGGTGACGACTGGATCCTCAACGGCCAGAAGATGTGGATCACCAACGCCAACGAGGCCGGCATCTTCATCGTGTTCGCCACCGTGGACCCCGGCGCAGGCTACCGCGGCATCACGGCGTTCGTCGTAGAGCGCGACTCCGACGGCTTCACCGTGGGCAAGAAGGAGGACAAGCTCGGCATCCGGGCGTCGTCCACCTGCGAGCTCGTCCTGGAGAACGTACGCGTGCCGGCGGAGAACGTGCTGGGCGACGTGGGCAAGGGGTACAAGGTGGCCATCGAGACCCTGAACGAGGGCCGCATCGGCATCGGCGCCCAGATGATCGGGCTGGCCCAGGGCGCCCTGGACCACACCATCGCCTACGTGCAGCAGCGCGAGCAGTTCGGCCGGACCATCGGGTCCTTCCAGGGTGTCCAGTTCCAGATCGCCGAGATGGCCACGGAGATCGAGGCGGCTCGCTTGATGGTCTACAACGCCGCGCGCCTCAAGTGTGCGGGAGAGCCGTTCCTCACGCAGGCGGCCATGGCCAAGCTCTTCTCCTCCGAGACGGCGCAACGCGTGACGTCGCGGTGTATAGATCTCTTCGGAGGATACGGCTTCACCAAGGAGTACCCCGTGGAGAAGCTCTATCGCGACGCGAAGATCGGTACCATCTATGAAGGAACGTCGAACATGCAGAAGCAGACCATCGCCAAGGTTCTGCTGAAGTGACTTCCGCCTGCATCCCCCAATCACCGGAGCACAGCCGTGGCGAGCCTACTTCCCTCCCTCGCGATATTCGGCATCAGCGAGACGCTGCTCATCCTGGCGGTGGCCGTCCTCTTCTTCGGTGCCGGCAGGCTGCCCAAGATCGCCAAGGGGCTCGGGCATGGGATCCGCAACTTCAAGGGTGAGCTGAAGGCCCCGCCCGACGATCGGCGGGACGACGACTAGCGCCCTCGCGGCCGTGCGGGGCACGTCGCCGTCGCGGGTGGTGATCGTCCTCGATCACCCCCAGGACGTGGTGAACGTGGCCGCGGTCACGCGGGTGGTGATGAACTTCGGCCTGTCGGGCCTTCGCCTGGTGCGACCCGACGATTTCGACCCCTACCGTATCGAGGGAATCGCGCACCGGAGCGGCGCTCTCGTGCAGTCGACCACCCTCCACGACACCCTCGAGGACGCGGTCGCGGACTGCACGTGGGTCCTGGGCACCACCGCCCGGGCGCGTACCGCGGGGCGGAACTACGTGCGGCCCCGGGAGGCGGCGGCCGACCTCGTGGGCAAGGCCGCCGACGGGCCGGCCGCCATCGTCTTCGGTCGGGAGGATCGCGGGCTCTCCAACGAAGCCCTGGACCTGTGCCACGCCGTGGCGATCATCCCCACGTCGGAGTACTCGTCGCTGAACCTGGCCCAGGCCTGTCTCGTGCTGGCGTACGAGGTCTTCCTGGCCGCCGAGGCGGATCCGGGGGAGCTGCCCAGGGGGCGTCGCGCCACGCGTCCGCCGACGCAGGCCGAGCTCGAGGTCACGTACCGGGCTCTCCGGCAGGGCCTGGAGGCCATCGAGTTCTTCAAGGCCCGCAAGCCGCCCGCGGTCATGCGCACGCTGCGCACGCTCATCGCCCGGGCCGAGCCCGACCTGCGTGAGGCGAAACTCCTTGCGGCCGTGGGCTTCGAGGTAGGACACTATATAGATCGCCTGCGTGCTGCGCGGGAACGCGCCGAAGGCGAGAAGAGCCGGAGCGGATCGCCTCCTGCCACCGAGTGAGGCCGGCCGTGGCGAGAGAACGACCCTTGTCGGTTCACCCCCTCACCGTCCTAAATTGGAAAAGCCAGCAGGATCAGCGTCATGCCGCCGCGGGCCGGCGGCCCCAGGGTGAGTGTCGTCATGTCGGGAGCAGACGCCCGAGCGACCCGCTCGACCGTCGGGGATCGTTATCGCGTACTCCTCGACATCGGGCGGACGCTGGCGGGCACATTGAGCTCGGAGGACCTCTACGCGGCGATCTATCGCGAGACCGCCCGCGTTCTGGAGGCGTCCGGGTTCTACATATCCCTGTACGACCAGGCCCGTGACCTGGCGACCATCGTCTTCTTCGCCGACCGGGGTCAGCTTCAGCGGGTCAACGTCACGTATCGGGGCTCGGACAGCGAGGTGATCAGTCGGCGGAAGGCGTGTCTGGTGGAAGACCGCCTCACCGACCGGTCGCTGCTCTTCCTGGGCGAGGACGAGTCGGACTGCACGCGTTCTGCGATCTCGGCACCCCTGCTGCACAAGGGCAGGATCCTCGGATCCATCAGCGTGCAGAGCTATCAGCCCGGAGCCTACACGGCGGAGGACCTGGACCTCCTGCAGGGGCTGGCCGACATCTCGGCCGTGGCCATCGACAACGCGGACCACGTCGCGGAGCTCGAGCGCCGCCGCCGCGAGGCCGAGCAGGTGGAGGAGATCGGACGGGCCCTCACCAGCTCCCTGGATCCGAAGGAGGTCCTCGGGAAGGTCATCACCGCGGTGACCGAGGTCCTCAACGTGGACGGAGCGTCCGTGTGGCTCACCGAGCCGGGCAACGCCTACGTGGGACGTGTGGCGGAGTCCGGGGGGGCCGTGGTGCTCCCCCCGGGGCTCACTTGGGACTTCACCGGCCCGATGGGCCGCCGTCTCGTCGACGAGCGCTCACCCATCGTCCTCGACGACCTCGCCACCAGCACCGCCATCCCGACCCACTTGCGGGAGCACCTCCGCGGCGGATCCGGGATGGGCGTCCCGCTCATCGTGGGAGACCGCGTGGCCGGCGTCCTCACCGCCGGAAGCGGCAGGGTCCGCCACTTCACCGCCGAGGACACGGCCGTCCTTCAACGTCTGGCCAGCCAGGCCTCCGTGGCGCTCGAGAACGCGCGCCTGCACAGCAACCTCGAGGCACTGTCGCTCACCGATCCCCTCACGGGGCTGCCCAACCGCCGACGCCTCCAGATCCACCTGGACAAGGAGGTGGCGGCCGCACGTCGGGGCCGGGAGCTCGCGGTGGTGATCTTCGACATCGACGAGTTCAAGCACTACAACGACACCCTGGGTCACCTGGCGGGCGACGACCTGCTCCGGGCCTTCGCCCAGATCCTGGACGACGAGAGCCGCGCCATGAACCTGGTGGCGCGCTATGGCGGCGACGAATTCGTGAGCGTGTTCTCGGACGAGAGCATCGACGGCGCGCGACTCTACATCCAACGGGTCAGCGACCGCCTGGCGACCGACGAGATCCTCGCGCCCCGCGGAATCACCGTGAGCATCGGGCTGGGCGAGTTCGACCGGACAGCCATGCACACGACGGAGGACATCATCCGGGCCGCCGACGCCGACATGTACCGCGCCAAGGCGCTGCGCGCCGCCGAGCCGGATCGGGCCGTCTCCTCCTGAGGGAAGGGGTCGCCCCTAGCCGCGGCCATCACCGCTTCGGCTCTTCGTCCGCGAACGTCCTATCCGCATGGGCTTTACCCACCGTCCCGCCTCCGAGTCCTCGATGAGCGCGTCCAGCCTCCGCTCCCTCGTATCCTCGCGCTTGGCGCTCATCACCCAATGCGTCACGGTGCGCCGGTAGCTGGGCGGCTGCGCCTTCCAGTACGTCCACGCCTTCGCGTTGGCGCGCAGTCGCTTCTCCTGATCCCGCCCCAGGGCGACCCTTTCCTGCTCGAACGAGTAGATCCGGGAGCGATCCTCCCGACGCCGCTCGAACGCCTTCAGGCCGCTGGGCTGCATCTCGCCGGATTCGACGAGGCGCCGGGCGCTGCGGATGTTCACGGCGCTCCATATGCTCCCCTCCCGACGCGGTGAGAAGCGGATCACGTAACTCTCGTCGTCCACCGACTTCCGGATCCCGTCGATCCACCCGAAGCAGAGCGCCGCGTCCACGGACTCGGGCCAGGTGAGGCTGGCCTTGCCCGACGCCTTCTTGTAGAAGCCCACCCAGAGCTCCGTCGCCCGATCGTGGTTCTTCGCCAGCCACCTGGTGAAGGCCGCGCGGGTCTTGAAGAACCGCGGTGTCGTCATCTCACGGATCGCTCTGGCGCGAATGCCATCCGCCGTCCCCTGCAGCGTCCGTCTCACGCGACACCCGCGGCACCAACATCGCGACCGCGTCCTCGCGCTCCTTCCGCTCTTCGTGGGCGAACCAGGCCAGGCCGCCGAAGAACGCGGACATCATCGCGCAGACGAACGCTCCCCGCTTCTCGTGCACGAAGAGAGCGACAGCGGCGGCGACCAGCCAGAGCGCCGCGCCCAGCGCGGCGGCCCACATGCCGAGCCTTGGGTTGATGTCCCGTATCTCCGGGCTCCGGTCCGCGAGGGCGTCCATCTCGGCCTGCAGGTGGGCGAGACGTGCCATCGCCGCGTGCGCCTCCTCCGACCCGGGCAGTCCGGCCCCACTCCCCTCGACCACCTCCGCCAGGAGCTCCCGGTACGCCGGCGGCAGCAGGCGCTCGGTCCGCCGATGCTCGAGGTACATCATCCCCAGCACCACCAGGACCATGGCGCCGGCGAGCCCCACGTACGTCCAGTCGCCGTTGAACGACACGACCGAGAACACCACCATGGCCGACACCGGCACGAGGATGAACCAGAGCGCGCGCCGCGTCATGTGCCGACGGGCCAGTGCGAGCTTCGCTCTCGCGGGATTCGACGTCTCCGCGATGTCTCGGGGCATGCCTCTCTCCCGCCTTCAAGCGTCCGCACGACGGGACCGGGATCGCCCGGCCCCCGACTTCATACGCCGCTGCGCCGCCTGCTTGTCCGACGGCCCGGGCCGGTCGCTGAGCTCCTTCATCTCCTCCTCGAGGATGGAGAGCGCCCTCTCCTCCTTCCCGCGCATCGCCTTCCGGAGCCAACCCAGGCCGGAGACGACGCCGGCCATGCAGAGCCACGCCACGCCCGCCGCCGTGTTGTGACCCAGGACGAGGTACAACACCCCCGCGGTCGCCGCCGCCAACGCCAGCAACACCGGCGGCCAGAGGCTGCCGTCGCCCCGGGACTTCGGGGTGGGCCCGAGTCGGCGGATCTGGTCCATCTCGTCCTGGAGGCGGAGGCGGCGTTCCGCGGCGGACGCATCCACGGACGAGGACGTCCCGGCCGGCAGGTCGTGCCGCTCGAGGACGCGCGTCACCACGCTCCAGTATCCGGGCTTGGCGAACTCCCTGGGGTGGCGGTACTCCCGGAGCACCTTCAGGAGGGGATAGCTGAAGCCCACGAGCATGACGCCGACCGCCACCCATTTGTCCAGCAGCCAGCCGGCGAGCACCATCAGGGCCACGGCGATCATCATGCCCCAGAAGGTGCGCTTCGCGATGGCTCGTCCCCGCCTCACGGGTTCGTCGAGATCGTCCGTGACCTCGCCGCCCCCGGCATCCCGTGGAGGACGGTCCGATCCGCTCATCGTGCCCCCCTCACGAGTCCACGGCCGCTTGACGCGTCCGGTGGGAGGGCGCTGCCGCCAGCCCGCGCACGAACGTCATCACCGAATCGTCGTCCCAGGCCGCCGCACCCACGTGCCGGAGCGCGATGCGCCCCGTACGGTCCAGGACGAACGTGGCGGGGATGGCGCGGCTCTTGAAGCAGTCCGGGAGCTCATCCTCCAGCAGGTAGAAGGGAAGCGACAGCTCCTGCTTCTCCACGAACGGCCGCACCTTGTCCATGCCCTCCCGCGTGACGCAGGCGAAGCGGACGCCGAGGTCCGAGGTCGCTTCCCGCAACCGGACGAGACTCGGCATCTCGGCGATGCACGGGACGCACCAGGTAGCCCAGAAGTTCAGGACGAGCACCTCGCCCGCGAACTCCGAGAACGAGACGGGCGCACCCTCCATGTCGCGCGCGGCCATGGCGTAGTCCCACCGGGCCGTGGGCACCGGCGGGGGCTCGAGACGGGGCCTGCCCCCGGCCTTCGCCCTCCTCCGGACCATGAACGCGAAGCCACCCGCCACCAAGGTGCTGAAGCCGAGTATGCCCACCGCCATGCCGCGCACGAACGTGTTGCCCAGGATCGCCAACGTCACCAGGACCACGCCCGTCACCGCCACGATGACGAAGAACCGATGGACGCGCCCCTTCACGTCCGTACGCGCGCGCGGAGAGCGCGACTCCGGTGCTGCGGCCATGCGTCCCTCCCCCTGCCTGTGCTCCACCGGATACTCCCCGGCGCCCTCCGGGTTTCCGCCTCAACGCTTCGTGGTGAGCTCCCTCACCCGCTGGCGCAAGTAGGGGTCACGCTCCTTGGAGTATCCTTCGAAGCGCGCGATCACCTGTCCGTTCCGGGCCACCAGGAGCGTCTCCGGCAAACCAGCCACGTGTCCGGCGCGCGCCACCCTCTCGTCGCCCACGACGGTGAGGAAGCGCTCCCGGTGGTGACCCTGGAGCCAATCGAACGCGGAGGCGGGGTGGCCGCCGTCGAGAACCCCGACCACGCGCAGGCCGCCGTCGCCGTAGTCGTCCTGCAACTCCATGAGCAGCGGCTGCTCGGCGATGCACGGCTTGCACGACGTGGCCCAATACTCCAGAAGCACGACGTGACCCTTCAGCTCGTCGGAGCTCAGGAACGTGGTGTCGCCCTCGAGCAGCCCGCCATCGAGCACCGGGAGCCTGAACGTCGGCATGGGGAAACCGGCGGCCGCCGCCCGGCGGGCTCCTCGATGGAACGTGCCGAACGTGGCGAAGGAGAGCACCGCCACCCCCAGAATCGCCACGACGAGGACGGGAAGCACCCTGAGCCACCGCTTCCGAGCTTCTCCAGGCGCGGCACTCATCGGCGGCCGGTCACGGCTCATCGTCGTCATTCCTCTCCCGGCGCCACCGCCGGCTTCGCATCGAAGCCTCCCGCAGCTCCTCCGATATCCCCGGCGCAGGAGACGGCGTGGGCCCACACCGCGCCGCCGCCCCTCGCTACGGACCTACTCCGCCGTCGTGGGGTCGATGACGAAGCGCTCCGGATTCCCCCATCTCCGACGCGGGTCTTCCCCTCAGTCCGCCGACAGCACTCCCCACTCCACGGACTTCTCGGCCTCCACGGACTCGGGATCCACCATGGGCTGCCAGAGCTGGATCGCCGGGAAGGTGCTCAGGAACCAGCGGATGGAGCCGATGTAGAGGCCGAGGAACATGCACCCGACGAGGGGCTGCCAGATGGTGAAGATGGGCTGGCCCTGGTGCCAGAGCGCCGGAGCCACCATCCCGTACCGCTCCAGCCAGAGCGCCACCAGGATCTCCGCGGTGAGAGTGCCCAGCAGCGCGGGCTTGATCTTGGGCTTGCGGCCGATGAGGCCCGCGAAGGGAACGAGGAAGCACATCAGCACGACCGCCAGGGAGAAGGCACCCCACGGTGGCGCGGAGCGCAGCACGATCCAGGACTGCTCCTCGGGAAGCTTGCCGTACCAGATGACCAGGTACTGGGAGAAGAACAGGTAGGTCCAGAACACGCAGAACGCGAAGGCCAGCTTGCCCAGGTCGTGCCTCTGCTGGAGACCGATGTAGTTGTGGAAGTCCTTGTGCTGCGTGCGCAGGTAGAGGCTCCACAGCGCCGTCGCGGCGATGCCGCCCCAGAACGCCCCCATGAAGAACCACGGGGCCAGCATGGTGCTGGTCCAGTGCGGTTCCAGGCCCATCACCCAGTCGTAGGCCACGATGCTCATGACCGCCGCGAACACGAGCACGATGATGGGCGCCAGTCGGGTCATCCGCTGATAGCTGTTGATCTCCTCCTGCTCCTGCCCCAGCCATCCCTGCGTCAGGCGCTGTCGCCACATCCTGCGCTGCGGATCGCCACCCTCCGACGTGGCCACCAGGCCCAGATCCGGACGCACCGCCAGGTACACGAAGTACAGGGCCAGGCCGAACATGATCGCGACGCCCACCACGTTCCGGCTCACCAGGAACGGGATGTTGAGATACGCCTCCTTCTTCTGGAGGACGGGGTCGTGGGCCATGGCGTCGATCCAGGGGAAGAAGTCCCCCCGCAGGCTCAGCATCGGCAGCAGCATGACGAAGCTGATGGGCAGGAAGGCGGCCATGGCCTGGCTGACCCGACGCATGGGCCAGTTCCAGCGGGCTTTGGTGATCCACGTGGCCGCCGCCACCACCACGCCCCCCATGGTGATGCTGGTGAAGAAGAGCCAGTTGCTCACGTATGCCACCCAGGCCTGCTGGGCGTTATCGGAGAGGCGGATGACGAACGCGACCAGGCCCACCAGGAAGAGCGTGCCTGCCAGGAGGGATGCGTTCCGCGAGCGGGGCAGGTAGCGGACCGGCACCTCGTCGGGGATGTGATGGTGTGCCATCTCACTTCCCTCCGGCGGTGTTGCCGCCGGTCCGGCCGAGCTTCTGGCTCTCGACGAGACCCGGGATCGCGGCGTTGGCCTGCCCGTTCGCCGTGTTGTACTGGCGCTCCAGCTCGCGCACGTAGTTCACGATGTTCCAGCGGTCGTAGTAGGTGAATTCGTGCTGATACGACGGCATCAACCCTCGTCCCATGAGGATCATCGAGAAGATGTAGCCGTCGGTGTATCCCTGGACCTGCGGCCCGGCCAGGTTGTACGCGGCCACCGTCGGGTGCTTCGACGCGATGTAGGCGCCTGCGCCGATGCCCTGCGGCCCGTGGCAGACCACGCACACGCGGTCGTAGAGGACCTTGCCCCTGGTCAGCGACAGCGAGTCGGAGGGCACGGGGTTCCTGATGCTACGCACGACCTCGGTCCCCGGAGGGACCATGTCCGCCGGGGTCAGGAACGGCATGTCCGGCCGCATCCCGTCGTCCTCGCCCAGGTTCACCGAGTAACGGTCCTTGGGGAAGTTGCCCGCCGAGAAGGCGATGGAGTGGGGCGGCTCGGGACGCGGGTCCTCGTAAGGCTTCAGGGAAGGCTGGTTGCGCATGCTCCGGCCGAACACGGCCACCATGGCGTCGTCCAGCGGCTTGCACCCGGTGGCCACGGTCAGCGTAGCCGCCGCCACCAGGATCCGCGTCAGCGTCACGCTACGCATCGGCCACCTCCTGCGCCCCCACTCGGAGCTCCGCGGGTTCCTGCGCCTCGAGGATGCGCCGGGCCTCCTCCACGCGCTCGGGCGGCACCACGACCCACAGACCGTAGCGGCCGGCGCTGAACTCGGGGTCGTAGGCCACCCTGGGCTTGAGGTCGGGGATGTGTGCGTTGATGCCGAACCCGATGAGCGTGGCCAGCGCCCCGAAGAGCACCGCCAGCTCGAAGGTGAGAACGATGTAGGCCGGCATGCCGATGATGGGCTTGCCCCCCACCACCAGCGGCCAATAGGCCGAGGTCCAGACGGTGAGCGCCATTCCGGTGGCCGCGCCGGTGAGACCGCCCACCAGCGTGAACACTCTCACGGGGCTCTGTCCGTACCCCAGCGCCGCCTCGATGTGGTGCTCGGGATAGGGCACGTATGCCGTGATCTTCTTGAACCCGGCCTTCTTCAGCCCCTCGATGGCGTCCACGATGGAATCGAGGAAGTCGTAGCCGGCCAGCAGGCCGGTCATCCGTGTGGACGTGGTGGCGCTCATGGGTGTGCCTC
>Ga0315535_1001360_pt1 | contig 16309 bp, 12 predicted proteins | sample SalMarSW160220MG_2_FD_203092 | JGI IMG/M metagenome (GOLD analysis project Ga0315535, IMG submission 203092) | Salt marsh sediment microbial communities from the Plum Island Ecosystem LTER, Massachusetts, United States - Salt Marsh Sediment SW1602-20 ...
CTGCTTGGATTCTACTGGTGTGTCGATTCCGGCCTTGGCCTGCGCCTGGGGCTCATCCTGGTGACCAGCACCGGTCTGAACGGGGCGATCAAATTGGCTTTCGGTTTGCCGCGCCCCTACTGGATCTCACAGGCCGTGCGACCATTGGGAAATGAGACCACTTTCGGCTTCCCCTCCGGACATGCCCAAGAGGGCTTGGTCTTCTGGGGGCGTTTGGCTGCCTGGTTCGGCCGACCCTGGCTGTGGGGGCTGTCTTTCGCCATTGTCCTGCTGGTCTCACTCTCACGCATCGTGTTGGGCGTGCACTTCCCGATGGACATCCTGGGAGGGTGGTTGGTCGGTGCCCTGGTCCTGGCGGGATTCATGCTGCTCGAAAAGCCTGTCTGGCGCTGGCTCTCCGGACAGACGGACCGCTTGAGGCTGCTGATGGCTTTCCTGGCCTCCCTGCTCCTGCTCTTCATCAACATGCTGATCTGGGCATTCACCGCAGGTCGCCTGGTGCCGGGGGACTGGATTGTGGCCGCCTCGTTGGCCCTACCGACCCCCCAAGTGGTCGATCCCCGGGCCTTGGAGACAGCCTTTCAATTATCTGGGTTGCTATTCGGCCTGGGCGCCGGCGGGGTGCTGCTCAACCGCAGCCGCGGCTTCCATGCCGGCGGTCCCTGGTCCCAACGCGGGCTCAGACTGCTCACAGGCCTGGCCGGGTTGGTGATCATCTACCTTGGGCCCCGATTAATCCTGCCTCAGGGAGAGTCCGGCGGAGCGCTGGCGATCACCTACCTGCACCATGCGCTGACCGGATTGTGGGTTTCCTGGCTGGGCCCGCTGACGTTCGTAGCGCTCAAGCTGGCCTCCTCATCAAACAAGAACCGTGTGGGGCCGCCGCCTGGAGCCATCGAGGCTGGCGCTCAATCCGAAGGCTGATCCGGCGCATCAGATACCTCGCGCCACAGCACCCACATCCCGGTCCGGTCACCAGCCTCTCGCGGCGCCCGATCGTAGTACAGGTCAAAGGCGCGCCCTTCCTTCGTTTGGACCCGGAAGTAGAAGCGCCCCACCCCCCACGAGCCTCGTCGAGTGGCCGCCTCCAGATGGGCTGGGGCCATGTTCTTGGCCATATCGCCGCGACGACCGTAGTCAAACCAGGTCGACACCACTTCCGATATGTGAAATTCTTCACAATTCCAATGAAAACGATCAGGGGGTCCGGGCTTCTTCGACAGCGCCGGCGGCCGGTCGAATTCGACCTCGACTTCGTCGTCAATAAATCGGATGGGGCGCCATGCGGCCGGCATCAGCCTCGGGTCTCCGCCTTGGTTCTTTCGGCGTGTTGGGTGCGAGTTTCTGTCCTTGATGACAAAAATGGACCGGGCGCTCGCCCGGTCCACGAAAGTTTCAAGCCAGACTGTCAGTCTTCGTCGTCTTTGCCTTCATCGCGCTTCTTCTGCGCGATGATCTCCTCTGCCACATGGCTGGGCACGACTTCGTAGTGGCTCAGCTCCATGCTGAAGACTCCGCGCCCGCCCGTGATCGAGCGCAGGTCCGACGTGTAGCGCTGGATCTCAGCCAGCGGCACCTGCGCCGTCACCACGCTCCGGCCGCGTTCGGTTTCCATCCCTTGGACGCGGGCACGACGTGTATTCAAGTCACCCAACACATCACCCATGTTGGCTTCGGGGACGACGACACGGATGTTCATGATCGGCTCGAGGAGTACGGGCCCCGCCTCCATGAACCCATGTTTGAACGCCTCGCGCCCGGCAATCTCAAAGGCGATGGCCTTGGAATCCACCGGGTGCTCCTTGCCGTCCACCACCGCCACATGCACCTTCTCGATGGGATAGCCGGCCAGCACACCCTGCTTGAGGACGCTCTTCACGCCTTTCTCGATAGCGGGCAGGAAGCTGCTTGAAATGGCGCCGCCGAACACCTTGCTTTCGAACTCGAAATCACCCTCCTCGAGCGGATCCACCGTCATATGCACTTCGGCAAACTGGCCCGATCCACCGGTCTGCTTCTTGTGTCGGTACTGGGCTGCGCCCTGGCGAGTGATCGTCTCTTTGTAGGGGACCCGCGGCGTCTCGGTCTCCAAGCCGACCTGGAACTTGGTCTCCGCCTTGCGGATGGCCACGTCGATGTGCTGGTCGCCCATCCCCTGCAGGATGGTCTGGTTGGTCGTGTTCTCGGCATGCCAGTTGAGGGTGGGATCCTCTTCCGCCAGCCGGGAGAGCGTCGGGCCGAGTTTGGCTGAATCGGCTTGTGTCTTGGGGGTGACGGCCACCGAGTAGAGCGCGTTCGGATACTCGGGCGATTCCATCGTCAGCGGATGGCCCTTGTCACACAGCACATCTCCTGTGCCGGTTTCGGCCAGCTTGGCCACCGTGCCGATATCTCCGCAGTGAAGGACTTTGACGGTCAGCTGCTCTTTGCCGCGCATCACGTGCAGCGGGCCAAGCCGTTCCTCGGTGCGTTTCTCGGCGTTCCAAACACGAGAGTCGGCTTCCACGGTGCCCGAATAGACCCGCATGTAGGTCAGCTTTCCCACGAACGGGTCGGCGGTCGTCTTCCAAACATAGGCTGCCAACGGGCCAGCATCGCTGGGCTCGAGGGTCTCCTCGCCCTTGGCGCCTTTCATGGTCACGGCGCCGGCTTCGTTCGGCGGGGGCACGAGCTCCACCAAGGCATCCAGCAGGGGGACGATAGCCGTACCTGCCGAGGCGGCCGTCAGAAAGACAGGGACGAAACGCCCTTCAAGTACGGCTTTCTTGAACCCGCGGCTGATTTCCTGTGGGGACAGGCTGCCGCCCTCGAGATACTTCTCAAGCAGCGCGTCGTCGCCTTCGGCCGCCGCCTCGACCAGTGCCAGCCGCGCTTCTTCCGCCGCCTCAGCCAGGTCATCGGGAATGGCTTCACCCTTCTCTCCGCCGCCGGCTTTTGCCTGCATATCCATCAGATCGATCACGCCCTTGAAATCGAGCCGTTCGCCCCACGGGACCTGTACCGGAATGAAGGTGGAGTCTGGGGAAAGGGCATGGATCGACTCCATGGTGCGCCGAAAGCTGGCGTTTTCCCGGTCCATCTTGTTGATGACCACAAACCTAGGGAGGCCAAATTGGTCGCAGTAGTCCCAAACGATTTCGGTGCCGACCTCGACACCGGCCACGGAATCCACCAGAACGACCGCCGTGTCCGCCACCTTCAAAGCCGAGATGACCTCGCCGACAAAGTCGGTGTAGCCGGGCGTGTCCAAAACATTCAGCTTGCAGTCATGGGTTTCGATCGGGATCACTGCCGTTGAAAGCGAGAGGTTGCGTCGAATCTCCTCATCTTCAAAGTCGGAGACGGTCGTACCGTCCTCGACCTTGCCCATCCTGGTGACGGCACCCGAGACGAAGAGCATCGCCTCGGCCAGAGAGGTCTTGCCAGCGCCCGCATGCGACACCAGGGCGACGTTGCGAATGGAATCGGTGGCGTATTCCTTCATCGGACGAGGGGTCCTCCATGGGATTGAGAACTGGATGGGCGAATTCTAAGGCACAGGCAGACGCTTGTCAAAGCAAACCGCTCTTCCCGAGCGCCGAATGTTACAATCGGTTGAGTTGCCGGGAATGAGGATCGTCATGCTTTTCATCAATCGACATTCGTTTTTGCTGACGGGCGTGGTGAGCGTCGTCCTGGCCGGCATTCTGTCCGCCGTGCTGGGGCTCCATCTCGCCAGTTTGATTCTGGTCATCGCCGTTGTCGTCATCCTCTTTGCACTCTCGTTCTACCGGATGGGCGCCGGGGGCAGCAGCCTTACTCACAGCAAGCCGGTCCTCGAACTGATCGGGAACGGACACCCGGTCCTTTTGGAGTTCCAGAGCGCCTATTGAATGGGCTGCGCAGCTGCCAAACCTGCCGTCGACAGGCTCGAGGAAAAAGAATCCGATCGGTTGAAAGTCATCCGGGTCAACGTCCAGGATCCATCAGGGCGTGAGTTGGGAGAACGCTTCGGCATGACCTTCACCCCAACCTTCATTCTCTTTGACCCCCAGGGGGCCGAGACCTGGCGTACCGTGGGCATGTTGGACGGCGAAGAGGTCAGCTCCCGACTCGATCGAATGGCATGAATCGCTGGCGAATGGAACTTCGCTATCTCTTGGGCAACACGCCATGGGACAGCGGCGTTTCCCCTCCCGAGCTCCTGTCCGTTTTGGAAAAACATCCTCCTGGCCGCGCGCTGGACGTCGGCTGCGGCACGGGCACCAACCTGGCCACCTTCGGTGAACACGGATGGGAACCATGGGGGATCGATATCAGCCAGATCGCCGTTTGGAAGGCCAGGGCGAGCTTGGCCCGTCGGGGGCTTTCGGCCCATGTTCAACGCGGAGATATCACTCTGAAGCTGACGTTTCACGAACCATTCGAGATGGTCCTCGACCTCGGCTGTTCTCATGCACTTCGGGGCGAATCACGCGCGGCTTTCGCTGCAAACCTTCAACGCTGGCTTCGCCCAGGCGGCACGCTGCTCGTGTACAGCTTTTACCGCCCCGAGGGGGAGAATGATGGACGCTGGCTATCGTTTGATGAGGTCGTGTCAACCTTCTCGCCGATGTGTGAGGTGAAATCTGTTGAGAAGGGCGACTTCCGCGGCCGGTCATCCGCCTGGCTGACTCTGGTGAGGCCCCCAGCATGAGCCGGGTGTTGTTTCTCTTCCTGGACGGCATCGGGCTGGGTGACCCCGATCCTCAGATCAACCCGCTGGTGGCAGCCAAGATGCCGACCCTGGAGAGCCTGCTGCAGGGCCAGCGCCTGGTTTCAGGTGTGGCTCCGTTTTGGGGACCCCAAGCGACCTTGCTCGCCATCGATGCGCAGATGGGGGTACCCAGGACACCTCAGTCGGCTTCCGGCCAGGCCAGCTTGCTCACCGGGCGAAATGTCCCGGACCAGATCGGAGGGCACTACGGCCCCAAACCGAACCCAGCCATCGCCGACATCCTGCGCCAGGACAACTTGTTCATGCAGGTCAAGTCGCGCGGCGGATCGGCAGCCTTGCTGAACGCCTACCCACCCGGCTATTTCCAGGCCGTCGACTCCGGCCGCCGCCTCTACTCAGCCATTCCCCTGGCGGTTGCCGCGGCTGGCATCCCGCTGATGACCTCCGACGACCTGCAGGCCGGAAGGGCGCTGTCAGCCGACTTCACGGGGGCGGGCTGGGCGTCGCAGCCCGGTTTCCCCCCAGCACCCGTCTACTCCGCCGAAGACGCCGGGAAATTGATGGCCGAGTTGGCAGCCTCCTATGATCTGAGTTGGTTCGATTACTGGGCAAGCGACTACGCCGGCCACCATCAGGACGCCGAGGCGGCCGTTCGCTTGATGGAGTCTTTCGACAGCGTGCTCGCCGGACTGCTGGAGGCCTGGGCCGATCGGCGGGATCTGATCGTGCTCACTTCCGACCATGGCAATATGGAAGATCTGAGCGCCCGCGGGCACACGCTCAATCCCGTGCCGGGGCTCTTGATTGGGCCCGAAGATCTTCGCCACCGTTTCGCCGACCACTTGACGGATTTGACGGGATTTGCTCCGGCCGTGTTGGATACTATTTTTGATGATCGGGAGAACGCGCTCAACGGGTCCGGACCTTCGCACGACAAAGGAAAGGGACACGACACAGGATGACCTTTCGACCTGAAGATCTACGGGAAACAATGCGATCCTGGACATCGGGGGTGGCGCTTGTGACATCCCACCTCGACGGCTTTCACCACGGGATGACCGTCAGCTCGTTCACGTCCGTCGCCATGGCGCCGCCCTTGGTCCTGGTGTGCATTGACACCAGTTCCCGCACGCATGAAATGATCCTGGATTCAGAGATCTTCGCCGTCGCCATCCTGGCCGAGGATCAACGCGAGATCGCCGACCGCTTTGCCGGACGTCAGGGGGAGTTAGAGGATCGATTCGAGGACCTGCCGGTGATCACAACGCCCAGCGGCTGCCCGATCCCCGACGGCGCGCTGGCTTACGTCGACTGCAGCTTGGCAGCCACCCACTCGGCCGGAGCCAGCACCGTCTTCATGGGCCAGGCCACCGAGGCCAAAATCCTCCGCCAGGCCGCGCCGCTCGTCTACCACGATCAGCACTACCGGCGCCTGGCCGAATAGATCCCTGGACGCTGCCGGCGCGCAGCCCAAGCTTGAAGCAACCAGGGGGAATGAGATGTGGACGGGGACCTAGACCTGTTTGAAATCCGCCAAATTCAGCACGAAGACAGTGGCCCGGCGGCCTTCCTCTCCGCCCGGTGCCTGGGTCGTCTGACGGATCACTTCCAAGGCCCTGTCGACGCGTTCGTCCTCCGTACCGATCATGAGTGTGGTATTGCCGCGACGGAAGAACCCACCGGTGGAAGCCAATCTTGTCACCCTGAATTCCGCCTCGAGCAGAGCCTTCAACACGGCATCAGCATCATCATCGGCCAGCACGACAATCATCATTTTCACGGCTAGATTTCCTCGTATCGGTCGACGTCGAAGACAAACACCGTCGCCCCATGAATGTCAACGGCTCGCGAGCCAGTCATGGCCCCTCCCAGCTCAGTCATCGGATGCTCAAGGTACTCGACTCTCGCCGTCGTGGCATCCTCGATCGCTTCAATGACCTCTTCCAGATGACCGTCTGGTATGCCCACAAGAACCACGTGGTTGGTCCGGTTGAGCAAGCCACCCGTGCTCTGGACACGGGTCGATGGAATACCGCGCATGGCCAACGCGTTGCTCACTGACTCGGCGTCTTCGTCTTGGATGACGGCGCTCACCAGGTGGGTGATGTTTGGTTTGTGCTCCGAAGCGATCAGATAACGGGCCCACATGTCCACCCCAGAGTCAAGAGCCAGATCGATCTCGGTGACCAGGTCGGAATAAATCTCCTCGGAGACCACGCCGTCCCTGCGCAAGTTGGCCAAAGTGCTCCGCTGAGAACGAAGCAGCTCGCGGCGAGCCGTCTGCATTTCCTCGATCTCGAGCTGAGGCACGTTGTGGAGCACTTCCTGAACGGCCTCCTTCAAGGCCTGGCCGCGGCGCTTGAGTGTCGGCTGAAGCACCTCCCAGGTGTGGCCTGAAATCAACCCCTGGCGGTGCATGGCCTCCATATGGTCGTAGCTTGTTTGGGCCGTCAGTGCCCGGGCGTGGCGTCGTTCATATTCGCGCTGCTGCTCAGGCACAGAAACAACACCCAGCCGTCTGATCAAACTTCCCATCGTCAAGCCCTGAACCAGCAGGGTAAACAGCACCACACCAAAAGTCATCATGAGCAGCGTTTGCCGGCCGGCTCCAAACTGCGGCGACAGGCTCAAGGCCAGCGCCAGGGCGATCGCACCACGCAGGCCTCCCCAATACAGCACGTGCCGCCAGGCGCCAGGCATGCTCTTCCCCAGCCTGGAGAGTCCGTATATCGTGATGGCCCGCGCCACCAGGATGGCGAGGATGGCCCAAAGGATGTTGCCCAGATCGGCCAGGAGCGCCGGAAGTTCGATGTCCAATCCGATCAGCAGGAAGACCGCCGAGTTGGCCAGGAAGGCGACATATTCCCAGAAGTTCAGCACCACAATTCGGGTGGTGGGCGACATCCCTTGCGGGCCAATGTTGCCGTTGACCAAACCGGCCGCCACCACCGCCAGCACGCCGCTGACATGCAGTATCTGCTCGGCAAACAGAAAGGAACCAAAAGCCAGGACCGTCGTGAGCGTGGTCTCAACCAGATGATCATCGATCTGGGCAATCAAACGTGACGCCAGCCAACCCAGAGTCAGTCCCACGAGCAGCCCGCCTCCTGCCACTCTCACAAAATCCACCGCCCCCTGAAACAGGTCAAACTGTCCCGTGAGGTAGGCGGCCACCGCCAGAGTGAAGATGACAATCGCCGTGCCGTCATTGAACAGGCTCTCGCCTTCGAGCATCACTTCCAGGCGCTTCGGGGCGCCCAGTTTGCGAAAGATGGCCACCACCGACACCGGGTCGGTGGCCGCGATCAACGCGCCGAAGACCAACGCCAGCTGGATGGGGATGCCCACGCCCCAGGAGACGATGGCGCCCACCAGGAGCATGGTCAGGATCACCCCGGGCACAGCGAGCAAGATGATGGCGCCTAGATTCTCGCGCAGCTTGCGCAGGTTGATGTGAAAAGCGGCCTCAAAGACCAGAGGCGGTATGAAGAGCGACAAGATCAGGTCGGGCGTCAGTTCGATGCCGAGCGGAGAGCGCAGGGAAAGAGCCAGGCCAGCCAGGACCAGCGCTACGGTGTAGGGAATCCGAAAATGGCGGACTGCCACCGCCACTACGGAGACGATCAACAGCAGCTCGAGGACCAGCAGCTCGATCTGAACCAGTTCATCCATGCGTCGAAGATCCCCTCATTGGCCAGCGGATTGACCAGACACCCAATGTCTGTGCCTGGACCGTGGGGGGTCCCCTCCCCTGGGGCACACGGCAGCCTGCCGTGCTGCCCGGCCTCGGTGAGTTCAAACGCTTCACCGTCCGTCACCGGCGCCGGGATTATAGCATCAGATAGCGGCCCTCTCTAAGCCAGCATCTGCTCCACCACACTGGGAGCCTCCCCCTGAGCCGACACCTGTTGGCCATTGGGGAAAGTGATCTGCGTGTGATCGCCTTGTCGCGTGATCTCCATGCCCCGCCAACGAAGCCGCACGGGCGAAGGAAATGGGCTTCTTCCCTCAATGTGCACTTTCGTGGGCGAGATCAGCCGTATACCAACCAACTCCAAGAAGAGATGCAGGGGAGCACATCCCAGAATCTCCTCCCGGTCCCCGGCGCCGCCCGGGTTGTCCGGATGGTAGACAGAACGAAAGACCCTGTCCCGGGAAAGCGAGAGTGATATGGCTGTCATCAGGCGTTCGAAGAGTTCGGCGGCCTGTTCCCTCCGGCCATACCTCAGCAGCCCCTCGGCCAACATGACGTTTTGGACCGCGCTCACCCCACACGCCTCCAGACGGCTGTCCGGCTCATAGGCCGGATCGTCTGCTGAACATCGGGGGATGCCAAATCGCCGCCAGAATCTCTCCGGGTTGGCCAGCCCATGTTGGATCATCTCGTCCGCCCGCTCGGAGCTTGGGACACCTGCCCACAACGGCAGCATCGACGTCGCGTCCAGGCGCGTGAAGTCCGCCACCCGGACCTCGGTTTCAAATTCATCGCCGAGGCCAAGCACCTCTACCTGTGTGATCTCAACGTAGGTCTTGGCCGTGGTCACGGTCCCGAAATCCCAAAACCACTGGACCTGGCGTGTGCTCAATCGCTCAACCCGACTTCGTCCACGCCGGCTGCGACCGTGGATGCGGAGCTTGAGCTTCTTGGCTTCAGATTCGGGCCCGAAGAAGCGGAAGATCAGGCGGACAGGGTGCTCGAAGTGTCCCTTTGTTTTTCGAGAGAACGCCCCATGCTTTCGCACGATCTCTGCGCCGGCGGGTGAGACGTGCTTGTCTCGATCAACCGGGAGGTAGGCGTGCAGTTCGGGCGACCAGGCGCTCTCTAGCCGGTCCCGTAAGAAATCAGCCTTGGCTTCCAGCCATTCGTCGTCCTCGTGGTTGTTGACCAAGCGGCCGATCTCCAGCAGCGCCTGGCACTCACGCAGAAGATATGAGCCTAGATCAGGAGTCTCGGCCATGGCAATATCCAGACCCTGTGCCCAGGTATGCCAGCGTGCGAAGGTGGGCGAGTCATCGGCCATCGCATGCGGCGTGTTGTCCCACTCCGGAAAACCGTCCTCATCCCGGTCATGGCTCGGTTCAAACCACGCCTGCAAAGCCTCAACCCACCCCGGCCGCGTTGATTTGAGAAAATCCATATCCTCGGTGGATCGGTAGACCTTCAGGGCCAACCCTGCCAGCACCGGCGGGCAGATGGCGCCCGATTTCTGGCCGCTCAACCCGGGTCTCGAATCCAGACTCCCCTCTGGGGTCGGATTGTGAAGAAAATCACAAAGTACGCCCTGCGCCAGGCGGGGCGCGGCGTGAACCAGCAATGGGACCACGGCCAGGGCCATCTCGGCTGTCTGGCCGGCCCAAGGGGGTGGGTAATCCCGACCATCCCCAGTGTTCGAAAAACCCTGATCTGGGCGGCGGGAGGCCACCGGTGACGGGAATGGAAGGTAGCGAGTAGGGCCCACCAATGATCTCAAAGCCGTGGTCTGAGCTTGGCGGAAGGCCAGGTCCCAATCAGGGTCGCCCGAGTCGACTGCCACCAGGTGCGCATCCATCATCTCCAAGCGGGCAATCTCGGCGTCCCAGGCTCGCTCTGTCATCGAGCGCGCTTGATCGAAAGAGGCCAGGGGATCATTCAAGCCGGCGTGCGCCCAGGTCAGCTGGCGCGTCTCGCCAGGCTCAAGTCGTAGGCGAAGCCCGAGGCCAGGATGGGCCGCCGCATCGACGCTGGCCCCGCCGGAGAGAAATACGACCGGCGAAAGGCCACCAGAGACTCCGCCCAGAACCGAAACGCCTCGCAAGACGCGCTCGCGCATGATTTCCGAACCCTGATCAGGTCGCAACAACGCGTGCAAACGGAAGCCGAAAAGCTGCACCTGGTCGCTGGTGTTGACCAGTTGAAAACGTCCTGCCAGAAGGTGCGAATCCGGAACCCAGTACTCGGAAACAACGTGGACTTCTGGCCAAGGGGCCAGCGCCACCCGGGCGTAGTTGGGAAGAAAAGCCTCCAGCTGCGGCGCCGCGTCGAAGGCGCGTGGGTCGGTGAGGCTGGTTCCAGCGCGGACAAAGCCTGGGAAGAGACTCATGCCTCTCGCTCGCAGACCGTAGTTGGTCTGAATCGAAAGGCCCGGGGGATCGCCGGTGGACACCAGAAGTTCCCAGATCTGATCGTCCACGTAGTCCGTCGGGCCAAACCGCGCATCGGCGGCCAGGATGATGGGCATCGACCCGGTCAGGGCCGGAGGGCGAGGAGGCATGCTGGCATTGTACGAACCCGGCCGTCAAAGGTCAAAGGCGTGCTAGAATGTCGCCAGCTTGGTGCCCTGTCAGGAGGCAAACGCGATGGGCGACGACGGCATGCTGCGGCGGGGTCTGTACTTCGAAGAGTTCGCCTTAGGGCAGCATTTCGAGACGGCGGCGCGCACGGTGACCGAAGCCGATATCGTCAGCTTCGCCGGCTTGAGCGGCGACTACAACTCGATTCACACTGACTCGGTCTACGCCGCCCAAGGTGCGTTCGGCCAGCGTGTCGCTCATGGCTTGCTCGTGCTGTCGATCGCCTCCGGCCTCGCCGTACGATCGGGGATCATGGAAGGCACTGTCCTTCTCTGGCGGGACATTTCCGACTGGAAATTCAGCCGTCCGGTGCATATCGGCGATACCGTCCACGTCAGCATCGAGATCGAAGCCATCAAACCCCTTCCCCGAATGGGCGGTGGGAGCCTCACCCTCAAGGTCCAGGTGATGAACCAGGATGACGATGTGGTGATGAGCGGTCACTGGACCATGATGGTGCAGAGCAAGCCCGACGCCTGACACCCGGCCGCATGCTATAATCGCTGCCCATGACCGAGACACACGATCCCGAGACCCCTGAGGACTCGGGGCAGGAGACACCGCCTTCGGAATCTGAGGATCCTTCACACAGATTCCGCCGACTCCTGAAGCCGGGCTCCGAAGAACCGGTCGACCACGAGCGGCTCTCCCCCTTCCGCCACCCCACAGGGTCGCCAGATCTCACCGGCGGATGGTTTGCCGAATCCCTTGATGAAGCTGAACTCGATGCTCAAGCGCCGGAGTCCGATTCCGAGCCTATCTCCGAGCCAGCCTCAACACCGCCTGCCGAAGAAAGTCCACCTTCCCAAGACTCCGACTCGACCGGGCCGCACAAGCCGCACCGTGTGACACCGCCCCCGCCTGGGTCCGGCGAGACGGCCCTGCCTCAACGCGTCTCCGAGCGTGATACGGGAGCCACACGGGTCACACCGGCCGCATACAACATGCCCCCGCCCCAGGCCAATGGCCCAGCGGGCAGAATGAGCGGCCTTACAGGCTGCGGCGGCCTCGTGATTCGCATGACCATCTTGGGGCTGTTTGTCCTCACGGCGATCCTCATCGCCGCGGTTTCCTTCGGCGTTTATGAGTACTATGCTGTGGCCGCCACCCTTCCGACAGTCGATGACCTGCAATCCAAAGCGGCTCAGTTTGAGACCACCCGCATCCTGGATCGGAAAGGGGATCTGCTGTATGAGATCCTCGACCCCAACGCCGGTCGCCGAACCTATGTCAAGCTGGATAAAATCTCGCCTTACATGGTGGCGGCCACGATCGCCACGGAAGACGCCGGTTTCTACAGCCACCCGGGCTTCGACCCCTGGGCCATCGTCCGGGCAATCTACCAGAACCTGTCCGAGGGCAGCCAGGTCTCCGGCGCGTCGACCATCACACAGCAAATCGCACGCAACTTGCTCTTTACGCCCGAGGAGCGGTCCCAAAGGACGGCCATCCGCAAGATCCGTGAGATCCTGCTGGCCGCCGAAATCACACGGCGCTACACCAAGGACGAGATTCTCGAACTCTACCTCAACCAGAACTTCTACGGCAACCTGGCCTATGGTGTCGAGGCGGCGGCCGAGACGTACTTCAACACCTCGGCTGACAAGCTCACGCTGTCGCAGGCATCCTTCTTGGCCGGACTGGTGCAGGCTCCCTCGGTGTACGACATCTTCACCAACCGGGATGCAACACTCAACCGCCAGCGGCAGGTCCTTTCACTGATGCTGTCCGTTAGCCAAGAGCAGGGCTGCATCTTCGTCAGCAACAGCCGGGAGCCGATCTGTGTGACCCCGGAGGAAGCCGGGGCTGCGGCTGCCGAGATGACCAACTATGCTTTCAACCAGCCCTTTGTCCAAATCCGGTATCCACACTGGGTCAACTACATCCGCAGCCAGCTGGAGGATCTGTACGATCCGCAGACGATCTACCGGTCGGGTTTCACCGTCTACACGACTCTCGACCCTCAACTTCAGGACCAAGCTCAGCAAATTGTCAAGAATCAGATTGATGCCCTGGCGGACAAGCGGGCTACGGATGGCGCCCTGGTGGCGCTCGATCCGTCAACCGGCGAGATCTTGGCCATGGTCGGATCAGCCGACTTCAACAACGCCGCCATCAGCGGTCAGATCAACATGGCCGTCCAGCCGCGACAGCCGGGATCGTCCATCAAACCCCTGACCTACACCGCCGCCTTCGAGAAGGGCTGGACCCCCGCCACCTTGATCTGGGACGTGCCATCAGAGTTTCCCCCTTCCGGGAATCCGGACGACCCTCGCCCTCCCTACAAACCGGTCAACTACGACGAGCGTTTCCACGGTCCGGTGAGGGCTCGCACGGCATTGGCCAACTCATACAACATTCCGGCCGTCAAGACCCTCGACTTTGTCGGCATCTACGATGATCCCAACACCCCGCAGCAAGATGGTCTGGTCAACTTCGCCAAGCGCATGGGTATCACCACTTTCACACGGGACGACTACGGGCTATCCCTGACCTTGGGCGGCGGCGACGTCACCCTGCTGCAGCTGACCGGAGCCTACGGTGTGTTCGCCAATCAAGGCGTGCGCGTGCCCCCGGTGTCTATCACCAAGATCGTTGACCATGAAGGCAACACCGTCTACGAGCACCAGCCCGATCCGGGAGAGCAGGTGATCAGCCCCGAGCACGCCTTCCTAATCACCTCCATCCTTTCAGACAACCAGGCGAGAACGCCTGCCTTTGGCCCCAACTCCGACCTCAATCTGCCCTTCCCGGTGGCGGCCAAGACCGGCACCACCAACGATTTTCGGGACAATTGGACCCTGGGCTTTACGCCGGATATCGCCATCGGGGTTTGGGTGGGCAATGCCGACTACACCCCCATGGTGCACACCTCTGGCCTGACGGGCGCCGCGCCAATTTGGAACAAGGTGATGCAGGCCGCCATCCAGGACCTCACCGGTGGCAATCCGACCCCCTTCACTCGGCCCGCGGGCATCGTTGAGAAGACGATCTGCAGCGTGTCCGGCACGGAGCCCTCGGAGTGGTGCCCCGACCAACGGCTGGAGTTCTTCGCCCACGATCAGCCGCCGCTTCCCAAGGAGGATGACCTGTGGAAGCAGGTGTATGTGGACAGCTATTCGCAGCTGCTCGCCTCCCCGGATTGTTCCGATTTTGCGGTGAAGAAGCTGGGATTGAATGTCACCGACAAGTGGGCCAAGAAGTGGATCGAGGACGACGACGCCGGCAAGGCCTGGGCCAAGAAGTACGACTTCACCGATGGGCACAAGCCGGTCTTCTTCGTGCCCCAAGATTCCTGCACCAAGGACAGCCCGCGCCCGATCGTTGAGTTGACCTCGCCCTCCGATGGCAGCACCATCAGGAGCAGCCCGGTGGAAATCTTCGGGCGCGCCTCGGCCAGCGGCGATTTCAAGGATTGGATCATCGAGTACGGCGTGGGAAACAACCCGAAGAGCTATCCCGACATCGGGAAGGGAACTTCAAAGCACGATAAACCGGACAAGCTGCTGGAATGGGACATGAAGGGAATCAACAACGGGCCAATTACGTTGGCACTGACGGTCCGCAGCAAGAGCGGGGGCAGCGCCACGGTTCGCATCCACCTCAACGTCAAGCTGCCCACACCCACGCCGACCCCCACACCGACGCCCACGATGACAGCCACTCCGACGTTTACACCGACGCCTTCCAACACTCCGGTCCCGGCTACAGCTACAGCCACAGCCACGCCATCCGCCACAGCGACCTCCCTCCCCAGCGCAACGCCGACTACACCGCCGTAACGACCGATCGCCGATTGGTCTGCGCGGACGAGAGGTGTATTTCTCGGTATTTTTGCGCTTAGAGCAGCGGCAACTGGGGATCCTCGTTCTCGGGGGGATCGACTCCCATGCGTTCGATCAGGTTGCCACGCGTCAGGGTGGTTTCCTCTGCCAGGCGGCGGATGTGGCGGTACTTGAGAATCCGTAGTCCGGACCGCAAGCGCTCCGCCAGGCGGGGATCGCGACGGGCCTTTTCCGCCAAGAGCGCCGCCCTCCCGCCGGGGATCACGAGGGTCAGGCCCTCACCGACGGCCGCCAGCGCGGTTTGCACGGCTGCCGTCTCCAAGATCACAAATGTAAACACAACCTCGCCCGACGCTTCCCGCCAGCTCAGACGGTGGTCTCCATCGACACGGTAGCTCAGCCTGTGGCCAATATCTTGCAGTTGGCCGCGGATCGTCCGAGCATCGCTGGCTCGCGACTCGAACGCATCCTCCGGCCGGAGAGACCACCGCCCAGCCTCATCGCGCACCCCGTATGACTCCAAGCACGCTTGGACCAAGCCTCGATCGGGCGTCCCCAAATCTGGATGACGCGCACACACCTCACGGTCGAAATCAAGGAACTCTCGGCCGGGCGCTCTGCGCAGCGCTTCCAGGACCGTCTGTTCAACCTGATCAGCCAAGGGGGGCTCGCTCGTCTCGGGATGGGTGAGCCAAAACTGCCCGGTCTCTATCTCCTGCCGCTGATCCAGGCGCACGACTCGCGATCGGCTGCCAAGGGCGGTCTCCAATGCCAGGTTAAGGCTGGCCACCGGCTGACCGCCTTCTGCCTCCCACAGGGCGCGGAAGACGCCTCGACCGGCCCAATCCGCCGCGACGGCCGCGTGAAGGATGAGATAGCGTGTGGGCTCGGCACGAGCTGTCAGGGTAGATTCCACGATATCAGCCGCCATCTGCGTCAGATCCATCGGCCCGCTGCGGGGACGGATCTTGCGCCGCCTCCAGCGCAGCTGGGCTTGCGCATCATCCGCTCGGACGGCCCACCCTTCCAGGCCCAGCTCAGATGCATCAAAGCCGGAAACGACGGCTGCCACAAAGCCCGGTTCCGCCTCGGGCACGACACCGAGCCAGGGTGTCTCCGCTGACAGCACGTCCACCAGGTTGTGGGCGGCCAGCTGAAGGGCGCCGGCATGCCAGGCCCAGTCGTAGCGGCGGCGGCGCAACGCGGCTTTGATCGGTTGGGCGGCCTCCCGCCCCCAAAGCCAGCCTGCCCAGAGCGCCGACAGGGTCCAGAACGCCTGATTGGGACGCGGCGGAGAAGTCAGCACGACGGCCCCCAGGTTGGCCGGCAAGGTCTCGGACAGCGTCTTGACCGGCCCGGAAAACAAGGCTACTTCCCCAGGCTGCGGAAGCCCCGAGTCCGGCCAGACCAGGAGCGGTACGGCGGACTGAGAAGCGCTCCACGCGGTGACAGCGCGCTCGAGCGCCCGCCAGACATTGATCTCACGAAAACGGGGCGA
>Ga0315535_1001361_pt1 | contig 16309 bp, 8 predicted proteins | sample SalMarSW160220MG_2_FD_203092 | JGI IMG/M metagenome (GOLD analysis project Ga0315535, IMG submission 203092) | Salt marsh sediment microbial communities from the Plum Island Ecosystem LTER, Massachusetts, United States - Salt Marsh Sediment SW1602-20 ...
ATGAAAGGTACATAATAGATCCTCCTTTCTTTTCTCAGGCTTGTTTTTTCTCGGCTCCCTTCTTGAACCCCAAGGCTGTATCATAGAGTTCAAGACAGGGTGAATGAAGTATTTCATGAAAAAAACCTTATTTTGAAAACGGTTTGGCCGTCCTTTAGAAACATTGGTTCGTAGACCCCGACACTACCCCAACCGATGGAAATTTGAAACTAATAGCCGAAAAAGACCGAGATATGCCCGCGGAGGTCACCCTTTTTCTTGCTTCCGCCCTCGTCCATTACCCGCGCCAAGTCGAATCGCAAGTTGAAGTTCCTTTGGATATTCCAGCGAAAACCCGCGCCAATGCTGGCGGTCGAGACCTTTTGTCTGGCTTCCCCGTCCAACGGATTGTTGGCAGCGCTGGCGAAGTCATAGAACAGCAAGCCGCGCAGATTATTCTCGCCGGGGACCAGTTTGCCCGCCAGGTTGGGCGAATAGAGTTCGAGGTTGGCGAAATAGCCGATATCGCGTACAATTTCGCGCTCTTGGAATCCGCGGACGGCAGTCGCGCCGGCAATGCCAAATTGCTCGCCGGATACGAGGGAATCTGAGGTGTACTGTGCGTTGAAAGCGGCGCGGACTTGCCAGTTGCTCTCAAAGGCGTTCACCATGCTGGCGCCACAGCGAAGGATCGTGTAACGGGAAGACGCCCCATCCCCGCCATTCGGACTCGGACGCGCCGCATTGAAATCACTCTCTTGCCCATTCGCATCCACAGGAACATTGTGCGATAAGGCAACATAAAAATCCGAGATCCGCCCGGGCTTTGCCCAATTGCCGTTGTATGCCATGCTGATGGGACTCAAGGTGACATCCACTGCGGCCGGCCCGCATCCTTCTGCGCCGAAATCGCCGAGTTTACAGTCATTCTCGTAGGCACGATAATCAAGGCCGTAAACGATCCGGTGCGAATACTCACCTCGCCGCTCCAGCAACTGATTATAGCGCAAGCCGTAAACAGTGCCCTGCCCGGAGAAAGCGAGCGGCCCGGCGACGGTCTGCGTGGTGCCGGCGTCGACATCCGAGTAAGCGACGATGAAATCCATGGAATCGCCCGACGAATACAGCGGCAGGCGATAGCTCCCGCTGTAGAGGCTGACCTGGTCCCACTTTCCCGGCGAGGTGACGTAGTTGAACGTGAAAATGTTGTCGCGGTTGAACAGGTTGGCATGTTGCACGCCGACGCCAAGCCGATAGTCGCCCGTCTCCGTGTTGCCGGTATTGTCAAAGGTCAGGAAGGCCTTGAGCGGCCGTACGTCGATGACGTCGACGGTGGCGTCCACCACGCCCTGTTTCTCGCCAGGGCGCAACACGACGTCCACCTGCTTGGCCGGATTCTCGTTGCCAAGCTGCGCGTTCGCTGAGATATCCTTTGCTCTGGGCGAAACTTTCTCCCTGAGCGCCGGAAGGCTGGAGCGGATGTTCGCATCATCAAAAAAGCGGTTGCCTTCGATGGTGACCTTGCCGATCCGCCCTTCGATAACGCGCAGCGTGACGACACCCCGGTCGAGGTCTTGCTCGGGTGCGACCACCCACACCACGCTGAAACCTTCGGTGCGATAGCGCTGCCTGAGAGCTTCAATCGCACGCTTCACATCGCCATACTCGCGCTGTTTGCCGGTGAAGGGCTTGAGCACCGCTTCGATCTCATCGGGCTTTAGCAGCGTATTGCCCTCGATCTTGAAACGATCAATATCGAAACGCACGGTCTGTGTCTGCCCAAAGGAAAGCGTCGATGTCAGCAGCAGCGCCACCACAAGCCCCATAGAGCGAATCATTGACGGCATGTCGTCACCTTTCCTGAAACCCGGTAAATCCTGCACAAATACTTATTTTTCATAGACTTTCTCGCGTTGCTGCGGGAATGACCAGGTTTCACAAAATCCTCCCCCGAAAACAGAATCGCAAGGATTCAAGCTTCGGCGCAAGCGTGAGTTCAAATCGTTGGTCCCCCTCATCACGTCGAATCCCGGGTCAGCGTTGTTTGGATTCAGAGAGATATGCCAGAAGTTACCCGGGCGGTAGTAGAACTCGTTGTTGATTACTCCGGCAAAAACGACCTGCCCCGCGTTGAAACCCAAAACTGGCTCTGCAGCAGCACCATTGATGATGAGATTGTTGTGCGTAAAGCCAAGGGCGTAGTTACTGTTGCCCGTGAGCGTGCCCTGGGTAATGGCGTACGGCCCGCCCAGCGCGCTCTCCCCGGGGACGCGCGTGAGCGCACCCGAGAGCACGGAATCTGCCGTGTCGGCGATGCCGAGGGCCGGGTTGTTCACCAGTCCCGTAACGCTAAAGGTCAACGCTGGATCGCCCTGGCCGAAGAGCTTGCTCTGGGGATGCGCGGCAACATTCAGTGCCGCCGGGGTGATGCCCAAGACGGCGCCGGTGTAAGCAACGGTGTAATTGGCGTTCGAGGCAAGTGTGTTCTTACCTATCAGGTAACTGCCGACGTTTTCCCCCGCAGCACGCGCTAACGCGCCGCTCAGTATGCTCCCTGCGGTGTCACCAAGTTGGAAGCCGCTCGCGGTGTAAGTCAGGGCCGGATCGCTGGTGCCGTAAATTTTGCTCTGGGGATTTGCGGCCACCGTCAGCGCTGCCGGAGTGATGCCTAGATCGTTTCCGGTGTAGCTGATGGCGTAGTTGCTGTTGGCCAGTGTGCCCTGGTTGATAGCATAAGTGCCGACATTCTCACCAACGGCACGGCCTAATCCGCCGGTTAATGTATCGCTGAACAACAAGCCGTTCGCAACATAAGTCAGCGAAGGATCGCTCGTGCCGTAAACTTTGCTCTGGACGTCAGCCGTAACTATCAGGGGCACCGGGGTCACACCCAGGATGCCATTGACATAGACAATGGTGTAGTTAGGCGAACTCTGGCCGTACGGGATGATGGTGTAGTTGCCCACGTTGACCGCTCCCTGTGAGCTGCCGCCGTAGGCCAGCGTACCGTCCAGGGAAGCGGGGGTGTCCCCGGCCTGGAAGCCGGTGTAGCTCACGCCGTTGCCCCCGCTGTAGGCCAGACCGTCGTAAGTCTTGGCCGCCGCGTTTGCCGCAATACCCAGCAGCCCGGCGGGGATCACGCCCAGGACCCCGTCGACATAGCTGATGGTGTAGTTTCCGGTGTTGAAGGTGCCGCCGATGGCGGCGCTTGCTGTGATGTCGTAAGGACTGCCGGCCACTTCGGCATCCGCTGCCGCGCCAGCACTAACCAGGCTCACGCTGCCGATCGTTTCTCCGTTTTTCAGCCCCGTGCTGGTGAACTCGGCGCCGATAAAGCTCACCGTCTCGCCATAAATCTTGCTGGTGCTGTTCGCGGCAATGCCCAGCGGCGCAGGGATTACGCCCAAGGCGCCGTCGACATAGCTGATGGTGTAGTTGCCGGCGTCGAAGGTGCCGTCGGCAGCAGCGCTGGCCGTGATGTCGTAGGGGCTGCCGGCCACTCCGGCATCCGCCGCCGCGCCTGCGCTTGCCAGCCTTACGCTGCCGACCGTCTCGCCGTTCTTCAGCCCTGTGCTACTGAACTCGGTGCCGGTAAAGCTCACCGTGTCACCATAAATCTTGCTGGTGCTGTTTGCCGCAATGCCCAGCGGCGCAGGTGTTATGTCGGCCGTGGTAGTGGCGTTGGTATTTACCGTGTAGTTTCCCGCGTCTGCGCCCGCGAGGACGAGGGCGGTACCGGTGACCGTCTTGCCGGTGCCCACGTTCTTAGTGTTGAAACTCGCCACCCCGCCGCTGTAGCTCACCACGTCTGTGCCGAGCACGCCCGCGAGCGTCCGGCCGGCGATCGTCGCGGCGTTCGTAGCATCGTAGACCTTGTTGTCCGCCGTGATGCTCCCCGTGATCCCCAGCGCCGTGATGGTGCCGGTGGCAGTGTTCTCGGTCACAGTGTAGTTGGCCCCGGCGTTGCCGTCATTTACGCTGTAGCCGGCGCTGACCTGCAGGATGCTGTTGTTCAATCCCAGAACGTTCTTGCTGGCAAAATTCTGGCTCGTTCCGGTGACGCTGTCGCCGCCCTGCAACCCGGTGAAGGTCACCACCCCGGTGGAACTGGTGGTGCCATCGTAGACCTTGGTGTCGGCTGCCGCGTTTATGGCGAGTGCCGCCTCGGTGATCGTGCCTGTCGCTGTGGCGCTATCGGTGATGGTGTAGTTGCCGCTCATGTCGGCAGAGGCGCCGTCAACAATGGTGTAGCCGGCCTGGATGCCAAGGGTGCTGCCGTCCGTGCCCATCACGTCCTTGGAGGCGTATTCCTCGGCGACCGTGACGATGTCCCCGGGCACATTGCCGGTGACGGTGACGGCTGCCGTGGAGGTGATGAGGCCGTCATATTCCTTGCTGTCGGTAATCGGGGTCAGGCTCAGCGCCTTGGCCGTGATCGCGCCGATGTTCCCGGTCGCGCTCACGCCCGTGACCGTGCTCAGGTCGTAGTTGGAGAGCAAAGTCCCCGCATCCTGCGTGTAATCGACTGCTGTCAGGATCGCAGAGGTCACGCCGCTGTTCGGACCCTGCACATTCTTGCCGGCGTCGTACGTGCCGGTGGTCACCCCGATTGTCGCGCCTTCCCCGGCGATAAACCCGGTGATGCTGTAGTTGCCCGTTGTCAGGTTGGCGACGGTGTCCAGACTGTCATACTGCTTCGTCACACTCCCGATCAGGTCCACCGCTGTCAGAGCCTTCTGATTGATGGTCAACGTGCCGTCGATAAAGGTGATGAGGTAGTGCTGGTCGGGTTGCAGCCCGCCCGGCGTAATGACATAACTGTCGGCATTTATTGCGCCCTGCGAGGTGCCGCTGTAGCTCAAGATGCCGGCGGGCACAATGCCACTGACCAGCGCGGAATAGGTCACACCGTTTCCGCCGGAATATGATTGTCCATCGTAAGTCTTGACGTCGCTATTCGCCGTAACCGTGAGTGGTGTCATGAAATCACTTAGCAGTGGGTAAGTAATATCTTCGTACATCGTCCAGGTATTGGCAAAGTCCCATGCTGGATTGTCGGGGCTGTTTGCAGTAGTCGCCGAAGTAAAATTGGCTTGTGTCATCATCTCCGCGTTGGTCATGCCAATGCCGCCGCCCGCTGAATTCACCTCGATCGATGTCGTTTTGTCCCAGTAGCTATTGGAGACGACGTTTGCGTCGCTGCTTCCGATGAGCGCGCCGCGGCTGGCACCGGTTCCGCTCACACCGCCAGCGGCATAGGTGTTCATAACGGTGCCTGATGTATTGCTCCCGATCAGGCCGCCGACACCAGCACCCGTACCCCCGTTGACGTCGCCCGTGGCGTAGCTGTTGTTGATCGCGCCCGACGTGTTGCTTCCGATCAGTCCGCCGGTGCCGGCAGCACCGTTCACGCTGCCTGTAGCGAAACTGGTGCTGATCGCACCCGAAGTGTTGCTTCCGATCAACCCGCCGGTGCCGGCAGCGCCAGTCACGCTTCCTGTAGCGAAGTCGGCGCTGATCGCACCCGACGTGTTGCTGCCAACCAGCCCGCCCGCGCCGGCAGCGCCGCTCACATCTCCAGTGGCATAACTGTCACTGATCGCACCCGATGTATTGCTACCTACCAGCCCGCCGGTGCCAGCGTCACCAACCACGTTACCAGTGGCATGACTGTTACTGATTGAACCTGTCGTGCTGCTGCCCACCAGCCCGCCCGTGCCGGCAGCGCCGCTCACGCTTCCCGAGCTGTAGCTATTGCTGATGGAGGTGTCTGGTCCGTTGTTTCCCACCAGTGCGCCGGTCCCCGCAAGGCCAGTCACGCTGCCGCCGACCAGACCCACATTCCGAATGACGGCGCCGCTCCCGGTTACCCCAAACAGTCCGACATCGGGCGTTGCCAGATTAATGGTGAGCGTGGAAACAGTGTGGCCCAGCCCGTTGAAAGTGCCGATGAATGGGGTGGCCAAATTCCCGATCGGCGCGAAGCCCGTGTCACCGTTCCATCCGGAGGTGTCAGTGGCATCGATATTGCTGCCCAAGGCGTAGTGGGCCGTCAGATCGCCGTTCATCCCCTGCAGATCGGCGGCCGTGATACTAGCCTCAGCGCCTAGGTCGTTGATCACGGTATAGGTTGCGCCTGCGATAGCCAGACTCGGATTGGTACCGGATAACGTGACGGATGCGCCGTGAAGATTGAACATGCCCGTTCCGCTCGCTGAATCGACGCCATTCGGGGTGTTTGGCTTGATGACGAGGCCGGCTGTGTCGCCGGTTGCCGTGATGTTGGCGTTGATGTTGACGTCGTTGGCAGCGGTGAGCGTCAGGATATTGTTCGCGCTCCAGTTCACCGCGTCATTGACGTTCACATTACCGCTTCCCGGCGTACCCCCGGTGCTGCTTTGTACCTCAACATTATTCGTCCCTAGACTGGCCGAGAGCACAGCTCCCGTGATGTCCCCGCCGCTCGCTGCTATGGTGTAGTCCTGCGGATCGATCAGCCAGGTGCCTGTCTTCCCTTGCGAAGCCAGCGTGTTAACCCGAGTGCTTTCGGCAATCGACAGATTGTGACCGGAGGTCTCGATGAAACCACCGTCGCCGGAATTCATTCCGCCGCGCGCAGTCAGCATGCCGGCCACAGAGGTGTCGCCGTCCGACCAGACAGCGATCCTGCCACCGTTGCCGGAATTGATCGCATCGGCGTTGATGCTGGAGTTGGCGCCTATGGTGGTTGCGAAGGCGGTCTGCTCCGGCCCGGCACCGTGGAAATTGCCACCGACGAGCACCGTCCCGCCACCGGCGTTGCCGGACACATTAATGTGAGCGTGATCGAACAGGCCGACCTCGCCACCCAGCACCTGTACGGTGCCGCCGGTCTGTCCCGTACCCGTGCCTTTGGCTTCGATTGTGCCGGACACCAGCGTGGTGCCGGTTTCGGATTGGACCATGACCTCGCCGGTTTGCTCGCCGGTGGCGCTGAGGCAGCTGCCGGCTTCGAGGGTCACGTCCTGCTTTGCACGCAGGACGAGTTTACCGCTTGCGTCCCGCACCACTTGGTCGGCATTGATGATGCCAGCGTTCCGCAGCGCAGCTCCGTAAATGCCGATTTCCCCGCTTTGTGCAAGGATCTCGCCGAGGTTGACGGCGGCGTTATCGCCCGCCGTGAGTTTGACTCTCACCCCCGGCGTGCTGGAGTCGAAGATCTTCACCGACTGGCCAGCGGCCAGGATCACGTCGCCCTGCGGGCTGTTGATGATGCCGCTGTTGCTGACGTTTGATCCGACCAGATAGACGCTGCCACCCGAAGGAGTGGTGATACTACCCTGGTTTTCCACCGCGCCGGCAAGCGGATTGGAGGCGAAATTGAGTCCGCCCGCGAGAAAGTCCTGGTTGCTCAGGTTGAGCGTTGAGGCTACCAGCCCGGCTACATCGATGCGCGCGCCCTGGCCGACCAGGATGCCGCTGGGATTGATCAGGAAGACCCGGCCGTTTGAGGTGAGCGTCCCGAGGATGACCGAAGGATCGGAACCGATGACGCGATTGAGGACGCTCGAAGCGGCGCTTTGCTGGATGAAGCGTGTGATTTCGTTCGCATCGATCGAGAACCCCTGCCAGTGGATAATTGCCCCCGGGCTGTTGGTGATGCTTAGCGTACTACCCTGAGTGGAAAAGCTGGCCTTACCCTCAATCACAGTTGGATCCGTGCCATTCGCCTGAACCTGGCCGGCGGCAAAGACATACACAATCGCTGCGATAAGAGCTATCTGTCGCCACAATGTCGAAACATGGTTGCCCCTCGCTGTCATTAGCGATGTCACCCGCACCGAACGCTCAAACCGTAGATGCAGAAGGCGATCGGAAACCCTGTCAGCAGGATGACAAGGCTCAGAATCAGCTTAACGGTAGTCAGTTCAGGAGTCATGGGGTTCTCCTTCTCAAAGAGTTTGATGGCCACACCGGCGTCAGAGAATATATTCCCTAAATTTTCTTTTCCTGTCGAACCAGGCCGGATTATCGTTTTATTTCACGACAACTTCAAAAAGAACCCGCATGTTAGCCTTTACTTCCTTTGTATTAATGTCGCCCGGGTTCACTTCATACACGGCCGGTTTTCACTCTACGATTTACGGGCAACTTTATCGATAACACTGTAGAGGGCTTCCGGCTTGATCGGTTTGGACACATAATCATCTATTGCTTTGTTCCGCTATCCTTGAAAATCTCAGGCCGTATATACTCCAGGTTCGGATAATGATTGTTGAGTTCACTTTGATAAATTGGGTTGCTATACTCATAATATATTTAGCCATGCAATATCTGTGCAAAACCAAATGATTAATCATGGGTAAACCCCCGGCTTTGCCGGAGATCGCTGGCTTCAAATTGTTAACAAGTCCGGCCGCTATGGATTTTCAGTAAAAACCGATCATAAAGGGAGTCGTCGCTATGGAACATTTTCCATAGATTTTTAGAGTCGTTCAATTACCAGTGAAGTGATAAGACCTTGCTTTTCTTGGGGAAGAGGTATAGAGAAAGTGCCCTTGTGAGTCAAGAAAAAGAGCGGCACAATATATGGTGGTCTCATGTTTCTTATGGGTTTTTGGCCTGGGAAGTCTTGTGTTGAATAGCAGGGCGTGGAAGGGGATAGCCTTTCGGAAAGCGATCTTTTTGGATCTTGTCTCTATTTAGCCCATTTCGGATATACGTCGCCATTGAATCTCATGGCCATTTTTTACAAGCCTCGACCTCTGCTTAGGCCGAAGCACAAGTCTCAATGGGATAATCCGGATCGCAGTAGAGATAATCCCTCCAAAGGCGGGTAAACCTCACAGGACGGGACCTGAGAATCTGAATAATCTATATGACAATCGCATGGTGGCGCGTTTGCCCTCTTCAGCGGGGGCCTGGTCTTGATATTCCAAAGGTCCAGGTGTTTGAGAATCTTTTTGATGACTTCGCCATCCTCGATAAAAGCTATAATTCTCATTCGGCTCTGGCACTTGCGACACGTTAAGGGATCGACTTCATATATCTTCTGGATCAACCTGGCCCAGTTTTTTCGGTATTCACTCGACGACCCCTCAGGCTCCAAAATAGAGGGTATCAGGTCGTCTTGTGTGTAGTGATCATATGTATAATATCGGCAACCTTAGCTCAAAAGTCAAGCTGCTTGGACACAAAACGATCAAAAACTAACCCCTTGGACAGAGGAGCAATCCTTAAAAAACAAAACAACTCGATTTGCAAATGAGATGCCAACACAATGTAAATTGAATGTTTAAGAATGTGCCCATCTGTCCCACAGAGGATCATTCTCCCATTCTGAAATCAGTTGCTGCATCCGCATCCGCACCCACAGTCCCCTTCCCGATATGAAGCCATTTGGGCCATGGCCTTGATGACCTCGCTACTGCCTGCATCGGCAATGGAAACGATCTCTGCCCTGATGTGCACCTCGTCTCCTCCCTCGAACAGATCCATGATGGGCGGGTTCACGTGCTCAAAGAACTGTTCAAAGGTTCCCTTTTTCAGATGCAGTTGAACAGACTCCCCTTCGGTCTTGTCCAGAAGTTCATACTCGAAGGGGGTCATCCCCTCCGGTGCCAGGCCGAAGATGAATTCAAACTCCGGATACTTCGGTGTGGGGGCCACGTTTTCTGCCCCTGTTTCAGGTTTCCACAGTATACGGACCTTCTTCAGGTTTTCTATTTTCTTCATTATTCTCCCTCTTACACAATGGGCATTATTGAGAACACAAGAGCCAGTTTCAAAACGCCTCCTTTTGTCCGATCTCTGCGGCAGACGACAATTTTAATCCTCGAAATATCCAACATATTCCTGTGGTCAAAATTTTCGCCTTTTCCCGCTCAAAGTCCGGGATCTTCGACTTGACCTCGAACAAAATTGAACGTTTTGAAACTGGCTCACAATACTTCTTTTTATTTCCATATACAAATAGAAAAGAGACACCGCAGAGACGCAAAGAGCGCAGAGTTCAGTTCTTTTGTCCGATCGGGCTCTCGCGATCGGACAAAAGGGGAACTGTCCCTTAGATCCGGAGTCAAAAAGTGGCGAAAATGATCTTGTGAGCAAAACCAATATAAGGCACAATATGTATCAGAACAGGTTTTCGGCTGGACGTGCGTATGTTTTAAGTATCATATGAATAGATTCGGGCTCAGAAGGGACGAAAATATTTCTGCAGGATCCTGTTCAATGTCAAATATCCAAGGACTAAAGGGAAAGGAGGACAGAAACGATGCAGGAACAGGGGCCATTTTGCCAGAGTTGTGCTATGCCCATGAAAAAAACGGAGTTGTTCGGGACCAGGGCCGACGGAGCCAAATCCGAGGAGTACTGCACCTACTGCTTTCAGGAGGGCAAATTCACGGAACCTGACATTTCCATGCAGGAAATCATCGACAGATGCGTGGCGATCATTGGGGAAAGAAATATTATGCCTGAAGACGAGGCCCGTGATCTGATGACCAAGGCCATTCCGACTCTCAAGCGGTGGCGCAAGACGGAGTAACGGAACAGTTGGTGAAGGATAGGAATGACGCAGAGAGCGCTAAGATCTTGTTTAAAATTCTTTCTTTGCGTCCTTTGCGTCTTTGCGGTGAATTCGTTTTTTCGGTATGGAGACACCAGCAACGGGAGGGAAGTCAGACAGATGTGACTCCGGCCCTATTTTCGTCTGCGCCAGCAGGTTTTGGCCAGAGAGCAGTAGCGGCAAACAGAGCCGACCTTCTTGGAGGGATAGCCGGGGCCTGTCCCTATGAGGCTTGATGCGGACTTGAAAGGGATCAGCACCCCGCTTTCATTGAGATGCACATGGATTCGGTCCATGGGGATGAGCGCACAGAGTTCGTCCTGGCCTTCCACGGGCCAGCCTTGAAGGGACCCGGGCGCCAGGGAGCCGCTCACTCCCCACCCGCGGGATTCCGCTTCCTTTTCGGCGAGCCGTCGAACGACCTTGCCCACCTCACCAAGCGCCACTACCCCAACGCTGTCGAGCAGATAGGCGTCGAGCAGGCGCCTGTCCCTGTGGAGTTCAGCGATCCGATCATTAATGGCAGCGCCGATGGTAACCGCACTGACCATGGCCATTTCCGCCTCTTCCATCAGATCGGAATGGGGTCCCATGTTGAGAGAAACCGCGCTACCTGTCTCGCCTGAATCCAAGAAGACGGTTTCTCCCTTCACACCCTGAACGCCTACCCACTCGTAGACGGCCCGGGGACGAAACAGCTTTCGAGATTGCTCGATGACCGCCGTGGTTTCGTCCACCAGCGCTTCCGGAGCCCTTTTGCCCCTGTGGAGTTCCAGGACCACCTCACGTGCATCAAGGGTGATGTCGATCTCTTCAAGAACAGGCATGGAACCTCAATTTTCCTTTTTGTCCAATTCCGGAAAAACCGTGGCCAGCGGGAAACGGAGGGTAAACTCAGGGTCCATGGCGAGTTCAATAAACCGTACGGCACCGGAAAGCCTGGCCGTCTCTTCCCGTTGCTTTCCATCCAGCAGGGCCATGATCGCCCCTACACCCGCCAGGTTCTCCAGGGACAGGACCTCCCCGGCAATCGCTGCCCGGGGGAGCATGCCGATTGCGGCAGCATTCCGCCAGTTGAACCGTGCCCCGAAGGCGCCGGTGAGGACTGTCCGATCCACTCTGTCCACGCCCGCGTTCCGCATCAGGAGCTCAATGCCCACAAACAGAGCGGATTTTGCCAGTTGGAACTGCCGTACGTCCTTGAGCATGATGCTGATATTTCTTCCCGTGCCGCTCTTTTCGGCCGGGACAAGGACATATTCCCTCCCAATTCCCTGTTTATCAAGGATCACGCCGGGGCTCCCCTCCTTCATCCGACCGCTGGGGAGCAGCGCACCGATCCTCCGCATTACCGCCATGGCATCAATGAGGCCGGACCCGCAGACTCCAATGGGAGGCATACGATCGGAATCCCCCAGGACCGAGCACCTTGGGAGTCCTGTGACCGGATCGATATCGACCTTGTGAATGGCACCTGAAACCGCCCGCATCCCACAGGTGATCTGCGCACCTTCCAGGGCAGGACCTGTGGCACAGCTCGTGGCCCACAATCCATCACGGTTTCCGAGAACCAGCTCGCCGTTGGTACCGATATCGACAATCAGGGTGATCTCATCTTTTGCATGAGGGCTTTCAGCAATGACAGCCCCCATGGTGTCTCCCCCCACAAATCCGGAAATGACCGGGAAGACGAAGAGGTTGGTCCCCGGATTCAGCTTCAGGCCGATTTCCGCGGCCTTGAGATTCAGGGCCGATCGAAATACCGGGAGATAGGGCGAGACCCCAAGTCCGTGCGGATGGAACCCGACAAGAATCTGTTCCATGGTCGTGTTCCCCACCAGGGTGACTTCGTCAATATCCTCGGGAGCGGCCCCCACCTGCTCCACACACCGGGCAATGAGGAAATTGATGCCGTCGACAACGAGCTCGTTGAGCCTCCGGAGCCCGCCCTCCTGATCATCCGCCATGGCAATCCTGCTGATGACATCCTCCCCGTAACGCCTCTGGGGGTTTACCGACGCAGCGCATGTCAGCACCTCGCCCGTCTGAAGGGCACAGAGATAGGCCGCCAGTGTCGTGGTCCCCATATCCACAGCCAGGCCCATGCTTCGCGGCCGGTTTCCGGCCATGACCGCGGTCACGCCCCGGTGCCGGTGATGCACCAGTGTGCTCTCTCCATTGCTCACCACCGGAAGGCTCAATTGGCGAAGGGCCTCCAGGTCGTCCATGCGAAGGTCCCGACCTGCAATGGAATGCGCACGCTCAACCACCCATCCGGCCAGGTCCATGGACAGCCCCTGTGCCGGTCTGGGCGGTTCGCCTTTTGGGAGGACAATCCGCTCAACCATGGGGTCCACCGGATAGTATCCCGTTAGGCCGGTTTTCCCCCTGGCTTCCCCGCTTTCCGCCATTTGTTCCGGAATCGTGACGGTGGCATCCCCCTCAATCCGTGTCTGGCAGGCCAGCCGAAAGGATTTTTTCAATTCCCCGGGAGAAAATATATCCAGCTCCGGCTCGCTGAGCGGCGACAGGCTTCCGGGCGGCTCAGCGATCACCCGGCATTTCCCGCAGAGCCCCTTGCCCCCGCAATCGGCGCGCAGGGGGACATTGCTGTTGGAGGCAGCCTCACTGATCGTGGATCCGTGGGAGGCTTCGGTGGGAATCCCCATGGGTTCAAGCGTGATTTTACAGGTACCAGTCAATTTTTTTCACTTCACTTGCGTTTCAGGTATGATCCCATACCCACAGGTCATGGCTTGCTTATGCTCATAAGATTTTCAGGGTTTTCCTTCTTCATCCCATCCCTGGAGGGCATAGTATTCCTTGAGCATGAACTCCTGGTCCTCTTCCTTCAGAACATGGTCGCTGTGCTCGAACTTCCTGTAGAATGCCTTGGGTAGACGATCGTCCTCCGGCTTCAATCCTTCACGCAGGTTGAACCGCCTGATCAGGGTGCTGATATCAGAGGCCTGTTTCCGCAGCGCCTTCTTCTCTCCGCTGAGCCCGGTCGTGGCATGAACCACGTCCCCCAGCATTTCCCATTGGTAGAGGTCCCTGTAGAAACGGCAAAAAACAAGCGTGTCAAAAAGGGTGAGCCTGTCCTCAAACTCCAGGAAAAGCTTTGCCTTTCCCTCCACCTGATCCGGACCGATCATGCCGCTCAATTCAGGTTTGTAGAAGGTGGTACGCAGGTGGCAGGCCCCCCTGTCGGAAGTGGCGTAGGCCAGTCCCATCCCCTGCAGGGCACGGGGATCATATCCCGCGGGTTCCATGCCCTTGACGTGCACCGCAATGTCCTCCAGATCCCATTTCCTCGCGGCGAACTTGATGCCGTTGGCCAGGGTATCGCCGATGCCTTCCCTTGCGGCGATCATGCGCAGGAGCTCGGCCATGGCGTCCACATCGCCATAATCAATCTTGTAGTCCACCTTGCCGCGTCTGGCCGCCTCGATGGTAAAACCGCAGAGGTTGCCCGCAGAGATGGTGTCCATGCCCAGGATATCGCAGATGTCGTTCAGATAGGCGATTTCTTCTATGCTGTCCACGAGGCAGAGACCTCCGAAGGCATAGATGGTCTCGTACTCGGGACCTTCCAGCTGAAGCCCAGCGTGGCGTCCATTGAGAATCTTGGTCATGCGACCGCAGGCCATGAAGCACTTGAGACAGGCGTGGGGCTTGACCTCGCAGGTCTTGTGAAAGGTCTCCGCGCTGATCTTTTCCCAGTCGTCATACCGCCCGTCCGTCCAGTAACGGGTGGGAAAGGCATTGGCGTTGTTCAGGACCTTGACCATCTGGGAGGTACCCATGCTCTTGTAGGCCTTGGTACCCGGGTTGTCCTTGCCCTCCTCTGCTATGGCCCTGGAGATCTTCTTGACGGCTTCCGCATCATGAACTTTGCGCTTCCGGTCCCCCTGGAATACGATTGCCTTGACCTTTTTGGCCCCCATGACCGTTCCCACACCCGTCCTGCCGCAGGAACGCCAGTGGTCGTTCTTGATGACCCCGAAACGTACCAGGTTTTCCGCAGCAGGGCCTATCACGGCCGCTCCGGGTTTTCCGAAATGCTCATCCGTCCTGGCAAACCTCTCCAGCACCGCATCTTCCGTCTCGTAGGTGCCCTTTCCCCAGAGATTCCCGGCATCGTGAAAATCCACCCCTTCGGGATGGACAGCGAGTACGGCGGGGTCCGCGCTCTTCCCTTGAACGACGATAGCATCAAACCCGGTGGAATCGATGGCCTCGGGGACCCTTCCACCTGAGTAGGACTCCGCGTAAAAACCCGTTTGCGGAGATTTCGTAAAGACCCCGTAACGGCATGATCCCCAAATGGTGCTGCCCGTAATGGGACCGGTGGCCAGGATCAGACAATTTTCCGGAGCAAGGGGATCAACGCCCGGGGGATTGAGCTCATAGAGCAGATAGGAAGCCAGTCCCTTGCCCCCCAGATATTTTTCATAAATCTCGTCACCGAGTTTTTCTATTTTAAAAGCCCTGTTATCAAGGTCGATCTTGAGTATTCGTCCATAGAATCCATCCATAACAAACCTCCTTTGACGTAATATTTCCTGACTGATTAGAACTCCAACTTCTTTGCCCTGAATGCGGTGATGTACTGAATGCAGAAGTTGTCCTTGCCTGTCAGGGTTTCGGCTGCAATAATGCCGGCCATCATCTTCTTGTCCAGTGGATTGACAATGGCCCCGTCGAGCCCCTTGGAGATGGCCATGACCATAAAGTTCTGGTTCAGGAATTCCCTTTTTGGCAAACCGTAGGAAATGTTGGACAATCCGCACATGGTGTGCACGCCCTCGAACCGCGACATGATCAGTTCGATGGCGTGGAGGAACTCGCTGCCGAACTGGTTGTTGGTCGAAACCGGCTGTACCAGCGGATCCACATAGATGTTATCCAGTGGCACATTGTTCTTGACGAGGCCGTTGACCAGCTGGTCAGCGATACGCAGCCGATCATCCACCGTCTCCGGCATGCCCTCATCGCTCATACAGAGAGCGACCACTTTCAGATCCGTCCCGCCAACGAGGGGAAGGAGGGTTTCGTAGCGGTCCTTCTCCAGGGATATGGAGTTGATCATTGCCGTACCCTTATGAACGGCGAGGGCGGCCTCTATGGCCTTGGGATCGGGACTGTCGATGGCACATGGGCCGTCCACTGCCGATTGCACAGTGGTGACCAGCCATTTGAGGTATTCCGGCTCCTTCCCAACGAAGACCCCTGCGTTTACGTCAATATAATTGGCTCCTGCCTCAAATTCGTCTCTGGCAATTTTTTCTATAGTCCCGGCATCCTGCGCCTCAATGGCGGTGCCTATGGCCTTGCGGCTTGCGTTGATCAGCTCTCCTACAATAATCATGATTCTCTTCCCCTCTTCCCGGCGTGCCGGTTTCTAGCCCAACATCTCCTTGGCCTTTTCCACCGCCGCAGCGGCGCTGGCACCATACCCGTCGCCTCCTATCTTGTCTATGAAATCCTGGGTCACAGGGGCACCTCCCGCCATAATCTTGACCTGGTCACGCAGACCGGCCTCCTGGAGGGCCTGGATCGTCTCTTCCATCTTGGGCATGGTCGTTGTCAGAAGGGTCGACATCCCAACAATATCCGGGTGATGAGCCTTCACGGCATCCACAAACGCCTGGGGTTTGATCCCCGTGCCAAGGTCGATCACCTTGAACCCGGCCCCTTCCAGCAGCATGGCGACCAGATTCTTTCCAATGTCATGAAGGTCCCCCTCCACAGTGCCGATAATCACGGTTCCGGCACCAA
>Ga0315535_1001362_pt1 | contig 16305 bp, 14 predicted proteins | sample SalMarSW160220MG_2_FD_203092 | JGI IMG/M metagenome (GOLD analysis project Ga0315535, IMG submission 203092) | Salt marsh sediment microbial communities from the Plum Island Ecosystem LTER, Massachusetts, United States - Salt Marsh Sediment SW1602-20 ...
GGGCTTAAAGTGCATGTCCTATGGGATATACCGCTAGAAAAAAAAGAATTAAGCGGATATGACATTCGAGAAGCCATAATTCATGATCAGCGTTGGGAACAACACGTCCCACCGAGTACTGAAAAATTAATTAAGGAGTGGAATATCGTTGAAAGAATGAAGAAATTAAAAACTAATCATTAACTACTAGTTCTTCGGTAGAACCCATAAATTAATAATTCATACATGATTTTACTTTAAAATAATATTTTAGAAAAATTAAACTTGTCAAAAGAACTGAATTCATGAAACCCTTAAAAGAATTAAAATATTTTTCAAGATGGGCCATTCTAGGGACGATAATAGGGATCATATCTGGTCTTGGGGCAGTATTATTATATCTTTTAATACAATTAAGCACCGCATTTTTATTAGGGTACCTTGGTGGGTTTACTCTTCCATCCTCAGGTGGAGAGATCTCTTTTTTTTCGTTTACGACATCAAGCATGGTGTCTTGGCGCATTCCACTCGTTTTAATTTTTGGAGGGTTACTTTCGGGATTTATCGTCTATAAATTTGCTCCAGAAGCCGAAGGGCATGGAACGGATGCATACATCTCAGCATTTCATTATAAAAATGGTGAAGTTCGAGAACGCGTACCACTAATAAAAACAATCGCATCCTCGCTTGTCATTGGATCTGGGGGAAGCGCTGGAAGAGAAGGACCAATTGCACAAATTGGTGCGGGATTTGGATCATGGTTCATAAAAAGGATCAATCTAAGCACCAACGATCGAAGAACAGCGATTATTTGCGGTGCTGCGGGAGGAATTGGTGCAATATTTAAAGCACCATTAGGAGGGGCAATTTTTGCAATTGAAGTTTTATATAGACGCGATCTTGAAGTGAAGGCCCTATTACCCTCCTTTATGTCTTCCATCGTGGCATATTCAACATTCGGATTATTTTTTGGATTCAATCCAATGTTCGTCACTCCCGAATTCAGTTTACATATCCAAAACCTTCCCTTTTTTATCATCCTCGGTCTTATGTGTGCAGGCATTGCGATAATCTTTATAAAATTTTTTTATCTTATCAAAGATAAAGCTTTTAATAAGTTAAAAATCCCCAGAATGTTAAAACCCGCGATTGGATGTGGCATTGTGGGAATGATAGCATTGATCGTTCCTGATATCCTTGGTCCAGGCTATGGGATTATCCAATTAGCAATTGAATCGAGATTCACTTTACTCCTCTTACTCGTTCTTATCTTTACTAAAATTGTTGCGACCTCATTTACCATCGGATCTGGTGGGAGTGGTGGTGTTTTTGCTCCTTCTCTCGTAATTGGATCAACAATTGGGGCTTTTTTAGCACTGCTACTCAAATTGATATTTCCATTATTCAATATTACAGTGGCTCCCTTTGCTGTTGTAGGAATGGCCGCTTTTATCACGGCTGTCGCCAATGTCCCCATTGCGTCCATAATCATGGTCTCTGAAATGACCGATACGTATTCCCTCCTTGTTCAAGCAATGCTCGCTTGTACCGTTGCATACATCTTCAGCCAAAAATGGACGATTTACGAAAGCCAAGTTCTGTCTCAAAGTTATTCCCCCATCCACAGGGGCAAATATATCAAGGATATTCTCGAAAATTTAAAAGCTCGAGAAATAATGAATGCGAATTTCATCACCGTGAGTCCAAAACAAACCATCAAGGATCTATTTGAACTCATAAATAGTTCAGGCAGATCTGGATTTCCTGTCGTCGATAATGGGCAATTCATCGGCATAATAGTCTATAGAGATTTGTTTAAAGTAACACCCGAGAAAATGGAATCCACCTCAATCGAAAGTTGCATGACGAAGGATGTCATCACCGTATTTCCGGACGATGCTGCTTTTGATGTATTAGATAAGATTGAAAATTACGGTTATGGAAGACTACCTGTCATAGATCCTATAAATCCTAATAAACTATTAGGAATTATCACCAAACGCGACATTTTACGTGCACGTGAAATAAAAAGACAAGAGCTGGTTCTTGAAATTCAAGAGGAAGATGACCGGGAAGAATGATCCAGCTTAACAGAGGTTCATCATTCGATTCTAAACCCCACGCCATTGATAAAACATGATAGACTCTACTAATTTATGGTTGGAAGGATATTCACTCTTTTATGAACTAATGCTAAATATAACAATACATAATGAAAATAATAAGAAAAGAAAAAACAGAAAATAATTATTTCTTTTTGCGAGATGGCTCTAATTTCTTGATGATTATTGCTTCCGCATGCACCTTACAGTTCTTAAGAATGATCTTAAATCCGCCAGCACCACCTACTCCCGGAACCGTGAATGATTGAGTCCCCATTGGAATCATGGCACCCGCTTCCTCGTATTCTCCCGCTTCTTCTTCCTCCTCTTCTTCTAATGCTCCCCACGTTGCTACAACGGGATGGTCCACTTCCTGTAACCATGTCTTTAAAGCGTTAATGTCTTGGACTTCTTTTTCCGTCGCGATTTTTGCTACGAGGTCTGCTGGGAGAAGTTCTGCCACGCGTTCCTTTACACCGCTATTCATCCAAACGGTTTGGCTGATACCACCATCATATTGTTGGAATTTTGGACTGGTAATGTATTGGATGCTGATACCATTAAATCCGGGCATCTGCTTGCCCCCACCAGTCTGATTAGCCATGGCACTAAAAGGTAAGCCGTTAATTGCCACGTCACCAAAGTTTCGATCCACGATTCCATGTCCATTCACTTCAGGAATGTAGAAATCTATCGCTTCAAAACACCCACATGAAGTGTGCGGGAATTCCATACCGGAATAAAGATAAATTCTCTCAATTTCTCCAAGGGATCGTTTTTTAATCATCTCATTAACGCCAGTGTATTCTCCTGCTTCAACATTCAAGCACTTTCCGGGGGGTACCTCGAATAACGGACCTTTTGGATCAACTTTTGCTGCTGCTCGAGCATCGAACCAATTGATAGAACCACACAAACTCGTTCTATCAGGTGTTATACAACAAGCATGGGTTGGTGCAAAAGATTGACATAAAACGCAGCCATAAAACATGTCCACATCAGAATCATGGATGGTTCTGGCTCGTTCATCCCTTTTATCATAAATTCCCATGGCTATTTCGTAAGGCTTTTCAATAGCTTTAGGATCCGTATAAATCGTGACTTGTGCTTGTTCTATGATGGGTAATTCTGCTTTAAAGAGTCTAATGAGAACAGTACCAAGCATGTTAAGGGAATTAAATCCTTTTTCGTATGCTGCTATAGAGAGACGTAACCAGTTCGTGTAGCGCTGATTGAGATGCATGATTCCATTCACAAAATTGCAAAATTCGTGAACCCTGCGTTCAAAAACAGCCTCTAGATCTTCTTCCAATTCAGGTCCCGCAACTTCCACAAAAATTCCTATTGGATGTCTAGAACCCTTTTCCATATCTTTAAGATCCGGACCATAAAGCATTACGGAGCCATCTTTAATATCCTTAGGAGAAACGACCCTCACGAGCTCGAAGTGTTTTTCAACCTTAGGCCCCCCAAGTTCTACATACATTTGATTCGCGCGAATGCGCTCCCCCTCATAAACCGGTCCAACATCTACAGGAATGTCACTAAAACTCATATCTTTTTACTCCTCATTTATTTTATAATTTTATTTATTAGTTTTATAAATTTTCAATTAATTCTTCTAAAAATCGTTTCCAATCGTCATCGCTGAGGTTTGGTAAACTAAAACGAGCATTCGGGTGAGAAAATTTATCTAAATCAATTGTTCTTACCCAATTAGAGAAATTTTTAATTCTGCTCATTGTTTGTGATACGTAGTAGACTATATGTCCGCCAAAGATTGCCATGTTGTATTGACCATTTCCATCAATTCCTTTCCAATCTTTATCGACTAATCTTCCAGTAATATTAATTAGTGACATGTCATAGAGCTTGTCCTTGTTAATTTTATCTTTCAAATACTTATAGACGTGTCCAGTTGAAATCACTTGGCAATCCAATTTGTTTGCGATCTCAATGTAATAGTCAGCGACCTTCTTTCCATCAAGCTCCCAATTAATGGATTCAGCACCAATTACCATTATTTTTCGTTTAGGTGTTTTTAAAAGATTAGCCATTACTTTTGGGTCATAGACAGAAGTGCCCATTTCTGGACCAGGAATGTTTGCTTTCTGATAAGGTCTTGCCATTTTTTCATCAATTTCCTTTGTTTGAGTTTTGATTTATAAGTTTTAAAATAATTGCTATATTTTAATTTATTAAGCGTATTTTAAAAAATTTGGTTTTAGAGAAACATGCCAAACTTTTTGAAGAGTAGAATTGAATTAAAGTGAATTAAAGCGATGTGCGAATTTAAAATAATCAAGCAAAATGATGGATCTCAGATATTAGAGGATATTGTAGTTTTAAATTACACGGATAATAATGAATTATTATTCAAAGATGTATTAGGAATGGGGGAATCCATGGAATCAGCCATGATAATGAGTGTGAACACCTTGAATCAGAAATGTGAAGTTTTAGAGCACCCGTTAATCAAAGGTTTCATGAACCTTTTAACAAAAATAAAAGCCAATGAACTGACGAATTCCGACATTGAAGAGTTTAGTGATAAATTGGCAAAACTCAAGTCCTAAAGGTAAACAAGATATTTCAGATGGGAAATAGTTTTTAGGGACTATTATCTAATAGTTTTACATGGAAGTAAGATTTTATGATGATATTTCCGAATTTTATGATTTAGCGACTCCATTTTTACTTGAGCACGAGGCAGAAAATAATCATCTTTTAGGGATCTTAGATGCAATTAGAGACGATCCGTATCGATATGGAGACTTTAAACCCGAATTAATATCAGTATTGGATGGTAATCAAATCATGCTAATATCTCTTAGAACTCCTCCATTCAATCAAATTTTATCATACACAAATCATTTAAGATCAATAAATGCATTAGTTGATGCCTTGAATAAGCAAAACATTGAATTACCGGGAGTAATGGGTATTAAGAAGGGTGTTGAAAAATTCGCGAAATTATGGTGTAAAGGAAAAAAATTAGAAGCTAAATTAGCTATGAATGAACGGATTTACCAATTAACAGAAGTTGCTCAAGATACGTTAGGAAATAAAGAATTTATAAAAGCTGATGACTCATTTACCGAATTAGTATTTAAATGGGGGCGAGAATTCATAGTGGAGGTGTTTTCAGAGAATGAATTGAAAATTCGGGATAATTGGATAAATAGTTTACAAAGATCGGTGGATGAAGGGAGAATTTATTTGCTATTAGATAATGATTTACCCGTTTCGATGGCGAGAAAAGCAGGGAAAACGCCTAATGGTAACAAAGTTAACTTAGTGTACACGCCTCCGTCTTTGAGACGAAAGGGGTACGCTACTAAATGCGTTGCAGAATTGAGTAAGCTCTTGCTTGACGAGGGGAACAAATTCTGTTTCTTGTTTACTGATTTAACGAATCCGACGTCCAATAGCATTTATCAAAAAATTGGGTATCGACCCATAATTGACATAGATCAATATAAATTTGAACAGAAAGATTAATTAAAATTAAAAAAAAAGCGAGAAAGTCTCCTGATTTTCTCCATTAAAATAGTCTTTAGTTGTGTTATATCTATGCTGGAAGAATTTCAATTTCTATTGAGGAAACATTCGTTATGGTTCCATCGGTATTTTTCAATGTTTCAGTCCCTAATTTAATTTCACCGTAACTGCTTCCCTTTACAAATTTATTGATGGTAATTTCAGCTACGTCAACAGCTCTTGAGATCGACCTTCCACGAGCAAGTAGTCTTACTGGTTTTTCATTGAGCACAACCATGGCTGCCATCACGTAAGCCATTGATTTTTTATTACCAATAAACACTTTTGAATCATCTTTATTTCTCATTTCATTCACCAAATATTATTCAGTAATTAGATCTTTCCTTTACTTTCTGCTTTTAACTCTTCCGAGTCATCCTTTAAGCTAAACGAAAAAGCAATGTTCGCTATTTTGTATAAACCTAATTAATCATATAAACATTTTGCAATTTTTCTTATCTTATTGCGAGCATGAGACAGAAACGTATCTGAAGAAAAACGAGAGGTTTGATTTGAGAGTCTAACTGGTATTATTCGATCCAATTTAGTGACTTTTGAAAATCTTTCACCATTTTTTTCTTATCCGTGAATTTATACCAATCTGAAGCAATTGTTTCCATTGGATACGCATCAGAAAAACTTTTATCCATTAGATGGTTGCTTAAAATTTTTATTGAATGCATTACAGTTGAGTTCTTAGTATTAATGAATTGTGCTTTCTTTAACGCAACTTTCATGAGTTCATCTTGATTTTCTGCAATCTCATCTATTAACCCTATTTGTAACGCTTTTATAGCATCCACTTTCTCAGCAAATAAGAGGAGTTTTTTTGTCCAAGGAATTCCGATAATTTTAGAGAAAAGGGTGACGCAACCAGTACCTGGGAAAATCGCAGAATTGATTTCTGGCATTTGAAAAAAACTCTCCTTTACTGCGATTCGATAATCACAACATACTAAAAATACCACTCCTTCACCCAAGGTTCGACCGTTAATTGCACATATCGCTGGCTTTCCATTATATAATGATTGACAAATGAAAGCAGCAAGATGTTCCAATTCCTTCACATCTTTATAATCATATTTTGTTATTTCTCCTAAATCCATCCCCGTGCTAAAAGAATTACCCTTGGCGGTCAAAATAATTCCTTTAACTTTATCATTACTTTGGCAAAACTCAATCGCATTTTTCAAGTGTTTTAGTTGTTCAATGGTAAATGAGTTGGATCGATGAATTCTATTGAGCGTTATTATTCCAAAATGCCTATTCACATAAAAATCAATATAATCTCCAAAATCAAAATGATTTTCTGACATGAACTTAAAAAATCTGTTAAACTAAAAAAATAATGTGATTTATCAAAAAAGTTGTACCTTATTCGAGTTTTTTGATCCTTTCATCTAATTCGGTCAATTTTCTGTCGAAATCACTGAACCTTTCATCTAGCATGAGACGGAATCTTTCATAGATATCAATAATTCCTTTTTGCCGTTCTTTTTCTCCCATTAAATCAATTTCTCGCTTAAAATTACAGATGTACTTGTAAAGATCATCGCAAAATTCTTCGAAATTATCCTTATCATATTCTAAACCTAATTCACGAGAGAGATTTTTTTCTGCCAAGGCAGCCCAATCAATATCATCCCCTTTTAGAGGGATCACCGGGATTGAAAATTTATTAGCAAGTTGTAATTCATTATCGCAATCTACTGAATTTAAGACGGATTTCCGTGTTCCAATGAAAAGTAGCAGTTGACTTTTTTGTACGGTATCTAGCATCCATTCATCGATATTACCGGCAAGGTCCTCTTCACAGAAATATACTTCAGATATTTCTTTTTGGCTTTTCAAGAAGTTCACGAGTTGTTCTACCCTATAAGGTTCAAAATCAATGACAGCATGGGAAATAAATATTGTGATCGTGGCTTTTTTTCTTAGGTATTTTCTGATGGCGTCTGGACTTTTTTGAATAATAATTTTTTCTTCGTCATTTAATGGATTATTAGACAGGTTTAATTCGGTCAAATCTTTAAGGGCCCATAAAACTGTAGGAATCTCAGCAAATTGGTTGTTGCTTAAGTTTAAATTTTTAATCGAGGTCAAATTGATAAATGATTCGGGTAGCTTGTCAAGTTTATTCTTCGATAAATCAAGATTAATAAGATTAGATAAGTCTCCAAAAGAATCAGGGAGACTTTCAAGGGATGTTTCAGTAATTGTTAATGACTTTAGATCCTTAAATAGATTAAAATTTTCAGGTAGGGATTTAAACAGATAATAAACCATTCGCCATTCAACAACTTTTCCATCCTCAATTTTCATATTAATCGGATTGACGTATATACGAACCTTCTCTTTTTCAGTATTTTCTTTTTCTAATTCTCTAATTATCTCTATTTGTTCTTTTGGAAGATCAACTTGACATTGAAATTTAAATAACCTTGGAGCCTTAATATCTACCTTTCTTTTAAATAGTGTTTTAAGGAGATCTAAATTCTTTTGATTCCATTCTAGATTATAATTATGTTCTATCTTGAGTTCCTTGAGATTAGATAAATTTAATAATGAATCCGGTAAGTTTTGAATCTCATTAGATGTAAGATCAATAGATTTAAGGTGTTTTAATCCGTCTAACCAATCAGGCAAAACTTTGAATTTATTTTGGCTTAAACCGAGATGTTCTAAGTTATTTAAATCCTGAATCCAACCGGGAAGTTCATCCTTTGCAACTTTAATGTTTAATCTTTTTAAGTTCTTTAGTTGTTTAATAGAATCTTCTACGATCTTTATCTTTTCAGAGTCTAGATCTAATAACGTTAAATCTACACCAAGTTCAACGATGTCCTCGCCTTCAATTTTATATGCAAAACTGAAATCTCTTTCAATTAGAGATAACTTTTGTTTAAATTCTTTTCCAGTAAGCTTCTCCAATTCTTTTATAGTCTTTTTATCATTGCTCATATCCATTCACAATTGTAGTAATCATTAAATTAAATTCTATTTTCATAGTAATAAATTAAGTATTATTAGCTCTCAATGTTTTTATAGTTTCTAATCAAATTTTCACAATAATTATAGATTAATAGAAAGAAATTTTACTCTTGGCATAAAAATATATAGTGATTTTATTGGTGAGAAAAAAAGATCTTATTCAAATTCCTAATTTGAAAGTTGTTTTTGGAAATATAAATCAACATCTTTATGGAAAATTAAAATACATGGATACTGATACAAGAACGAGATCAAAAGAGATAATTAACTTGTTGTTATGCAAGTTAGTGGATGAGATCGAAAAAAACTCGGATGATCAATTGGATTTTTCAATCAAACAGAAAGAAACAGAAAAAGATTTGTTCGGTCGAATTCAAAATTTCTTCAATGAAAGAGTAAAAAAAAGATATAAAGAAATTATTGATGAAAATGAACAAATTAGCATGAATAAGGAACTTGTTTTTATTGTTGTGCGTGAGTTAGAGAACATTTCTCTAATAGAGTCATCAAAAGATATTTTACGAGATGCATTTGAGGTATTTGTAAGTAAAATTTTAAAAGATGAAGGAGGTCAATTTTTTACTCCTATTAATATCATTACTTTCATGGTAAATTATCTGAATCCTGAGGTTGAGGCAAAAGTAATGGATCCTGCTTGCGGTCATGGTGGATTTTTGTTAGAAGTGAAAGATTTATTATTATCAAAGTTAAACTTCAAAGGAAAATCTCTAAAAGATTCAGATATTGTAAGCAATCTTTTCGGAATGGATAAAGATTCATTTTTAGTCAAGATCTGTCGATTATATCTTGAAATTCTTAGTGGTAAAAAGGCAAACATCTTTTGTGAAGATTCTTTAGATCCTAAAAGCTATAGAATTGATTCAAAAAGTATGGTGAGAAACGATCAATTCGATTATATTTTTACCAATCCTCCTTTTGGAGCGCGAATACCCATTGATAAAAAAGAAACTCTCAAGAATTATGCCTTTGGATATGTATGGAAAAATTTGGACACCACTCACTGGAAACAAGAAGATAAATTGTTAAAGAAACAATCTCCACAAATTCTTTTCATAGAGAGATGCATACAATTACTTCGTGATGGAGGTAAACTTGGTATAATATTACCTGAAGGAATTTTTGGTAACCCTTCAGATCGTTATATATGGGAATATCTGGAGCATAATGGAAAGATATTGGGGGTGATTTCATTAGACCAAAATACGTTTCAACCTTATACATGCAATAAAACGAGTATTTTATTTTATCAAAAATTAAAAAATGTTCCCAAGGATTATGAAATCGATTTTTCAATAGTAGATAATGTAGGTCATGATAAGGATGGAAAGGTCTCGTTTAAATTGAATCAAGATGGTTCAAAACAACTGGATATTAATCGGAATCCACTAGTGAATGATGATTTAATCGATTTGCATCTTAAATTGCTTAAAGCTGAGGGGTTTAATTATCAGAAGGATCAAAAAATATTTAAGATAATGAAGAATCAGATAAAGAATCACATTTATATCCCCAATTATTATACAGGAGTAGAAAAGACCTTAAAACTTCTTGAGAAGGACAAAAATTTTGAATTGAAATCTATTCAGCAACTATCAGAAGAAAAAATCATTTATACAAATAAAAATGGATATATCCCTCGTGGAGATGAAATAGGCTCTCAATTATACGGTTTAGGAGAAATACCATTCATAAGAACTAGTGAAATTAATAATTGGGAAATCAACCTTAATTCAAATAAAAGATCTTCAGAAGAAGTGTATATAAAATACAAGGAAAAGCAAAACATCGAGATTGGGGATATTCTATTAGTAAAAGATGGTGGCTCTAATCTGATAGGAAAAACTGCTTATGTTAGTGAATTAGATACCAAGATTATTATCCAGAGTCATATTTTCCAGTTAAAAGTATTAAAAAACGAGAAAGCGATTGATTCTTTTCTTCTAATATATCTTCTTAATATGGATATAGTGCAAAGACAGATTGAAGCAATAACCTTCATACAAGGCACAATTGCTACCATAGGGAACAGGATAATGGATGTAATTTTGCCTATTCCCTCTGATTATGATATGCGGAATAAAATTTCTAAATATATTCAAAATATAATCGATTCTAAAACAGAAAATAGAAAAAAAATTCATAACCTTAATATGAAATTTATGTGAAATAAAATGAAGATTGAAAAATTTACAATGGGATCTTATGAAACGGTCGTTAATCTCTGGAGAAAATCGGGTATCAGCGTGGGATCCACGGATACAAGAGAAGAAATTGAAAAAATGCTCCAAAGAAATCCAAATTTATGTTTGATTGGAAAAATTGGTAATAAAATAATTGGTGTTGTTATGGGAGGATTCGATGGAAGAAGAGGCTATGTTCATCATTTAGCTGTTGATCCAGATTATCAAAGAAGAGGGTATGGTAAGATGATAATGAATGATTTGATAGAGAGATTTCGTAAAATTGGTGCACATAAAATTCATTTATTTATTGAAAAATATAACAAAGATGTTGTTGAGTTTTATCAAAATTTAGGCTGGGAAATAAGAGATGATTTGATCATGATGAGTTTCGTACCTGATGAAAAGTTATACAAGAGAAATTTATGAATTGTAACCCTATTTATTAATTTTCTAATCGAACTTTGTAAAAATCATCAATAAAATTATATATACATTGTTGGAAATTATACTATTATCTAATCAATGTTATTGAATTCAATCAAAATTGCAAGGAAAATTAGATGAAAGACTATTCTGAATGGGAACCTGAATACGATTATGATAATGAATCTCCATATCTTGAAACCACAAATAGACCATGGTTAAAATTTAGACCTTCAAATGTTCCAAAATCAATAAAGTTTGAACCAATTCCAGTGCATGAATTTATTAGAAGATCCACAAGTAACTTTCTCAATAATGTGTGCGTTTATTATAAACCGACTGACAAAAATTATACCTATCGGGATTTTCTCTCTTTCTCAGATCGGGTTGGAAATGCTCTGTATGAATTGGGCACAAAAAGGGGAGATGCTGTTGCGATAATGACAGGAAATGTTCCTGAATTCGCATTTTGTTGTATGGGTATTATGGAATGTGGTGCTGCTGTTACACCCATCAATCCATTATTGAAAGAATCTGATGTTATTCATATCATAAAAGAAGCGGGTAATATTAATACTGTTTTTGTTCATAAAAATCAGTATAAGATTATTAAAAAGGTAATGAGAGAAGTTGAGTTAAAGAACGTTATTCTATTAGAAGCAGTCGAGGCAAGGGAAGGAACCATTTCTTTCGAAGAATTTATAAAAGACAAGCCTGCGAAAGCTCCCGAAGTAGAGATAGATCCGATGAACGATTTAGCCGCATTATTGTTTACTGGAGGTACCACAGGTTTACCAAAAGGAGTGATGTTAACTCATAATAATTTGGTGGCAGATGCGCTTTCTGTTCTTGTATCAAACGGAGAACCTGAAGAAGGTGAGGAATTATATGGTAAAACGGTTAATCTATCCATATTGCCCTTATGTCATACTTTTGGTTTTGAAGTCTTAATTATTGCCTTATTCGGAGCCGCAATGCTGGTTATGTTCTCATCCTTTAATGCAACAGAGGTTTTAGAGGCAATAGAATATTATCGTGTAACCAATTATATTGGTGTTCCCATAATGTTTCAAATGTTGATTAATAACCCCGATTTCACAAAACGAGATTTATCTAGTATAGAAGAAGCAAATTCAGGTTCAGCTTCATTAGCTCCAGAATTAGCGAAGAGATGGGAAGAAGTTGTTGGAACGAAAGTTGGACAAGGATTTGGATTGACAGAAACATCACCAATAACACATATGCCTCTTAAATGGATGCCAGAAATAGACTCAAAAAGTATAGGTGTACCAATTATAGATACAGATGCAAAAATTGTGGATCCAGATACTTTACAAGATATTGAGGAAGGTAAAGTTGGAGAATTACTTCTGAAAGGACCTCAAATAATGAAAGGGTATTGGAAACATCCAGAAGAAACCAAGAAAACGATTATAAATGGATGGCTACGAACTGGTGACTTAGCACGCATGAATAAAGATGGTTTTTTTTATATTGAAGGTCGTACCAAGGATATAATAAAGTACAAGGGATACAAAGTCATGCCAAAAGAAGTTGAAGAAAAATTATTTGAACATCCGGCTATTCTGGAAGTAGCAATAGTTTCTGCACCAGATCCTGAAATAGGTGAAACAATTAAAGCCTATGTGGCACTTAAACCAGAATATAAAGACAAAATCACAGAAAATGAGATTATCGAATGGTCAAAAGAAAGATTAGCGGGATATAAATATCCGCGTCAAGTTGAATTTGTAACCGTATTACCAAGAACCGCTGTTGGGAAAATTTTTAGGAGAAAATTAAGAGAGAGAGCTGCAAAGTAAAAAAGTTTAAAAAAATTAGGTATTTTTCTTAATTTCAGCTAGTTTCTTAAATATATCTTTAAAATGTCCTCCTATCCAATAAATTTTATTACACTCCTTATTTGTACATACCCAAAATTCATCATTATTTACAAAAACCGAATCAGGTATTTCATTTCTAAATTTAATCTTATCTTCTATGATTTTAATTTTAGAATTACATTTTGAACACCTAGCGATATTAGAATCATACTTTAAACGAATTTCAAATTTTTTAAAAATATCAGACATCTTTTCAGCAAATATAGTGGAATTTAATAGTATGCAAGGAGTCAGAGAATGATTAATTTCAAATTTTAAATATAAATCTGGATTCTCTTGAAGTATTTTTTCATACCTTTTTTTGAATTTTTTAATCATCTCTCTATCACGACTGATTAAAATGCGATGTTCTAAAAAGCATTGCTCAATTAAATCATCATCAGAAACAGGAGATCCATAAGAAAATTCGTAATCCTTAGCATATCGCGTATCATATCCCAGGAATCTCAACCATCGTGTTAAATTTCCTTCCATCTCATCTGTAAGAAACTTCATCTGTATCAAAATTTTTATTAATAATTATTGGTATCGGCTGAATCGCATCATTAGGGCAACGATGAAAGCAAACAGAACAGGCTCCATATGACTTTTGACTTTATAGATATCACAATCTTATCTGAATAAAAATAAAAAAAAAATTATTGAACAAGTGAAGACGCTTCTTTTAGCCTTGATTCAGCAATACTTACAATTGATTCTATTATATCTTTAACTTTATCTATTGCTATTACTAAACCACAACTTTGACCAAGAGGTATTGCTCCAGTTACTAGATCCCCGTTTAAATAGACAGATTCATAGTGTTTACCATCCTCAAGCAGCTGTTCCATTGTAAATTCGTCTTCTTCGGCCATTTTTTCTTCCCTGCTATCAATGAGTCCATGATTTAAAGCGTATTCATTTCTCCATAATCTTATAGGTCCTAAAAATCCTGTAACTAAGATAGTGTCTTTAGGGTTGGCAGGGGGAACAATATCTTTGTATTTTTGATGAAATTCACTTTCTTGTGATGCTATGAACCTTGTACCCATTGCAATTGCGCCTGCTCCCATTCCTAATGCAGCTGCAAGACCATATCCATTTCCAAAAGCTCCACAAGCAATCACTGGAAAATCGGGATGTTTTTCCATTACTTCTTGAAGTAGTACTAATGTGCCTGTTTTTTCATAGGATTGATGACCTCCACCTTCGCTTCCAGTAACAACCATGCCGTCTACCCCTGAAGCAACACACTTATCTGCCAACCAAGCAGCTGGAGCAACATGAAAGTGTTTAATGTCACTCTTCTCCCTCAATGCTTGAAAACTCTTGCTTCCAGGCAAAATTTTCGAAGAACCTGCGCTTGTTAATGCATAAACACATTGGTCTCTGATTTTCTGATTTTCCATAATAACTTTTGGAACTTGCCTACAAAGTTTTTTTGCATCAAATTGCATTCTACCCGTTCTAATGTTGAAACCAAATGGTTTATCTGTATGTTCTACCACATACTCCATATCCTCTTTCATTGTCTTAAGACTATCCTTCCCCAAAAGGTTGGTATGGCTTATTACTCCCATACCACCTGCTTCAGATACAGCAACAGTCAACTCTTTTGTATAAAAGGGTCCCATCGGGGCTGCAAATATGGGATGTTTTATCCCAAACATTTCTGTTATTCTTGTCTTTATCATTTTTAGCTTCATTAATAATTTTAATTCTTATACTTAATATTTTAATTTAAGAACTAAAAAAGCTTTTTAGAGAATTTTGTTTTAAAAATTCGAATCTTGAAATTTAAACTAAGAATTGCTTCCAGTAATAGAAATTATTAAAATACATTTAATTTTTTCATCATTATCCGCTTCTCTCAACCTCGCTTAGAGCGATTTCAACATGTCGCTGCTAAGGGAATGAGCTTTTTCAGGTCCATCTATAGTAATTACGACAACTATTCCTATTACATCATATTAAATAAATTTTTGATTTTCCATAGGATTTCTTATCTTTCACTGTTTATTAAAACTTATTTTTCAATTAGCTCCTCTAAGAAATAAATAACATTATCACTTCTTATATTATAGAATCTAATTATTGTTAGTAGAGTGAAAATATGAAAGAAATAAATCATAGCCCCCTTTTACAAGTAGCCTTGGATCTTGAAAGCATGGATCAAGCACTTCAGTTAGCTTCAGAAGTTGCCCCCTATGTGGACATTATGGAAGCAGGAACGCCATTAATTAAATCAGAAGGAATACGTGTTGTTCAAGCACTCAAGAATGCCCATCCTGATAAATTAATATGTGCTGATTTAAAAATCGCGGATGCTGGATATCTCGAAGTACGAATGGCAGCCAAATCAAAAGCAAATATAGTAACCGTGCTTGCTGATGCATATAATATAACAATTGTAGAGACTCTGCGTGCTGCTCATGAATTCAAAGTGGATATTATGGCAGATCTCATCATGTCAAGAAAACCAGCTAAACGATTAAGAGAGATCGTGGATCTTAATTATAAAGATACCAAATTGCAATACTCATTAGTACATAGCGGGTTAGATCGACAAGAATCGAGACATTCCCCTTTATCAGAAATTGATTCTGTAGCTCATATTCAAAATAGACCGAAATTAGCCATAGCTGGTGGAATTGGGGAATCTGAAATCCCAAAGTTACGATCGCTCCCTCTTGAGATTATAATAGTCGGTGGAGCGATTACACGTGCTGAAAACCCAAAAGATGTGGCACGAGAAATTAGAAAATTAATTAATTTAACATATTAAAAACGATTCTCGATATGAGAAAATTATAATAATATAAATAAACGGTTTTATGTAATTAATTGAAATTATTTTTGTCATAAAATATTATCATATCAATATATGAAGAAAGAGCATTACCATGACCTTAGAAATGATAGATATAACAATTGCTATAATTACTGCAATATTCGTATTCATTACGTTAACAATCGGAATTCGGATAGCATCAAAATTTTTTAAATTCCACAATGCGACTTTTATTTACATTGGTATTGCTTGGGTTGGTATGTCATTCCCTTTAATTCCAGATCTATTAGAGCCTCTCTTTATACTAACGCAACCTACTATATCTGATCAAATGTTGATACTAATATATTCAGTATTCAATGTGATTTTATTACCCGTATTTGTCATTCTCT